>Ga0123519_10002879_pt1 | contig 28840 bp, 28 predicted proteins | sample YelNatPaOPRAMG02_FD_87396 | JGI IMG/M metagenome (GOLD analysis project Ga0123519, IMG submission 87396) | Hot spring microbial communities from Yellowstone National Park - Yellowstone National Park OP-RAMG-02 (version 2) | ecosystem: Environmental > Aquatic > Thermal springs > Hot (42-90C) ...
AAATAATTTTAAAAACAAAAATGAAACAAGAAATATTAATACAAACCCTTACAAAACTTCAATTAAATGGTATAATAGAAGAATTACCGGGAAAAATTTACAGGAAAAAATAATAAAAAAGGAGGAAAATGAGATGGAGTAAATATTTTATACCAACACAGAAAGAAGCACCAAAGGAGGCAGAAACAATAAGTCATAAATTACTTATTAGAGGTGGACTAATTGATAAACTTTCATCAGGTGTATATACTTATTTACCACTTGGATTAAGGGTTTTAAGGAAAGTTGAAAATATAGTAAGGGAAGAATTGAATAAAGTTGGCTGTATTGAATTACTTATGCCATCTCTTCAACCTGCCTCTTTATGGAAGGAATCAGGCCGTCTTGATAAAATGGGAAAGGATATGATCAGGTTTATTGACAGACATAATAGAGAAATGATTTTTGGACCAACACATGAGGAAGTTATAACTGATATTGTGAGAAGATATATAAAATCATGGAAACAATTACCTATTATTTTATATCAGATACAGACAAAATTCAGAGATGAGATAAGACCAAGATTTTCAATAATAAGGGCAAGAGAATTTTTGATGAAGGATGCATACAGTTTTGATATTGATGAGAAAGGACTTGATAAATCATACAATTTGATGAAAGAGACATATAAAAAGATTTTTGAAAGATGCGGATTGAAATTTACAATAAGAGAAGCAGAAAGTGGAGTAATAGGAGGAAAATTTTCAGAGGAATTTGTTGCAGAAGGAGAATGCAGTGAACTTGAAGTAGGTCATATTTTTAAACTCGGGACAGAATATTCAAGTTCAATGAAGGCATATTTTAGAGATAAAGATGGAAAGGAAAAATTGATTTATATGGGTTGTTATGGAATAGGAGTTAGTAGAATAGTTGCAGCAGTTATTGAAGGAAATTATGATAAAGATGGGATTATATGGCCATTTTCAGTCGCTCCTTTTTTAGTTGATATTATATTAACAAATGTTTCTGATAGTGAGATTAAAGAAATTGGTGAGAAGATTTATAACCAATTAAATGAAAATAATATTGAGACAATAATTGATGATAGAGAAGAAACTGCTGGTTTTAAATTCAAGGATGCTGACCTTTGTGGTTTCCCTTTGCAGATTATAATAGGCAAAAAAATAAAAGAGGGAAAACTTGAAGTAAAAATAAGAAAGGATAAAAAGATAGAAGAAATAAATGTTGACTCAGTTTTCCCCTATATTAAAAAAATTTTAAAAGAAAATCAAGGATAAAGACCTCTCAATCTTGTTGCTTCTGCAACTTTCCCTACACCTATAACATATGCGGACATTCTCATACCTATTTTTTTACTTTCTCTTAAATCTACAACCTTCCAGAAAGTTTTCTCCATTCTTTCTCTTAATTTTAAATTAACTTCCCTTTCGCTCCAGAAAAATGCCTGTAAGGCCTGAACCCATTCAAAATATGAAACAACAACTCCTCCGGCATTTGCAAGAATATCAGGAATTATAAAAACATTTTTTTCTTCTAAAATTTCATCCGCTTCTGGAGTGGTAGGTCCATTTGCTGCCTCTGCAATGATTTTTGCTCTTATTTTATCTGCATTTCTTTCATTTATTTGATTTTCTAAAGCAGCAGGAACAAGAACATCTACTTCTAATGCAAGGAGTTCTTCATTTGTTATTTTATCAATATCTTTATAATTTAAAACAGTTCCGGTTTCTTCTTTTATCTTAATCAATTCTTCTATATTTATTCCTTTTGAATTGTAAATTCCACCTTTTGAATCACTTACAGCAACAATTTTACATCCTTCTTTATAGAGTAATTTAGCACAAACACTTCCAGCATTTCCAAATCCCTGTATTGCAACTTTTATTCCCTCCGGAGATAAATTTAAATATTTTAAAGCATTTAAAATACAAAAATATACACCTCTTCCTGTTGCTTCATTCCTTCCATATGAACCACCTATTTCAATTGGTTTACCTGTAACAACTCCTGGAACTGCATAACCTTTATCAACTGAATATGTATCCATTATCCATGCCATAACTTCTGGATTTGTATAAACATCAGGAGCAGGGATATCCTTTTCAGGTCCAATAAAAGGTAGAATTTCTGCTGTATATCTTCTGGTTAGTCTTTCAATTTCCTTTTTACTCATTATCTTGGGATTACATCTTACTCCACCCTTTCCACCTCCAAATGGTAAATCAAGCAATGCACATTTCCATGTCATCCACATTGCAAGTGCTTTAACTTCGTCAAGGGTAACTTCTGGATGATATCTTATTCCTCCTTTTGCAGGTCCTCTTGTAATATTATGTTGAACTCTATATCCTTCAAAAACTTCTACATGTCCATCATCCATAATCACAGGAATAGAAACAATTAATACCCTTCTACACTCACGAATTTTTTTGTGAATCCAGTCTTCAAGATTTAATATTTCTGCAACCTTATCAACCTGTTTTTGAGCCATTTCCCATATTCCCATATTTTCTCCTTTTTATTTTAAAGCAGTTCTTCCTTTTTCACTTGTCCTAATTCTTATAATATCTTCAACAGGTGTTACAAAAATTTTCCCATCTCCAATATGTCCTGTTTTTGCATATTTTTGAATAATATCTATAATTTTTTCTACATCTTCTTCATCAACCACTATTTCAAGTTTAACTTTTGGATTTAAAACGATTGGTTTTGTTTCCTCATATGAACCATTTTTATATCCTCTCTGAACCCCACATCCTTTCACTTCTGTTACAGTTAATCCATTAATTGCAATTTTTTTAAGCGCCTCCTTAACTTCTTCAAGTTTAAATGGCTGAATTATACATTCTATTTTTTTAAACATTTTGTCCTCCTTTTTGTTTGATGGGCTTTTGAAGTAATATTATAACACAAAAAAAATAAATTGAAAGAGTTGAAAGTTTATCTTAAAATAAATAAAAAGAGGGGGACTGTTATAAGGGAAAGAAGATGGGTTAAAAGAACTGTTTTTGCTGCAAATTCACTATCGCCTCCAAAAGCCTCACTTAAAACAATGCTTGCAATTGCACTTGGCATAATTGCTACAATATTTAGAACTCTTTTTATTTCATAAGGAAAGGAAAGTATATAAAAAAGGAAAATTGAAGTTAATGGAATGATAATTAATCTGAAAAGTGAAAGGACCATTGAATTAAAATCAAAAATACTTTTAAAATTAATTTCACCCATTTTGGCACCAGCGATAAATAAGGCAACAGGAATTGTGGCATTTCCAATTAAACTTATTGTATTCAATATGGAATCTCCTGTCTCTATAATTTTTATGTTCTGAATGCTCACATAATCTTTCAAAAATATTAAAATTACCGAAAGAATTATTGATATCATTGGAATACTTAAAATGTTTTTGAAACTTTCTTTTTTTAATCTATTTCCTGTAAGTGATAGAATTCCAATTGTCCAGACAGAAATTTCAGAACCAAAAGTTGAAAGAATTAAAAAAGTTCCATATTTTTCTCCATAAAGTAGAATGATTATTGGTAATGGCAAAAAGGAATAATTATTTATAGTGCATTGAAATCTAAAAGTATTTTTTTCTTTCTCATCTTTGAATTTTAAAAATTTTGAAATGAAAATTCCATAAATATAACCAACTGTCATAATTAAAATGGTTCCAAGAGGTAAAAGATAGTTTTTTATTATTTCATCTGAAGAAAAATTCTTAAGGAATGATGAAAATATGAGTGCCGGATAGAAAACTTTTGTCATTATAACTGAAAATTCATTTATTGTAATTGAGGATATTAAATTTTTTTTTCTTACAATTATCCCCAGAATAATTATTAAAAAAACCGAGAAAACTTTAATTATTATCATTTTTGAAGGAATAATTCCATAAATACAGAAATAAATAAAACCAGAAAACCAGAAATAATGAATCCATTAAATATACCAAAAATCTGACTTAAAATACCAATTATTAAAGGACCTGTAAAAAGTCCAATTCCTATAATTGATTCATTCAATTCAGTTGAATGACCCTTTTCTATAACATTTATAAGTGCAATCCTGAAGGAAAGAGCGGAAGTGATTCCAAGAATTGATATGGATATTAAATGTAAAAATGGTTTTCTGAAAATCCCTGTTAATAAAAGTGAAATGAAATCAAGGAAGTAAATTATGAGAAATTCATCTTTTATTTCAAACTTCACTTTACTGAAAAAATAAAACATCAAAAATCTTATTAAAAAGAGTAATGTCATAATATTGCTAATTAAACTTGGTGAATATGAAATTGTTCTTGCAAGTTTTGGGAAGAGAAAGATGACTCCACCTATGCAGAAGAAATTTATAAAGTTTAAAAACTTAATCTTTTTTGTTTCTTTATCAAGTTTTTTTTCTACTATGAATTTTTCCGGTAATTCTCTGTAATATTTTTTAAAATTTTCAAAATTTATTTTACCAAGTATAAATCCAGAAAAAGCAAAAAGACCGCCTATGGAAAATGGAAGAATTTCATTTATTTTAAATAGATATCCTGAAATGAAAATTCCAAAAATTACACCAGAAGACCATGAAAGATTGTATTTATCTGTATTTTCAGGATTATTGCTGAAAAAATATTGAATGGATGGCCAGAATCTGCTATAAAAAATTCCGTTTAAAAAGAGAATAAAGAAAAATAAAAAATAAGAGGGAGCAAATGGAAGTGAAAAATAAGCACAGGAAATTAAAATAGAGGAAATTATAAAATGAGGGAAATGGATTTTATATCTAAATCTATAAAAAAGATATGTAAATAATGTGTAAGCAAAATTACCAAAAAAACCAGCAATCCCAAGAATTAAAGGAGAAGCAGAAAATTTTGAAATCAAATAAAGTGGTATTGACAAATTAACAACATAATTTGAAGAAGAAAGCAAAAAAGAAATTAAATATACTATTTTTTCCATTTTATATTTTGTTTTTCTTTAAAAGATTTATTATATCAGAAAGGGAGGCAAATGCAACAGAGATACACCTGTCAGCACATCCATAATAAATTAAAATTTTATCTTCATTTTTCCTGTAAATAAAACCTGTAGGAAAAACAACATTCATAGCATTTCCTATCCTTTCATAATCTTTTTCTGGAGAAAATACCCATTCCCTTGTCCTTGAAATAATTTTTTCAGGATTTTCCTTATCAAGTAATACAAGACCGACTCTATAAATTGGTATAGAGGCAGTATATCTTATCCCATGGTAAATAATAATCCATCCCTCTTCTGTTTCAAGTGGTGGACAACCAAGGCCAACTCTATGACAATCCCACATTCCAGGTCTTACAGGAATTAAAATTTTATGGTTTCCCCAGTGTATTAAATCAGGTGAATATGAAATCCAGATATGTCCTTCTCCCCTTATAATAGGTCTATGGATGAGAGCATATTTATCTTTAAATTTTTTAGGGAAAAGTGAACCATCCTTATCTTCGGGAGGAACAAGTGCTCCCTTTCTTTCAAAATTTTTAAAGTCATCCGTTAATATTAAAGAAATCAATGGACCTCCAGGAGAAAAGGAAACATATGTAATTGCATATTTTTTTAATTCTTCAACATAAACAATTCTCGGGTCTTCAATTCCCCATTTTTCCTCATCATAATTAGGGTCAGGAGTTAATGTTGGTTTTTCAGGTATTTCCCATCCATCAAGTCCATTTTTACTCTTAATTAAAGTTAAATGTGAATAACCATCAAATGTCTCAACCCTGCATAATAGATAAATATAACCATTAAATTCTATAACCCCAGGATTAAAAACAGCATTACATTTATAACTCCATTTTTCCGGTGTGAGAATTGGATTTTTTGTATATCTTTCAAAAATTTCTTCCATCATTTCCTCCTTTTTCAGTTAATAAATATTTTTTGAAAAAATTTTTAACCTTTTCTCTATATTCTTCTGTATATGCTCTATCAAGTCCTGTATGGGGCCCTTCTACAACATAGATTTCTTTTGGTTGATTTGCTCTTTCATATAATTTTTGAGCATGTGAAAAAGGAACAAATTCATCATTTCTTGAATGTATTATCAATACAGGGCATTTAACATTACTTATAAAATTTTCAGGACTATTCAATTTAAAATCACTTCTGAAAACATATTTACCAAGAAAGATTGAAAAGGAAGAAAAGATATATTTTAATGGACCAAGATTTTTATAATAATTTTTAACCATATCAGGAAAATTAGCAAAGGCAGAATCACTTACAACACATTTTATATCATTGAACTTTGAAGCAGATATAATTCCAACAGCACCACCAAATGAATATCCCCATATGCCAATTTTTAAATTTTTTGTCCTTTCATCACCTTTAATAAAATCAATTGCACTTTTGACATCTAAATATTCTTTAAGTCCAAAATAACAAACCTTCCCTTCACTTTCTCCATGTGCTCTAAAATCAAATAAAAGAAGAGAAAATTCAGGATAAAGAAATTCAACAACTGATAATATATCTGATTTATTTGCTGGATAACCATGAAGACATATGATTATTCCTTTACTTTTTTTAGAATAAATTAACCATCCCTTAAGTTTTTTTCCATCAGATGTTTTTAAAATTATATTTTCATAAGGAAGTCCTATATCTTTCGGAGTTAGATAAATTTTTAATCTCGGAGGCATAATAGCCCTTGCACCAATTATAAGAGTTAAAACAAAAACAATTATGAAAAAATCAATAAGAATTCTTACCCACATCTTTCTCATTTTTAAAACTTAAAAATCTGCTTTCTATATTTTTCCCTCATTTTTATAAAAAAATTGATATAGTTTTCAGTTCTATAATCAGGATATGTCCAGTTTAAAAAATTGTATTTCCCTTTTGAATAATAGAGTGTCAGTTCTGCATAAATCCCCTTCCCAATATAAATTCTGTGATAATAATCTTTTGTTGATAGAAGAATGACCTTGCAACTATCAATATATCCTGGGTCAATATTTATTTTTCTTTTTCCATTTTCACTGAAATTTTTTTCAATCTCATTTGTAATTATTTTCCATTCATAAACATTTTCAGGAATATAAAGTTTTTCAAATGATATAAATTTTCTCTTTAAATTCTTCCCCATTTCTTCCTGGTAATAATCAGTAAAATCAAATATAAAAGGGCCTTCTTCTATATCAATCTCTCCCCATATTTCCTCTAATTTTATTTTTGTTTTTTCAAGTATTTCTTCCTCTTTATAAATAAGACCACAGAAAATCTTAACATGGCAAACTTTTTTTATTTCTCCCATATTTAAATTGTAATCTAGTAGATATTTTTTTACAACAGGAAGGGATTTAAATTTTTCTTTTAACGATTGATTTTAAGAATTTATAAATCTGCTTTTTCTCTTTTTCTGATGTATCTTTAAGAATTGAACTTATCTTTTTTGTTATTATATCTTCCTCAGGTATTTTATAACTTATATTTTCAAAAAAGTAGGAAATTGGAACTTCAAGTGCTTCAGATATCTTTCTCAATGTTTCAATACTTGGTCTTTTTTTACCCCTTTCAATAAGTCCTATGTAATTCGGACTTAAATTTGTTTTCCATGCAAGTTCTTCCTGTGTAAAATTTTTCTCTTTTCTTATTTTTTTTATCCTTTCTCCAATCTCCTTATAAAATTTTTCCATTTTAAAATTATAAATTTTTATTTACTGAGTTTGAACATACCTATAGTTTTTGAAAAATTTATTGACTTTTAGTTATTTTTAATTTAAACTTTTAATGGGATGCCTAAAGAAAAATGAGTGATTAAAATGGAAAAGGGGAAAAAGGTTATATTTTTGATGAAGGAAAAAATTCTTCTTGAAAAATATCTGTTTATAGTTGAAAATTATGGATACAGAGTAAATGGTTTTTTAATTGATGAAAAAATATTTGAAGAAATTGAGAAAATTGAATCACCTGATATATTTGTTATTGAACTTGATAAATGCGATAATTTTATAAAAAGGATTGTTAAAAGATTGAAGGAGAAATTTAATAACTCAAAATTTCTGGTTCTTGTAACTGAAATGAATGAGGAAGTTGAAAATTTTATTGTTGATTTTTCAATTGATTCATACCTTGTCTTTCCAGTCCTTCCAAATCAACTCTTAAGGGGTATATTTTTACTTGCCAATTTTTAAAGGTAAAATAAATTATATGGAAAAAGATACAATTTGTGCTATTTCAACACCATTAGGAATAAGTGGAATTGGGATTGTTAGGTTAAGTGGCAATGATACATTTAAAATTGTAGAAGAGATTTTTGTCCCCGGTAAAGACCCATTTAAAAAGAAAAAATTTAATATAGAAGAAATACCATCACATACAATTCATTATGGACATATTGTTGATAACGGGAAGGTAATAGATGAGGTTTTATTAACAATAATGAAAAAACCAAAAACATATACAAGAGAGGATATGGCTGAAATTAACTGTCATGGAGGGATTATTCCATTGAAGGAAGTTTTAAATTTATGTATTAAAAAAGGTGCACGACTTGCCTATCCAGGAGAATTTACAAAAAGGGCATTTTTAAATGGAAGAATTGATTTAACCCAGGCAGAAAGTATTCTTGAAATTGTAAACAGTAAAACAGAAGCATCTCTTGAAATTGGAATAAAAAAATTAAAAGGTTCATTGAGTAATTTTATTTCTGAGATAAGAGAAAAAATATTTGATATCCTTGTAAATATTGAGGCAAAAATTAATTTCCCTGAAGAGGAGGATGTTGAAAGATATAATTTTGATATTAAAAATGAACTTGAAAATATTTCTCAAAAAATAGAAGAGTTTCTATCAAGAGCAAATAAAGGAAAGATAATACAAACAGGTATAAATGTTGCAATTGTTGGAAGTCCAAATGTAGGGAAATCAAGTTTATTAAATGCTTTTTTAAAGGAAGAAAGGGCAATAGTAACTGAAATTCCAGGAACAACAAGAGATGCAATTACTGAAGTGGTAAATATTAAAGGGATTCCTGTAAATATTATAGATACTGCTGGGATAAGGGAAGCAAAAAATAAGATAGAAAAAATTGGTGTTGAAAAGGCAATCAACTGGATGAAAAAAGCAGAAATAAATATACTGATTCTTGATGGAAGCAGGAAATTAAATGAATATGATTATAAGTTGATAGAAAATATCAAGGAAAAGCCGTACATAGTGGTAATAAATAAGATTGACCTTCCAGAGAAAATTGAAATTGATAAAGTTAAAAATATGATTGATGAGGATAAAATTGTTATGGCATCAATAAAAAATCAGTTAGGTATTGATAAAATTGAAAATAAATTATGGGAAATTATTTATAGTGGTTATGGAGAGATTAAAAAAGATGCAATATATTTGAATTTAAGACAGGAGAAAAAAATTAATATGGTGAAACTTTTTATTGAACAGGCACAGAAAGAAGATATGCCAGAAGTTATTGCTGAATGTCTTAAAAACTCTTTAAATGAAATTGATGAATTAACAGGAAATAGATTTTCTGACAAGGTCCTTGATGAAATATTTTCCAATTTCTGTATAGGTAAGTAAATTTTGAAAATTTTAAAAATTTGAGGTAATATTTAAATGAATAAACTGGAGAAAAAATGGAAAAAATATTGGGGTTTTTAAGTGCATTACTTGGGTTATTAAGTATTGGATTGGGTGCAGGTGCTATTTTTTTTGCTAATATATTGAGTAAAAGGACAGATGAATTGATAAGAACAGAGGATGAGAGAGCAAAAAATTTAATAAGGGAATTAGGAGAGATGACAAAAGAAACGCAGAAAATGATAGAGGAAGGGAACAGAAGAACACAGGAAATGATAGAGGAAGGAAACAGAAGAACACAGGAAATGATAGAGGAAGGAAACAGAAGAGCGCAGAAAATGATAGAAGAGGGGAATAGAAGAACACAGGAAATGATAAGAGAAATGGATAAGAGACATCAGGAAACTATAAGATATCTACAACAATCATTAGATTATCTTGGCTCACTTATAAAGGCAGATGGAGAAAAAACAAGAGAATTGATAAATAAAGTCATTGAGAAAATTCCTGGTTAGATAGATTTTATTTTGGAATCTGTATGCCTTTTGCTTTATCATATTTTCCTGATAAATCCTTATATGACCTTTCACAAATTTCCTCAGAAGAAATAAATATTATCTGACCAATACCTTCATAAGAATAAATTTCTGCTTCAACAGGAGTTAAATTTGCTATCTGAACTGTAATATATCCTTCCCATTCAGGTTCAAGTGGAGTAACATTTATAATTATTCCACTTCTTGCATATGTTGATTTTCCAAATACAATCCCTATAACATCTCTTGGTATTCTGAAATATTCCATACTTTTTCCAAGAACATAACTATTTGGTGGGATTTTACATATTTTACCTTTAAATTTTTCAAAATCATTTTCAGTTATTTTTTTAGGAGAGGCAATTTTACCTTTAAATATCATAAATTCATCTGAAAGTGTAAAATCATATCCATAGGAAGATAGACCAAAAGATATACCTTTTTTGATTTTTTCAGGGGAAAATGGCTCAATCATTCCCTTTTCAGCCATTCTTTTTATCCATTTATCTGACTTTACCATTTTAACCAAGAGTAAAGACAATACCTTCCACTCCTGTTAAAAATCCTATAATATTCCATAATCCAGCAGTAAAAAATGAACCACAAATAAGTCCAAGAAAAAAGTCCTTTGATTTATTATAAACTGTTGCTCCACCATATTTCATTATAAATGCTTTAATTACCCATGCAATAAAAACAGAAAACCATGTCTGCCAGACAGGATATGATAGACCCAAGGCCATACCAACAGGAGAAATAGGCCACCATAAAAAATAGTTCCTTGCAATAATTAATAAAAACATTAAAAATGCTCCAAGGGCAGTAAATCCAAATTGTGCCTTACCAAATCCAACAGGAAATTTAATAAAATTTTTAACCCAGTTCATTGAAAAGGAAGCAAGACCGCTGAATTGCCATGAATATAAATTTATTCCTCCATATTTATAAGCAAGATATAAAGTGCACCAGGATGAGGAAATTAAAGTAAGTATAATACTTAAAATAATTGCAAAAAATAATTTCATTGTATTTAGTTTGAATTCAGTTGAAAGTTTAAGACCATTTGCAGTTGAAGTCATTACAAGTGTTCTTATATCAGTAGCCCATGAAAATGTCATCCCGAGAGAAGTTAAGCCCTTTGGTTCAAGATAATTTGAACCAAAAGTATAGAGAACAGGCACAGCAGGAATTACAGGTGCTCTATAATAAGCAAGTCCAGCCTGTGCAATAATTCTTGTTATTCCAATAAATATTAAGATTGCAAAAATAATAAATGTTAGAGAAGGGAGAAATTTTAATCCTGTCTTGTTTATCCATAATACACAGATTATAAAACAGATGCAAAATAACCAGAAAGATACAGAATAAGGTAATATTTCCTCTGCTTTTTCCTTCTTTTTTCCAATAGAACATAAAAATATATTTTTGATATCATTCCTTGCTAAAAATAAACAGAAAATTGAAAGAACAAGTAAAGCACCAAGTGATTGGAAAGCGACTGGTTGTGGAGCAGGGTCAGAAAAAGGTAAAACAGGTCCTATTGAAAAACCAGTACTATTTAAAAAACCAGATTCAATTGTAAATAAAAGAGCAAATAACCATATACTCAGAAGAACATCCTTTGCCATAAAATAAGAGAGCCCAATAACTTCAAACCATAGATTAAGACGTATAGAAAAAGTTCCTCTAAAAATTGGTATATTTTTTGTTGTTGTAATTGATGGAAATAAAGGATTTAGTTTATTCAGTCCTTTAAGTCCATAAATTAAAAATGGAATTAAAAAACCAGCCCAGAAAATTTTGCTTTTGAATAAATTATATTTTTCATTTACCATTGCCCTTGGTAATTCTGTTAATGGATATGAAATTTTTTCTTTTTCAACCCATTGCCTTCTTAAAAATATCATAAGGCAAATACTTAAAATATAAAAGGATATAATAAAAAGGAACCATTGAGAAAGTGGTTTTATCCAGTCATACCATGGAATTCTCATATTTTTCGGTATTCCTTCAAATAAGTACCATATTGTATTATAATTTTTAGGGAAAAGATGTTTTGGCAGATAAGGATGTATTAAATTTGCCCATTCATTTGTTTCTGTTGAATAATAAAAAATTCCTCCAAGGAGTCCTATTAAATTCATTGAAAAACCCCATGAAGGTATTGCACATGCAACAATCATCATAATATAACAGGTTATAAGTTCTGATTGGGTTAAGTAAAATCTCTTTAAAAAAATTCTATTAAATTTATTTACAATTCCAACAAGTATAAAAAATAAAAATATTGCAGCACCTGTTGAAAAATCAGCAGCAAGTGGAGAACCATGAATATGTAAGACAGTAAATGGCTCTCCAAGTCCTATTAAAATACATAAAAATGCTCCCACAATTGTAGCCCTTAATGTCATATTCTCTCCTTTTAAATCCTTTTCCACCTTGTTCCATAAGGAGTGTCTTCAAGAATAATTCCTTTTTCTTTTAGTTTTTCTCTTATTAAATCTGCTTTTTTAAAATCCTTTTCTTTCCTTGCTTTTTCCCTCTCCTTTATTAAATTTAAAATATCTTCAGGTAAATTCTCTTCTTTTTTTTCAAGTATACATAAAACATTATCTATATCTTCAAGAAATTCTTTAACTTCAATTACATTTTTTCTCCCGAGTTCTCCTTTTGAGAAAAAAATATTGACTTTCTTAATTAAATTGAAAATACTTGATGAAGCACCAGATATATTTAAATCATCATCAAGTGATTCAATAAAAGCATTTCTTGCCTTTTCTATTTCTTTCCTTATTTCTTCATTATAAATTTCACCTGCACAGATATTAAGTCCTTTATAAAAATCATTATAATTTTTCACTGTGTTTTCTGCCTGTTTTAATGAATTTTCTGTAAAATTTAATGGGTCTCTGTAATGTGTTGATAAAAGTAAATATCTTATTGCAACTGGATTATAGCCCTTATTTAAAAGGTCCCTCAATGTATAAAAATTTCCTTTTGATTTTGACATTTTTTCTCCATTTACAAGTAGATGTGCACAGTGGAGCCAGTAATTAACAAATTTTTTACCAGTTGCTGCCTCACTTTGAGCAATTTCATTTTCATGATGGGGAAAAATATTATCAACCCCTCCTGTATGTATATCAAATGTTTCTCCAAGATATTTCATACTCATTGCAGAACACTCTATATGCCATCCAGGTCTTCCTTTTCCAATTTCTGTTTCCCACCAGACACCTTCATCTTCCTTTGCTTTTTTCCATAAAACAAAATCCCTTAAATCCTCTTTTTCATATTCATCAACATCAATCCTTGCACCTATTTTAACTTTACTTTTGTCTATTCCTGATAATTTACCATATGAAGGAAATTTTGATATACTGAAATAGATTGAGTCATCTTTATAATAAGCATATCCTTTTTCAAGCAATTTTTTTATCAATTCAACCATCTCTTTTATATGTTCTGTTGCTCTTGGCATAAAATCAGGTTTCTTTAATCTCAATGTCTCCATATCCTCAATAAAAATTTTTATATACTTATCTGTGTATTCCCTTAAACTTACTCCATTTTCCCTTGCTCCCCTTATTGTCTTATCATCAACATCAGTTATATTCATAACCCTTATAACTTTATAATTCCTGAATTCAAGATATCTGTGTAAAAGGTCTTCAAAAACATAGGCACGGAAATTTCCAATATGGGCAAGGTCATAAACAGTTGGACCACAGGTATACATTTTTACAATATTATCTTCAACTGGCAAAAATTCTTCCTTTTTCTTTGTCAATGTATTGAAAAATTTAATCATCTATAATCTCCGTTATTCTTTTTATATCAGGGTCAGTAAAAATATCTGTTTCATCAATACTCTGGGAAGAAAATTCACTTACTATTGCTCCTTCGTCTCCTGCCTGAAACCAGTGAAGTGTATCTGGTGGAATTGTATACTGCTGGCCTGGTTTTAAAACAATTTCATGCCACACAGTAAAATATTGACTTCTTTTTTTTAAAATTGCTTTTGGATTTTTGGTAGGACTCCCAGGAACATATAAATATACCTCTCCAAATCTGCATCTGAATGTTTCCTGTTTTCCTGGATTTGCAGGAGATAATGGTGGATGTCTGTGTTCAGGGCATGTCTGTCTTGGTAATAAAATCAATTCTTTCGCACAATACCTTTCATTATTAACATAAACAATTATTTGAAGACCTATTTCCTCAGGAATACCAAGACCACAGTCAACAACTTCCATATTCTTATATTCTTCATCTGTTATAATAATGCCTGCCTTTTTCAATAATTCAAGTGATTTTCTTTTTAATTCTTCTGCCTTACTTCTCTTTATCATTTTAACCTCCTATTATTTTTTTTATCCTTTCAATAACTTTTCCCTTTCCGAGCAATTCAATCATTCCAAATAGTTCAGGTCCTTTTGTTCTTCCACTTACCGCAAATCTTAATGGATGGAAAACTAAAGATGTTTTTATATTCTTCTCTTTACAGTATTGCCTTATTTTATTTTCAATCTCATCCCTTTTAAAATTATCCATATTCTCAAAGATATTAACAATTTCAGAAAGGATTTTTTTTGTCTCATTATTTATAAGTTTTTCATAGTCATCCTTTTCATATTCCACCTCTTTAAGAAAAAATTCAATCAAATAAGGGATATCCTTCAATGTTTTTATTTTTTCCTTTTCAAGAAAGATTGCTTTTTTAATATATTCTTCCTTTTCATTATCAATTGAGTTTATTAAATTTGCCTCTTTTAAAAATGGGATTGAAAGTTTGTAAATTCTATCTATATCAGCATTTTTAATATATAAACTATTCATCCACAATAATTTTTCAGGGTCAAAGATTGCACTTGCCTTATGACATCTCTCAATTGAAAACTCATTTATTAATTCTTCTTTTGTAAATATTTCTTTGCTTTCGGTTGTTCCCCATCCTAAAAGTGCTATATAGTTAAAAAATGCTTCAGGTAAATATCCATTTTCTCTATATGCCCTTACTGATGTTGCTCCATGCCTTTTACTCAATCTTGTTCTATCAGGACCAAGAGTCATTGACATATGAGCAAATTGAGGAATTTCTGCCTTAATTGCTCTAAAAATTAATATATGTTTTGGAGTATTTGAAAGATGGTCTTCCCCTCTTATAACATGTGTAATTTTCATCAAATAATCATCTATAACAACTGCAAAATTAAATGTTGGTGTTCCATCTGATTTCATAATAACAAAATCAGTAATATTTTCTCCCTCAAATAAAACTTTTCCCCTTATTAAATCATTTATTTCTATTGGCTCACGAGGGACTCTTAATCTCAATACATAACTTCTTCCCTCTCTTTCATATTCATTTATTTTTTCTTTTGTTAAATATCTACATCTACCATCATAACCAGGAGGAAGTCCTTTTTCTATTGCTTTATTTCTCATTTCTTCAAGTTCTTCCTTTGTGCAATAACATTTATAAACATATCCTTCTTTTAAAAGTTTTTCAGCAAATTCTCTATATATATGGATTCTCTCACTCTGTCTATAAGGTCCATATTCTCCACCTATATCAGGGCCTTCTTCCCATTCAATACCAAGCCATCTTAAATCCTCAATTATTGCATCCTCATATTCCTTCCTGCTTCTTTCTTTATCAGTATCCTCAATTCTTAAAATAAATTTCCCACTATTTTTTCTTGCAAATAAATAATTAAAAAGTGCTGTCCTTGCATTTCCTATATGTAAATACCCTGTTGGACTCGGTGCAAACCTTACCCTTACCATATTTTTTCCTTTTTTTTAATTTTACCATAAATTTTCTGTGTTTTATAATATTTTTCAAAATGGATTTTTTTAAATATGAGAAGGTGAAGGAATTTAAATATAAAATTGAGAGAGAGGATGATTTTTATAAAAAGGGTTTAATTACTTTTTTTTCTCCTTTTTCCTCAGGGTTCCCTGAAAATGATAATGTATATGTTGATTTTATTGAACCAAAAATAGAAAAATTTAATGCATTAATTCTTTTACACAGTTTATATGAAAAAGAAAACCGACAGACAAAATCATTTGGTATTTCATTATCAAAAGAGGACTTTGGTGTATATCTTATTCATCTTCCATATCATATGAAAAGAACCCCTGAAAGATATAAAAGTGGAGAACTTTTTATTACAGGTAATGTTGAAAGGTCAATAAATGCATTCAGACAGGCAGTAATTGATACAATGGCATTATGTGATTATTTATCTGAAAGAAAAGAAGTAAAAAATATAGGGATTGTTGGAATAAGTTTAGGAGCAATTATTTTAAATACGGTTATGGGAGTTGAAAATAGGATAAAGGCGGGTGTCTCAATTTTAGGAGGAGGCAATATCCATTATATTTTTATAAGGAGTTTAATTACAATGCCATGGGTTATTTATGGTTTTTTTCATGGATTAAGGATAAGGGATTATAGAATGGTGACAAAGGATTATATTAAATTTTTAAAAGAGGTAAGAGAAAAAGGAATAGAAAATGTTGAGTGTAAATGGAAATGGTTTTTGATAGACCCACTAACATATTCACATTTAAATCAGCCAAGGAAAGTTCTTTTAATAAATGGATATTTTGACCTAATAATTCCATTTAAAGCAGTTATTCAATTATGGAATTTTCTTGGCAGACCTGAAAAATTATTTCTTCCATCAACCCATATAACATCAATCTTTTTCAAAAATATAATCTTAAGAAGAACAATAAAATTCCTTAAATCCAATCTTTAATTTTACTGAAAACAATTGGAATTTGACTTAAATAATTAAAAAAAGTATACTTAATAAAAAATAAGAATACAAAAAACTTGACAAAATTAAAAATATGTGTTAAAATAAAAATATGGACAATAGAAAACTTGAGAAAAAAGTAAAAGAGATAATTTTGAAAAATAAGGGAGAAAGGATAAGAGAGATTGATATTGCAAGAAAATTAAGGATAAGCAGGACACCTGTAAGAGAAATTTTGAATCGTCTTGAAGATGCTGGAATAATAGAGAGGAAAAAGAAAGGCGGAACATATGTAAAAAAGATAAATATAAGAGAGATAAATGAAATGTATGAAATAAGAGAATATCTTGAAGGGCTTGCTGCGAGAAAAACTGCGGAAAAAGTGACTGAAGAAATAATAAATAAACTTAAAGAGATAGAGAAAAAATATAGAGAAGCGGTAAAGAATAAGGATTTAAGTAGTATGATAGAAAAAGATGCAGAATTTCATTTAACAATTGCGGAAGAAAGCGGAAATAAGATGTTATATAAACTTATGGATAATTTACATTTATTAACAAAGATATTCAGAATAAGTTTTAAATTTCCACATTATTTTGAAAGGTATAGAGAAAACCCATTTTCTCACAAAAAAATTATAGAAGCGATAAAAAGTAGAAATCCAGATAAGGCAGAGAAAACAATAAGAAAACATATAAAATTTGGTAGAGAAATCCTTATAAAAATTTATATAGAAGGGAGGTGATTAATTATGAAGGTAAAAATAAATAAAAAAATAAAAAAGAAAGGAGGTGAGAATATGAAAAGAAAAGGTTTTACATTGATAGAGTTGCTTGTGGTAGTGGCGATCATTGCGATTTTGGCCGCAATGCTTCTGCCAGCACTATCAAAAGCCAGAGAGAAAGCAAGACAATCAGTATGTATGAGCAATTTAAAACAAATAGGATTGTGTTGTCTATTATATATTCAAGATTATGATGGATACGGAATACATGATGCTTTAACTAAATATGGCGGCGGTAATGATGTCCATTGTGCTACACTTTGGCCATATTTAAATTTTAAATCTACTACATCTCGTCCCCAACATCCTATTTTTGACTGTCCTACTAATTATGGAAGTAGGAATATAACTGTCTGGTGGGGAACTGATTATGGAGTAAATTATTATTTATGTGCAGATAATACTAGAGCACCAATTAAAGCAGAACGTTTAAAAAGACCGGATAAAACGATGTTAATTATAGATAGGAGTAATCTTGCTTCAAAAAATGGTGGTAATGCAAGATATGTAACTGCGGCTAGTATTGTTTCTGCATATCCTCTTCACTCAGAAGGTTTTAATATTCTTTATTGGGATGGGCATGTGGAATGGATGAAAAAAACTTCTATACCTGGAATATTAGCTAGTGATGGAATTCATTATAGTGGATTTTGGACAGGAGGAAACTCTGTTTATGGTAGTATTTGGTGTGAATGGTGAAATTTTATAAAAGGGAGGATAAATATGAGAAAATTAAGGTGGGGAGGAGTAGTATTATTTGTTTTCTTTTCCCTTTATGGAGGAGAAAAAATAAAATGGTGGGATGAAAACTGGCATTATAGAGTTCCTTTAATTATTGATTCAGGTATATATGAAAGAAACGATTACTCTGTTTATGTTACAATTAATTTTAATGAAATCCTCAGGAATAACGAAATAAAAGAGACCTTTGATTTAAATTCAGTTCGTTTAATAGAGATAAATGAGAAAGATAATTTAGAGAGAGAAGTCCCCTATATTTTGAAACCTCTTCAGCGAAATCAATACATTCTTATATGGAGAATGGAAGGGAAAACCCCATCTTTAACGACTCGCTGTTACTATTTATATTTTGATACTGTTGAAAATGGCAAAAAAGCACCTTCTATTTATAAAGATAGCCAGGAAAACTTGGAAGAGGTTTTTAAAAAAATATTAAGGGAAAATTTAATTCCTAATAGTGATTTTGAAAATATTGATAAAGGTATTCCGATTGGATGGGAAAAAATAAATGTTCAGACGGATTGGCAGGAAGACACATTTAAGGTAAGTCAAGAAGATGTGCATAGTGGGAATTATAGTTTATATATTTGTAAAAAATCAAAGACAAAATCCAGTTTTAGAATTTCTTATGGTGGATGGAAACCTCCCATAAAGGTAGAACCGAATAAAAAATACAAAATTTCTGGATGGATTAAAGGGAAAGGGGATGCGGCTAAATGTATACAATTAGCATTTTATGATAAAAATTGGGATGTGCCAAAAGATAAAAATTATTATGTCATTCTTTCCACTTATGGAACCCATGATTGGAAAGAGGTCTATGGTTTTATTGTTTCACCCTCTGAAACTTGTTATGCAGGAGTTTCTGTATATCTTTATGGTGAAGAAGGAGAAGGATATTTTGATGACCTGCAACTTATTGAAATAGAAAAGGAAGAATCTCCATCAATTTCTATAGGAAAATTAGAAAAAATTTTTAAAGGAGAAGATATATGAAAAAGACAACATTACCAATATTTTTCCTAATTTGTTTTTTAATAGGAGGAGAAAATAGAGGTTTTATAGATAATATTGAGTCCATAAAAAGTAAAAATGAAACAAAATTTAAATTATCTGAGAAAAATTATGAAGCAAAAGAAACAAAAATTCCTCCCAAGATAGATGGAAAACTCGACGATGACTGCTGGAAAAATGCAAATGAACTCTCAAATTTTTTAATTTATAAAGGAGAAAATGAAATTGCATCTATTCAGACACATGTAAAAATTACATTTACAAAGGATACAATTTATGTAGGTTTTATTTGTGATGAACCGAATATGAAAGGATTAATAGAGAAATGTAGAGAATATGATGATAATGTATGGTATGATGATTGTGTAGAGATATGGTTTGATGTGAACTGTAAAAAAAGGTCTTATCATATTTTGGTAAATCCACTTGGGACTATATATGACCAGAAGGAAGAAGAAAAAGAAGAACAGGACCCATTTGCAATAAGAGCGGGTGAAAAAAAAGTAGTGGTTTCTGTAGACAGAGGTTGGAATTCCGGTGCCATAGCAAAAGTTTTTAAAGGAGAGAACTTTTGGTCAGTTGAACTTGCGGTTCCTGTGAAAAACTTCGGGATTGAAAATATAATAAAGGGCAGTATTTGGGGACTAAATGTTGGCAGGACAAGAAGAAGCGGAAATGTATGTGAATTGAGCAGTTGGACAGGTGTATTTTGTACTCCAATTAATAATTTCGGGGTTATTAAATTTGAAGAATCACCTCCTTACATTATTGATATAATTTCAATGGGCAATTTATCAAATGGAGAAAATAATTACTCTATAAGAATAAAAAATATAAAAAAAGAGAAAAAGTATATTTTATGGAAGATAGAAGCGGTTTCCAATATAAAAAGTAAAAAAATGATAAAAATATCTTTAAATCCAGGCGAAGAAAAAATAATAAAATTGCCATATAAATTAGAAGGTATTGGAGAAAAGTTTTATATACTTATAGAAGGAATGGAAGAAAATACAGGAGAAAAAATTTATTATGATAGGATTGATGGGCGTATCCCTGAATTATTAATTTTGAATTTATTGAAAAACGAATTATATCTTGGTGAAGAAAAGCGATTGGAAGCGACTGTAAAAATTAATTTAGGGGATAGATATTTTGAAAATATATTTTTAGAATTAGAGTTATTAAATGCTCAGAATGAGATTATTTTAAGTGAGAAAATAGAAAAATTAGAGAGTCCATTTTTAAAATTGGGATTAAATATTTCCTTTTTAAAAGAAGAAGGGGATTATAAAATAAGGGTAAAAGTAGTGAATAAAGAAAATAATAAAATTCTGGTTTTCAAAGAGGGCGCTTTTATTTTAATAAAACCACCTTTTTAAAAAGGAGGAGAAAATGTATAGAGTGATTTTTTTATGTATGTTGACTTATTTTTTAAATTTTAACATTGGAGATAGTAAAACTTACAAATTTGACTTTGGAAAAGAAAATTCACCTGTAATGGAAGGTTTTATTAAAGTTACAGAAAATACTTTATATACAAAAGAAAGAGGATTTGGATGGGAAAAAACAGAAGGATTAAAAAGTGAAGAAAGAAGACCTAGGACAGGAGGAGATATTATACCTGATGAACTTTGTGGCGATTTTGTCACTAATATACTTCACCCTTTCATTTTAGATATTCCAAATGGGAAATATAAAGTTATTTTAACAATTGGAGATATTGGAGAGATATGGTTTTATCCATCAAAATCAATATTAATTGAAGCAAATGGGGAAAAAGTTTATGAAGAAATTATTACTTCTAAAAATTTTTTTACAGATGAGTATTTTTTCAGGTCTAAAAATAAAGAATGGAAGAAGGAAGATAATGAAGAAGGATTATGGAGGAAATGGATTGAGCCAATTTTTCGCACAATTAAATTTGATGTCTCTGTAAAATCAAATAAAATTGTTCTAAACTTTTCTCCCTCTTCTTGTCTGACTTATATGATTATTTATCCAATAGAAGAAACAGACATCGCAGAGATGGAAATACAAGAAATAAATAAAAATAGAGAAAAAAATTTTCGGAAAAAATATTATAAAATAGAACCTACAAGAGAAGGGACATGGTCTTCTCCTCTTACTTTTACATCTTCTTCTCAGAAATCTTCTACTTTTGAGCCATCAGAAATACAGAAAAACAGAGGATATGTTGTCTTTGTCAAAGATTATTTAGAGCCTGTATTTTCTGATACTTTGCCACCATCCGAAATAGAAAAAGGAATAACATTATTTGGTGCAAAAGGAGAAAATGTGATAGGGAAATTTTGTATCTATCCTTTAAAAAGATTAAAAGAGGTTAAAATTGAAATAACTGATTTAGTAAATGAAAAAGGCGATATCCTAAGTAAAGAAAAAATAAAAGTATATCGTGTTACATATAATGAAGTCCCTGACTATATGAGACAAGATAAAAACTCATATCAAATTTTACCAAAATTTTTATGGGAAAAAGATAAATATGATTATGAAGAAGGTATAACAAGACAGATATGGATAAACATAAGTATTCCTGAAAATATAAAAGAAGGTGATTATATAGGGAAAATCATTTTTAAACCTAGTAATGCAACTTTTTCAGAGATTGCTTTAAAAGTAAAAGTTTTGCCTTTTACTTTGCTCCCCATGCCAGAGGATGTTTGTTTTGGATTTTATTATTATTTACCGGACTGGCTTACAGCCTATTTCCCTGATGAAGAGAAATTTTGGGAAATGGTTAAAAATGAATTAATATTTATGAAAGAACATAATATAACAAGTGTTTTAGTTGGATTACCTCTCCCTCCAATTAAAGTGGAAGATGGGAAAGTAATAATAAATTTTGAAAAGAGTTATTTAGAGAAATTTTGTAATCTATGGAAAGAAGTTGGATTTCGTTCCCCTATATGCTGGTACCATTTTACTGACAATCTTTTAAGGGAAGTGAATAAACTTGAAAAATTTTCTTTTAAGAAATATGACTTATTTGACCCAAAACAATTTGATGAAGTTGAATATGTAGATGTTATAAAAAATATATGCTTCCAAATAGAAAATTATAGAAAAGAGAAAAAATTTCCTGAAATTTATTATTATGTTTCTGATGAATATGGTGCGCACTATGGAGAAAAAGGGATTGAATGGGCAAAAAAAATAACACAGATTTACCATCAAATTCCGGGAATGAAAGTTATTGGTGGAGTTTGTAACGATTTGGAAACTCAATTATTCCCATTTTTTGATATTTCTCTTTTAAACACTCCTGTATTGACAAAAGAAAATATCGCTCACTATTTCAAACACGATAAAAAGATTGGTTTTTATAATCTTGGAAGAGATAGATTATCAAATGGATTTTATCTGTGGAAATTAGGAGCAAAAATAAAAATGGAATGGGTGTTTGGAACAAGAAACATTGTTGACCCTTATAATCCATTTGATGGAGTATCTCCGGACTTAAGCATTGCTTATCCTTCTTTAGAAGGTCCTGTTACAACAATGGATATGGAAATAATGAAAAAGGGATTGGATGATTACCGTTATTGTTATACTTTAAAAACATTTATTGAAAAATTGAAAAAAACAAGCAATCCTCAATATAATACTTATATTGATAAAGCAGAAAAAACACTTGAATATATAAACTCAAGAATAAAAGAGGATTTTTTGTGGTATACAAAAGAAGGAGAATTTCCATCTTTTGATGTTTACGATAAATTTAGATGGAAAATAGCCCAGGAGATTATTCAACTAAAAGAATTTCTGAAAGAAGAGGTTGAAAAATGAAGGAAATAAAAGTTGGAATTTTAGGTGCAGGAAGAATGGGGAAATTACACGGAGAATTAATCATTAAAATTCCAGATGTAAAATTGGTGGGTATATTTGATACAAATTTAGAAAAGGCTCAAGAACTGGCAAAACAATTAGATGTTAGGATTTACAAAACCGAAGAAGAAATTATAAATGATTTAGATATTAACACGTTCATTATAGCCACTCCAACGCCTTTTCATTACTCATCAATAATTAAAATAGCGGAAAGGGGGGGAAATATTTTTTGTGAAAAACCACTTGCAAGGACATTAAGGGAAGGAGAAGAAATAGTAAAAGTAGTAATTAAAAATAAAATAAAGTTTGGAATAAATTTTCAAAGAAGGTTCTCCTGGCCCGAAAAAAGAATCAAGGAATTAATTCCTCTTTTGGGAGAGCCAAAAGCAGGAAGGATTGCATATATAAATGCGGGTTATAAAAGAAAAAAGGGTGATTGGTTTGCCGATTTTGATAAGTGTGGAGGATTTATACTTGATACGATGATACATCTTTTTGACCTTTTTAGATGGTATTTTGGTGATGTAAAAAGTGTTTTTGCAAATGGTCTTTTGCTTTCGCAATCTCTTTCTGAACCAATGGATTATGCTTTTGTAAATCTAACTTTTAAAAATGAATTTATTGGTTTGGTAGAAGGAGGGTGGATTAGAAGAGGAGTAGGTATAGGATTTACTTGTTATCTTATAGGGACTGAAGGAACTATAGTTTATGATGAAAAGGATGGGAAGATTAAAGTCTTTACAAAAAATAAAAATTTTGAAGAGTTGAGAAAGGAGGAAGATTTTTCTCCTGTATTTGAAAGTTTAAAAACATTTATAAAAAAATTAAAAAATGAAGATATAAATTTCCCTTCAATTGAGGATGGTATAGAAACACTGCGGATTGCTCTTTCTGCTATAAAATCTGCCCAGAAAGGTGAAACAGTATATTTAACCCAATAAAGAAAAGGAGGGAGAGATGCAAAAAAAATTGACATCTGATGGATTAAAAGAATTTGCAAAGAGAGTGGGAGTGGATGTTGTTGGAATATCTTCCATAGAGCGTTTTGAAGGCGCTCCATTTGAACATCATCCTGCTACACTTTTCCCGGATGTTAAAAGTGTTATTACTATTGGTTTTCGTATTACAAGGGGTTCTTTGAGGGGTATTGAAGAAGGAACAGATTGGTCTGCTTATAACTTTATGAGTTATGGAGGGATAGTTATGATTTATTCTTTAATCGCTCAGAGAGAAATTTCAAGGTTTATAGAAGACCATGGTTATGAAGCAGTGCCATATATTCACACAGGAGCAAAAGAAGAAGGGGCGCCTGTAAATAAAGGTAAACCTCGTCCTGATGTAAAACTTAATGTAAGGTTTGCTGCAGTTGCCAGCGGTTTAGGGGAAATAGGTTATAGTAGAATGTTTATTTCACCTATTTTTGGTCCTGCTATCAGAGTTTTCCTTATACTAACAGATGCTTCTTTAAAACCAGACCCTCTTTTGAAAGATAGTATATGTGATAAATGCAAAAAATGTATAGCGGAATGCCCATCAGGAGCAATTAGTAAAAATGAGGTTGAAGTAGTTAAAATTGCTGGTAGAACTTATGAAATGGCTAAATTAGATTTTGCAAAATGTGCATGGAGTCATCATGGTGGACAAAGAGCAGTTTCACCATTTATACCTTATGATATTGAAGTTGAAGGTTATCCCCTCTACAATGAAAAACTTTTAAAAGTGCCATATTATAGAGTCCATAATAAACAACTTGGACATATTGCTATATGTGGAGCACTTGGATGTATTCGTGCATGTTTGATACATTTAGAAGAAAAGAAAAAAATTTCTCAAGTTTTTAAATTTCCTTTCAGAAGAAGAAAACCATGGTGGCCTTTACAACCAGTATGGGATGAATTCAAAAATATGTAAAGAAGAATTTTATGAAAACACTTATTTTTTTTGATGATTGGTTCCTTGATTCAAAAGTTGATATTGTGCGCCGATTTCCACAGGCAAATTTAGTTAAGATATTTGAAAATTGTTTTTGGGGAAGATGCTCAATAATATGGGATGACAAAAATAAATGTTTTGCAATGATAGGAAAGAGAAGGGATGAAGAGATAACCTCTCTTTATGTAAGTGAAAATGGTATTGATTGGGAGAAAAAAGTAGACAAACTTAAATTTGTATTTAAAAAAACAAAAAAATTGTTAAATTTACCAGGTAAATTTCCTTTTGAACAAACATGGTTTTATGACAAATGGGATAAAGATTCAAACAGAAGATATAAAATTTTTTGTTTCCCTTATGGATTAGAAAAAGGTCCTGGATTAATCGCTTATTCTTCAGACAGGATAAATTGGATTATAGATGAAAATTTTAAGGTATATACCCATCAAAAAGGTTCTGACACAAATAATAATATGTTTTTTAATCCATTTACACAGCACTGGTGCATTATATGTCGGAAATGGAATGCTGATAGAAGAATTGCAATGGTGGAATCTTGGGACTTAGAACATTGGACAGAACCAAGGGTTATTATCCATCCGGATCCATTAGATGAATCCCTTCTTCAATTTTATGGAATGCCTGTGATTCTTTACAGAGATGAATATTTTATAGGATTACTTCAATGTTATTATGTTTCCACAGAAGAGATTAATGAGGATTATACTGGAAGAGTAAAAATGCAGGGTAAGGTGAATGCCCAATTAGTTTATTCTTATGATGGAGAATTATGGATTCGTTCTGATAGGTCAACAATAATTCCTAATACAGAATTAGGTGATTACGGAGGGTCAGGAATCTATCCTCACTCTATAGTAGTTCCTCCTAATGGAAATAATATTTTTATTTATTCTCTTGGAACATTACAAAACCACTCATTGGGAAGTTTAGGACCTGGAGGATATCCATCTGGAGAATCCTTGATATTGCATACTTTGAGAAAGGATGGATTTGTTTATTTAGAACCTGCAGGTGGGTGGGGACAATTTACAACGAGAGTTATTGTTCTAAATTCGGAAAAAATAACTTTAAATTATAAGGCGCCTTTCGGCAAAATTTTAGTTCAAATTACAGATATTTACCGTAAACCCTTACCAGATTATTCATTTTATAAATGTATACCATTGAAAGGAGATGAAATAGATGGAAAGGTTTGCTGGAAGAAAAAGAAAGACTTATCAGGTTTAATTGGGAAACCAATTCGTTTAGAAATCCGTCTATTTGAAGCCAGATTATATGCAATTCACGGTGACTTTAGTTTCTGGTATACAAATACTCCAAAACCGATTAATAGAATATAAAAATTTAGGGAATAGGAGGGAAGAATGGAAGTAGGATTTATATCAGGAGTTTTGGGTAAAAATGGAATATTAAAAGTCGCTCAATGGGCAAAAGAAAATGGTTTTGGTGTTATTGAATTAGGTTCTATTATACCTCTCAATGAAAAAGAGTTTAAAAAAGCAATAGAACAGACAAATATAAAAATTATTTCTTTAGGTTATTGCAGAAATTTTTTATCTTCAGTGAAAAAAGAAAGAGAGGAGTATATTAACAACCTCTGGCAAAGGATAGAGTTTGCTTCTAAAATGGGGATTAAATATGTATTTACATCTACGGGCAAAGATGAAAATAGAAATTTAGAAGATAATATTCCTTTGGTAGTAAAACTTTTCACTCCTATTATGGAAGAAGCAAGGAAAAAGGGAGTTACTATTCTTTTTGAGAATTGCCCTGCTTTTGGTAATATATTTATTTCTCCATATATGTGGCGTGAAACTCTAAAAAAATATCCTTCTTTTGATTTAAAACTTGTTTATGACCCTTCACATTTAATATGGCAGGGAATAGATTGTTATCGTCCAATTAAAGAATTTGGCAAAAGGATTGTATATTTACATGCCAAGGATACAGAAATAATAAAAGAAGAATTAGAAGATAAGGGAATACTTTATGGAGCACATTTTGGTTGGAATATATGGTGGAGGCATAGGTTACCTGGATGGGGTATAATCAACTGGAAAAAAATAATTACACTTCTTATGGAGGTAGGGTTTAATGGGGTATTAAGTATTGAACATGAAGACCCTGTCTGGAGTGAAAATAAAGAAAAGATTAAGGCATCTCTTATAATGACCAAACATTATTTAGAAAGTTTAATACCCAAATGATTGGAAGGTTGTTTAAATTTTATTTTTAAAAAGAGGATTGAAAATGAAAAGAGATAATTTTTTGAAATGTAGAGAAGATGGAAATTTTATAATAACGGCAGGATTTGTTCATAATTTGCTAAAAAATACAATACCGAAGTTGTCATTTAATGAAAATTTTAATAAAGAGGATTTTAAAAAGTGGCAAAAAAAATTAATAAAAAAATTGAAAGAATTGATGGGCATTTCCAGAATTTCCAATACAACTCCACAAAGTAAGATTATATGGAGTAAAAAAAGAGAAAAATATAAAATAGAAAAATGGGAAATATATATAGAAGGGAAAAATGTAGTTCCATTGTTAATCCTCATACCTGACCAGATAAAATATCAGAAAAAACTTCCCGCAGTTTTATGTTGTCCTGGTTCCCTTCATACTAAAGAACAACTTGCAGGAGAACCGGAAATAAAAAAGACATATGCTGTCTCTCGTCATCCTGAAAGAGATAAAATGGCTTTATGGTATGCAAAAGCAGGCATAATTGCTATTGCAGTAGATAATCCCGGAGTAGGCGAATTAGGAGAATGTTGGCCAATAGAAAAGATAGATTATGTGAGGGATTTAATTTCATTACAATTGATTCAATTAGGAAGCAGTTATTTAGGTCTTTCTGTTTATCAAAAAATAAGAATATTAGATTGGATTGAAAATTTAGAGTTTATAGATAAAAAGAAAATAGCAATTAGTGGACATTCCTTAGGGACAGAACCAGCGATGGTAGTAGGGGTAATTGATAAAAGAATAAAAGCACTTGTTTTTAATGATTTTGTTTGTAATACATTAGAAAGAGGATGGAAAGTGACAAAATTAGAAAAAGGATTTCGTCATTCCTCTCTAAGCGAACCTATCCCAGGATTCCCGGTAAGTGGGCTTTGGCACTCCATTCCCGGACTGTGGAAATGGTTTGATTACCCTGATATTCTTTGTGCTTTTGCTCCCAGACCATTACTTATAACAGAAGGAGGACCAACATATAACTTATTAAAGATATGGAAGGCATATGAAATTTTAAAATCGTCTAATAAAGTTTCTATACACTATTATCCCAAATATGAAAAAGTAAGGAAATATAATAATGTAGAAATTCCGGAAAATATAAATATGAAAACATATTTAAAATATGCATATGTTGATGTCAAAAACCATTGCTTTAAGGAAAACCTTGCCATACCATGGTTATTAAAAATCTTTGGAGTTGATAATAAATTTTAAATAAATGGGTAAATTTTTGTATTCTTTTATAATTGCATATCTCTGTTCTAATGGAGATTGGAGGGATTTAGAATTAGGGAAATATTTGCCTGGTGAATTTTATCATATTGTTTTTATACAGAAAGGTAATCTAATAAAAGGATATTTGAATTATTCATATAA
>Ga0123519_10002881_pt1 | contig 28818 bp, 20 predicted proteins | sample YelNatPaOPRAMG02_FD_87396 | JGI IMG/M metagenome (GOLD analysis project Ga0123519, IMG submission 87396) | Hot spring microbial communities from Yellowstone National Park - Yellowstone National Park OP-RAMG-02 (version 2) | ecosystem: Environmental > Aquatic > Thermal springs > Hot (42-90C) ...
CAACCAGCTCAATTGCCTTGCCTGGCTGCCCTGGGCATTTGGGTTGTTAGACCGGATCATGTTGGGCCCAAGCGAGATGGGGGTGTGGGCGAGAATGCGCCGGAGCGCGTGGCGGGTGTTGATATTGGCGTTGATCATCGCGATGATGATCCTGGCCGGACACGCACAGACCACTTTCATCTGTCTGGTGGGACTGGGTATCTACGTGCTGGTGCGACCTGCGTTTGGGGTGGTTCGTGTCGGTCGAGCGCGGTGGGTGATGTCTTTGGTGCGGCAATATCGGATCGAGGGCGTGTTGGGCTTGGCGTTGGCAACTGTGATGGCGATGTTTCTGACCGCAGCACAGCTCTTGCCCACCTGGGAGCTCGCTCGTTTGTCGGTGCGCAGTGATGGTCTCGGCTATCGCGAAGCCACCTCTTTCAGCTTAAATCCCTGGCTGTTGCGGTACACGTTATTGCCACCTTACGGGGCGGATTTGGTTCAAGTATTCGGCGAAGCATACGGGGAGTATGTCGCATATGTCGGCGTCATCGGGCTGGGTCTGGCAGCACTTGCCGGATGGCAAGGGTGGCGTCACAGGCTGGGCATGCCCGTGGGAAAGACCGGGCTGGAAAATAGCGTGAACGACGGGGGAAGTCCCAAGTCAACACACTGGTCGGCGGCAGTATGTTCTTTTACTCTCCTCGCAGCGGGTGGTGTGTTCTTGGCATTGGGGCGTGCTAACCCATTCTACTATGTGCTCTATCACTTGGTACCTGGTTTTGGTGCTTTCCGGGCACCGGTCAGATGGATGGCGCTATATGCATGGGGGATGGCAGTGTTGATCGGCCTCGGTTTGGATTGGGTTGCCAGGCGTGCACAAGATGTAGGAGGGAAGAGGAGGACGATGATGGCCTGGATGCCAACCCTGCTGGCCGGCGTTCTGGTCGGCGAGTTGTTTCTATCCGGCCAATCTCTCCGCCACAGCTATCCCACTGCTCCGGAAGCGTATACTTTGTTGCGACCATCCATCGCGCACCTTAAGACAGATCCCGATGTCCATCGCTTTCTCAGCTTGTCGGGCATTGTGTACGATCCGGGTGACTTAGCTGAAATGCGCGCGATGTTGGGCGGTCAGCTGCCGGAACGCTCCGTTTATGATTATGTGGTGGCAGCCAAGCAGAAGGAAGTGCTTTTCTATAACCTGCCACTTCTATATGGACTATATAGTGTGGATGGCTACGATGGTGGATTGCTCCCCTTGCGCGATTTTCTGACCCTTCAAAGGTTGCTGCTCCCAGATGACCGGCTCGCGGTGGATGGACGGTTGCGTGAGAAATTGCGCGAGGTGCCCTCCGGCCGTTGGTTATCTATGTTGGGTGTCAAGTACGTGATCACCGATAAGGTATATGACGTATGGATTGACGGCATTTACTACGATCTGCAATTCAGCGCCCGGCTTGGTCCGCAGGGCATTTCCGTGGTAAAACCGACCACCTTGCCTCGCTTTCCGGCCACCGCATTAGGGATTATTTCACACCTGGAGGGTGCGTCGGCACTTCCCGACGAGACCCCCGTAGCACGTGTTTATGTGAGGGATGAGACAGGCCGGCAGCAAACGTTCACGTTGCTGACGGGGCGCGACACCAGCGAAGGGCGTTATAGCGCCAAGGTGTTGCACCGACAGGCACGCATTGGACACATTTGGCGCGATGATCCCTCCGGCAGCGACTATATTGCTATGATACCCCTCGGAGATCCGCATTATCTGCAAGACTTGACCGTCGAGGCGATATTGCCGCAAGGGGAATTTGTACTACGGGGACTGAGCTTGGTGGACATGCGCACGCGCACAGGGCAACAGTTGACGCTCTCCACGGAAGGACGTTACCGATTGGTGCATTCAGGCGATGTGAAGATATACGAGAACCTCGACGTTCTGCCGCGCGCGATTGTAGTCCATCGGGCGGAGGTGATCCCCGAGATTGAGCAAATGCTCGCCTACATGCGGGATCCAGCTTTCGAGCCGGCGCAGCTGGTTTTGTTGAGCGAGGGTGAAGCGATTAATGCTGTGGGGAGGGGCGAGGCGATCCTAACGCGCTATGAACCAGAGGAGATCTCCGTCGTCGTTTCGACCGACGCACCTGGCTACCTGGCACTATTCGACACCTTCTACCCGGGCTGGGAGGCAACTGTGGACGGTCAGCCGGCACCCATACTGCGCGCGAATCTGATGTTCCGCGCCGTGCCTGTGAAGCCGGGAACTCACCATGTGGAATTCCACTATCGTCCCCTCACATTACGCGTTGGGATATGGATTAGTGCGCTGGCATGGATCACCTGGATCTCGTTGGTTATAGTGGTGCGCAATCGGCAGCGTGGGAAGAAAAAGTAAGCACCGGGGCGCTCTGAGGGGGTATCACGGCTCGATCACGATAAGCGCGGCATCATCCTCCAACCGCCGGCCCTCTGGCCCGAAGGCGGGTAGGCGTTGGCCGGTCACTGCCTCGTATAACCCTATGCGCAATGCATAATCCCTCGGCACCAGGCGGGTGTCCTGCACAATTTCGCCTGGACGCCACATAGTAGTGAGGTATTGGTTACCGACAGGCGGGGCATCTGCCTGTCCGACTAACGTGCCCATCCTGTCCAGCGTGTGGACGAACACGGTGTACGACTTGGCGGGTGTTTGGGGTATCTGCCAGTAGAGTGTCAGGCGTATGCGAGGCGTTCCCGCAATCTCCTGAGCTGCCCCTGGAGGTAATTCGTCCAAACGGTAGGCCAGGAGACGAAGTGGAATCCCTTCTGCATCGAATGTGTAGCTCAGCTGTACCGGCGTATGTTCCCTCCAAAAGGGGTCTTGGATGCGACTCGGATCCTTGATCAGTGTGTCACCATAGGGGTTAATGAGGTATAAGATATCGTTGCCAAAGTCACCCAGAGGCAACAGGGTGGTGGTCCGTTCGACAATGTGGCGATCTTCGCTCAACCAACGGGGGTGGTTGAAGGGGGCTTCGGCGGTGTGCACCACGAGATAGCGTACTCCAAGGCGGCCCAGCTCGCGCAACGTGGCCATTGCCTCCGGGGATGGGAATGTTGCGAGATGCCTCTCCAATTCCATTTGACGCGTCGGGGTGAGACCACTGTAGCCATTTACCAGGCCCCACCATCCCAGACAGCTGGCCAACATGCGCTTCGCCTCAGGATATTCCGGTGCGGGCGCAACATACATGGGCAATTCGAGCACCGCGCCGCGAGGTTCCTCTTCGCTTAGCACGAGATACTTGAGCGCACGGTAGACGGGGGACACTTCTTCCACTATCCCCACATGTGCCAATGGCAGAGGCGCCGCGAACGATTCGGCATAGATCCCAATGGCGATGGAAGCTCCGGCAACATAGCGCAGCGCATGTCTGGCAAGTCTAGAGGCCCTCGCATGAAGCGATGTGTAGACGGTCTCGGAGGAGGGATGCCGCACAGTATCCCGCGCAAGGGGTGACCGGCCGGCCTGATATCCCTGCAGCTGGGCGAGCGCGTAGCCGACCAGGCCGGCCATAGCAAACGTCGCCACGACCATCCAGCGCGCAGGCGCCCGGATCACCCGCAGTGAGGGCAGCAAGTGTACCAGCTCGCGATAAGGACCATCCGCTGTGAGCAGCAATGCAGTGGCCAGTATGAGCATAAGCGATGCCACGCGCCAATGTCTGGCAAGATACCCCTTTCTGCTGATGGCACCATATGCGAACAAGACGATAGACGTAAGGGCTAAGAGCATAATGAGCACCCCGGGGTAGAGCATATGCTCTTCGGTGAAACCGGGGCGTTCCCGGTACCACCCGCTCAGGGGACCGGCCAGGCGCATCCATGGTGCCGCAGCGACGAAATCGCTCGCCCGGGCGCCGAGGAGGCTCACTACTTCGGCCGGCCGTGTCGCCTCCAGATGGGGCAAAACCTGAAGATAGGGCATTGCAGCAGATGTTACAATCAGCATCGAGAGGATGCCGGCTAACAGACACCATGGCAGCGCACGGCGCGTCCTTTGCCATCCGTGTCGCACAGCCCAAGCTCCCAGATATAGAACCAGGACCAAAGCCATAAAGACTGTCAAATACCAGCTGGAGAGCGCTTGCAGTGTTGTGAATAACACGAACAACGCTACTGCCTTCCAAATACCCGCATTCCCCTTGCTATACAATGGGGCTCTTTTGTCACCGCGTTCAATGTGGTCGAGCAATTGGTCGAGCATGAGCACACTGAACGGCAACCATTGCACCGTCAACAATTGGAGATGGGATATGGAAGCCAGCCTATAGGGTGCTAAAGCATACGCCAGACCGGCTGCAAACGCTGCCGTGCGTTGGCCTGTCCACCGCAAACAGAGCAGGTACATGCCCAAGCCACCCAAAACTAAGCTCACCAGCAAGGTGATGTTGTAAGCGAATAGCGGCTGAGCGCTGACAATTTGCAATGGCATTGTCAGAAGGGCTGTGGCCAACAGATGTTCGGAATAAGCAAGCGTGTTGGGGAGCGGGAAGAAGATATTGGCATCAAACAGGTGCTGTGGCTTGTTGAGCAGGGCATGTACATCCCAAGCCAGCGTCCAGGTATTGAGCAGAGGATCGCCGATGTCGCCGGGCACTGCTGTGTACAGGTGTAACCACAGCGGATCAGTGGTGCCAATGACGAGCACCAGGAAAAGTATCACGATAGCAACGGTTGGAGCACATCTAATGCCGGGCATCTGAGACTCGGATCACAATGGCGTTGTCCGTCACCGGCTGACCGTCTGGAGTTGTGACGGCCAAGCGTTGCATGCTTGCCAGCTCATAAAGGCCCACACTTAGCGTGTGCGCACGCGGTGGTAGCGGGAGGGTGTGTGTATCAACGATAATCTGCCCCGGCAACCATGCATCGGTAGGGTACAGACCACCCAATGGCACGGAATCAGCCTGCGCGATCATACGGCCTTCCTCATCGTGCACATGGATGAACACCGTATAGCTAATTGTCTGCCTCTTCTCGGCCCGCCAATAGAGCGTCAGGCGAGTTGGCGATCCATCCAGATCGTAACCGAGCAATTGAATTGTTGGGCCCAACCGATACTCTAACAGATGCGGTATGTCTTGCTCGGTGAGCGGAACAGCAGGTAGTATCCAGACATGGGCAAGTGGAAATTCGGTACAATTGCACTCGGCTGCCTGCAGCCGTTCCCCGCTTTGCCGAAGATAAAGGCCTGTCTGGAGTGTGTAACGCACCGGAAGAGCATCTGGAGGCAGCACGAGGCTCATTGGATTGCGCACATACATTGTGGGACGCCATGAGGAACTGGGGATGTCTTCGGGGTGGACCTCGTCGTCTCCGGCGTATGTGCGCTGATCTAGCCCGTTTAGATGGAGAAACACGCTGTAATCGCGGTCGAGGGGTCGCGTTGCTTGCCAATATAGAACAGCACATAGCTTTTCGCCTGGCTGGGCAAGGATCTCCGGAAGCTCCCCATCTGACGGTGCTATACAGCGGAGCTGCGTCCACCATTGGATGCAAGAGGGCAGATCATATCCCAGCAAGCGCACCTGGTCGGCGAAGGTCGCCTGACGGGTGTATTCGACACCTAACACGGTACCAGGTGAGGAGTGGACGCGTAACCAACCCTCAAAGGGACGCACCAAGAGCAATAAGGCCAGGAGGCCGAACGATATAACCAAGGCCTCGCGGAACGGATATGACTGACTGGCAGGTTGGCGCCCCAGATCCGGTAGCACAGAAATCGAGACGTGTCGCTTCGCGGAAGAGCGAAGCCGTGTTCCCAGGACAATCCCAACGCACGCGATTACAGCAAGGAGTGACACCCATGTGCTGAACCGGCGCAGGGGTGTTTCTTCTAGATGGAGCAAGACATCGTAGTCACCGGAAGGTAGTGGTACGCGTATCAGCCCATCCGGCCGTGTGATTTCTATATCATCCACCTGTTGCCACTCCCCATCGGGCAATTGCCTGATCCACACCTGCCAGCCAGGCCAGTACAACAGCCGAAATGTGGCGATGAAGTGTACCGGGCTGTTGACGCGCAAAAGGATTTGATGTGCGGTAACTTGCTGTGTCTTGGCGCTGGCACCTGCTGGCAATGATGCCGGTTCAATACGTAGGGCGAGTTCTTCCCTTTCTTGGGATGGCGCCAGCACTTCAGGAGAGGGGTGACGCTCTGCCCAACGCGGCAGGAACTCCCCGGTGCTGGTAGTGCCGATTGCTCTAGAGTGTCTCTCATATACCATCACATCGGTGGGGGTGGGCGTGCCCCACACGATGAACTGTGAATGAAAGAGATAAAACAGGTTGGCGGCAATGGTCAGTGCCAACCCAATGACCAGTGCAATGCGGCCGGCGCGATGTGAATGAGCAGAAACGGTAAACCACCTCTCACATAGGTATACCCATCCGCCAGCCAACACTACAGCGCATAGTGTCGCTGGTCCCAACATGCGCCAGGGAAACTCGGCGAGTTCAAGCAATGGGACCGACTCCCATGCTATCTGCGATTCGGGCAGCATAAGGAAGCAATATACCAACAAGGCGGCGCCAAAGTAGAGAACGTGTCCGCTCAGATGCCGGTCCGCAGGGCATACCGAAGTTTTCATGCCAGAAGCTATCCGACGAACCAGGGAGTTGCCCAGCCGTCCCAATAGGCAGGCGCACAAGCTTACCAGCATCAGCCCTGCCAACACAGCGTGGGACACCCCAAGACTGAGCGGGAAGTATGGATTGATGGCAGCCTGATCAAGAGGGCGAGGCAAAGCCAACACTTCATCCAAGCTGACAAAGTTGCGCCGAAAGTCAAAGAAACCGGTGGTGATACCCGCAAGACGGATGTAGTCACGTTCTCCAAAAGCGGGCAGCCAGAAAAACGCGGCGAGTCCCAGGCCAAGTATGCCGGCCAGAACGAAACGTTTTGCCACCATTCCTCGTCCGAGCATACCCGGCGCACTGAGTATGAGCAGATAAGCCAGATAACCCATCCACAGTGGAACGAACAGCATGAAGCTGATATTGTGGCTCAACAACAACCCTGCCAGCGATAATGCCGCCAGCAGAAGGCTGCGCAGCGATCTATTGGTGGCGATGCGGTAGAAGGCCCACAAGATGAGAGGATAAAAGGCAAGTCCACAGAACTGACCATAATTGCCCTGAATGTAGAGCTCACGCAAACGATAGGGGGTATACAGGTACATAGCCGCCGCCAGCACCCCCGCGCGTGGGCCGAACAAGTCCCTCACAAAAAGATAGCTGCCCACGCTGGAGAGAAGTGCCATCACAATCAGGGTGCCCTTCATCGCCTCATCAAGGGGCAGCCCCGACACATGGAGCACTTGAGTCACCTGGTACAGAAGTGGTGGCGCATAATGGAAGAGGGGCATGCCATATCCATATGCCAGGTCAGGCGCCCAACGAGGATACAGGATGCCATCCTTCCAAGCTTGATTGAGTTCCGCCTGGCGCATCAAGTGCACAGCTCCGTCTGCCGTGTTGGGAAGACCCCGGTGCGTCAGTAGGGGCAAGGTGGCAAACAACACGAGGACAAGACAGATCAACAGACCCCCATCGATGCAGCGAGCGTTACCGCCCGCAGCGGGTGGAGAGTATGGTGCTGTCGGTGCGCTCATCTGATGATTGTGGGGTTCGTCGTCAGTTGCGGATACCATTTCCTACAGCATTCTAGGCATTACCAGGGCGAAGTCAACCGTTACGCTTGTCATAAGGGGCAAAATCGTGCTCTTGTGCCATTCTGGCTTCCCAGATTCCAACCAAATCCTAACCAGATTCTAACCGGATCCAAACCAAAAGGACGCAATTTTGTGCTATCATGAGAGTCCCATAGAGATGAGCGGATGGGACTGACCTGCGCCCATCAGGCTGCTCTAAAGTGTTTTCCCGTGGACTATGGCAGTCCACGGGATTGTTTTTGGTGCCGCTAGGCATAACGATGGCATGCCCAGGCATGCAACGAATCCATGTTCCTTTATCGGTCCGAAGCGAGCCTAGCAGTAATGCGCATGAACGCTAACAGACGCGGCATCACGACAGTGTAGAGATAATATCCTATGGGAAAGGTGGTGAAATCGCAGGCTCCCAGACCATACACTGTCTGGCCCCCAAAACCCACTTTGAAACGATAGACGCCCCACATGGGGTCGCTTTCATCCAGTCGATCCGGTGCTCCCCACATATCATAGCGGGTGCATCCCAGCTGCTTTGCCAGCCGGATTGCTTCCCATTGCAACAGGTGGTTAGGCATCACCTCGCGATGGGTGTTATCCGAAGCACCGTACATATACCACGCCGTTTGTCCGAAGACGAACATAAGCAATCCAGCGATGGGTTCTCCCTCCAGCTCAGCCAATAGCAGATGAGCGCGCCTGGCAGTGATGAACTGCGACCACACGTCGTGATAATAGGCGAACGGTCGGATGACAAATCCATCGCGCTCAGAAGTGATGCGATAGAGGCGATAGAAGGTTGCCAGATCCTCCAACCCCCCTGGGCGCACCGAGACACCCCGTCGAGCTCCAAGGCGGATGTTGTAGCGCGTTTTGGGTTTCATCCGCGCTTGCAATGTCTCCTCGCCCACCGTGAGGTCGAGCAGTACCGTGTTCTTGAACTGGATCTGCTCAGGTGAGAGACGCCAGCCGCGCCGTTGTAGCAGATCTCGGATGGCGGTGACATCCGGCGTCGTAGTGCTCTCGTCGGCATTGAGCGGCACGTCTGGGTCGATCTTCACGAAGAGCACATCTCGACGTGCCTTGGCTTCCAGTTCTGAGAGCACAGCCTCCCACAGGGACAGATCAACAATGTCAAGTAGGGGACCCTTGGGGACATAGATGATTGAGAGAGGCACACGCCCCAGGCGGCGTCTCAGCAGCTGCGCTGCCGCCACCGGTCGACCAGACTGTATCCAGAGCCATCGCGTGGCTTGCCATCCCCAATGTTCCTTAAACGCCCCCCAATCCCATGTCTGAAGCACGTGTGGATGGGGCAACTGTAACAAGGCTGCGTCCCACTCGTCACGGTTCACAACTGACACGAGTTGGTATGCTGCCTGGAACTTTGCCATGGGGCTCATCCTGAATGCGCGCGGCGCCGCAGCGCCTGCCACCAGCAATAAAGGCGATAGAGCATAGGACTATAGACATAGTCAAAGGCGCCCACACTGCGTACAACACGCCCACCGAAACCACGTTTGAACCGATAGACCCCCCACAACTCTCCAGTGCGGCGACCTGCGCTGGCGAGATTGTTTTCCAATGTCTCTTCTCCTGCATCTGGAATGCCCCACAGATCGTACGCGGTACAGCCACGTGCCCGTGCCCAGCGCATCGCTTCCCATTGGAGCAAGTAGGTCGGCATGTACTCTCGATACCGATTGCTCGAGGCACCGAATAGATAGTATGCTGTCGTTCTATGTGCGAACACCATGAGGCCGGCGACCACCTCGCCCTCTACTTTCGCCAGCAGGAGTGCAACATCATGCGGTGCGAAGAGCTCGTATGCCGTGCGATAGTATTCAAAGCGGTGAATGGCAAATCGATCGCGCCGGCTGGTATCCTCCAGCAGCTGATAGAACTCGGGTACGTGGTCGGCATGCCCTTCGTGTACCATCACACCTTTGCGCGACGCCAGGCGAATGTTATAACGCGTTTTTTGTTTCATCGCTGCCAGGATGGCCTCCTCGGGGGCACTCAGATCGATCAGGATGGTGCGCGGTGGTTGCACGGTGGGCGCTTGAGGCCGGAAGCCGTACTGGGCGATGTTTGTGCATATGGCAGCATCATCCTCCACCGGAGGCTCGATCTTGAGAAATATACACCGCCGTATGTGGCACAGCTGATGTATTTCGTTGAACAGGCTCTTGGTCTGAGGGGGATCTTGCCAATTCACCAGGGGGCCCTTGGCGACATACGCGAGAGAACGTCCGCCTGGCAGTGAGTACAGCAATACCTGGGCACCAGCATACGGGGTGCCTGTCTCATCCATCACCGCCATGCGCACAGCGCGCCAGCCGAAGCGCGACTTGAGTTCGCCCCAGGCCCAGGATTGCAACAGGTGCCCGGCTGGATGACGCGCAACAAAATCTTGCCACACAGCCCGATCGGTGATGATGGGCAAGCTTTGATCCTCCTGAAGCGTTCTCCCAAAAAATCGGGCCTGACGATGAAGAACCCCATCGTCAGAGATGCATACCGGGGATGATTATAACGAAGGCTCCCTGTGTGCGAAAGCACACGCACAAGTGTGTGCACCCTGGTGGGGATAACGACAGGAGATCATCGGTTGCGTCGTTCACCTGAGGGGTATATGATAACGTAAGATTGAGCTGCCGTTAGAAATTGCCCGCCATGTCGGCTTTATACTTTTCCACAAGAATGCTTTGTGAGCTCATCATATGGGGCGTCCCTTGCGGCTCTATGTAGGGTTGTTTGTTCTATCAGCGGCGCCGCTGGCTTTCCAGGTAATCCTGACGAGGCTATTTGCGCTGGCTCAGGGGTACCATTTTGCGTTTATGGCGGTCAGCTTGGCACTATTGGGCGGGGGTGCCAGTGGTACATTCCTCTCTCTGAAGCCCCCGAAAGGGGACAGCACGCGTTACATGGCGACCTCTGCTTTCTTATTCGCTCTCTCGGTACCGACCAGCTACATGTTGGTGAACATCGTCCCCTTCGATATGTATCGCATTGTGCGGGAGCCCCTACAGATTGGCTGGTTGGCGCTGCAATACTTGGTGTTAACCGTGCCCTTTTTCTTCAGCGGACTGGCGGTCGGCTGTGCACTGGTGGTGTGGCCCGAGTATGCCCATCGTTTGTACGCAGCGAACCTCTTGGGTTCGGCAGTTGGTCCACCGCTGGCGCTGGTCGCTTTGACCCTGTTGGGCGGACCGCGTGCCGCTCTAGTGACTGCATTTGCCGGTTGCGTCGCATTTTGGCTGTTCCAGGGAGTGCGTCAGCCTAGGGATGCCTTGCGATGCTACTATGCTCCGACGTTGTTATTGGCTCTGCTCTGCGCCGTGCCGTTGGCATTGCCGCTACATATCATTGACATTCGCCTGAACCCCTATCAGGCCTTGAGCCAGGTGCTCCTCTTTCCGGACACGCGGGTCATGGCCCAAACCTGGAATGCGTTTTCCCGCGTTGACGTGGTCAGCGGTGAGTCGATCCATTCGGCGCCGGGGTTGAGCATGGCCTTCCATGGCTCATTGCCGCCGCGGGTTGCCGTGGCGGTGGATGGTCAGAGCCTGATGCCCATCTACTGCACCTCCGCCGAAGCAGCTGCCTTCACCGAATATCTTCCCACTGCGTTGGCCTATCGCCTTCGCCCGCAGGCAGATGTGCTGATTGTGGAACCGGGCGGTTGGCTGCCTGTGTTGGTTGCTTTGCACCACAATGCCCGCCGCGTCACCGTGGTACAGAGCAATCCGGCGACAGCCGACGCGGTCCGTACATGGGGTGGCCCCTTTGTGGATGATGCACGCCTCCAGCTGGTGCTCGAGGATATGCGCAGCTTTCTGCGCCGCGACACTCATACCTACGATGTGGTCGTTTTGCCCCTTGTGGACAGCTTCCGCCCGGTGACGGCGGGAGCATACGCTCTAGCTGAAGAATATCGTTACACCGTCGAGGCATTCCAGGAGCTATGGAGACATTTGTCAACAGATGGCATGCTGGTAGCAGAGCGCTGGTTGCAGTTACCTCCCTCGGAAAGCTTGCGATTATGGGCACTCGTCGTTGAAGCGCTGCAATACAGCGGCATCACTCAGCCAGCTGCCCATCTCGCCGCTCTACGCAGTATGCAAACTTCGCTCATTCTTGCGTCTAGGTCTCCGTTAGGTCCCTCCGGATTAGAAGCAGTCAAAACATTTGCTGTGCAACGCCAATACGATCTGATTTGGACACCTGACATGGAGGCGATGACGCGTGACCCCACAGCGTTGGATAGCCTTACCGATACGGAGCTGGCCGAGGCAGGCATCAATCGTTTCAATGTCATCCCCGGCACTCCCCACTTCAAGACGTTCGTGCGTCTGTTGTTCGCGGCAGATAATACAGAGTTTTACCGCGATTATCCCTATGCGGTGGACCCGCCAACGGACGATCGCCCGTTTTTCTTCCATTTCTTCCGATGGGAACAGACGCCCGCCGTTATAGCTGCTTTGGGCAAGACTTGGCAACCCTTTGGCGGGAGCGGCTATCTGGTGTTTGTGCTGTTGTTAGTGCTTGTGGTGATTTTGGCAACTGTGCTCATCCTGCTTCCGCTGGGAGCACTCCGACGCAGATTGCGCGTTGACACCGCGCCCGTTGCCGAGGAGAAGAGCGACGGTACCTTGCGTTACCTTGCTTATTTTTCGTTGCTGGGCCTGGGGTTCATGTTTGTCGAAATGCCGTTGCTCCAGTGTTTCATCCTGTACGTCGGTCAACCGGCGTATGCCTTTGCCACAGCTGTCAGTGCGCTACTGTTAGCCTCCGGATTGGGCAGCCGCTATCTCAGCATGCGTATCCCTGCAATGCTTGGGATGGTAGCACTGGTTGGACTGGGGCTAGCTTACCCAGCATTGCTGTCGCTTGCCTTCGGCGCCACCATTGGGCTGCCGCTAGCAGCGCGTGCCATGTTAGGAGGACTGGCACTGATACCACTGGGTATGCTGATGGGGCTTCCCTTCCCGCAAGGCTTGGCTCACGTGCGTGTCAGAGCGCGCCATCTATTGCCATGGGTATGGGCCGTCAACGGCAGCATCTCGGTCATCAGTGCCGTGTTAGCGCCCATGCTGGCGATCGATTTGGGGTTCCGTGCCGTAATGTTCGCCGGTGCAGCTGCCTATCTGGCCGCCTGGCTGGTGTTGTGGATGCCCGTCTCTTGTCTTGCTATTCCAGCCGGGTCAGAGGTACAAAGGCCACGCCGCCCCAATTGAAGTTATGGTATTCGTCGCCCTCACGCGTGATGAGCCACAAGCTCTGATAGCCTCCAGGTGGCCCAACAGGGATCACCATGCGCCCTCCATCTGCTAATTGTTCCAGCAGAGGCTGGGGCACGTGGTCAGGTGCTGCCGTGACGATGATCGCATCAAAGGGGGCATATTCCGGCCAGCCCCAGTAGCCATCTCCTTGTCGGGTTACCACATAGTGATATCCGAGTCGATCAAGTGTGGCACGGGCACGTTCAGCCAGCTGGGGTATGATCTCGATGGAGTAAACCTTGTCGGTTAGCTCGGCCAAAATGGCTGCCTGATAGCCGGAGCCGGTGCCGATCTCAAGCGCCTTTTCACCTGGCTTGAGCTTGAGCAATTCCGTCATTACTGCCACAATGTAAGGTTGCGAAATGGTCTGCCCGTAGCCGATCGGAAGCGGATAGTCGTTGTAAGCTTGATCCAGTACATCGGCGGGCACGAACTCGTGGCGTGGTACCTTCTCCATTGTGGCAAGCACACGCGGGTCGGTGACACCGCGCGCGCGAATCTGCCTCTCCACCATACGCAGCCGTTCCTCGCGGCGATCATCCGGCAACATAGTGGGTGTTACAGGGGTTATCGCACGGGGAAAAGGGGCAGTGCGCATGACCAAAACGCTGACTATCATGATCAGCAACACCCCCGCTATAACCCAAGGCAAAGACTTCCTCATCGGAATATCTCCTGAAAACTGTGGGCGCTACACCGCATTTATCACATATATTTTAGCAAACTCTCCTGACAACGTCAACGGTGCCCAAGAAGCAAGACTTTTCGCTTCTCTAGTATGAGATACGATGGAGATGATCTGGTAAATGAAAGGGGGGTGATAAGCCCATCACGTGGTGGGAGAAGTTCATAGGATTAGCTGCCCATCGGTGCCTGAGCCGCGGTTGCGTCAGGGGCGGTTACATCGGGCGGATGAAGGGCGGCCACGTTTCCCATTACCGCAATCGATAACTTGTATGTTGCTAATCTTGAGATTCTTGACCTGATGATAGTTGGAGGGACCGGAATACCCCACTCAGCCAAGTCGATAGCCGCTGTGTTCCTTACCAATCTCAGCCATCTGACCGGTGACTGTGAAAATAGTGCGCTCGCATATGTTCGTCACCCGATCCGCCGTGCGCTCCAAATTGTGAGCGGCCCATAGCAGATGATTGGCCTGGTCAATGTTCTTGGTATTGGTCAGAATCAAGGTGATCAGCTCACGATAGACCTGGTTATAGAGGTTGTCCACCTCGTCATCTTCTGCCGGTATAGCTCTTGCGGCCTCAATGTCACGGCGCACAAAGGCATCTAAAGCACGGTGTAACATTTCGCGTGCTTTGACCGCCATACGCGGTATGTCGACCAGGGGCTTAATGAGTGGTTCTTCCCCGATCATCAAGCTGATATTGGCAATCCCTTTGGCGTAATCGCCCATCCGTTCTAACTCGGCTGCGATCTCAAGGGTCGAAGCCAGCACGCGCAGGTCGCTGGCGATGGGTTGCTGGGTAGCGATAAGGGTCAACACCTCTGCTTCAATCTGAAAGCGCTTCTCATTGATGAGACGGTCGTCGGCGACCAGCTGACGTGACCATTCGAGGTCACGCTTTTTCAATGCCTCAACGGAGTCGGTGATCGCGTGTTCCACCATGCTACCCAGGACAAGCAGTTCATCCTGAAGGCGTTGCATTTCGCGCTCAAAAGTTTGTCTGAGCATCGTATGCCTCACTTTGCTTTCTCTACCTCACGACTGCCAATGCTTTAGCTTTATTTTACCATATCTAAACTGTACAAGATAGTGCTCCTGCCAGCGTGTAAAGGGTTGTGAATGCCACAGGTCACCCGAAACGGCCTGTAATATAGTCTTCGGTGGCTTTCTCGCGTGGGTTGGTAAAGATTTGTGCTGTCGGCCCATATTCAACCAAATAGCCGGCGCGATCCTCATCCATCATCAAGAAAGCAGTATAGTCCGAGATGCGGGCCGCTTGTTGCATATTATGGGTGACTACCACGATGGTATAGTTTTCCGCCAGCTGGCGCATTAACTCTTCGATTTTGAGTGTCGAGATGGGATCGAGCGCCGAGGCGGGTTCGTCCATCAGAATAATTTCCGGCTTGATGGCGATCACTCGTGCGATGCAAAGGCGCTGTTGCTGCCCGCCGGAGAGGGAAAGCCCACTCTGATGCAGCTTGTCTTTAACCTCATCCCACAAGGCAGCTTGGCGCAGCGTTTGTTCCACCAACTCGTCCATATTACCGCGATATCCGTTTATCCGTGCCCCCCAGGCGATGTTCTCATAGATGCTTTTGGGAAAAGGATTGGGCTTCTGGAACACCATCCCGATGCGTCGCCTGACCTCGACCGCATCCATTCCCGGCGCGTAGATGTTGTATCCGTTGAACAATATCTCCCCCTCAACGCGCACGCCGGGTATCAGATCGTTCATCCGGTTGAACGTGCGCAGCAGAGTGCTCTTACCACAACCGGATGGACCTATGAATGCGGTGATCTTTCGTTTGGGCAGCTTCAGATTTATGTCTTTAACCGCACGGAAGTCCCCGTAGTAAACGTGCAAATTGCGCACCTCAAGTGCATACGAGTCTTCTTCGGAAGAAGCGGAAAGAGTGTCGGTGGTGGATTTACCCAGCGTTAAAGAGGGTATTTCAAAATTTAGGCGGATCATATCATCCTCCTGCTGAAACGGTTTCGCATGATGATGGCAGCAGCGTTGAGGGTTAATAGCAACACCAACAGCACGATAACGGCTGCTGCGGCAAGGTTGCGAAATTCCTGTTGCGGACGGGCTGTCCATTGGTAGATCTGCACAGGCAAGGTGGTGAACTTGGAAAATGGGCTATGAGGGTCATAAACGATGTAAGTCGAGGCACCCACCACAATCAACGGTGCCGTCTCTCCCATCGCGCGTGAGATGGACAAAATGGTGCCGGTCAGGATGCCGGGCAGCGCATTGGGAAGCACATGATGCCAGATAACCTGCCATTTGGTTGCCCCCAGTGCGTAGCCTGCTTCGCGCAAGGAGTTTGGCACCGCCCGGATAGCTTCCTGTGCATTTACGATCAACAGCGGCAGCACCAGCAAGGCCAACGTCAGGCCAGCCGACATAATCGTACGCCCGTTAGCTGTCGTGGGATCGGCGACACCGCCGACAAGAGCACCGCTTGTGAAGGGTTCTAATGCACGCACAAAGATTGCCAGTCCCAGCATACCGTAGATGATGGAAGGAACACCGGCCAGGTTATTGATGTTGGTTTGGATGATGCGATTCAGGGCGTTATCGGTGGCATACTCCTCGAGATAGATCGCCGCTCCCACGCCCAAGGGGAAAGCCACCAGGATTGTGATAGCAATGGTCCACAGCGAACCCAAAATTGCGGTGCGCACCCCGGCTAGCTGAGGGTCGCTGGACTGAGGTTGTGTGATGAAGTGGGGATTGACCCAGCTGCGAAACTCAAGCCGTGCCGAAGGGTATTTCTGAGCCGCCTCCATCTCCACACTATGGCGCTTCAGCAACGAGTCGGTCAGTGACCAGCTTTGCACGACCTTGGGTTGTACTACACGTTCGTATACCAGGCTTAGCAGTTCCTCGCGATCACGTTGTTCCAGTGGTTGTTCTGCTTTTAGACGTCGCAGCACCCCTTTTGACACGCGTGCTTCCAAAAGTGTTATCAGCTGTTCCTTCGAAAGTTCCTCAATTGGAACCCCATCTTGCGCCAATTCACGTGGTTCTACTTTAACCTCGAGCGCTACCAACCCAAAGGACTGATCCAGGATGTTATAAATCAACGCAGTTAATGCGACAATGCCGATGGCCAGGGCAAGGAGAAACAATGCATGCCAGAGACTTCCCGTGCGATGCCGTGCTACTAAATTGCGCTTTAATTGTGCGTCTTCGCCAAACGGTGTTGATTCCATCCGGGCAGCGGTGAGCTTGGAGACCTTGTTCATTCATACACCTCCCGGAAGCGGTGCATGATGGCCCGGCTGATCAGGTTAAGTGCCAGGGTCATCAGGAACAAGAGCAATCCGATGGCAAAAATACTGTCATAGTCAATGGAATCATAGCTCAGATCGCCACCGCTGATGCGCACGATGTGGCCGGTCATTGTCTCAGCCGCTTTGAACGGATTGAAGGTAAAAGCAGGGCCAGCGCCTGCCGCAATGGCGACAATCATAGTTTCCCCCACAGCACGCGAAACAGCCAGGATGAACGCGGCGGTGATGCCGGACAGGGCTGCCGGCACTACCACCTGGATCGCTGTCTCCAAGCGGGTGGCACCCAGCGCATAAGCGGCTTCCCGCAGTGAGCGAGGCACCGCGCTCAGGGCATCCTCGCTCATTGAGCTAACTAGTGGCAGAATCAGGATGCCCATGACCAATCCGGCTGAAGCTGTGTTGTAGATTTCTACCACATCCCGCCCGAAAATCGCGCGCAATAGCGGGGTCATAAAAGTCAGCGCGAAGTATCCATACACCACGGTGGGAATGCCCGCCAAGACTTCCAATATGGGCTTGAGCACGTTTCGCACCCCTGGCGAGGCATATTCGCTCAGGTAAATCGCCGATGCCAGCCCCAATGGCAAAGCGACGATCATTGCAAACGTGGTGGTCATCATAGTGGCGTTCACCAGAGACCAGATGCCGAATTGGCCTACCGCCGGCACCCAACTCGTGGTGGTAAGAAATTCCAAGATGTCCACTTCAGGTGATCTGAAGAACAACCACGACTGGCTTCCCAGCACATATACGATGCCGATCGTGGTCAGGATAGAAATCGCACCGCAGGCGAAGAGAAATGCCTGAATGAGCAACTCTAAAGGGCGGCGCTTTTTGCGCAGTTCAGGCGGTGCAGCGGCAGCACGGCGCGCTAAAGATCTGGCCGAAAGTGCGGTTGCCAACGGAAATTCCCCCTCTCTATTTGGAACTTCTGACACGGGCAAGGGAGGGGTTGGCCGAAACCCCTCCCTTTTCGCCTACTACACTATTTGCCTTATTGACCCATTGCGTCGAGCCAAGCTATCTTGGACTGATTGAGCGCCTCGGGTCCCAATGGGAAGTACCCGACGCTCTTGATCTCCTCATTGACATGGGAGAGGTAGAAGTTAATGAAGGCGGCTACTTGGGGCTTATCAGCCATAATCTTTGCGGTTGAGTATAGGAAGAGAGGGCGCGCCAATGGATATGTGCCCGCTTCCACGGTCTCGTCGTTTGGCGCAACGCCATTGATGGAGACGATATTCAGCCGATCCTTGTTCTCCTGATAGTAAGCATACCCGAAGTAGCCGATAGCATAGGGGCTGCCCTCGACACCTTGGACCAACACATTGTCGTCTTCGCTGAGCTGCAAGTTGGCCGCTTTCAGGATATGTTCTTTGCCGGCGTCCTTGCCATAGGCGGGATCCATCACGTACTCTACGAAGAAGTCGAACGTGCCGCTGTCGGTGCCTGGGCTAAACCGCTTAATATCCTGGTCAGGCCAGTCCGGGTTGATCTCCGACCACTTCTGGACCTCGTCCGAGAAGGCTTTGGCCAGCTGTTCCAACGTGATGTCGGTCAAGAAGGTGTTCTCCTTGCTCACCACCACTGCCAAACCGTCCGTGCCTATGCGGAACTCGACCGGCTCGCGGCCGATAGCGCGACAGCTCTCCACCTCGCTGTGCTTGATGGGACGGCTGGCGTTCGAGATGTCGGTCTCACCCGACTTGCAGAAGCGCTCAAAACCGGCGCCGCTTCCGATGCAGTCAATCGTGATATTGCCCTGATAGCCTTCCTCCTTGAAGCGCCCAGCCATACGCTCGGAGAGCGGGAAGACCGTGGAACTACCTGCACTGATGATATCGCCGGTGACGGTTAGCGGGTCCACTTCTGGCAACGTCACACCCTGTGCCATCAGATCGACGTAGCGTTTGGCCTTATCCGCCGTGGGGACATAGATGACCCAACCCGGCTCCAGTGTGCCTGCGTCGCTGATGGGGTTGACCGTCTTGTCCAAGCGAGCCATACGATTGTTGTAGTAAACGATCGCGGTATACCACATCTTGTTGCCATATTGTTTTTCGGCAATTATCGAGAGGGTATCATCCGCCTGCACGGTGTAGCGAATCCCCTCTTCGGATGGAGGAGCAGCGATGCTGGCAGTTGGCAGCAATGCCAAAATCGTGACAAACACCAACGCGAAAACCATCATTCTGCTTTTCATAGTACCTGTTCTCTCCTCTCAACCTGATATTCGTAGTAGTCCTGCAATAAAGCATTGCAGTCCATCTTCTATGTTATCGTGCCGTGTTTAACCGTCCTTTAACTGGCTGTTAAGCGTATGTGAACAGAATGTTAACAACACGTTAAGTGGGGGGCCTCGAAAGGAGGGTGTTAAAAAAGTCCCTTGGCCGCTCAGATTTTTGTAGGAAAATGGGCCAATAAAGCGGGTAACTAAAGACTTTTTCAACACTCTCCGAAAGTCAAATTGACCGAATACTGGTGCTCAAGTACAATCTCTTGGGTATGTTCTGCTCGACGTTCCCTTGCTGTAGCCCTTCGTGATATCCTGCATTGTGGACGGCGTAGTTTAACAATGGTGATACCACTGCTACTTGGGCTTGTAATTGTGCTCGTGGCGGCCAAGATGGCGGGGTGGCTGGTATGCCGCTTGGGGCAGCCGGCTGTGCTGGGTGAGCTGGCGGTCGGTCTGCTGTTAGGCCCTTCTGTTCTCGACGTGTTTGGGATTGACTATTTTGCGCGCGCCCACACGCTGGACATTCTCCGCGAGTTTGGGGAACTCGGGGTCATACTTTTGATGTTTGCCGCCGGACTGGGAATCCAGGTCGGCGATCTTTTGAGGACTGGCCGCGCAGCGGTGCTGGTGGGGTTCCTGGGTGTGATCTTTCCCATCGGCTTGGGGACGTTGGCAGGGCTTCAGTTTGACTATCCGCTGGCCAACGCCGAGTTTGTGGGGATCGTGCTGGCTGCCACTTCCGTGAGCATTTCAGCGCGGACATTGATGGAGCTGGGGCGCTTGCGCAGCCGCGAGGGATTGACGTTGCTCAGCGCGGCGGTGGTAGATGATGTTCTGGCCATCCTGGTGCTTTCCATTTTTGTGGGGGTAGTTTTGGAAGGTGGCACCCAGGCTTGGCAATTGATTTGGATCGCCCTGCGCATGTTTTTGTTCCTGGCCGGGGCCTTTCTCGTTGGCTTATGGGTGTTACCCCGTGTAGTTGAGCGGGCCAGACGATTACCTATCAGCGAACCTGTGCTCTCCGTGACTTTGGCCAGCGTTTTGCTTTTTGCCTGGGCAGCCGAGTTTCTCGGTGGCGTCGCGGCGATTACGGGAGCTTTTGTCGCGGGTGTTGGCCTGGCACGCAGCGCCCAAAAGACCGAGATCGAACGCGGCATCCACACACTTAACTATGCGTTATTCGTGCCAATTTTCTTGGTGGTGATCGGCTTACGTGTGGATATGCGCCAGCTCTCCGGAAGCGACATCGGCCTGACCGCTCTGTTGTGCTTGGTTGCCATCGTTTCAAAAATTCTGGGGTGTGGACTCGGCGCGCGACTGGGAAGTATGTCCTGGCGCGAGTCACTGCGCATCGGTACCGGCATGATCTCTCGTGGGGAGGTTGGGTTGATCGTAGCCGGTGTTGGCCTGGATGTGCAACTGATACAGCCCAACCTGTTCACGGTCGTGGTAGTTATGGTGATTGTGACTACGCTGATAACGCCCCCATTGTTGCGCTTGGTTTTTTCAGGAGGGGACTATACGGATGCCCGAGTTGGTGATTTTGGTAACAACCAAGTGTGAAGCAATAGACGAAATTCTCAAGGCATGGTTGGAGTGCGGTATTTCGGGCGCCACCACATTCGAAAGTCATGGGCTAGGACACCACATCGCCATGATTGAGGCTTCTGACGATCTGCCACTAATGCCATCGCTGGCCAGCTTGATTCGCAAGGAAGAAGAGGCCCAGTGCACCGTATTTGTGGTGGTGCCAGACGGGTTCGATATCGAAAGACTGGTGGCCGCCGTCGAAAGGGTTGTCGGTCGGCTCGACGACCCACACACCGGCATTATGTTCACCGTCCCTGTGTCCCGGACATGGGGCCTGCGGCGCATGGACCGGCGTTAGTGCCTTGAACAGGATAGGAGGAGACTATGTCGCGCTTCTCTATACCGGATTATGACCATGTTTCCGTTCAAGAAGCTGTGGCACTGCAGCAGGCACTGCGCAAACAGATCATGTGCGAAGATCATTTCGACCCCGTACAAAGTGTTGCCGGGATCGACGTGAGCGTGGGACGGCAAGACGAATTGGGCCATGCCGCGGTGATTGTCTTGCATTTGCCGGACATGAAGGTTGAAGAGCAAGTGGTAGTGAGTGCTCTTGTGCGCTTCCCTTATGTGCCGGGTTTGCTCGGCTTCCGTGAGGTACCCATTGTCTTGGAAGCTCTGAATCACCTCAACCGCCTTCCTGACGTGCTGCTGTGCGACGGGCAAGGCATTGCACATCCACGTCGCTTTGGACTGGCATGTCATGTGGGCTTGTTGGCCGATATCCCGACGATCGGGGTGGCGAAATCTCGTCTCATCGGGCATCACGCACCGGTGGCGGAAGAACGCGGTGCCTGGGTGCCACTATACGACGGCAATGAAGTGATCGGCGCAGTACTCCGCTCGCGCCCAGGGACAAAACCGCTGTATGTATCACCCGGCCATCGCGTCGGCCTGACGAGCGCCATCCAGCTAGTGCTACGCTGTATCACGAACTATCGTCTGCCCGAGCCAACACGCCTTGCACATCAACTTGTCTCGGCAAGGACACAGAGAGCCCTCGTTACCGAGCTCCCAGCCCATTATCACCAGGGAACTTTTTGGGACTTGAGCGATGAAGATAACCCAGCTTGAGGGAGATGCTCCGTGCAGGTAAGAGCGCCTTCACCAGTATCAGCAGGGGTGATCCTTTCCTACAAGTGTTCGGCTGCCTGTCGACACTGCATGTATGCATGTTCACCCACGTGGGAGGCAAACTGGATATCGGAAGATGATCTGTACCAGCTCCTTTCCTCCTTGAGGGGTCGGATTATGCCCAGCCCATGGGGAAGAGAACGGGTCAGCTTGAGTCACGGCCTGCACTTCACCGGTGGGGAGCCTTTCTTGAATTTCAATCTACTCCTGTCAGCCGCGCAGATGGCTGAGGAGCTGGGTATTCCCTCCACCTTTGTGGAGACCAACTGTTCTTGGTGTGTCAACGATGAAGTCACTCGTGAACGGCTGGAGCAGCTACGGCGGGCTGGCCTCAAAGGCATCATGATATCGGTTAACCCCTTCTACGTAGAGTATATACCCTTCGAGCGCACAGAACGGTGCATCCGCATCAGCCTGGAAGTGTTTGGCTCCAATGTGATGATTTATCAGATGGAGTTTTACCGGCAGTTCAAACGGCTGGGTCTACAAGGAAAGGTGCCTTTTGAGCGCTATCTAGCCTTGGCAGCAACAGTGGGTGGAAACATTGCGGTGGAAATGTTCTTGATGGGACGTGCCGCCCGTGCGCTCAAGCCCTATTACCACAGCTATCCGGCATCGGCATTCTTTGGCGAGCCGTGTCAACCGCCTTTTCTACGTGATTGGCACAATCATTTTGACAACTACGGCAATTTTATGCCGGGATTCTGTGGGGGTATTTCGCTCGGAAGCTGGCGTGAGCTCGATCGTCTTCTCCGTGAAGGCATAGACCTGAACGAGCACCCGGTGCTGCGCCATTTGATCACGGAGGACATCCGCGCATTGCTTGATTTTGCCCGCGACTATGGGTACCAGGAGTCCCCTCAGGGTTACATCTCTAAGTGCGATTTGTGTCTGGACCTTCGGCTTCACTTGGTGAAGCACGGCAATTTCCCAGAGCTCAGCCCTCTCGCCTTCTATGAACAAATGGCGCTTGATGCAAACTCTTAGCTCGAAGATCAGCGTCGACGCGACGCGGCGATGTGAGTGTCCCGGAGCTGACCGAGTAGCTCGCTCATAACAGGCACAAGAGACCGGCGGCGCCAACCAAAGCTGTAAAGGCGCATACCTGAGGGATGCCCAGCAGGGGCAGTAGCAAAGTGGCACCCAATCCGGCCCCCAGCGCTCCGCCCACCAGATCGGCGCCATAGAGCCAGCCTGCTGCGCCCGCAGTGTATTCACCCAGGGCAAGCACGGCCAGAGGAAAGGCAGCTCCTGTGATACAGCCGGCAGCGGCAGCCAGCATCCCGAAAGCAACTGGGGGCATTTCAAAGGGCAGCCAGAGCAATCCAACCAGCAACCCGCTGAGCACGATCACACCTGCCTGCACCCCAATCAACTCCACCCGGAGAACACGGGATGGAACGCTCCTTAGGGCAGATACCCCCTTTGCTTCAGCTGAGTTGCGATTCTTCCAGCACCTTGATGGCTGATTACCCAAAACACTGCCCAGCGCCAGGCCCGCCATAAACGCGGTCACCATCATGCCCACACCAGAGTATATGGTCCCGTGGACGGTCTGGAATGCGATCAAGATCACCACTTGCAGCATCATATGTGCCAGGCCGACGCCGGCAATGGCCACGGGCACGGCCCAGCGTCGTCGATAGCGGGTTAACAGCACGATGAGAACTAACGGCAGTGATAACCAGGCTAGATTGATCAACCCGGCGTGCTCGAAGAATTCTCCCACCGCGGGATAGAAACGGGACAACCACAGTGCCAGGTCATAATAATAGCAGATCGGGACCAAGTCTTCGTTCAGGCGTACCGCTTTCCCAGAAGCTAGCCGCTGCCGATCTGCCTTGAAACGGTCGTTCGAAAAGACATACTCGATGTACGACGGGGTCACTTGGCGAGTTTGGATGGCGCGCGTGATCAACCTCTGGGACATGATCTCCGCATCTATCGGGAACGGATCGGAGGTGGCCAGGAAAAACAGGTGATCGCCACTGGTCAAGGCCAGCAATGTGGGGAAGGCGGCTTTGAGCGTCTCATAAATGCTGAGGTTGCGCCGCGTCAGCTCAGGACTCCAGTAGTTCTCGGCTGACGGGAGGCCAAGTGCGAATAGACCATCCGGATTGAGTACCTGGCGAACTTGAGTGAAAAACTCTCGCGTATAGAAACGGTTCAGAGAGCCCGTAGTAGGGGGAGGCAGGTCGAGGATGATCACATCGAAAGAGTGCTTGGGGGCATTGGCCACATAGTGGCGTCCATCCGACAGCACCACGTGCACCCGAGGATCATCGAGTGTCCCTGCCTCGGAAGGGGGCAGGTGTGCCCGCGCCGTTGTGATGACCTGTGGGTCGAGTTCTACATAGGTGACCTGCTGTATCGGGTGCTTCAGTATTTCACGCAGATCACCTGCCACACCACCGCCGATCAGGAGTATGCGGCGTGGATGGGGATGTGCCAACAAGGGGAAATGTGCCACTTCTTCAGGGAAGGTGCTCTGCGTTTCAAACGAGAGGAGGCCATTGGTGTAGAAGACACGTTGCCCATCGCGTGCTTGTACGGTCAAGCGGCCGTAGGGTGATTCCACATGGGAGATCACATCGCTCCACTGCCAGCTCAGCGTCCATTGATCCAATGCTGTCCCACCTGCCAAGGCAGCTGCGCCCAAAGCAATGGCGAGAGGTGGAAGCGCGAATCTGCTGCGCCTTTGTCCCCCCTCCATGAGATATATCGCCGATATCAGGGCGAGCACACCGATGCAAAGGATCGTTTGAAAGGTGTCCAGAAGATGGACGAAGACAAAGCTGACCAGCAAGCCGCCGATCACGGCGCCGGAGCTCTCGAAAAAGTAAGCATGGCCGGCTGTTCCACGACGGTCGATCATCAGTTGTGTACCCAAAGTGAAGAGCAACCCCGCGAGCGGGCAGAAAAGTGCCGGAATGAGCAAGACTGTCAGCACTGTACTTCCAAAATCGATATAAGCCCCCGGTGTGGTGCCCAAAATGATCCGAATTCCGCGTAACAGCGCCATTTGAGCTATGAGGAGTGGAACCGTGGCACCAAGGCTGGCAGCAAAAGCAAGGGGCGAGATATGCTTCCGCTGAGTGACACGACTGCCAATGCCCCATGCGCCAACAGCACCCCAAACCAGCCAAGCCATCAAGGTCAGCCCGTAGAGGAGCTCGTTGCCATAGAAAGTGGCCACTAGCTCGCGCATCAACATCACCTGGCTGACGGTCGAGGAAAACCCGACCGTTGCCAGGCCGATACCTATATCTGGGATAGGGCGCCGATTGTCCTTCACCACCTTGACAAACTTCCCCTTGTTCGGACACGGCGGTGAGCAGGTTGCTCTGCCGCTCACGTGTCACATCTTCATTCAAGCGCAGGCTGGCGGCCGGAGGAAATCAGGATGGCTTGACGATATCGTGCACCAATATCTTTGATTTACCGTTTCAGCAGGTCGTTGAGCCGTTCCACCGTTTTGCGTGTGTGATATCGGAGTGAGCCCACTGGAATACGGATCTCGAGAACTACCGTCAACCACACCGCTGGGATCACCCTAGTGGCATATATTCGGTGCTTTTCTCCTTCGTCGAGCATCGCGTCAATGCTCTCTTCACCCATGCCGAGGGAACGCATCATTTGGGCTCCGCTCTCAACTCGGCGAGCCACGAAGCGGCAGAAGTCCTCTGCGCGCTCTCGGGGAAGTGAGCCGGTGTAGGCAAGCAAGTTTACCTTGGAACTGAGCATAACCAATGCCGCTTGTAACTCATGCCCAAGGGCTCTGAGAACCGGCAAGGCTTCTTCAGACGGGATCGTGAGTATCTCAGGACCTTGCTCGGACCGCCCCAAATTAGCGTCCAGCTGGGCAGTATCCTGTGCCTGGAGATCCATTGAGTGCTCCGAGTCTTGGGGCAGATTGGTGGGCGCCTGTTCCTCTTCCAAGAGCAGTGCGAATAAGCTGTTATCTTCTGAATCGTTCATTTGAGAATCATCATACAAATTTGCTATCTGTCCTAGCGGAAGTGCAGTCTCTGCCTTGAGCACTTGGTCCATCAAGACGGGAAGCTCGTCGGTTATGAAAGGCTTGGGGAGCAGCCCATAGGCTGGTATATCCCTGAGCGCGGATGGTACTTGGTCTCCTGGATAAGGGATTATTACAATACGAAGGGTCGGTCGCAAAGCATGAATACGATTGAGAAGCTCTGGCAATGAGAAATCCTCCAAAGTCACGTCCACGATGAGGAGATCGAAGGGGTGAGTGATAATCTGCTGCAGGAGGGTGTTACCGTCGGGAGCAATGGTGACTTGATACGCACCAAGATCTTCCAATCTCTCTTTGAGGATAGAAGCAAATGCCTCATCGCTATCTGCAACAAGGATATCCCGCTTCATTCACGTGTACCTCGCTTCTGTATGATCTCTTTTGGCGTGCTTCCTGAGCATACCGCATTCTTCGTTACCCGACGAGCGAATGTCCATCTTGTGTTGATAATACCAAGTGAGTTGCTCCAGAGCAAGGGGGTCATCTAAGATGTTTCTTGGATTGCCTTTAACTTGCTCCACATCATCAGGCGTGATATAATAATTGCTTGGTCAATTTGCGTTCCATTTCGCACGCTTCCGGACTCGTTAGGCTGTGCCCAGCTTGACTGCTGGGTTCCTGACGGGGATGAGGGAGGCGGAGGCATCAAACAACCATTATAAGGAGAGTCATAGAGAATGGCAGTTGAAACCATGAAAGCCCTGCTGGAAGCAGGCGTCCACTTCGGTCATCGCACCCGCCGCTGGCACCCGAGGATGAAGCCCTACATTTTTACCGAGCGCAATGGTATTCACATTCTCGATCTGCAGCAGACGCTTGCCCGCCTGCAACAAGCATACGATCTGGTGCGCGATATTGTGGCCAAAGGGGGCACAGTTTTGTTCGTGGGCACCAAGAAGCAGGCGCAGGACGCGCTTGCCGAAGAGGCACGCCGTTGTGAAATGCCCTATGTCAATCAGCGCTGGTTGGGCGGTACCCTCACCAATTGGCGTACGATTCGGCAGCGCATCGATTATCTGCTCGATCTGGAAAAGAAGCAGATGCGCGGTGAGTTCGCCCATCTGCCTAAGAAAGAGGTGGCCAAGCTCGAATACGAGATCGCGCGCCTCAATCGTCGCTTCGGTGGCCTCAAGGAAATGTTACGACTGCCCGATGTCCTCTTCGTGGTGGATGTGCGCCGCGAGGCGAATGCGGTGCGTGAGGCGAACACGCTTGGGATCCCTGTGATTGCTATGGTGGATACCAATTGCGATCCGACCCCCATTGACTATGTTATCCCCTCCAACGACGACGCCATACGCGCCATCCGCCTGATCGCAGGTAAGATTGCCGATGCCGCTGTCGAAGGGCTGCGCTTGCGTGAGACCATGGCGGCCGAGTTGGAGGAAGAGGGTCTTGCAGTCGCAGAAGAGGGCCAGGAACGTTACCTTGGACCGTCTACATTGGCCAAGCTGCGGGCAGCTGCACACGTTGAGGAAGAAGAGGAGTGGGAGGAGCTGGAAGAGTTGGAAGAGGATGAAGATGCCCTGCGCGCCAGATCGGCATATATGCGGCGACGTGCGGCCGAGAAGGTGAGCACCACTCCCACAGTCGGGCGTATCTTTGAGCCCGACAACGAGGAGGGAGAGGATAGTGACTACGATGAAGACAATGAAGAGGAAGATTGATTGAGAGAGAAACGCCCTCTTTGGGAGAAGCGAGGGGCTTTTGACTGAACCTGTTTACTGATCTCCTTATTCTGGTAAGACGTTTTTAAGGAGGCAATTAATTGTGGCTATTACCACCGATATGATCAAGCGGTTACGAGAAGAGACAGGCGCCGGCGTGCTGGAGTGCAAGAAAGCACTGGAAGCTTCTGGCGGTGATTTTGACAAAGCGATCGTCTTTTTGCGCGAGAGAGGGTTGGCCACCGCCGCTAAGAAAGCCGGCCGTGAGGCAAGTGACGGGCTGGTGAGCTTACAAGTGGATGCGCTTGGCCGATGGGGGGTTATTCTGGAGGTCAATTGTGAGACAGACTTCGTGGCACGCACGGAGGATTTCCGCGCCTTTACCAAAGCGCTATTGCAACAGCTGTGCGATGAGCCCGCTGTCGCGGACGTGGCGACTCTGCTGGAGCGCCCCTTTGTGCTCAACCACAATGTCACGGTAGGCCAACAGCTCACCGCGCTTGTGGCCAAGCTGGGCGAGAATATCATCATCCGTCGCTTTGCGCGCCTGCAACGTGACGGGAGTGGCTGGATTGAGGGTTATCTTCATCCAGGTGATCGCATCGGGGTGATCCTATATGCCTCTGCCGGCGATGCCGGGGTGGCAGAAAGTGCTGCGTTTCGCGAGATGGTGCATGACCTGGCGCTCCAAATAGCGGCGGCGGCGCCTAAGTATGTGGCGCCGGCAGATATCCCGGCCGAGGTGTTGGAAGCGGAGCGCGCGATATATCGGGCGCAAATCGCCGATGAGAAGAAACCCGAGCCGATCAAAGACCGCATTATTGCCGGCAAGCTGGACAAGTGGTATGAGGCGGTATGCCTGTTGCGCCAGCCTTTCATTAAGGATGATGCACTGCGCGTTGCAGATCTCCTTGAGCAGAAAAGCAAGCAACTGGGCACACCGTTGACCGTGGAGCGCTTTGTGCGCTACGAACTCGGCACGGGTGAGTGAGAAGAGCGAGGCCGGAACCGCAGCAAGTTCTGGCCTCGCTTTAGTGACCACCGATTAAAATGAGGAAGAATGCCCCAAGCGAAATATCATCGTGTGTTGCTCAAAGTGGGGGGTGAGGCACTGGCCGGCCCCCATGGTTTTGGCATTGATCCGCACCAAGCGGATATTGTGGCCGGCAAAATTGCGGCGGTGCG
>Ga0123519_10002883_pt1 | contig 28803 bp, 18 predicted proteins | sample YelNatPaOPRAMG02_FD_87396 | JGI IMG/M metagenome (GOLD analysis project Ga0123519, IMG submission 87396) | Hot spring microbial communities from Yellowstone National Park - Yellowstone National Park OP-RAMG-02 (version 2) | ecosystem: Environmental > Aquatic > Thermal springs > Hot (42-90C) ...
ACTTCACCCATTCACTCAGAAGTACCTGTGTTGCAGCAATGAAACTTCATGTAAACTACGTTCACGCCGTACGCAGCCCTAACTGCCGGATTAGATGCGTTCGCCCTGAGAAGCGCTGGGGCTAGTGCATATTCCAGTAAGTCACGTTGCATTTCTGGCAAGTAGCCCATGTACGGCTGCCTTATGCTGCTTTCTGATCTCGGATTGCGCCGCCCATACGGGCTTGAGCTGCCGATTCTGGGGTGATCCGACACCGCGAAGAGTAACAATGACTTTCTGGAAAGTGCACAAGTAATGACATCGAAGGGCGTCAGCGCAGTAGTTCTCCAGATGTTGGATGCTATGAGTATTGATGGGAAGGAGAATCAAAATGCGAATAAAGTATTTGTACCTAATGACAATTCTAGTGCTGGTAATCGCGCAAGCATCACCCTCACTTGCTGACGTTTCGTCGAGCCAGACTAATAACGAGTGGCAATGGCGAATGTTGGCTGGCGCGTCGAATGGTTCTAATGGTTATAGTTATTGGTATACAACAATAAGCGCCTCCCCGCTAGCTACTGATAACTATGATGGAGAGCCGCTCATTACGTCTTGGGACATACCAACAACTTATGCGGCCATCTTCCATGCGGAGGAACCTAACAAGTGGGATGCGTCCACCGGCTTCTACCGCGAAGACTACGTGGGTCTGCTTACGCCGGGACAAACTAAGAGCTGGCAGATATACGTGTGGTCAACTCCAGACATGCCCGCTGATTATGATGCAACATACCTGGTCATGAACAGGATGGATAACATTGCACTCACCAATGACTTCCAATTTCAGTTAAAGCTGGTGTCCAAACCGGAATCTGTATCAGGTGGGCCAGAAGTTGGCACGACATGGGACTTTGACATACCTGCGTTTGAAGTCGAGTTCCCGACCTATCGCACTGACAATGGCTTAACAGGCTATCATTTCGAGCTAACTGCAACGGCGGTTCCCGAACCGTCTGCATTCGCTGTGTTGGCATGCGGCCTGTTTGGGATTTTGACCCAAACAAGGAAGCGTAGAAGCTCATAATCGGCCTTGGCTGACTCGTTGGTATCTCTGCGGGGTTGCGTGCTGTGAATCTGCGGCACGCAACCCCGCAAGTGCATATGTGTGGAATACATTATTATGTCTGAATGATCAAACGCTATATCTGAGATCACAAGGTTTTGGCTACAGGCGAAGCACAGGTGCTTGGTCTATGAGCCTTTGCCCGTGCCTGTTCCATACAACCAATCCGGCATAGACCTTATCGCAATCCGTGGGGACATGCAAAAGATCGAACTCCCCAACGGTACCAGCGTGGGGCCAAGGTTGATTGTCGAGACAAAGGACGAACACGACTGGGAACCGACCGGTAGAGAGTTCGGTAAGCTCTTGGTTTAGCTGTAGATTGTAAGTCAGATAAAGCGCCGGACGCGCCGCACTTTTAAGGTGCTTCGCTGATATTAGAGAGTATTGTGCTTTAACAAGTTGAGGATGATGTAGTTGTTAGTCGGAATACTGGTGCTAGATTAATTCCCACTTACCGGATTTTGATGAGGCTTGGGCGGCGTCCATTATTTCGTGGACGGCCAGGGCGTCTTCGAATGAGGGATTGCCGGGGCGGGATTCCAGGACGTTGGTTATGAATGAGTGGATGCTGGCGATATGAAAGCGCATCCAGCCTGCGGGAGACCTGCCGCCGGGGAGAGATGCTGGCTTAGGATAGTTCTGAATGCATTCGATACGCTGATATCCGCGTTCACCGCCGTAAGGACCGTGGGGCTTGGTATCGTCGTAAATATAGAGCCAGTTCGGGTCCATCAGGTCAAATGAGATTGCGCCTCGGGTACCGTGGATTTCAAAACGGAGATCATCGTTCGTGCCTGTGGCAATTCTCGATGCTTCTATCGTGCCGAGGGTTCCATTAGTTGTTTCTAGCTGGAGAATGGCATGATCGTCTACGGTGACCGGAACCTTTTCAGCGCTGCCTTTAGAGACCGGCCGCTCCTTAATAAGCGTGCGCATATTGGCTTGAACGCTTTTGAAATCGCCTATGAGGTACCGCATCAGGTCGATGAGGTGTGATCCGAGGTCGATCAGCGCTCCTCCCCCGCTCTTTTCCATCTGTAATCGCCAGCTTATCGGGCGGTCGGGGTCGGTATAGCCGGAGTGGAGAAAGACCCCCCGAAATGAGACAATTTCGCCAAGAAAACCTTCATCGGCAAGCTGCTTCGCGCGAAGGATAGCAGGGCAGAAGCGGGTGTGGAAGGTCATTTGGCATGTGAGCCCTGTCGACTTTGCAAGCTGCACGATCTCAGCTGCCTCTGCGGCGTTCATCGCGAGAGGCTTATCGCAGTAAACATGCTTACCCGCATTCAGCGCGGCGATGACCTGCTCGCGGTGAAGGTAGTTGGGGGTGCAGATATCGACTACGGAAATGTCATCGCGACTGACAAGTTCATGGTAATCCGCGGTAGAGAACGTATAGCCGGCTTTATCCGTAGCAAGGCGGCGGCTGGCCTCAGTCACTGCGCAGACACCGGCGAATTTAATTTTAATATCGGGCGAATCGTAGACATACGGAAGCGACGCATAGGAATAGCTATGCATCTTGCCCATAAATCCATAGCCTATCATGCCGATGCCGAGTTCCCACATTACCCGTTATTCCTCGGCGGTGATCGCGACCAGGAACGGGGATGCATCCGTATTCTCGCCGACGAAATCGATCGATGCTATTGCAACTTCAGGTCTCGGGTTATCCCACTGCAGATCGCTCAAGCCTATTCCTCGGCCATCCTGGGCTTTCCCTCTCCACGCGGCGCCGTAGGACATACCCAAATGCTGGTCGTCCCAGGAGTAGATGTTCCTCATATAATTCAGAGGAATCTCCTCGGTTTGGCCGTCTTCGTAGTGGATTATGTAGCTCGCTACATGCACTCCATCATCCGCGCTGTAAGCACAGCCATGGAGGAAGTGCAGTGTGCTGGCTTTAGTACCCACTTCGATTCCATCGACTCTACTCGGGAAACCGGTGAGTATTTCCGCGCCACCAAGAAGAATAGCGGAAGGATCTTCGAGCCGGGCTGAGAGAATTTTATAAGTCACGCCCTCCATCCCGACGAATCCATCCGGAAGCCCGCGCAAATCGTTTCCACGGCCAATCCCGAGCCATCCCGGTGTTCGCCCCGAGTCGATGCGGGAGATATTGCAATATTTCTCCAGTTCGACTGTATAGAAGCGCGACCTCTCGATGGGCGAATCATTTCGCCAGAACTTATGGAACATAGCATCGGGACGATACGGTAAATCATCGGGATTTGGCCGAACCGGATTCCAGAACCAGCCGGCAGCTACGAGATATGCATAGACCTGGTTGGGATGATCGCGCAGGGTCTCGGCTTCGGTCTTCCAACCAGTCCATGTCGTCTGCAGCATCCCCTGAATTCCACGGCGAGCAGCATAGCTCGCGAAGGTAGAGATATTTCTGGGGTCATACCACGTGCATGCGAGAGTGCGGAAACCGTGAGCCTGGTAGAAATCGATGCTCGGATACGATTCAGCCGGAGAATAGCGCCAGTCGCAGATCAAAATATCCTTGGGGAGCTGATCGACATAATCCAGGAAGCCCGGCTTAGAGAAAACATCGCCCCACATCATCATCTTGCAGCCCTTGGATCGCAGGTGATCGTAGATTCGCATCGTATCTTCAAAGTAGAGGCGTTCCTTGCCCAGGGCTTTGCACTGATCATCGAGAGCAACTTTCTCGAACAAATCGCATTCATCACGTCCGGTGTGGAAATATTCAGGATTGCCGAAGAGTTTGATAGCTTCGTCTATCACACTGAATATGAACTCATAGGACTTGGGATTCGACATACAGTAGCTGTATGGATGCTCGGGATCTTCGGCGATATCAAGGTGCATCTTGTTTCGATACGCCCACTCCAGATGTCCCGGCGACTGCACGAGAGGCGTCACAGTAATATGATGGCGCTTCGCGATCTCGATGAGCTTTTTCACGTCCTCGCGAGGCATGAAGTTGCTTTCATCGATAATCTCAGGATGGCTTTCCCACGCAACCTTATCGGTCTGAAGCACGATATTGTTAATCTTGAGCGGCGCAAGGACATTCTCGATCAGTTTTCCGATATATGGAAGGGCGTCGCGCGATGTGAGCAGGTGAACTCCCCTGTACTGGAAGCGGGCATAATCGCGTATGCTGAGAGCAGGGATATAGACGGAGCCCTCAACGTTGACCTTGAGAACCTGCTTCAGCGTCTGAGCGCCATAGTATGTATCGACAAGTGTCGAGCCTACGATAACGGCGCGATCGGGGAGGATGTCGATTACATGCGTACCCGTGCCAAAGCGCGAGCGGGGCATTCTAACCTCATCATGCTCGCATATCGCGCGCAGCAAGCCGTTTCTGGCGCTTTCACCGATGATAATCGCGTTCGAGATATTGATATCTATACCGATGTCTTTCGTGCGGACAGTCTCCAGCTTCGGTCCACCCAGTCTTTCGATGGCAGCGTTGATCTCACCAATAGTCCAGAGATCAGTTTCGGCAGCATCATCATTTATTACTATGCGGGTGTCCGGACGAATAATAAACGGCGATTTGCTTATACGTTTGTGCATCTCCTGCGGTTCGGGAATGATGCATTCAGCGGAGCGAAGATGCTTGACCTCGCCATCAACAGGTCTAATTCCGGTAGAAGCGCTGATGGAAGTGGTCACCGGAGTAATATCGGCGCGAAAAGTCGTAAAGGAGAACGGCGCGACAGGCGGAATCATCTTTCCAAAGCGTGAGTGTGTAGCAAACCATTTATCAACCGCCGACCATGAGCTTACCTCGCCATGCGGATGCTCATTCCGGCAGAAGTTAATTCGCCAGAACTTCTCGTTGCGGCCCCATGGGCGAAGAGTATCGAATGGGATCGCAATTTCCGCGATCCACCGATCTTTCATACGAAGAGCTGCCGCTCGCCAGCTTTCCTTCGGGCGAACCCAGTCCGGACGAAGATATGCTTTAGCTCCGGCTGCATTCACCACAAATTGATGACACTTTGGCGTTGATGCTACGCTGTACGGAGATATGAAAAGCTCTACCGAATCATCCTGCCAGACAGGGGCATTATCATCGGTATGCCGCATTACGATCTCATCCATCTTATCTTCATAACACTCGAATCCGACATAGAGATGAGTTCGATCGTAACATATACGAACCTCAGTTTGCTGAGTAGCAAGCTCGCCTGACTTGACCAGCATGAAGTTTCCCACCTTCTGTGCACTTGCCCAGACTTGATCGCTCACCTTACCGTCGATCTTCGGAGTAAATCCCACATAGGTTGGGACTACAACAGGAACTTCGTGACTCATAGCGCCTCCACACGCGTTGGAAAGAAGCAGCAACAATAAAGAATCACAGGCCAGAAAATGATCCATACTGCCTGAATTATGATCTTAATCAGACTGATAATTTTGTCATAAACCCCGACACACGGCATCTAGTATACCAAGCCGGTATTGAATTCACAAGAGAATTATAACATACAAGGACAGCACTATTTACCAAGCACTGTTCTTCTTTCTTCAAGTTTTTGTTTCTTTTCAGTAAGCTCAGTAACTATGCGTCGCTCTTTTTCGACAATTTCGGCCGGAGCTTTGGACATAAACTGCTCGTTAGAAAGCTTCCCTTCCGATCGAGCCAGTTCTTTTGCGATGGATTTTAGCTCGTTATCGATGCGGGCGAGCTCCTTTTCAACATCGATCAATCCCGCAACCTCCACATAGAGATCGAGGCCAGGCAGGTGAGCGCTCAGGTAATTGCCCTTCTCACCCTCGGCGACAGCATCAGCAAAAGAAAGCTCCTCTATCCGCGCGAGCGACTTGATGCTGCCGGCGTTACGTTCTACGCGCGGTTTCGTCTCTTCCGAAGCGACTATCAGCAAATTCACCTGCTTACCAGGCGAGACTCCGAGTTCCGCGCGAAGATTGCGGACGGATCGAACAGCGTCCATTACCAGGTTCATTCCGGCCTCTGCTTCGTCGTCGATCCGAGCGGCATCTACCGCTGGGAACGGCGCGACCATTATGCTCTCACCCTCATGAGGAAGAGCTTGCCATATTTCTTCGGTGATAAACGGCATTATCGGGTGCAAAAGCCTCAGGGCGGTTTCGAGCACGGAATGCAGAATCGCCTGAACCTGTGCGCGCGCTGCGGGATCACCCTGAAGTCTTGGCTTCGCGAGCTCGATATACCAGTCGCAGTATTCATTCCAGATGAACTCATAAAGCGCCCGAGCGGCATCGTCCATGTCATAATTGGCAAAGCCAGTGTTGACGGCATCGATGGTGTGGTTCAGACGCGAAAGGATCCATTTATCCTCGAGCGAGAGCGCCATAAAGTCGATCTTCACGGATGGATCGTAGCCCTCGAGGTTCATAATTACGAACCGGGACGCGTTCCAGATCTTGTTGCCGAAATTGCGTATATTCTCGACCCTGCGGTCGGAGAAACGAATGTCCTGATTCTTTCCGGTCTGCTGGATCAGAGCGAAGCGCAAGGCGTCGGCGCCGAGTTTCTCGATCAGATCGAGAGGATCGACTCCGGTGCCGAGAGATTTACTCATTCGCTTGCCCTCTTCATTAAGGACTGTTGCATATATGTAGACATCGCGGAACGGGATTTTGTTTAGATATTCAAGGCTGGAGAAGATCATTCTCGCAACCCAGAGATAGATAATCTCGCGCGATGTGATGAGCACATCGGTCGGATAGAAGTAATCGAGCTCGGGAGTCTTCTTGGGCCAGCCGAGAGTTGCGAACGGCCAGAGAGCCGAGGAGAACCAGGTGTCGAGAACATCAGAATCCTGGGTCACGTTATGGCTTCCGCACTTCGAGCAGGCTTCGACTTCGGTCTTGGCAGCCGTATATTCACCGCAGTCCTCGCACTTCCACATCGGAATGCGATGTCCCCACCAGAGCTGGCGGGAGATGCACCAGTCCTTGATGTTCTCCATCCAGTCGATGTAGATTCGCTCGTAGCGGTCGGGGATGAAGTGAATCTTGCCCTCCTTGACCACATCGATAGCGGGCTGCGCAAGCTCTTTCATTCGGCAGAACCACTGCTCGGAAAGGAGCGGCTCGATTACGGTGTGGCAGCGCTCGCAGGTGCCGACCGAGTGGGAATAGTCTTCGATCTTCTCAAGGAATCCCTGAGCCTGAAGGTCTTCGACCACTCGCTCTCGGGCTTCGAAGCGATCGAGCCCGGCGTAGCGCGCGCCTGCATCCTGCGTCATAGCGCCGTCGGGACCGATCACCACGATCTGTGGGAGATTGTGCCGCAGCCCCATCTCGAAGTCGTTAAGATCGTGTGCCGGGGTCACCTTGACGGCGCCGGTGCCAAATTCGAGGTCGACATATTCATCAGCAATGATTGGAATTATGCGCCCGACGAGTGGGAGCTTCACGTTCTTGCCGATAAGGCCGGTATAACGCGGATCGTTCGGGTTCACCGCGACGGCGGTGTCTCCGAGCATAGTTTCGGGCCGGGTCGTAGCGACGACTATATAGCCGGAACCGTCCTCGAGCGGGTAGCGGAAATGCCAGAGATGGCTGTGCTGCTCGACGTATTCGACCTCGATATCGGAGATGGCAGTCTGGCAGCGCGGGCACCAGTTGATGACTCGCGCTCCGCGGTAGATGTAACCTTTATTATATAAGTGGATGAATGATTCGAGGACCGCGTCGGTGTAGGCTTCGTCCATGGTGAAGCGCTCACGGACCCAATCGAACGAGAACCCCATCTTTTTGAACTGATAAAAGATCTCTCCACCATATTTCTCTTTCCAAGCCCACGCGCGCTCCAGAAACTTCTCGCGGCCAAGATCCTGAGGAGTCAGTCCTTCGGATGCAAGCAACTGCTCAACCTTAACGGTTACGGCGATGCTGGCGTGGTCGGTGCCGGGGAGGCAGAGCGTATTAAAGCCCTGCATGCGCTTCCACCTGACAAGAACGTCATGGATAGAATAGCACAGGGCATGACCGATGTGCAGCGAACCCGTCACATTCGGCGGCGGGATGGTAATGCTATATTCAGGCCGGCCCGGTTCAGCCTCGGCATGGAAATAATCTTTATCCAGCCAAAACTTATACCACTTCGCCTCGACATCGGTCGGGTCGTATACTGAAGGCAATTGTCTTGCGGTGTCGCTCATTTTTCAGGTCCCGCGGATAGCAGTGCGGGTGACTCCTCCTATATTTTGTGCTTAATACAACAAAACCCCCGTCATCCAACTCAAGGACGACAGGGGCGAATATGCCACTTCGTGGTACCACCTTGATTCCCATGCACCGAAGATGCATGGCTCGGAGCGCTATCACGGGCTTACCCGGTGGGTTCTACTGAGCCAGATACGGGCTGTTCTTCCCACGGCTGAGGGGCGACGTTCGCGCGGCAGCGTTCCAAAAGCTTCTCACCAATCGCTTTCTCTCTGTGGACGCAATCCGCCTACTCTTCCCCGTAAACGCCTTTCGAGTATATTGTAACGATCATCGGTCGGATTGTAAAGCTATGCCAGATATTGAAGCTGTTCTTCAGCGCTCGGGCGAACGATAAAAAGAACCTCATCACCGGATTGAATAGTAAGATCGCCAGAAGGAACCAGGATATTATTACCGCGGAGGATAGCGGCGATTACACAGCCCTCGGGCAGCGGTATATCTCTGATCGCCTTGCCTGCGATTTTACTGGCGGCTGAAACCGTGAGCTCTGTCACTGATACCTCTCCCTCACGAAGCTTGAGCAATGTGACGATATCTCGCAGAGTCGCTTCTTCTTCGACGATTTTCGCCACTATCTGCGCGGAATCGATTGCCACATCCACTCCCCAACTCCGATTATATAACCATTGATTACTGGGATTACGGACAGCGCCGATTACTTTCTTTATCCTGAACTCATTTTTAGCGAGCATAGATATGACAAGATTATCTTCATCGTCGCCGGTTGCAGCTACCAATACATCAGCACGATCAGCGCCCGCATCGAGGAGAACACTCGGATCGTTAGCGTCACCGTTAACAACGCAGATATTAAGTAAATTTTCAACGTAAGCCGTACGAGCATCGTCGCGTTCAATGACTACGACCGTATGTTTTTCTCTAATGATCTCGGCTACCCTGCGTCCGAGCTTTCCCGCGCCTGCAACTATAACTTTCATTATTTTAACCCCATCATTTTCTGAAATTTCTCGACAGCCGTGTTATGGACCAGAACATGCGCCAGGTCCCTTTCTTCGAACTTCGTGCCGGATACAGGGACAATCGCTTTCCCCATTCGTTCGATCACCGCCACGTTAATCTCGCCCGGTGAGTAGAGCGCATCTATCTGCTTTCCTATAAAATGTTCCGGCACAGAGACAGGTATGAGTTGAACCTCGCCATCGCCGAATGTTATTTCGCGGTTAAGGGTGCCGCTCGTAACCATCTCATATACTTTCGTGCCGCCCCACACAGTCGGTGCAAATGTAGAGATTCCAAACCGTCTGTATATTTCAGCGCGCTGAGGGTCGTAAATCCGACTGATTACAATGGGCACGCGAAATGTTTCTTTTGCGATCCTCGCAGCCACAATGTTGGTATTGTCACCATTCGTCACCGAGACAACCGCATCCGCGCGAGCTATACCGGCCTTCTCCAGGGTCTCACGATCGTAAGCGACTCCGACTATCCTGGTTCCTGTAAAGTTTTTGGGCAAGCGCCGGAACGCCTTTGGCTCTTTGTCGATAACTACCACCGAGTGCCCTTCTCTTGCAAACGCCGCAGCTGCATAAGCGCCGACTCTTCCACAACCGATTATTATCACATGCATGGCCTAACCTCCTATTCCCTGCCGGGCTTCTTTCCGGCGCAAGAACCATTTTCGTGTCTCTTCGGCAATAAAAAGTGTCACAGCCGCCGCGATCAGCATCACCCAGTCCTCCCAACTCAAAGGTCCTGTTTTGAAGACAGACTGCAGCGGCCCCAGATACGATATGGCGGAAATAAGCCCCACACCGAATAATTCGCCTGCCACGATACCAAGGTTACTGAACAAGCCGACTTTGAATATGGATATTCGTTCGGTGCGGCAGACGAAGCCGTTGGCGAACTGCGACATCACAATAACGGCCTGGGTCATAGTAATCGCTTCACGATAGAATATATAATTCGGATTTGTTGGATTTGCCCAGGAAGCATCGCCCCAATTCCATCCATGCACCAAAAGCACGTAGAGAAACCCACCCACCGCCCATGCCGATTGGATCGACCCCAGGAATGCTATGCGTTTGAGCGCGCCGGCATCCAGTAATTTCGCTGTTCTTGGCCTTGGTGGTCGTTTCATTACTCCCGGCTCGGGACGTTCAGTGCCGAGCGCCAGAGCTGGCAATACATCAGACCCAAGGTCGATCGATAACACCTGCAAAGCAGTTAGCGGCACAAGGTGAACTCCGGCTAAGGTCGCGAATATGAATGGGAACAATTCTCCGACGTTATGTGAAAACAGATATGTGACCATCTTCTTCAGGTTAGCATAGACTCCCCTGCCATGCTCAATAGCTTTGACGATGCTCGCAAAACTATCGTCCAGCAAGATCATGGTTGCAGCTTCGCGTGATACATCGGTGCCGGTCAAGCCCATTGCAACACCGATATCGGCACGCTTTAGCGCCGGCGCATCATTTACACCGTCACCGGTAACAGCGACTATCTCACCGAGATCCTTCAATGCCGCAACCACACGCATCTTGTGCTCTGGAGCTACCCGCGCGAAGAGCATATCCCGCGGTTTAATCAGCTCCGCTTTAAGGTCATCCTCGCTCATTACATTGAGCTCTACGCCGGTCACCACACGCACATCACGATCGCGGACTATCCCGATTCGACGAGCAATCGCCTCGGCAGTCAAGCCGTAGTCGCCGGTTACCATAATAATGCGGATTCCGGCGCCGAGAGCTTTCTCCACAGCATCGCTGACTTCAGGCCTTGGGGGATCGATCATTCCAACCAGGCCAAGCAGGGTGAGGTCATGCTCCACGGTCTGTGCCGTATAATCGGTGAGTTCCCGTGGAAGGTCGCGCTCACATACCGCCAGGACCCGCAGAGCCTCGCGTGACATGGCATCGTTTTGTTCGATAACCCTTGCCCGAAGGTCATCAGTCATCACCGTAACTCTTCCATCGACTTTAATTTTAGTGCACAGAGCGATAGTCTCTCCGGGAGCGCCTTTTACATAAGCTCTCTGGCCGTCTCCTTCCACATGGATAACCGACATACGCTTGCGGACCGAATCGAATGGCAGTTCGTATATCTTGGGATGTTCGATTAGCTCTCTAGTAAGATCAAATCTGCCCTTTTCGGCAACAACCAGAAGACAACCTTCGGTAGGGTCGCCGAGCACGCGCCAGCCTTTGCCCTCTTCAGGTGGTATAACCTTGGAGTTATTACAAAATGTAATGGCTCGGAAGAAATCATGCAGCCTGGCATAAGCTTCATCAGTGGGAATAGGGACATTGCCGATATGGAAGTCGCCTTCAGGCGCATAGCCCACACCGGTAACATCGATCTCGGTCATATCGGTGAATATCTCTCTTACCGTCATCTCAGCTTTGGTGAGAGTGCCCGTTTTGTCGGTGCAGATGACATTTGTAGAACCAAGTGTCTCGACGGCTGAAAGCTTCTTGATAAGAGCATTCTCTTTCGCCATTCGTTGCACGCCGACGGCAAGCGCCACTGAGAGCGTAGCAGGTAGACCCTCGGGGACGCATGCGACCATAACACCAAGAGCGAACAGTATCGCATCTATCCAGTTCAGGCCAAGGAATCGCCCCATAATAAACAGGGCTGCTCCTGTTATAAGCGCAATTATGGATACCGTGCGGGCCATGGTACCGATCTCGCGCTGCAGTGGAGACTTTTCTTCTCGAACAGCTGATGTAAGCTCAAAAATCCGTCCGAATTCTGTCCCCAGACCAACTGCGAAAACAACAGCTCGTCCCGTCCCCGAAGATACACTGGTACCCATAAACACCAGGTTGGGCATATTGATCTTCGCAAGTTTTTCTTCCACAATCGGATCCGCGGTCTTGCGAACGGGGTCGGATTCACCGGTGAGAGCGACATTGTTTGTGCTCAGGTCGAATTGACGCACTAGCCTGGCGTCAGCGCTGATGCTGTCACCTTCTTCAAGGACCACCACATCGCCTATGGTCAGGTTAGTGACTGGCACTACCACAACTTCCCCACCGCGGATTACTTTAGCGTTCTGTGGCACTAATTTCTGCAGAGCTTCGGTAGCTTTTTCCGCACGATATTCCTGGAAGAACCCGATTATGGCGTTGAGAAGCACAACGGTTACTATTGCGTAGGTGACATTGAGATTATCAGTCCGTCCGGAGCCGGTGGAGAGAAATGCGGCCGCAAGGGTCAATAACGCCGCTACCTCCAATAGTATCGCAAAGAGATCGGTGAATTGCTGAAAGAAGCGATTAGTAATCGGTTTACCGGTTTTGGCAGGCAAGATATTGGGACCATATCTCCTCAGGCGAGCTTCAGCTTCTGCTTCGCTTAACCCGGCGGGCGAAGTATCAAGAGCTTCGAATACCTCCTGTTCGGAAAGAGACCAGATATCCAACTCGCGAATTCCAAACCTTTTTCGAAACCCAGCAAGTATCGGGAATCAATTCCCGATGCACCGGTTACTGGTATAGTTAGAATGACTCGGCGGCAAGTTCTATCGCTTTTTCCAGGGAATCCGCATCTAGAACTCCATCATGGCGGACGCCGTTGATGAAGAGTGTCGGGGTCTGATCGACGCCACTGTGTTTGCCTGAGACAATATCCTCGATAATCCTGGGAGCATAGGTGCGGCGGTCGAGGTCTTTCTCGAATTGTTCGAGATCGAGCCCTATTTCCTCGGCATATTCCATCAACGAGTTATGATCGAGCGCATCCTGGTGATGGAATAGGAAATCATGCATCTCCCAAAACTTCCCCTGCCCACCGGCTGCTTCGGCGGCTTCAGCCGCTTCTTCGGCATACTCATGAGTTTTGGTAATGGGATAATTTCTGAAGACAAGGCGCATCTTGTCACCGAGTCGCTCACGAACTTCGCATATAATGCGATGAGCAGCACCGGTGTCTTCGCATTGATAATCACCGTAAACAACAAGAGTGGCGGGAGCATTATCGGGACCTGCGATGTGGTCGCGTTCGGTCACAGGTTCAGTAAGAGTTATGGTAGCCGTGTATTCGTTCACTTCAGTCGCCTCCGGCATGGATATGAAGAAGGATACCCAAAGGGAGGCGGTTTGATTGTGGGGAACTGATATACAAGTTAGGCCGGGAATGGATCTCCCGGCCCATCAGACCTAAAAGGATCGAGTTTATATCAGAGGATAGGGAGAAGCTTGCTTACTTCCCAGGGAGTGACCTGTACTCGGAACTCATCCCACTCGTTTTTCTTATTCCAGATGAAGCGCTCGAATGCGTGGTCGCCGAGTGTCTCGCGGACCAGTTCGCTCTTCTCGGTGGCGGCGATAGCTTCTCCCAAGCTCCCGGGCAAGCACTCGATCCCCTTAGCCTTTCGCTCTTCTTCGGAAAGCTCATAGAGATTTTCCGTCATCTCTGGCGGAAGCTCGTAACCCTCGGTAATGCCCTTCAGCCCCGCGGCTAGCATTACAGCAAATGCGAGGTAGGGATTGCACGCGGGATCGGGGCAGCGAAGCTCGGCGCGCGTGGCGAGCTCCTTGCCCGGTTTATATAGAGGCACACGGACAAGGGCCGAGCGGTTGCGCTGAGACCAGGCGATGTAGACCGGAGCTTCATAACCCGGGACCAGGCGTTTATACGAATTCACCCACTGCGCCAGGATCGATGATATCTCTCCCGCATGTTTCAGAAGGCCGGCGATATAGCTCTTGCCGACGCTGGAGAGGTGCGTGGGATCGTTCGCATCGAAGAATGCATTACTGCTGCCCTTGAATAATGACTGGTGCGTATGCATTCCGCTGCCGTTGGTTCCGAATATCGGCTTTGGCATAAAAGTCGCGTAGACACCGTGCTGGTAGGCTATTTCCTTCACTACTAGCCTGTAGGTCATTGCGGAGTCCGCCATTGTGAGCGCGTCGGCATAGCGCAGATCGATCTCGTGCTGGCTCGGGGCAACTTCGTGATGGCTGTATTCGACCGGGATACCCATCTCTTTAAGAACGAGGATGGTGTCCCGGCGAAGAGAGGTAGCGACATCGAGTGGCGTCAAGTCGAAATAGCCGCCCTCATCGAGGGTCTCGGTGCCGTCTTTGCTCTTGAAATAGAAATACTCCAGCTCAGGGCCGACATAGAAAGTGAAACCCATATCCGCAGCCTTCTTCATAGCCCGCTTGAGGATGAACCTCGGATCACCGGGATATGGAGAACCGTCGGGGCTGAGGATATCGCAGAACATTTTGGCGACGGATCGGTCAGTCGGCCTCCAGGGGAGCAGCGTGAAGGTGGAAGCATCAGGCATAGCGATCATATCGCTTTCCTGGATATCCTGATAACCGGTGATGGATGAACCGTCGAAGCCCATTCCCTCTTCGAGCGCTTCCTCGAGCTGTTCAACCGTAATAGAAAAGCTCTTCATCATACCGAGAAGGTCGGTAAACCAGAGCCTGATAAATTCAACACCTTTGTCCCGACATTCTTTCAGGACCCATTCTTTACCTATATCGGGCATACGTCCAATCTCCTTTTCAGGTTACGGTGCTAAACGACAAATTTATAACCGACACCATGCACGGTCTGGATCAAGCTTTCGTGCTTAGAGCCGAGTTTCGCACGGATTCTACGGACGTGAACGTCGACCGTGCGCAAGCCGCCGAAGTATTCATACCCCCACACCTGATTAAGAAGCGCTTCACGAGTGTGAACCCGCCCAGGATGCGCGGCAAGGAAGCGCAGGAGCTCGAATTCCTTGAATGTGAGCGCGAGTTGGCGGCTGTCGACAGTTACCTCGAAGCTCTCCGTATCGATTATGAGCCCATCGCTGCCCAGCAGCTTTCCACCTTTAAGGCGCTGACTTCTGCTGAGGAGCCGGGTAATGCGAAGGGCCAGTTCGGATGCTTCAAAGGGATCAAGAATGAAATCGTCGAGGTATTTCGATTGCAGTCCGGTAAGCGACGTCGATTCGGCAACGGCGAGACGCGGAGCTTCAGCGACCTGATCGTAACCCGCGATAAGGTCTTTCGCGCCATCGAGGGAATCTTCACCGCGACGCGCATCTATTATGACAATATCAGGGCTGCCATTTGCCACGGCATCGGAAAGCGACTCGATATCCCACGCTGATTTAACAAAGTGGCTGAGTCCCGCGACTGATGCCGTAAGGCTGACAAGCTCCCGTTCGCTGCTGCCTACAACAAGTATTCTAGCCATTGATTCGGATTCGGGATCGTCTACTTCACCGGGACAATTATAAATGGTTACCATGTCCGTGTCCAGCGCCATTGCTAATCGGATGCTAACGCTGCCCCTGCATGCATGGTAAATCACCAGGAGTTTCGGATGAGTTGCGTGATTGTTAAAGCAATGTTTCGAGGTAAAAGAGCCGGGCTTAAGTTCTTTGCCCGGCTCTGATGACTTTGCGTTTGTAAGATCAGACTTTTACTTTCTCAGAAGCAGTTTTAGATGCGGTATCGCCGGATATGCTTTCGACCTTATATCCGCCCTTTGCCCTGTCCCTTAAAAAGACCAGGCTGAAGATGACCACGAGTACTACAGGAAGGATAATTACCGATCGAAGAGCGCCCGCGGGACCATGAAGATCGTAGAGCCTTCCCATAATCGGCTGCGCGGCTCCGGCCGAAGCCATTCCCGCAGCTCCCATAAGCCCGAGCAGCAGAGCTCCACCCTTGGGAAACCTTTCGGAAGTCACACCGAGCATCGTAGGCCAGAAGTAACATACACCCACGGCAAAGACAAATGAAGCTGCGTAAGCAGTCATCGGAGTGTGCACGTTGCTCAGCCAGAACAGTCCGATTGCAGCGAAGATCGAAGATCCGAGAAGCAGCTTTATCGGGGACATTCTGTGGACCCACTGCCCGGCGAAAAGACGCCCGATGCACATAATAATGTTGATCCATGCAAGGACTATGATGCCGGTGCCGGCAACTTTGCTCATAATTTCACCAATCCATTGGTTAGTACCCAGCTCGGTGGAAGCGGTCAGCAGCATCGTGCAGAACCATACGATGAACAGCGGCTTAAGGGCTTCCTTATACATTGCGCCCGTAGAGACACCTGACTGAACGCGCTCGGTGGACGGGAATTTCATACCGACGAAAAGCAGTCCGTATAAGACTGTCGGTGCGAGCACGGTGGCAAATTTGATCTGCCATCCGAGCTGGATATGCGTAAGACCTATGCATACGAGAGTCCCGATAACGATACCGCCCGGGAACCACGCATGAAGCGCGTTGAGTTTCTTCGTCTTCTGATCTGAATAAACCGTTGCAACCAGCGGATTGATTGCTGCTTCTACGAATCCATTTGCCAGCCCGATAACCAGCGTGCCCCCTGCCAGCATCCAAAAGCCGGAAGCAAAGATAATAACGAATGTGCCGGTTATATGCGCGAGAAACGCAAACAGCAGGATTTTGCCCATCCCCAGCCAGTCACAAAGCTGGCCGCCAATGAAGATCGAGATGGTGAACCCCCAATAAGCACCGGCCATGATAAATCCCACCTGTTCTTTTGTGAGATTAAAGCCGCTGCTCAGAGCGCCGATGGTATCGCCGCGAATGGCGAACGTCATCGCAGTCGCAATCAAAGCAATGCAACTTGCGAAGAACAGACGACTGCGGTGGCTCGTAATAGAAGAGCCGGAATCAACAGACTGCTTACCCAATGTATGTCCTCCCTCCGGTTCCCAGCGTGAACGCTCAATCTTGACGATCACGCTTTCGCTTATGCCCATTCATTTCTATCACCTCTTCAATTAATCCTCCTTTAATATGGCTGATTGCATAAACCTCCACGAAAACCACCTATCATGTATTGACACTGAGCTGCCTGCGTTGTAAAATATAACGCGTTGGGGACGTGGCGGAATGGCAGACGCGCTTGGTTGAGGGCCAAGTGAGCTTAAGCTCATAAGAGTTCGACTCTCTTCGTCCCCACCACTGTTATTGGGCGATTAGCGCAGTGGGAGCGCACTTCGTTCACACCGAAGGGGTCACTGGTTCGAATCCAGTATCGCCCACCAACCTCTAAACTTTTCTCCTTTTATTATCACTTCTTTAAGCACGTCATCCCGTATATGATTGCTACTCTCTTCGATATACAATTCCCGACTGTTGACATGAGCCGATGATTTCGTCACTATTAAGATGATTGCCTGAGATGGCATGATATCTGGTGTATGGAGGAATCGGATGTCGGTGGTCTATCGATCGATGAAGCAAAATGAAGAAGCTGAGGTGCTGGCGCTTTGGGATGAGGTGTTTCAGGGTGGATGGTGGTTCGGGCTGAAGTGGGATTTCAAAGGGCAGCTCGATGCGGAGAAAAATCGGCAGCTTCATCAGACCCGAGTCGCGGTGGACGAGAACGGGCGGATTGTTTCGACGGTGCAGTATTTTATCAGGTGGACCAGAGGCGAAGATGGAAAACCGGAGCCGATGGGCGCTATTGCGGATGTAGCCACTCGCGCGGATGCGCGTAAGCAGGGTCATGCAAGAGCATTGATGCTGCAAGCCATAGACCTGATGAAGCAGGACGCGTGCAAATGGTCGATGCTGTTTACCGGTGTAAATCCATTTTACGAGCAGTTGGGATATAAGACCATCGAGACCGGGTATCGGACCGGCAAGATTGCGCAGGGGCGCTCGGAGAGCGCCTCGGGATGGCATATCGACGTGGATAAAGAGCCAATTCCGGAAAGCACTCTTTTCAATATGATATCGATATATGATGCCTATAACGCCAATCGCCCGCTCACTCTTGCAAGAACACCTGATTATTGGCGGATTGCCTGCTTTCCTCGGATCAGCGCGCCCGGGCGAGTCGTATTCACCACGCGAAAGAGCAGTTCCCAAGGTGAGGCATGTGCATACGTATTGATTTCTTTTAAAGATAATGCGATGTGGGTGCAGGAGGCGGGATATCTACCGGAATGCGAGCAGGCGCTTGCGGCTGCATTTGACGCAGTCAGGCTGTTTGCAGGTAATAACAACATCGAGACCGCGAATCTGTTTCTCCCGTATGAACCGGGGATAGACGCAGCGTTGCCGAGGCTGGTGAAAAATATCGAGACACAACCGAAATTCAATATTATGACGCTTCCTCTGACCAATGGAGTCACGCAGGAATCGATCGAAGCGATGTTCGCAAAGCCGGGACGGATGGTTTGGCCGTTGGATGATTTTTGATCGTGGTACATCAAAAGAGGCCGATGGATGGTAGTGGGGTGTGCTTGCCATCGGCCCCTTTAATCGCGACGGTTATACGTTGAGCCAGGGATGGGCTTATACATGCGTCTCCATCCGCTTTGTCCTCAAGGACCAACTGCAGAGAACATCCGGCTGCACAGCTTTCAGACCAGAATGTGCGCGCCGTTAACGGACTTACAGACTCGGTGGCGCCCACCGTATCTACCGCCGCTTGCTATGTCTATTTGGACGTTGGAAGCAGCAGTTAGTTCCGTGCATTTGAGATTTTTGATATTCTATTCAGAATTTGGCCCGGGTAAATATTCCCGGGCCAAATTCTATCTAATGAGTTTCGCATAATGATGTGACGTACTGGCGGGTCGAATCGAGCACGAAGCATTCTGCCAGGTTGTCACTACATTACCTGAAACTCACTAATAAGCGAAGATGTAGATTCCCGCTACACAGTATGGCGTATATCCGGCTACGTTACCGGCTATACGGATCATGCGAGCGTTCGCGTCATATTCGCTGTAGAATATATCCCCCGCGCCTGATTGCTTTAGCACATAAGTCAGGTTACCGTTAGAGCTCACCGTGGTATAGAAATGCCCGGTTGCCGGAAGCGGTATATTCGCCTGGTATATGCCATAGGGCGCCGCGGTCACATAGACGTAGATTATCCGCGATGAGGGGCTTGTTTTCACATAATTGCTGTAGGAGATCGATGTGTTCTTCGATTGCAGGCAGCATTCCGTGAATGCAGTCGCATCCTGTATATTGATAATCTTATCTCCTATCGGGCTCCAGGTCGGATATGCGCCTGAGGTGCGAGGAGCGAGATCGTAAATACCGTCTATCGATGCGTTGAACGCTGGGCGACCGGTATGCCACCTGGCCCACTCCTGATTGAACAGAGCGAGATCGGTGCTGTTTACAACACCATCGTTGTTAAAATCCCCCGGCAGCGTTGTGGCAGCCTGAATATTAACCGTCAAACCTGGCGAGCTGTTAAGAGTGAGTTGATAAGATTGAGCGCCGGAAGCTGCTGTGAGAGCGATCGACTTCACCAGTTCGACGCCGGAAGCCGGGCTCGGAACGGTTGCGGTCACCGTGATTGTCCTGGAGTTCGCGTCCCAGGTGCTTGTAAATGTGCTGACTCCACTTCCCTGTCGAACGCAGTTGAGGCTGCCGTTAGTGGATGTGGTATCGAGAGAGATACCGCTGGGAATGCCGATGTAGATCGTCGCGGAGGTCGGATAATTCGGACCTGCCATTATAATATGCGGTGTGTTGAACTGAGTGTTCGCAGCTGTTGTGATCTGGTTCGGATTGAAGCTGGCGCCCGCGGTAACAGCGGTGGAATGGACCGTGAGAGACGCGCTCCCCATAACGCTGATCTGCGAGTTTTGAGAACAGGTCGCGGTGCAGGCGATCCCTACGGTCTTATCCTGTCCACTCACATTCGAAGCCGCCGTATAGGTCGGATTTTGAACCGATGCGCTCGGGCTGAAACTTCCCCCGGACCCATTATCTGACCAGGAATAGGTGACGGTATGGCCTTGAGAATCAGAGGCAGTGGCGGAACACTGAGCCGTGCCTGCCGATGCGACTGCGGTCGGGTTTAGCGACGGCTGCTGTGTAAAACTGATGCTGTGACTCGCCGGAGCGGAAATGACAACCGATGCGCTCGCAGTGCATGTTGCATCAGTCGCGGAAGCAGCGCGGGCGGTAACCGTATCGCCAGTGGTCGCGCTTGAAGGCACGCTGAGTTTCGCGAAGCACTGGAATACGGCATCAGCGGGGAGAATACCGCTGTTGGTGATAGTTGTCACCTCTGTGGACTGGTGGATGCCGTCGTTATTATCATCACGAATAAGCGATATCGGCCAGCCGTTTGCTGAGGTCGACAAAAGGTTGATCGTATCGGCGGCATTGCCGGTATTAATGGCTCTGGCAAGGACATAATACGCTTGCCCGGGAACCACGGGTTGGGTCGGAGCGCCAAGTGAAATGGCGACTCCAGGTGTTTGAGCGACGGTCACATCAACATAAGCCGAAGCCGTTTGGCTTGTGGTTGCTGTGTAATCGAGGCTGCAGGTAGTTTCTAAAATTGTTCCAGCGGGGGTACCGGCTGCGATAACGGAACCGGCTGCAAGTCCGAGGAACAGCACTACGCATAAAGTGATCAGCAGTGCAATCCTTTGCATTGATGCCTTTCCTTATTGCAATATGTCGGGAACAAGCCCAACTGTTGTTTTGTAGTCAACCACATACTGCACAGCATGTCAAGAGTCGGGCATCATGTTTGCAGTTATCGGATCATTTATAGGCTAATTTTCGAAGCACCCACAAAGCATTTCACGTAAAAAGCGGAGGTGCTCGTTAATTGAAGCGCCTCCGCTTTATTATCTGAGTATCCGGCTATAAGTCGAATTGCTGCCGGCTACCTCAGGAAGAGCATTTCAGCGTAGGTAGGAAGCGGCCAGATCGAGGAATCGACGATGGTTTCGAGCTCGTCCGCGGATTTGCGGACATCGTTCATCGCCGGGATTACCAGATCGCGATAAGCCTCAGCCTGCTTGGGAATGGAATCCACTGCGGCAGCCTTATCGACAGCTTCTTCGAGGGTAACGATGTTCACTTGCAGGGTGTCGGTCAGGTTGCAGAGATCGCCGAGGATCTTGCTCTGCGCCTTCGCGGTTGCGCCGGCGGACTTGATCGCGGAGACAGAATTAGCCACGATGCCGGAATATTCGATAACAGCCGGCATAATCTGGCGCTTTGCGATCTGAAGTGTGGTTAGAGCCTCGATATTTATCTCCTTGCAATATCTTTCCAGCAGGATATCATATCGCGCATGAAGCTCGTGCTTGGAGAGAACTCCGTGCTTTGTGAAGACCTTCGCCACTTCCGGATCGAGCATCGTGTGCAGGCTGTCAACGGAATTGCGGATATTCGGGAGACCGCGCTTCTCAGCTTCCGCCGTCCATTCATCGGTGTAGTTGTCACCGTTGAAGATAATGTTTTTGTGCTCGGTCGCGATTTTCTTTAATATCGCCTGAGCGGCAGCGTTCACATCGGAAGCCTTTTCGAGCTCGTCGGCGATTTCGCTCAGTGTCTCGGCTACAATTGTGTTCAATACGAAGTTCGGGCCGCCGGTGGACTGGGACGAACCGACCATCCGGAACTCGAACTTGTTACCCGTAAAGGCGAACGGCGAGGTGCGGTTGCGGTCGGTGCAGTCCTTGGGAAGCTGCGGAAGGCTGCTGACACCGAGTTTGAGCTCTCCGCCCTGCTTTGAAGTCTTCGCGCCGCCCTTGGCAAGCTGTTCGAAGATATCGGTGAGCTGGTCGCCGAGGAAGATCGACACGATAGCCGGCGGGGCTTCATTCGCACCGAGACGATGGTCATTGCCGGAACCCGCAACGCTGGCCCGCAGAAGCTTTGCATATTTATCAACCGCTCGAATTACCGCGCACAGGAAGACAAGGAACTGCCTATTCTCGTGCGGAGTCTTGCCCGGGTCGAGAATATTTATCCCGTCGTCGGTAACCATACTCCAGTTGTTGTGCTTGCCTGATCCGTTCACTCCCGCAAACGGCTTCTCGTGAAGCAGGCAGACGAACCCGTTGCGCAGCGCAACCCTCTGCATCGTCTCCATGGTAAGCTGGTTATGGTCTGTGGCAACGTTAACGGTAGCAAAGACCGGTGCAAGCTCGTATTGAGCCGGTGCGACTTCGTTGTGCTGAGTCTTCGCGGAGACGCCAAGCTTCCAGAGCTCGATGTTGATCTCATTCATAAACGAGGCGATGCGCTCGTGGATAGCGCCGAAATAGTGATCTTCCATCTCCTGGCCCTTGGGCGGAGCGGCTCCGAAGAGCGTGCGGCCGCAAAGGACCAGGTCGAGGCGCTGCTCGACAAATCTCTTATCAACGAGGAAATATTCCTGCTCCGGACCAAGGGTAGCAACCACACGGCTGGAAGTGGTATTGCCAAGCGCGCGGAGGACCCGCATTGCCTGATTACTCAGTGCATCGATGGAGCGAAGGAGCGGGGTCTTTTTATCGAGTGCTTCGCTCGTATAAGAGCAGAACGCGCTCGGTATATAGAGGCAGATATTGTCACCACTGTCTTTGACGAAGACCGGTGATGTGCAGTCCCACGCCGTATAGCCACGGGCTTCGAATGTGGCGCGCAGTCCGCCGGATGGGAACGAAGACGCGTCCGGCTCACCCTGAATAAGTTCCTTACCGCTGAATTCCATAATCGTTCGACCATCGGCGGTCGGTGAGATGAAGGAGTCGTGCTTTTCCGCGGTTACACCAGTCATTGGCTGGAACCAATGGCAGAAGTGGGTAGCGCCCTTCTCAATCGCCCAGTCCTTCATAGCATTAGCAACGACACCGGCGATGGATGGGTCAAGCGGTGCAAGACCATCGATAGTGCGCTTGATCGCCTTATAAACATCTTTCGGCAGACGCTCGCGCATCACAGCTTCGCTGAATACATTGGAACCAAACAGACTGGTTACCGGTTCTCTTTCTTCGCTCATTCCTGGATCCTCTCTCCGTACTAATGTCCCTGTCGGGGCTGGGCTCAGCATTTCAGCCACACTACACGGTAAACTCTGCATCTATTATCGCGAAGATTTGTTTCATGAATGTTTCATGAGGTTTAATCGTTTGTATCGCGGCGATATCTACTTACCGGTGTGCTTGCTATATGTCAGAAGCACGCTGGCGGGAGCGGAAGGGATATCGATCTGCAGGTTCGCGAGTTCTTCCCCCGTCATTTTTCGCTTCCTTGCGCTGTCAGCAAATGTTACATCGTAGTTTGCTTTCGGGTCGATACCGTGTAAAGTGAACTGCGCGGAGGTGTATGGACTTAGAGGACGGCGGAAGAAAAGAGCGCATCCCCTACCCGTTTCAGGACGATCGAACTGCCAGGCAGTCCACTGGTAATCATCCAGATTAATGTCCATCAGGGGGTAATAATCGCCGAGATAGTATTCACGAAGCGATTTTAATTCCTCGATACAGTGGACAGCGGCATTCCTATCAAAATCTTTCGCGGTAATGTCCATACACAGATTAGTTCCGGTGAAAGCGACGCTGCGCCAGGCGTAGGGGTCGAAGTTCCATACGCCGGCTGCATGAAGTGGTATGTAGAGAGCAAGCCCGGCTGTTTGAACCTGGTCCTGGGTCGGCATCGCTCTTCCGCAGCACTGCGTATCGCTGTGCCAGAGCGGGATGCTTCGCATGGTGGTTTCGAGATCGATACGGCGGCCTCCGCTCGCGCAGTTATCTATCCAAAGCCCAGGACGACGGCTGCGAAGCTCATCCCACATTGTGTAGAGCCCCTCGATGTAGCGAATTTCGGACATACCCTGGCGGTCGGGAGCATCGGCCGCTTTCCAGAAAGGCAGCGGATCGATGTTAAAATCGTTGCGAAAGACATCCACACCCCAATCAGAGAAACATTTGGAGAGATAATCGGTGAGCCATTGACGGGCTTCGGGTATGCCGAGATTGAAAAGCCCATCGCCGCTCCCGTGCATAACCCATTCCGGGTGCTCTTTGGCAATAATGCTGATCTGCGTGACACGCTCGGGCTCGAACCAGAGCACAAAATCCATACCCTTATCATGAGCCCCATCTCCGACCGGCTTCAGACCGTTAGGGAAGTTATCTTTTCGGGGAACCCAGCTTCCCGCACCGCGAGGCCAGCCTCCCTCGAACCAGCCCGCATCGAGCCAGTAGGCTTCGACCCCGATAGATTTCATCACCTTCTGCGCCGCGAGTTGATTGGTTTCGGTGGTACCGTTGCCTTCATTTCCCTTGTCGTAGGTAAACCAGGTATTCTGGGTAACGGGCGGCATTATGATCTTGCCATCGCGGCGCGGAACATAGTGGTCGATAAGAAGCCGGCGGAAGATATTGTGACCTCGCATCTGGTCTTTACCCTGCCAGAGGACGAGTAGAATGCGCGGTGTGCGAATAGATTCGCCAGGGTGGAGCTTTAAGTGAGTGGTCTCCTGGCCCGCACGCAGGTTCAGTTTACCGTTTGAATCGCGGTTAAGGTCCATCGCCCACTGGCCCGACCATCCGATTGCGCCAACGATCCCACCGTCCGGCATCTGAAGATTAAAGAACGGGAATACACCATTGGAGGACCGACCGCCATTGGGCGCGAGGTGAATGTTGCCGCCTGGCTTTATTTCATCATCATGCGGAAGGAAATCGGCAGAAGAACAGGTGCTGCCGTTGGAATGGTGAAAGACGATGTTTGCATCCTTTACCGCGTCGATGTTGAGGTTGATAGGGAGTATGTTCTCGATCAGCGGTGTATCGGATGAGCCTTTGTTCGTGAAATGCATGACCCACTCCACCGCGGGATAATCGGAGAATATTTTAGCTTCGCAGGTAACTTCGAGACCCGTTGCGGGATCTGTATATGTAATAATTTCGAGACCATCGGCTGATGATTGAGCGCGTTTCCACTTTGAAAGAAGCTCGGTGGAAGGTTTCCCGTCGTAGATGAAAGAGAATGGAAGCGAGAAAGAAAGGGGAGCGCTGGTGTCGATTGCGGTGTCACCAAGCAGTGCCTTACGCGCCCATCTGCTGGCGGTAGTAATCTCATCTGCCGATGCACAAGCGCATAACACACATACAGCAATTGCAAGAACTACAAATGTTGTCATAGTCACGTCAGCACCTCTTTTGGGTGATCAGTATTGATTGAGCAAGCTTATCGCAGTGGTTTTTAAATGTCAACACTTTTGCGTGGCGCGCCGGAAATGAAGTGATGATAAGAATCAACACTGATTACTGCGGACTTATGCGCAGGACCTTATCGTCACCCGGATACACCGGTCCTCTTCCATCGCGATTGCTTGTCGTAAGATAAAGAGCGCCGTCTGGTCCCTGAATAACTGTCCGCAGACGTCCGAATTTCCCAGCATGCGAACCTGTGGCGAACCATCTTTCGATACGACTGATGCTCCTCGGGCTGGAAAGAATAATTCGATATAGCTGCTGCCCGGCAAGAGAAGCAAAAAAGAAATCCCCTTTAAGATGCGGCATCAGGCTGGCGCTATAGAACGTGGCGCCGCCTGGCGGTTCGGATAGTTCAGGAAAATAGAGGATAGGCGGAACCACACCTTTTATATCCGTCACGCCGAGCGTGCGCGGCCAGCCGCAGTTTCCACCCTTGGGCACAATAAATACCGAATCCCTCGCATACAGCCCAAACTCTCCCGTAGGACCGTGCATGGTAACCCAGAAGTCTTTGTTTACTGGATTCCATGCAAGCCCCTCCACATTCCTTAACCCATAAGCATAAACATAAGAACCCTGAAAAGGGTTATCTGATGGAACTCCACCGTCGGGAGTCATTCTCAGCACTTTACCGTTGAGAGAAGAAATACTCTGTGCCCGCTCAGGTTCTTGCGCATCACCGGTTCCCGCATAGAGCATTCCATCAGGACCGAACCGGATACGGCCTCCGTTGTGATACATAGCTGCCTGGATTCCATCCACCAGCACTTTCTCACCATCGAGCCCGCTCCCCGTATCTATGAACCTGCTGATGCGATTGTATATATGGCCGTTCGTCGCGTGAGTATACATAAGATAAACCCAGCGAGGATTCGGATACTTCGGATGCAGCACGATTCCCAGCAGCCCACCCTCACCATGTGCCGACACCGGAATGAGCGCATAGGGCTTCGCTTTAAGCACACCATTAACAATCAGACGCACTCTTCCGGGCCGCTCGGTCACATATATCCTGTTCGGCGAGACAAAGGCAATATCCCAGGGAACAATCAGTCCCGAAGCAACCGTTTCTACCTTATAGCCTTCGGGAGAGGTTATAATCACCGGCTCAGGCATAGGAGGCTTGTGCCCAAGCAGCGGATGACCGGGTGGAGGCAGGTTAGATGGGCCGGCGCCTTTGCTCGAAGGGCTCGAGTGATGAGATACAGCCGCATGATGGGATGCGGATGTGGAATGGCGCGGTTTACCGGAGGTGCTCTGTTGACCGCAAGCAGCAAGCCCCAACATAAGCATCAATGCGAATAGACTGATAATGCATCGTCTAGCCATCTTATTCTCCAAACAGAGTCAGCACAAAAACCAGATCTTCCAACGCAGTTAACGCATGCACAAGACCCGCCTCCATAAAGAACCAGTCTCCTGCTTTTACACGATGTGGTTCTTCACTAAGAATAAACTCGGCTTCACCTTTCAATATCAGCACCGCCGCATCACGTGATGAAGTGTGCCTGGATATCTTCTCCCCTTTAGGAAGCATAAACAGGTCCACCTCACCCGATGATCTCTCAATGATTGTCTTGCTCAGTATTCCCTGTGCGGGAAACTCGATCATATCGAACAGATTGTGAATCTCAGCCAATTTAAGCCCTCCTTTGTATAATTAATCAGATAATACCCGTAGGGGATCACCTCCGGTTAGAGCGGAAGAAAAGAGGGCAAAAATGTAGTAAATAGTGACTATATGCCAGTATCATTGTATGGTCGGCGGGAAGCGGGTCGAGATATGGTTCACACTAGCGATAGTGTATGTGAAATAAAACTTGGTGAAGCAATCAGAGCTCTGATAATTGTTTTGTCCAGTAAAGATGGTTCTCTTCGCCAAACAGCCCGCCGTTCGCTGACGTCTATCGGAAGACCTTCGGTCCCGGCATTGATCGATATTCTATCTACAGGCAACTCGAACCAGCAATGGGAAGCTGCTAAAGCGCTTTCAGAGATAGCCGACCCAAGGTCAGCCTCCGCATTGGTAAAAGCTCTTGAAAATGAAATATTTGGTGTTCGCTGGTTGGCGGCGGAAGGTTTGATCGCGATGGGAATGGCCGGACTTAAGCCACTGCTCGAAGAACTCGCAGAGCATCCGGATTCCACATGGCTTAGAGAAGGCGCACACCATGTTCTGCGCGGCTTGTTCGATCAGGGTAATTATGATCTCGCCGGGCCTGTTCTAGCCGCCCTCCAACATGCACAGCCATCGAGCGATCTTATATTTGCGATCCACTGCACTCTCGGGCGAATTGAGAAGCAGTAGAGGCTTCTTTGGTTGACGCCTCAGGTTAAACAAGATAGAATTGACGAGCGGAAAAATCATCACCACCGCTGGAGAGTTGTACTACACCATTGACTGTAGATCGGACAAGTCCACGTTTGAAAAACAGCGATAAATCCTCACCCGAGCGGCGTCGTAATCAAGCAACGGATCTTATTACATCCGGGCATATCGGCAGTGCGGTCTGGTTTCTTGCATGGCCTACAATCATCAATCAACTCGTCTCCACCGCTTACAGCATTATCAACGCTATCTTTCTGGGCAAGATTCCCAACTCCACTTATTCGCTTGCGGCTATCGGGGTGAGCGGAGTCATATTGAACCTGCAGTGGATTATCAGCATCGGTCTTTCCGCAGGCACTTCGGCGCTTGTATCACGGTTTTTAGGAGCAAATGAGCACGAAAACGCTGAGCAGGCGGCGCGGCAGTCGATTATCCTATCCGTCTTCGGCGGCGCAGTGGCAATGGTTCCACTTCTGCTTTTTCCCAGGTTCCTTGTCAGCCTTGTCGGAGCGAAGGGACATGTGCTCCCTCTCGCTACCTCCTATACTTTGATTGTCAGCTTATCTACGATTCCGCTTTTCGTGTATATGATTGCGACAGCAGTTCTTCGGAGCCAGGGAGATGCGAAATCGCCTCTTTATGCCGGCGCTGCGGTCATTGTGCTCAATGTTATTTTTGACTGGCTGTTGATCTTCGGCGTAGGAAGCATTCCACCTCTCGGGATTAAGGGCGCTGCTATTGCGACGGGCATCGCGCGTATTGCAGGTATGGCGCTTACGTTGATGTTCATACACAGATCCGTGCTTGGGGGAGCATTGTCGCATTTAAATGCGAATGTGGAGTGGTTCAAACGCATCTTGAACATCGGCTGGCCGGCTTCGATCCAGAACCTGCTGATGGGAACCGCTTCGGCTGTTTATATGCGTGTTCTCGGATTCCTTCCCAACGGAGCCGCGACTTCCGCGGAAGCGGCTTACACGGTAGCGCTGCGTATTGAATCATTATCGTTTATGCCGGGGCTGGCTTACAGCGCCGCGGCAGCCCCTCTGGTGGGGCAGAACCTTGGCGCGGGAAAACCGCAGCGGGCAGCTCACAGCGCATGGGTAGCCGCAGGACAGGCAACGGCGATAATGGCGTTTGTCGGATCGTTGTTTCTTATCATTCCCAGGTATTTAGCAGCACCATTTACGACAGACCATAGAGTGCTCCCCATTATTA
>Ga0123519_10002888_pt1 | contig 28790 bp, 22 predicted proteins | sample YelNatPaOPRAMG02_FD_87396 | JGI IMG/M metagenome (GOLD analysis project Ga0123519, IMG submission 87396) | Hot spring microbial communities from Yellowstone National Park - Yellowstone National Park OP-RAMG-02 (version 2) | ecosystem: Environmental > Aquatic > Thermal springs > Hot (42-90C) ...
ACCTCTACCGGACTCATAGTTCTTTCCCCTCCTCTTACCTGTTAATTATAGTAATAACTCTATGGCTATTACTACAACTTATTTTGGTTAGGAGGGTGTCCGGTCTAAATGGGGGCTAGTACACTATTCACGGCATAACAGTTTTATAGATATTTACAATGTTTTGTCTGAAAAGTGTTCTTACAAAAAAATTAAGTTTTGTCTAATTAATAAAAAACTTGACAAAAATCACCTCTGGGGCCTGTTTGGGGCCAGTTTTTTCGGGGGTTTTTTTGGATACCACCTCTAATGATTTCAATAAGTTAAGTGGGGTGGGTGAAGGGTTTCGAACCCTCAACCCCCAGGTCCACAGCCTGGTGCTCTAACCGTTGAGCTACACCCACCGTATAGAACTTTAAATATCACAATTATAACACAAAGTCAAACCAAGCATTTAAAAATGAAAAAATCCTGCAGTGAAAAATAAAAATTTTATAAAAATATAAATAGATTGCGTTTGTCATTGATTTTATGGTTTTTTTTATGATTTATTAACGCCATGATGGAATTCATAAAAGAGAAATTAAAATATTATGAGGCTGTAACAATAGAAAATCACTGTTTTATGTGCGCAGGTGTAATAATACCTATTTTTGAAGATAACGGTGAGACGTTCATAGTACTTACAAAAAGGTCTGACAAAGTAAGGTTACACAGAGGTGAAGTTTCATTTCCAGGTGGGATGTGCGAGGATGATGATTCAAATACTTTAAATACGGCTTTAAGGGAATGTTATGAAGAAATAGGTATAAAAAAACAGGATGTTGAGATTATAGGAAGGCTTGATGACATGATAACGCTTACGGGTTTTGTTATAACGCCCTACGTAGGGATTATACCTTATCCTTATACATTCAGGATAAATTACGACGAAGTAGCGTATCTAATATTTTTTCCTTTAAAAAAACTTATGGAAGTAAAGCCGGGAATGGAACCTGCAGATTACGAGGGTAGGGTTGAGATGGTTCCATCCATTTATTACAATGGTGATAGAATCTGGGGTGCTACCTGCAGGATCCTGATGAGATTGAAACACATATTAGAAGATGGCAAGATTTGATGGCAAGATTTAATCTAAAAGTTCTTCTTATATTATCCATTGGACATCTTGTTACAGATATTTATCAGGGGGCTCTTCCTGTAACCCTTCCTTTTTTAAAAGAGAAACTGTCTCTTTCATATACATTAACAGGTGTAATCCTTATGATGGCCAACTTCACCTCTTCTGTTTTACAACCCCTTTTCGGTTTTTATTCTGATAAAAAAGAAAAGCCCATTCTTTTACCTCTGGGAATCCTGTCAGCAGGTATAGGTTATTCCTTATTGTCAATGCCGAACAATTACTTTTTGATATTAATCCTTGTTATTATAAGTGGGCTTGGTATAGCAGCGTATCATCCTGAAGGATACAAAACTGCCCACTTTTTTACAGGTGAGAGAAGTGTAACAGGCATGTCTATTTTTTCAGTAGGTGGAAATCTTGGTTTTTCGTTGGGGCCAATAATCTCAATCTATTTAATCCATCATTTTGGATTTTCATATCTTCCCTTAATGGTTATAATATCTTTTGTCTGCACCGCATTAATAATCAGTCAGAAAAAGACTATATCTATACCAAGGCTTGAGCATATAAAGAAAGTAGAATTAACTGAAAAACCATCTTTAAGCGCTTATATTTCACTTTCTATGATAACAATGGTTGTAATTATGAGGTCATGGACACAGATGGGGCTTCTATCTTACATCCCTTTTTATTACATAAATTATATGAAAGGGGATCCCCTTATTGCAGGCAGGCTTGTTTTTATTTACCTTCTCTGTGGTGCAGCGGGAACATTAATTGGTTCACCCTTTGCTGACAGGTGGGGACACAGATTTTTTTTAAGATTGACCATGTTTCTTGCAACAATTACATTACCTCTCATATTTATACCTTTTATCCAGAATAGTGTATTATTGTACTTTGTCCTTGGATTACAGGGAATGCTTATGATATCCACATTTTCGGTAACTGTTGTCATGGCACAGAAGCTATTACCCAATAAACTCGGTATGGCATCTGGTCTCATGGTTGGATTTGCAATTGGAACAGGAGGTATCGGCGTAACACTTCTCGGGCTAATAGCAGATAGCTATGGCGTTCCAGCTGCCCTTAAAAGCATTTGCATTCTTCCTTTAATAGGCTTTATTTTAAGTTTAATAGTTAAGTACAAAGAAAAATAATTAATCGCCATTGTGAAAAAATGAAACCGCTTATCAGTATAATAGGTAGACCTAATGTAGGCAAATCAACACTTTTTAACCGCATACTCGGTTACAGGAAGGCTATAACAGAAGATACTCCAGGCGTAACAAGGGATAGAAATTACGGGGAATTCGAATTTAATGGCAATGTATATAAACTTGTTGATACAGGTGGTTTTGAGTCCACACCAGATGAAGGTATTATATGTAAAATAAGAGAGCAGATTGAAGCAACCTTAAAAGAATCCCATGCCATAATACTTTTACTTGATATCAAAGATGGATTAATTCCCGAAGACACAACCATATACGAAAATTTAAGAAGACTGAATAAACCGGTTTTTTGTGTTGTAAATAAGGTAGATTCAGCAAAAAGGGGACTTTCACTGGGTGAATTTTACGAATTAGGTGTGGAAAAACTCTATCCCATAAGTGCCTTGCACGGCATAGGAATAGATGAACTTTTAGAAGGTATAGTAGCAGAGATAAACAAGAATACAGTCTTAAAAGGAACTGAAAAAAGTGAGGATCGCGAAGCGGACAGGATAAAGATCGCCTTTATAGGCAGGCCTAACACCGGCAAGTCTTCCATAGTGAATAAAATTCTTGGTTCAGAAAGGATGATTGTAAGTGAAATCCCAGGCACAACAAGGGATGCAATAGATACAGAAATAGAATTTATGGATAAAAAGATTATCCTCATAGACACTGCAGGATTAAGAAAAAAAAGCAAAATAATTGAAAAGATAGAGGCGTATTCGGTGGCAAGTGCCATAAAGAGTATTGAGAGGGCAGATGTGGTAAATCTTGTGATAGATGCAAAGGAAGGAATTGGTCATCAAGATGGCAGTATTGCCCATACCATTGTCTCAAGGGGTAAAGGTCTTTGCATTGTATTAAATAAATGGGACCTTGTAGAAAAAAATATAACAGTGGAAAGATATAGAGAGATGGTTAAGACGAAGATACCCCATGTTTCTTATTGCCCTGTAGTTATAACATCGGCAAAGACAGGATTAAATATAGAGGGATTGATTGAGACAGATATGAGGGTATTTGAAGAGCTTAAAAAAAGGATACCCACATCTGAATTAAATAGGTGTTTTAATGAAATAACAAACCAGGTAAATCTAACCTATGTTAAGGGAAAGCCTGTGAAGATATTTTATATACACCAACAAAAGGTTATGCCACCAACTTTTATCCTTTTTTCAAATCATCCTGATCTTATCCCTGAAAATTATAAAAGATACTTAGAAAATGCATTAAGAAGAGAATTCGAATTTTTAGGCGCACCAATTAGATTTATTTTTAGAAAAAAGAGATGAACTGCGTTAATTACTTGAATAATTATTTGTAATAAGATTATACATTTCCTCTTTCAGTATCTCCAGTGCCATCTCTTTTGGTATGCCTGTCTTTATTACCTTTCCCTTTGCAAAAAGCGTTGCCCTTTCATTGCCAAAGGCAATACCAATATCCGCCTCTTTTGCTTCTCCTGGTCCGTTAACTTCACAACCCATTATGGCCACATTGAGATTTTTATCAAAGTATGAGATCTCCTTTTCAAATTTATCTACTATATCAGTAATTTTTGTTTTGCACCTGCCACATGTAGGACAGGAAATAATATTTATTCCCCTTTTTCTTACGCCGAGATTACGAAGTATATGATAAGCTGCAATTACTTCATAAACTGGGTTGCCTGTTAGAGATACCCTTATTGTGTCGCCTATACCTTTATAGAGTAATATTCCTATGCCTATTGCCGATTTAATGGCCCCTGAAAATATTGGGCCTGCTTCAGTTATGCCTATATGGAGGGGATAATCTGATTTTTTTGAAAATTTTTCGTAAGCCTCTATGGTCTGTAATACATCTGAAGCCTTTAATGAAACCTTTAATTGTTGCCAGCCCATATCTTCAATCATATTGATATAGTAAAGGGCACTTTCTACCATGGCATCTGCATTGGGACGGTTATATTTTTTAAGTATCCTCTTTTCGAGAGAACCAACATTTATTCCCACCCTGATAGGTGTATTTGTTTGTATTGCTACATTTACGATCTCTTTTACCTTATGAACATTGTTAATTGTTCCCGGGTTTATCCTTATGGCATCAATTCCTGATTCCATTGCCTTAATTGCTATTTTATAGTTGAAATGTATATCCCCAATTAAAGGGACATCTATTTCCTTTTTCAAAAAAGGAATAATTTTACATGTATCCTCATAAGGAAGGGCTATCCTTATGAGTTCACATCCAGCCCTTTTAAGTTCAAGTGACTGTTTTAATGTTTCATCAAGATTTTCAGGATTTGTCTTGAGCATGGACTGAACAACTACAGGTTTACCACCACCAATGGGTATATTACCTATATATATCTGCCTTGTCTTTTTTCTTTTTGCCATGGAGTTAGAACAATTTTATACTCCTTAATATTGGCTGTCAAATGAAAAAAAGAAAGGCCAATTATTATATATTATCCGAATTTACCTGTGAGATATTCCTCTGTTCTTTTATCCTTAGGAACAGTAAACATCTTTTCTGTTGGACCGAATTCTATTAGCTCACCAAGATAAATAAAAGCGGTAAAATCAGATACCCTTGCTGCCTGGGCTATATTGTGCGTTACAAGAAGCATTGTCACATTCTGTTTTAATTCCACCACAAGTTCTTCAATGTGTGCTGTGGATTTTGGGTCAAGGGCAGAAGTGGGCTCATCAAAAAGCAGTATTTCAGGGTTCATGGCAAGGGCACGGGCAATACATAGCCTCTGTTGCTGGCCTCCTGATAAAAAAGTGCCTTTTCTATGGAGACTGTCTTTTACCTCGTTCCACAGGGCAGCACCCCTTAATGAACTCTCTACTATGGAATCAGCTTCTTCTTTTTTTAGTTTAATGCCGTTTAATATATAACCTGCGATAACATTATCGTATATACTCATCATGGGGAAGGGATTTGGCTTTTGAAATACCATACCTATTTTTCTTCTTAATGCAATGGGTTCCATGTCATAGATATTTTGATTTTTTAAATATATATGACCAGAAACCCTCGCATGGGGTATTAGTTCGTGCATCCTGTTAATGCATCTTATGAGTGTTGTCTTTCCGCATCCAGAAGGACCCATAAGGGCAGTTATTCTATTGGGCAAAATATTTATGTTTATGTTTTTCAATACCTGATTTTCGCCAAAAAAAGCAGAAAAATTTTCTATTCTTAGAACTGGACTTTCCATTTAGCAGACACCCCTCTTGCAATTAAATTAAAGGCAAGCACTATAACAACGAGTATAAATGATGCACCCCAGGCAAAACTGTGCCATTCAGGATAAGGACTCATGGCATAGTAAAATATTCGATAAGGAAGGGAATCAATGGGTTTGAGTATATTATAATTTAAAAATTGATTTCCAAAGGCAGTAAAAAGAAGTGGTGCCGTCTCACCGGTTATTCTCGCTACGCTTAACAGTATCCCCGTCATAATACCGCTTATGCCGGTAGGCAAAATAACCTTAAGTATTGTTTTATAGTAAGGAACTCCAAGGGCAAGGGATGCCTCTTTTAAATGATAAGGGATTAGTTTCAATGTCTCCTCTGTTGACTTAATAATTACAGGTAGCATCATTATACTTAATGCAATACCACCCGATAAGGCTGAAAAACCACCAAGGGGGGCAACAACCCAGATATATGTTATTATACCGATAACAATGGAAGGTGTGCCCTGTAGAACAACTATACAAAGGTTAATAATATTTGAAAGCTTCCCTTTATTTGTTTCGGAAAGATAAATACCTGCTGATATACCTAAAGGTATTGATATTACACTGGAAAGTAATATAAGCATCAAAGAACCAATGAGAGAATTATATATGCCACCTCCAATTTCACCTATTGGTCTTGGCAATTCAGTTAAAAAACTCCAGTTGATTACTGATATGCCATTTTTTGTGATATGAAAAAGGACAAGAAGAAGAGGTAAAAAGCTTAAAAGAGAAAATATTATTACAATGTATTTAAACAGTCTATCCTTTAAAATCCTTAATTTTAGATGTGTTTTATTATCTTTAATTTTATCTTCTTGAACCGTAAAATGTGATGGAAAGGGTATTATTTTATTATTTTCAATATCCTGTGCCGCTGTATTCATTGTGTTCATTAAGTTACCTCCTTTGAGGCCTCAAGGCTAATCTTTTTTATTACATAAGTCCCTGCTATATTTACAAGGGTTGTAACAAGAAAAAGCACAAGCCCTATATATATCAGTGAAGAGGCAGCAATTCCTGTTGATTCGGCAAACTCGTTGGCTATAACGCTTGCCATTGTATTCGCAGGGCTGAATATACTTTTTGGTAAAAAATTACTGTTCCCTATCAGCATGGTGACTGCCATTGTTTCACCGATTGCCCTACCAAAGGCAAGGAGGATCCCAGCTATTATACCTGATCTCGCATAAGGTATTATTATATTTTTTATTACCTCAAATCTTGTTGCCCCAAGGGAATAGGCAGCCTCTTTCAAATCGGCAGGTATTAAAGATACAACCTCTCTTCCAATAGAGGCTGAGAATGGTATAATCATTATGGAAAGTATTAAAGATGCGGTAAATATGCCAACACCATATGGTGTTAAACCTAAAAGTGTCTGTATATGCCTTGTTACAGGCATAAGTAAAAATAAACCCCAGAGACCATAAATCACAGATGGTATGCCTGCAAGCACCTCAGTTGAACTCCTCAAAAATGTGGAAAGTAAACCGTTCTTAAAATACTCACCGAGAAAGATAGATATGGCAATAGAAAAAGGTATAGAGATAATAAGGGCAAGAAAAGATGTTATCAATGTCCCGTAAAGAAAGGGCAGGGCACCAAATTTTTCAAGGGATGGATCCCAGTGTTTGCTTATAAAAAAACCGAGTCCAAATGTTTTTATAGCTGGTACCGAGGCTATCGTAAGGGTAAGAAATATAGCTATAAGAAGGAAAATAACCGATAGCCCCGATACCAAAATAATATTTTTAAATCTTTTTTCAGATGCGTCTTTTTCAGTCTTCATTACTTTTTAATTGAGTATTTGTTTCCCATTGTAGGTCATGCTTTTTACAATCTTTTGTGCAATGTCAGATGCCTCTTTTGGAAGGGGTGAGTATTGAAGAGGTTCTACATATCTTTGGCCATCTGTGACAATCCATAGAAGGAGTTTAGCAAGGGCCTCTGCCCTTTGTTTTGTTCTACCACCATAATTCTGCTCTTTGTAGAAAATAAGCCATGTAAAACTGCTTATAGGATAACCATCCTTTGCATCTGTATCTGTCAGGGATACATTGGTGTCGGCAGGTATTTTAATCTTGGCGGCATTACTTACTGTTTTAGGTGTGGGTTCAATAAAGTTACCTGATTTATTTTTTATGCTTGCAAATGCCATGTTATTCTGAAGCGCATAGAGCAATTCCACATAGCCTATTGCACCCTGGGTTTGTTTAATATATCCAGAAATACCTGGGTTTCCTTTCTGACCTATAAAACCTTCAGGCCAGTTTAGTGATTTTCCTGTCCCCATCTTTTCTTTCCATTCTTTACTTACCTTGGTCAGGTATTCACTGAATATATATGTTGTTCCACTACCATCTGCCCTTCTTACAACGGTTATTCCAAGGTCAGGTAACTTCACATCTTTATTTATTGACTGAATTTTTGGGTCATTCCATTTTTTGACCTTTCCAAGAAAAATATCAGATATGACATCTGGAGTCAGTTTTAATTTAGGATTACCTGGTAGATTATAGGTCACAACTACAGCACCAAGACATGTAGGTATGTGTAAAACAGAACTACCCGCCTCTTTAAGCTCTTTCTCTGTCATGTATGCATCGGTACCGGCGAAATCAACAGTCTTTTTAATTAGCTGATTTATTCCACCCCCTGAACCTATACCCTGGTAATTGATTTTTATCTTACTTTGCTGAAAGTATATATCAAACATCTTTGAATAGAGGGGTTGTGGAAAGGTTGCACCTGCGCCAATTAGTTCTCCTTCGGCAGCATAAACATTAAAACCAAATAAACAAACCATCATGATACAAACAAAAAAACCAAATTTCATAAACCAGTTAAACATACATTAACCTCCGGAATTTAATATTTTTAAATCTTTCTGTATTTTAGACCTCAATTGTTACGATAAAATAAATTTTCTGTTAATTTTCTGTTAATTTTTGGCGTTGTTGGGCAGCGTTACTGTGAATTTTGTCCCCTTACCAAACACACTCTGCACATCTATAGTTCCCTTATGAAGAAGGACTATATGTTTAACTATTGAAAGACCCAGACCTGTACCACCCAATTTTTTTGAGCGGGACCTGTCAACAGTATAAAATCTTTCAAAAATACGGTGTATGGAATTTTCAGGAATACCAATTCCCGTATCTTCTACAGTGATTACAGAGTTTTTATCATCCTGTGTTATAGAAACCTTTATCATGCCTTTTTCAGTATATTTTACAGCATTATCAATAAGATTAATTAGCATCTGTTCAAGCTTAAAGGTGTCTGCCATGATGGGCTTCATATCTTGCTGAATATCAACGATTAAATTTAATCCTTTTTCTTTTAATTTATGTTCGAATATCTTGACTATGTTTTCAGTTAAGCCGTCAAGCCTTAACTGTTCTGTCTCAAGTTTGATATCGTCTTTTTCCAGTTCACTTAACGATAACAGGTCATTTACTATATTCATCAGCCTGTTTGTATGTCTTTTTATGACCTCAAGATATTGAATATTATGGATTTCTTCTTCTTCTTCAAGGGTTTCTATAAAACCCTTGATGGCAGTAAGGGGCGTTCTTAATTCATGGGATATATTGGCTATAAACTCTTTTTTTATTGTTTCGAGCTGTTTGAAATTTGTTATATCGTAAAGAATTATTATTATCTCTTCTGTGTGGCTTAAAAAAGTAAGGCTACCTATATAGTGTCTGTCTCTTATTGTAATCTCGGCTGTTTTGTGCCTTTTTTCAGCCCTTATCTTTTTTATCAGGTCATCGAGTTCAGGAGATCTTATGTATTCCCAAAAATAACCACCCTTTGTTTCTTTTGTATCTACAATCTTTTTAAAGCTTTCATTGCATAATTTTATTGTCTCGTCTTTTCTTATCGCAATGAGAGGTTCCTCTATGGAGGAAATAATCGTATTAAATTCCTCTTTTTGATTTTCCAGATTTAAAAAGAGATTTTGCATTTTTGTAGCCATATCATTAAACGTTTCTGCAAGATCTTTTAATTCATCATATGTTTTTAAAAAAACCTTTACATTAAAATTGCCCTTAGAAATCTCCTTTGTAGCAGAAACAAGTTCTTTTAAGGGTTTTGAAATACCCCTTGTTATAAAAAAGGTTATGATAAATGCAATAACAGTTAAAATAAATGTAAGGTATAAAATTTTTATTTTTAGAGCGTTAAGAAGTGATTCTATATCTTTTAAATATGTGCTTACCCTTAATACACCAGAAATTTTTGCATCTACGATAATAGGAACTGCAACATATAGCATCTTTTCTTCAACAGTTACGCTAAAACGAATTGAAGTACCTATCATGCCCGAGATTGCATCTATAAATTCAGGTCTCATTTTATGGTTTTCCATAATCTTTGGGTCTCTTTCAGAATCTGCCAAAACCGTCCCTTCTCTGTCTATAACTGTGATGCGTGTATTTACACTATGTTTGAACGATTTGACAAAACCATCCATTTCATTGATTTTTTTATTTTTAAAGAACTCTGTTATTTCAGGCCTTAGTATGAGGGTAATATTTTTTAAATTATCTGTGAACGTTGATATATAATGCCTTTTTATTGTCTTAAATGCGATAAGCGGCAGGGACAGCCCTAAAAGTAATATAATAATAATAAAGCCACCCATTATTTTTGAAAAGATATTTATCCTCATTCTTCTATCTTATAACCCATGCCCCTTATATTCTTTATAAATACTGCTGCCTCACCGAGTTTTTGTCTTAAGCGTTTTATATGAACATCTACTGTTCTGTCGATTACTATTTTCTCATTACCCCACAGGTGTTCAAGTATAGCCTCCCTTGAGAATACAAAACCTTTTTTTGAGGCAAGAAGATTGAGTATTTTAAACTCTGTTGATGTCAAATCTATCTTTTTATTGTTTACTGTAACCTCGAGTTTTTCTGTATCTATAAAGATTTTTTCACCTATATTCAAATGGATATTCTCATCTGTTTTTGGGCCATGTCTTCTAAGCACTGCCTTTACCCTTGCCACAAGCTCCTTTGGCGAGAAAGGTTTTGTTACATAGTCATCTGCACCGAGTTCAAGGCCGAGTATTTTTTCAGTTTCCTCTGCCCTTGCAGTAAGCATAATAATAGGTATAGAGACATATTTTTTCTGGCTTTTTAAAACCTTACACACCTCATAGCCATCCATATCGGGAAGCATTAAATCGAGTATTATAAGATCGGGCTGTCTTATTTTTAAAGATCTGAAAAAAGATTCGGCATTTTCAAATCCTTCTACCTGAAAGTTTGCCTTTTTAAGATTTACAGAGACGAGCTCTATAATATCAGGTTCATCTTCTATTATTGCTATGCGTTTATCCATTTTTTATTATAGTAAATTTATAAAGGTAAGTTTTAAATGTTTTTTAATCAATTTCAATAAAATTTTTATGCTAATCTGTGAATTTAATGGGATTAAAGGATGTTTCATAGTCAAAGACATCAATGCCTTCTTTGTGTTTTAAGAAGTTTACCGCTATATAAGTAAAGGGTGTTACAATTATCTCGTATAGAGTTTTAAAAAGCCATTGAGAAATAATAATCGTTAAGAGATTTATAAAAGGAACTGTGCCCATAAAGGCAATTGTTATGAATAAAAGGGAGTCTATCCCCTGTCCCACAAGGGTTGAGCCTATGGTTCGACTCCAGAGCCATCTCCCTTTTGTTAATATTTTCATCTTGGCAAGGACAAAGGCATTTGAAAATTCACCTGCAAGATAGGCAATAAAGGAAGCAACAAGTAATCTTGGCGTAAATCCGAGAATCTTTTCATATGCATCTTGACCATTCCAGAATTGGGCAGGTGTTATAATACCTGCAAGCCAGACAAAGATTATTGTTATTAGATTGCAAAAAAATCCGATCCATATGACCTTTCTTGAAAGGGAGTAACCATAGACCTCTGTAAGTATGTCACCTATTATATAACTTATAGGGAATATTATGACACCGGCAGGAAGTATAATGCCGAAAATGTGGATGAGCTTTACAGATATTATATTGGATGTAATAAGACATGTAACAAAAACTGACAGCACAAATACAAACCAGATTGAATAATGTCTGGTATCTTTATTTTTTTTTATTCTACCTTTTATGTTAAACTCCATTTTGCCGAAATATATTATGATGCACATCAATTTGTCAACAGCAATAACAATCAGTACAATTAGTTTCTTTTTAAGGATAGATTGCAAATCAGGATATTATCCATTTTTCTATACTGGTTATAAACTTAATTTTAAAAAATCTGTTGAAACGATGTATTAAATTTTTAAATGCATAAGAATTTTTTTTACCCCATTGTTGAAATTATTCAATTAGTGATTATATTAGAAACAGTAATAAACATCGCCATTTAAATCCATTTTCTAATAAATTGGATTAAAAAATAATGGCTGATGAATAAAAAATAAGAAAAAAAGGAGTTAGACTATGAACTGGGATAAATTAACCATCAAGGCACAGGAGGCAATCGCAGAGGCCCAGAAAAAGGCCGAGTCCATGCAGCACCAGATGATAGAAAATGAACATTTGTTGTTTGCCCTTATAACCCAGAAGGATGGTATTGTAAAGCCTATACTGGATAAACTCGGGGCAAATCAGGGTGTTATTTTAACAGCCCTTGAAAAGGAGCTTAAAAAGATACCTACCATAGAAGGTCATATCCAGGTTTATATATCCCATGGGCTCAAAAATGCCATTGACCTTGCCTTTAAAGAAGCAGAGAGGCTTAAAGACGAGTATGTAAGCACCGAACATCTACTCATAGGCATATGTGAGACAAAAGAAGGCGGCGCTTATCTCATTTTAAATAGAAACGGGGTTACAAGGGAAAGTATTTATACTGTTTTAAAAGATATAAGAGGTTCTCAAAGGGTTACAGACCAGGCACCTGAAGAAAAATATCAGGCGTTACAGAGATACTGTCGTGATCTGACAGAAGAGGCAAGAAAAGGTAAGCTTGACCCGGTCATAGGCAGAGATGAGGAAGTAAGGCGTGTGATGCAGGTGCTTTCGAGAAGAACAAAAAACAACCCTGTTATCATAGGGGAACCTGGGGTTGGTAAAACAGCAATAGTTGAAGGCCTCGCCCAGAGGATTGTAAACGGCGATGTGCCAGAGACTTTAAAAAATAAAAGGGTTCTTGCCCTTGATTTAGGGGCAATGCTTGCAGGTGCCAAATACAGAGGTGAATTCGAGGATAGGCTTAAGGCAGTTCTAAAAGAGATTAATGAGTCTTCAGGGAATATAATACTCTTTATAGATGAACTTCATACAATTGTTGGTGCAGGCAGTGCCCAGGGTGCAATAGATGCATCCAATATGTTAAAGCCTGCCCTGGCAAGGGGTGAGTTAAGGTGTATAGGTGCAACTACCCTCGATGAATACAGAAAGTATGTTGAGAAAGATGCGGCTCTTGAGAGGAGGTTTCAGCCTGTTTATGTAGGTGAACCCTCAGTGGAAGAAACAATTGCAATATTAAGGGGTTTAAAAGAGAGATATGAACTCCATCACGGTGTTAGAATTAAAGACTCTGCACTTATTGCAGCAGCGACCCTTTCCCACAGATATATTACAGACAGATTTTTGCCTGATAAGGCCATTGACCTCGTAGACGAAGCGGCATCAAAACTTAGAATGGAGATAGATAGCGTCCCAACAGAGATAGATGAGATTGAAAGGAAGATAATACAGATACAGATAGAGATAGAGGCATTAAAAAAGGAAAAGGATGAGGCTTCAAAGGAGAGGTTGAAAAGGCTCGAGGAAGAACTAACCAACCTCAAATCAGATGTAGCGGAAAAACGTGCCCACTGGGAAAAGGAAAAACAACTTATTACGAAGATAAGTAAAATAAAAGAAGAGATAGACAGGGCAAAAACCGAGGCAGAAGAGGCAGAAAGAATAGGTGATTTCGGTCGAGTTGCCGAAATCAGGTACGGAAAAATAACAAATCTTGAACGGGAACTGTCAGAGAACAATAAGGCTTTGGTAGAACTGCAGAAGACAAGGAAAATGTTAAGAGAAGAGGTAGATGAAGAGGATATTGCAAAGGTAGTATCAAAATGGACCGGGATTCCAGTCTCAAAGATGCTGGAAGGTGAAACGGAAAAGCTCGTTCATATGGAAGAGAGGTTGCATAAAAGGGTAATAGGTCAGGATGAGGCAGTATCGGCAGTTTCAAATACCATTAGAAGGGCAAGGGCAGGATTGCAGGATCCCAATAGACCGCTGGGTTCTTTTCTCTTTCTTGGCCCTACAGGTGTGGGAAAAACAGAGCTTGCCAGGGCCCTTGCAGAGTTTCTCTTCGATGATGAACAGGCAATCGTACGTATTGACATGAGTGAATTTATGGAAAAACACTCTGTGTCAAGGCTTATAGGCGCTCCACCTGGTTATGTGGGATATGAAGAAGGAGGTTATCTAACAGAGGCTGTCAGGAGAAGGCCCTATTCCATAGTGCTTCTCGATGAGGTAGAAAAGGCACACCCGGAGGTCTTTAATGTGCTATTACAGGTGCTCGATGATGGAAGGCTCACAGACGGACAGGGCAGAACTGTTGACTTTAAAAATACCGTCATTATTATGACTTCAAACATTGGTAGCCAGTGGATTACTGATTTAGGTAGTAACGAATACGAGGAGCTCAAAAAGAGGGTTATGGATGCCGTAAAGATGCACTTTAAACCAGAATTCATAAATAGAATAGACGAGATAATCATATTCAGGTCTCTGACTGTGGAAAATATAAAAGAGATAGTAAAATTGCAACTTGCATATCTTACGAAGAGGGCAGAAGAAAGAGGTATTAAGCTTACCTACTCAGACGCATTAAAGGATTATATAGCAAAAGAAGGTTATGATCCAGTTTACGGTGCAAGACCTTTAAAGAGGCTTATACAGAAAAAACTACAGGACAGCCTTGCCCTTATGATCCTGAAAGGTGAGATTAAAGAAGGAGAAAAGATACTCATAGATATTGATAAAAAAGACAATATAATTTTTAAAAAAATAGAATAGAAATACCCCCCATCTGTTGACAGTTGTTTTTCATAATGTTAATGTTATGGTAAAAAAAACAGATGGGGGGGGTATTTTATGATTCACTATGCCTGGATTATAGCCTTTACAGGGACACTGGTAACCATTCTTGCCCACGGCTTTGGAAGGATGTCATATTCGGTAATACTTCCTTCCATGAAGGATGGACTTTCTCTCACCTATACCCAGCTTGGTTCTATTGCTACAGGCAATTTTATAGGTTATCTTTCCCTTGCCATTATAGGGGGATTCCTGGCAGCCCGATTCGGTATCAGAAGGGTTATTTTTGTCTCCCTTCTTATATTGGGCATCAGTTTATTTCTCACAGGTTTTTCCCAATCCTTCATATTTGCATTTTTTATGAGGCTAATCTCAGGGCTTGGAAACGGTGGAAGCTATGTACCCATAATGGCGCTTCCAGCAGCATGGTTTGTCATGAAAAAGAGAGGTCTTGCAACAGGTATTGTATCTGCTGGAATCGGATTCGGTTTATTTCTATCCGGTATAATATTGCCCCCGGTTATCTCTGCTTTTGGTAAAGAGGGCTGGAGATATGCATGGTTTTTGATGGGTATTATAGTTTTTGTATGCGCTTTTGTATGTTATGGATTTTTGAGGGATAATCCAAAGGAAAAAGGCACTACCATGTATGGTGGTGAGGAGGCACAAAAGACAGTTGCAAGGGTTACACTATTTTCTGCATTTAAAGATGTGGTTGTGGAACCTGAAATATGGAAACTCGGTTGCGTATATTTCATGTATGGCTTTTCTTATATAATTTATCTTACCTTTTTTGTAGCATATCTCACAAAAGAGATAGGTATAAAACCATTAGAGGCAGGGAGAATATTCTCCATACTGGGTATTTTCAGCATCTTTTGCGGGGTTATATATGGCTGGATATCGGATAAACTGGGCAGAAAATACGGTTCCATGCTGGCATATTTAAACCTTGCCATCTCTTATGCAATATTTGCATTCTGGAAAGAACCCACAGGCTTTTATCTGTCTGCCGTAACCTTTGGCATTGCCGCATTTTCCATTCCTACTATAATGGCAGCTGCATCTGGAGATGCAGTTGGAGGGAGACTTGCACCAGCAGGTCTTGGCTTTATTACCCTCTTTTTCGGTATAGGCCAGGCCTTAGGTCCTTTTATTGGAGGATGGCTCAAAGATACAACAGGTACATTTACATACGCCTTTTTGCTTTCTGCAGCTGTATCTTTACTGGGTGCTGGAGGTGCCCTTATATTAAAAAAGAAAACAGTTTAAACGGATCGGTCATTGACAAAGCAGGCGACCTTATGTATTTTATCTCCTGTAAGAGAAGGGGGTTTTTTTCTGCATATTTCTTTTTTTACATTGCACCTCTGATAATAAGCACAGCCTTCATAATGATCATCGTTTAAAACCGGCTCTTTTCTTATAAAATTTGCCTTTACTGACTCGATGAGCATCTTTGTGTAAGGATGTAATGGATTATAGAATACCTCTTCTGTTTTTCCTGATTCAACTATCTTTCCTTTGTATAAAACGATTATCTCATCAGAAATAAATCTTACAATATTAAGATCATGGGAGACAAAAATCATGGAAATTTTTCTTTTTTCCTTTATATCGAGAAAGAGATTTACAATCTGTGCCTGAATGGATACATCCAGGGAAGATACAGGTTCATCAGCTATAATCAATTTTGGATTTGTGGCAATTGCCCTGCCTATAGCAACTCGCTGTCTCTGACCACCGCTCATTTCATGGGGATATTTATTCAAGAAGTCTTCGTTGAGGCCAGTATCCTTTAATATATCTTTAACCCTTGAAATAAGGTCACCCTTTTTTGAATAACCATGAAACAGAAGGGGTTCGCCGATAGTTTCTAACACCCTTTTTCTTGGATTCAATGATGAATAAGGGTCCTGAAAAATTATCTGCATATCTTTTCTTAAAGCCCTCATTTCATTTTTTTTCAGTATAGTTAAGTCTTTGTTTTCAAAAAAGACTTTTCCTCCATCTGGTCTTTCAAGAAAGAGAATGCATCTTGCCAGTGTGCTTTTTCCGGAGCCGCTTTCTCCTACAATACCCAGTGTAGATCCTCTTTGAAGTTCAAAGGATATAGAGTCAACGGCCCTAATAACCTCTTTTTTTGAGGAAAAAATCGATTTTTTTACCTCATAGGTTTTTTTTAATTCTAAAACAGATAACAGCGTATCCATCTTCCATTACCTAAATCTTTCATATGAGGTTCATCTTTTTTACATATATCCATAACATAGCTGCAGCGAGGATGAAATTTACACCCAGCTGGTAGTTCGGATAGTTTTGGAACAAATCCTGGAATGACCTTAAGTCTTTTTTCTTCAGTTCTTAACGTAAAGATAGAATCTATAAGGCCTCTGCTGTATGGATGGAGTGGTTCGTTAAAAAAATCCCCAACCGGTGCTGTTTCAAGGAGTCTACCAGCATACATTATACCTATATGGTCACCGAATCTCTTCATGATATTGAGGTTGTGGGTTATAAAAAGCATGGACATATTTTGGGTTTCAATGAGTTCCTTTAAAAGAGAGAGTATTTGAGCCTCTGTTGCCACATCGAGGGCCGTTGTTGGTTCATCAACAATAAGTAAGGAAGGATTGCAGGATATGGCTATGGCAATGAGCACCCTCTGCCTTTGCCCACCGCTTAACTGATGGGGATACTGGATGTATCTTTTTCCAGGGTCTTCGAACCCCACCTTCTTTAAAAGTTCTAATGAGACATCCTTTGCCTCTTTTTTGGATAGATTTTTATGTATTATTAGTGTTTCGCTTATCTGCTCACCTACCCTGATTACAGGGTTCAACGCCGTCATGGGCTCCTGAAAGACCATGCCTATCCTTTTTCCTCTGATACTTTCCATTTCCCTGTTTGTTAAAGACAAAAGGTCTTTTCCTTCAAAATAGATCTTTCCGCCTGTTATTTTTCCTGGTGAAGGGATAAGCCTCAATATAGAAAGGGCTGTCATGGTCTTACCAGAACCACTCTCTCCTATTAAACCAAAGACCTTTCCCTTTTTGATAGCAAGATTTAGCTCGTTTATTACAGGTATGACCTGGGTATCGATAAAAAAACTTGTATAAAGATTTGAAATTTCTATGATATATCCTTCCACTATAAAAACTCTTTGATTATTTCAATCCTATGCATTATACTAATCCCATAAAAAATGGCAAGCCTTTTGTGCGCCATAATATTTTTCTTCTGTTTTTTTAATAATTACGGTCAAGCTATGGAAAATATAAAATTGTATGAACCTTTAGATAATAAAGCTATATATTTTAAAGACCTCATCAATAAAAGATATACAGTAAGGGATTTTATGGATAAGGCCTTAAGTTTAGAAGACCTTTCTTATATTTTATGGGCAGCTTATGGTTTTAAAAAAGACGGTGGCAGGACAGTTCCATCCGCAGGTGCCCTATATCCATTAAATATTTATATAGCCTGTGGTAACTTAGAAGTTAAAAAGACAGAAAAGGCACAAAAAGGCGTATATGCATATGAACCTTATAAACATGAATTAATTCTTATTAAAAATCAGGATATAAGGGTAAACATTGCAAGGGCAGCATTATCCCAGATGTGGATGGCTTATGCACCATGCATGATAATCATTACATGTGAATACAGTAGAATTACCTTTAAATACAGGGAAAGGGGTATTAGATATGCCCATATGGAAGCGGGGAATGTTTCTCAAAATATATCCCTTGCAGCTTCTAATAGAGGACTTGCCTGCGGTATAGTTGGCGCATTCAATGACAGTGATGTAAAATCTGTGCTCGGTATTAAAGAAACTCATGAACCCTTACTTCTTATCCCTGTTGGCTATAAGAAATAAAATATTGAAGGAGTTTTTATGATCCAGGATATGATAAAAGAAGGTCTTACCTTTGATGATGTGCTGCTGGTGCCTGCATTAAGCAAGGTAATGCCAAAAGATGTTGATATATCTACATATCTAACAAAACAGATTAAGCTGAACATACCCATTATCAGCGCTGCCATGGATACAGTTACTGAATCTAAAACTGCAATATGTCTTGCCCAGGAAGGTGGTATGGGTATTATCCACAGGAATATGAGTATAGAGGATCAGGCCCAGGAGGTGGAAAAGGTAAAAAAATCAGAAAGCGGCATGATAATAGATCCAATAACAATAAGACCTGAACAGAAGATAAGGGATGCCCTTGAACTGATGGCAAAATATAGGATATCAGGGATACCGGTGACAAAGGGAAAAAAACTCGTAGGGATTATAACTAACAGGGATTTAAGGTTTGAAACAAACCTTGAAGAAACTGTGGGAAATGTTATGACAAAGGAAAATCTTATCACTGTAAAAGAGGGTATCAGCCTTGAAGAATCAAAAAGTATTCTCCATAAGCATAAGATTGAAAAATTGCTCGTTGTAGATGATAAATTTAATTTGAAGGGCTTAATCACTATAAAAGACATAGAAAAGATGAGAAAATACCCCAATTCCTGTAAGGATCATCTGGGAAGACTCAGGGTAGGTGCAGCAGTTGGGGTAGGGCCTGATAGAGACCAGAGGGTAGAGGCATTACTTAAGGCAGGTTGTGATGTTATTGTAATAGATACAGCCCACGGCCATTCAAAAAACGTGATAGAGGCTATTAAAGACATAAAGAAAAACTTTAAGGATGTGCAATTAATAGCAGGTAATATTGCAACAGCAGAGGGATGCGAGGCATTAATCAAGGCAGGATGCGATGCAGTAAAGGTGGGCGTTGGTCCAGGTTCAATTTGCACGACAAGGATTATAGCAGGTGTTGGTGTGCCTCAGATCACAGCCATAATGGAGGCAGCAAAGGTAGCAAAAAAATATGACATACCCGTTATTGCCGATGGTGGCATTAAATATTCCGGGGACATTACAAAGGCAATTGCTGCAGGAGCAGATTCTGTTATGATAGGAAACCTTTTTGCAGGCACAGATGAGACACCTGGAGAGATGATACTTTACCAGGGAAGAACTTATAAGGTTTACAGAGGAATGGGCTCTCTGGAGGTGATGAAAGAAGGTAAATCGAGGGACAGATATTGTGTTGATGAAACGGAAATAGAATCAAAACTCGTTCCTGAAGGCATTGAAGGAAGGGTACCATACAGGGGCTCCCTTTCAATTGTGGTGCAACAGCTTGCTGGAGGGTTAAGGGCAGGTATGGGTTATGTAGGATGTGTAAACATAAAAGAACTCCAGACAAAGACTAAATTTTTAAGGATTACATCTGCTGGATTAAGAGAAAGCCATGTCCACGATGTAATCATAACAAAAGAGGCACCGAATTACAGGATTGAATAGCATGCAGGACTATCATAAAGAAATAGTTTTAATACTCGATTTTGGTTCCCAGTATACCCAGCTTATTGCAAGAAAAATAAGGGAACTTAAGGTATACTGTGAGATATATCCGTATAATATTTCTATTGATAAGATCTTGGGGTTAAAACCAAAGGGCATTATCTTTTCAGGAGGTCCTAAAAGCTTAACAAAAGAAGATGCCCCTGTTATTGGAAAGGATATATTTGAATTAAACATCCCTGTTCTTGGTATATGTTATGGTCTCCAGCTTATCACAAAACTTTTTAATGGTGAAATAGACATATCTACGAAAAGGGAATACGGCAAATCCCATATCTTTTTAGATGAACACGATAGTTTGCTTAAGGGTTTAAGGGACGGTGATGTGGTATGGATGAGTCATCAGGACAGAATATTCAGCCTGCCTCAGGGTTTCAAGGCCCTTGCCCATACAGAAAACTCACCCTTCGCTGTTATAAAGGATAAAAAAAGAGATATCTACGGTGTCCAGTTCCATCCAGAGGTACACCATACCCCTAAAGGGAAAAATATCCTTAAAAACTTTTTATATAACATATGTAAATGTAAGGGACTGTATTCTCCAAGGTCTTTTGTGGATGCTGCTGTTGAAAGCATAAAAAGACAAACAGGAGACGGCAAGGTTATCTGTGCTTTAAGTGGAGGTGTTGATTCATCGGTTGTATCTGCACTGGTGCACAGGGCAATAGGTGATCGCCTTCATTGTATCTTTGTAAATAACGGGGTTTTAAGGAAAAACGAGGTTGAAGAGGTTATAGGTGCCTTTGAAAATATTATGCATATAAAGCTCCATTACGTAAATGCAGAAGAGGTCTTTTTAAGAGCATTAAAAGGTGTAAAGGACCCTGAAAGAAAGAGAAAGATAATAGGCAGGCTTTTTATAAAGGTATTCGAAGAAGAGGCAAAGAAAATAGGAGATGTGAAATTCCTTGCCCAGGGCACCCTTTACCCTGATGTAATCGAAAGCGTATCCTTTAAGGGGCCTTCTGCAACGATAAAGAGCCATCATAATGTAGGTGGACTGCCAAAGAGGATGAGGTTGATGCTCATTGAACCTTTAAGGGAACTTTTTAAAGACGAGGTAAGGATTGTAGGCAAGGAACTGGGTTTACCGGATTATATTATAGAAAGACAGCCATTTCCAGGCCCTGGACTTGCTATAAGAATTATTGGTGAGGTAACAAAAGAAAGGCTTGAGCTCCTCCGTGAGGCAGATAGCATTGTCAGGGAAGAGATAGAAAAAAACAAAAGGTTTAAAAACATCTGGCAATCCTTTGCAATACTCATACCTGTAAAAACAGTTGGGGTAATGGGTGATGAAAGGACATATGCAAATGTAATTGCCTTAAGGGTCGTAGAAAGCGAAGACGGGATGACGGCAGACTGGTCAAAATTGCCTTACGATGTCCTGGATAGACTATCAAGGAGGATAATAAATGAAGTGCCCGGTATAAATCGGGTTGTATACGATATCTCATCCAAGCCCCCAAGCACAATAGAATGGGAATAAGGTAAGTGGAAATATATATGAAAGAGTTTGTCCATCTTCATCTACATACACAATTCAGTTTACTCGACGGTGCCATAAGGTTCGAGCCCCTTTTTGAAACTGCAAAAAAATATGAAATGGGTGCATGCAGCATTACAGACCATGGAAATATGTTCGGTGTTATAGATTTTTATTTCACTGCCAAAGAGGCAGGGATAAAACCGATTATCGGTTGCGAGGCATATATAGCACCTAAATCGAGATTTGACAAAAAAACAAGGGGAGAGGACAATGCCTATCATATAATACTTCTTGCAATGAACAATAATGGTTATAAAAACCTTGTAAAACTTGTAAGCATTGCCCAGCTTGAAGGTTTTTACTATGTACCCAGGATAGATAAAGAGGTCCTCAAAAGATACAACGAAGACCTCATCTGTTTAACAGCCTGCATAAAAGGTGAGATCCCCAATAATATTCTTAAGGGTACTGAAAAGGCGCTGAAAGAAAGCATTGAAGATTACCTATCAATTTTTGGAGACAGACTTTTTTTTGAACTTCAGGATAATGGCCTTGAAGAACAGAGGATCGTAAACGAAAAACTTATAGAACTATCAAGATATTACAATATACCTATTGTAGCCACAAATGATTGTCATTATTTAAAGAAAGATGAAGCAAGGGCGCATGAGTTGCTTCTGTGTATCCAGACAGGAAAAAAACTTTCCGATAAAGACAGGATGAGCTTTCAAAGTGATGAATTTTATTTTAAATCTGTTGATGAGATGTACAATGCATTTTCTCATTACCCTGAGGCACTTAAAAATACTTTAAAGATTGCTGAAATGTGCAATGTGGATATAAAAACAGGGGTATACCATTTTCCTGATTTTAAAACATCTGATAATCTCAATATAAACGAATATTTAGAAAAAAAATGTAAAGAGGGTTTTGAAAGAAAATTAGAAACCATTAAAAATTCTTATAAAAATTTTAATGATGAAACATTGAAAGAGTACGAAAAAAGGCTTGAATACGAACTCAATGTTATCAAGAACACGAATTTTGCAGGATATTTTCTCATTGTCGCCGATTTTATAAATTACGCAAAGGAAAGACAGATCCCTGTGGGTCCTGGAAGGGGTTCAGCAGCAGGCAGTCTTATAGCCTATTGCCTCGGTATAACAGAGATAGACCCGATAAAATACAATCTTTTATTTGAAAGGTTTTTAAATCCAGAAAGGGTTACCATGCCCGATATTGACGTGGATTTCTGTAAAAAAAGAAGGGATGAGGTAATTCAATACGTAACAGAAAAATACGGTAAGGAGAATGTAGCACAGATCATAACCTTTGGAACAATGCAGTCAAGGGCCGCGGTAAGGGATGTGGGAAGGGCACTCGGAATGCCCCTTGCCGAGGTGGACAGAATTGCAAAACTCATACCTCTTATGAGTAAGAGCATAAAAAATGCCATAGAAAGCGAACCCCAGTTAAAGCAGATATATGAAAGCGATAGAAACGTTAAAGAATTACTGGACTATGCATCTATTCTTGAAGGTCTTGCAAGACATGCCTCTACCCATGCTGCAGGTATTGTTATATCCAATAAAGATTTGACAGAATATCTTCCTTTATACAGGGGGCAGAAGGGTGAAACAGTCACCCAGTATCCCATGAAGACCATTGAAAAGATAGGGCTTATAAAAATAGATTTTCTTGGTCTTGAGACCTTAACTTTAATGAACGACGTTATAGAAATGTTGAAGAAAGACGGTATCCATGTGGAACTGGATAAAATCCCCCTTGATGACACAAAGACATACGAATTGCTTTCCTCTGGCGATACATCCGGTGTGTTTCAGCTTGAAAGCAGGGGTATGAAAGACTTGCTCATAAAATTAAAACCTTCTAAATTTGAAGATATAATGCCCCTTATTGCCCTATACAGACCTGGCCCTCTAAAGAGCGGCATGGTAGAAGAATTTATTAAGAGAAAAAACAATCCTTCCCTTATTAAATACGAGCTGCCTTTACTTGAAGATATATTAAAGGAGACATACGGGGTCATAATATATCAGGAACAGATAATGAAGATCGCCCAGGTGCTTGCGGGATTTTCCATTAAAGATGCCGATGCATTAAGAAAGGCCATGGCAAAGAAGATACCGGAGGAGCTGGAAAAATACAGTGAGCAATTTGTAAAAGGCGCGATATCTAATGGCATAAATAAAGAGATGGCAGAGAAGATATTTAATGTCATAAGACAATTCGGCGAATATGGATTCAACAAATCCCACAGTACCGCTTACGGATTAATTGCGTATCAGACAGCCTATCTAAAAGCTAATTATTATATATACTACCTTACAGCTATGCTTACAACAGAAGTAAATAACACGGACAAATTGATAAAATATATTACAGAGTGCAGAGAAGCAGGGGTAGAGATTCTGCCGCCGGATATAAATAAGAGCGATAAATTTTTTAAGATAGAAGACAATAAGATTAGATTCGGACTGGCAGGTATAAAAAACGTAGGGGATGCAGCTCTTGATAATATTATTGCCGTAAGAGAAAAAATCGGTGGCTTTAAGTCTTTTGGGGAATTCTGTGAGGCTGTAGATTCAAGGAAGGTAAACAAAAAGGTACTCGAAAGTCTTGCCAAGGCAGGGTGCTTCGACAGCATGGGGCTAAAACGTTCTCAGGTGCTCTATCTTATAAAAGAAAGACTCGATAAAAGTATAAAAAGAAACGAAAAAAATATCATGCAGGCAACACTTTTTGATATGAACGAAGATGTCCATATTAATGGATATTTTTTTCAAGTGCCTGATATGGAGGAGCTTCCTTACAATGAAATCCTGGCAGGAGAAAAAGAATCTTTTGGGTTTTACTTCACCCAGCACCCATTAGAGCCTTTTGAAATGTTCATTAAAAACATAACAAAGTTCGATACCCAGAGTATTAAGGAGATGGATATACAAGAAGATGTGGATATAGTTGGTGTTGTAAATAACTACAAAGAGATAACCACAAAAAAAGGTGACAAGATGGCCTATGTAAATGTGGAAGACAAAAAGGGTATTATTGAGGCCATAGTTTTTCCCGATATATACTCTAAATCAATTGATGTCCTGAAGGGGAATAAACCTATTGTATTAACAGGATCTATAGAAAAGGTGGAAGAGAGTTCGGCAAAGATAAGGACAAAAAAGATTGTGCCCCTTGAAGAAATAATAAAAAAGATGGAAAATACCCTGGTTTTAAGATTAGATTGCAAGGTATTTAAAAGAGAAGAGATGAAGAGGTTAAAAGACATATTAACTTCAATAAAGGGGTATACAAAGGTTTTAATTGAACTTCAGTTAAACTGTGATATACAGAGGCCTAAAATTCCTGAGATAAGAATAGACAGGGAAAAGATAAACATATTAACAAAGAACTTTGAAAATGGATTAAAAATATATGAAATTAAAGGGGAAACAGTTAATGAGATACTATCTTGATTTTGAAAAGAGACTTGAACCTTATGAAAGACGATTGAATGAAATTAAAAAATTTTATAGCCTCGATGACCCTCGATACAACAGAGAGGTGCAGTCAATAAAGAAAAAAATCGCAAAAATAGAAAAGGAAGTATATGGAGAGCTTTCAAACTGGCAGAAATCCCAGTTATCAAGGCATCTAAATAGACCACATACCCTTGATTACATAGAAAATTTATTTACAGATTTTGTTGAGTTTAAAGGAGATAGAAAATTCAAAGACGATCCAGCAATAGTAGCAGGTTTCGCCAGCTTTGAAGGAAAAAATGTGGCTGTTGTAGGTCATCAGAAAGGTAAAAATGTCCGTGAAATGGCTTATAGAAATTTTGGAATGTCCCATCCAGAAGGATATAGAAAGGCTGTAAGGATAATGGATCTGGCAAACAGATGGGGGAAACCTATCATAACATTTATTGATACACCAGGTGCATTCCCAGGGATAGGTGCAGAAGAGAGGGGTCAGGCAGAAGCAATTGCGTCAAGCATAGAATTCATGTTTTCCTTAACGGTGCCTGTGATAACGGTTGTGATAGGAGAAGGGGGTAGCGGTGGTGCCCTTGCCATCGGTGTGGGAAATGTCATACTTATGTTCGAAAACGCCACATATTCTGTTATTTCTCCTGAGGGTTGCGCAGCCATACTCTGGAGAGATGGTTCAAAGGCACCCCTTGCAGCAAAAGCATTAAAGTCTACTGCCCATGACCTTTATTTATTAAAGGTAATAGACGAGGTAATAAAAGAACCTTTTGGTGGGGCTCACAGAAACTGGCAGGAAACATTCAATAATCTTAGACCCGTTCTGCTTAAGTATCTCAAAAATCTTGAGAATAAGACCGGTGATGAATTAAGATTGATGAGATATGAAAAATTTAGAAGCATGGGGGTATTTGAGGAGAGATAATGAAACATGTAACACTGGACATTACAAATATTTTGTCAAAAACCATAGGTGATGAAGGATTAGACTGGGCATTACTGTTAAGTGTTGCGGCTAAGGTAGAGGAATTTAAAAAAACTGTATATAATAATACACCGTTTCCTTTTATGGATTTTAATTTGCTTCGCTCCCACTTAAAAGATATTTACAAAGTCGGAGAGAGCATTAAAGGTTTAAATATAAAAAACCTGATATTGCTGGGGATAGGCGGTTCTTCCCTTGGGACTGAAACCATATTCCATGCCCTTTTAGACCCTTTACATAATATGGAAAGGAATAAAATAGGTAATGCACCGAGGTATTTCATCCTCGATAACATAGACCCACATAGGATAAAAAGAATAGCAGAACTCGTTAAAAAGGAAAATGAAGAGACATTGCTTGTTGTTATAAGCAAGTCCGGTGAGACACCGGAAACCATGTCCCAATTCATGGTCTTTAAGGATATCTTGAGTACTGGTAAAGATTATAAAAAAAGGATTGTCATTATTACTGACAAGAATAAGGGGATGTTAAGGGAGATAGTGAAAAAAGAAGGTTACCTTTCTTTGCCTGTACCGGAAGGGATAGGAGGCAGATTCTCTGTGCTGACACCTGTTGGTATGTTTCCTGCGTGGATTATGGGTATTGATGTAAAGGAGATATTAAATGGCGCCCAAAGTATGTCAGAGCACATTGAAAATTCAGATTACAAAAAAAACCTTGCCGTAATTATTGCATCTATTCTTTATGCCATGGATAAAAAAGGGAAAATAATGCACGTTATGATGCCTTACTGCGAAAGGTTAAATGCCTTTGCAGACTGGTTTCGACAGCTTGAGGCAGAAAGCCTTGGTAAAAAGGGTAGGGGGCCTACACCTCTAAAATCAATAGGGGTAACAGACCAGCATTCTCAGTTACAGCTTTATATAGACGGCCCAAAGGACAAATTTATTACTTTTTTATTCTGTGTAAACGATAGTCAACCTATACCTGAAAGTATTCCCTATTTGGAAGGACTGGACTATCTTGCCGGTAAAGACATGAAGGAGTTATTCCGTGCCGAATTTTTGGGCACAAGGCGTTCTCTTACAGAGGCAAAAACACCTAATATTACGATTACATTAGATGAGATAAACCCTTTTAACATTGGTGCATTGTTTTTTTTATACGAAATGGTTATAACTTTTATGGGTTTTCTTTATGAATTAAATGCCTTTGACCAGCCTGCTGTAGAACTCGGTAAGATCTATACAAAGGCAATTATGGGCAAAAAAGGTCTTGAGGAAAAAAGACAGATTATAGAGCAAGAATTGACAAAAGAGAGATATATAATAGAATTTTAAATCAATAACTTAACAAAATCCATTTCAAGCAGACCTTATCTCCTGACGCATAAAGACTATATATGAAATGGCAAAACAGATGGCAGTGATTGCAATGAGTGTTATTATATATGGCAGGACAATAAGAAGGCTTTGCTGTAATGATAAAGGACCAGAAAATCTTTCACTTGATAGCTTTTCAAAAGGACCAACAAAGACAAAAGAACGGGTTGTTTTTTTTGTAGGATCCACAATTGTGGCCGTTGCGTCCGAATAAAGGACAATGGGCGATGATAGAGATATGGCCCTCTGTATGGCAATCTGTTTTATAAGGGCCTCTGGATTATCGAGCCCTGCATCAGGTACACATGTCTTTGCCACTATATTGGCCCCTAAAGAAACAAAAAAGGAAAAGAATATCCATACGGCAAGGCCTGCCAAGGCAGATGTGGTTACACTTCTAAATATTATGGAAAAAAGAATTGCCACCCCGAGCCAGAAAGAAATGTAAACGATACTTATAATCATATAAACAAATATCCTTAAAATCTCGTCAATCCCTGGAACAATTCCAATCCATATTAAGCCGAGGCCTGTTATTACAAGTATGATAGATATTATCATAATAGATATTGTCACAACACCTGCAAGGAACTTACCGTTAATTACAGCATCACGGTAAATAGGCTGGGCCAGGATTCTACTTAAAGTCCCTTCATTTCTTTCCCTGTTTATTAAATCAAATCCCATAATAAGTCCTATAAGAGGGCCAAAAAATGCAACAAATTGCACAAAAGAGAACAATCCACCCTGGGATATGAAGAGCAAAAGAAATACAAATTGGGGTTTTGCTACATCTTTCATCTCGTTTTTTATGGTCACACTCACCATATATGCAATGATAAGGCTCACCATGCATATAAGGGAGAAGAGTATGAGAAACCTGTAACTGCTGAAATGGTCTGCGAGCTCCTTTTTGAATATCACCTTCAGGCCATGCATCTCATGCCTCCTGAAAATACTTCATGTAGATCTCTTCAAGGGTATATTCTTCTGAATCCACGCCGAATTTTTCCTTTGCAAGTGTTTCCATTGTTCCCTGGGCCACCATCTTTCCCTTTATAATAATCCCCATTCTGCTACATAATTTTTGCACCATCTCTAAAAAATGGGAACATAAAATTATGGTCATTCTCTGGTCTTTTGAGAGGTTTCCTATGAGCTCTATCATCTTGTTTGTTGCGTCAGGATCAAGGCCGAGGGTTGGTTCGTCGAGAAAGGCAACCTTTGGTTCTTTAACGATAAGTTCAGCAAGGCCAAGCCTTTGTCTCATTCCCCTTGAATAAGCCCCTATCTTTTTTCTTGCTTCATTCTCGAGTCCCACTGTATAAAGGGCCTTTTCTATTCTTTCATCTGCCACATGCTTTGACAATCCATTTAACTCTGCCATGAATTTAAGCATCTGGATGGC
>Ga0123519_10002890_pt1 | contig 28779 bp, 27 predicted proteins | sample YelNatPaOPRAMG02_FD_87396 | JGI IMG/M metagenome (GOLD analysis project Ga0123519, IMG submission 87396) | Hot spring microbial communities from Yellowstone National Park - Yellowstone National Park OP-RAMG-02 (version 2) | ecosystem: Environmental > Aquatic > Thermal springs > Hot (42-90C) ...
AATTGAAAGAACTCGGTGATGTATTGAGAGAAAAATTGAAAAGCGGAGTTGGACTTCTTGCTTCAAAAATTGAAGATAAAGTTCAATTCGTTTGTGTTGTAACTGATAATCTTATCAAAGAAAAGAAATTGAGTGCAGGAAAAATTGTCGGCGAAGTTGCAAAGGTAGTTGGTGGTGGTGGAGGCGGTCGTCCTCATCTTGCAACTGCTGGCGGAAAAGAAGTCTCAAAACTTGATGAAGCATTAATTCAATTTGAAAAAATAATTCAAAAGTTTGTTCACAACTGAGTGTGTGAAATTGAACACGAAAGTTTACAATTACATTCTTGAAAATATCGAAAAGAAAGGATCATTGTTTTTTCTTTTGATTGATCCTGACAAAACTAAGGTTGAAAAACTTGATGAATTGATCCCAGTTTTCGAAGATGCAGATGTTGATGTTTTACTGATTGGTGGTAGTTTAATTCTCGATTCTGATTTCAATGAATTTGTTAAAGCAATCAAGGGAAAGACAAAAATTCCCGTTGTGATTTTTCCAGGTGGAGTTGAACAGGTAAGTCCCTATGCAGATGCAATTTTATTTTTATCAATTGTAAGTGGTAGAAATCCAGAAAATTTAATTGGCAAGCATGTAATTGCAGCACCACTCATCAAAAGAATAAACCTCGAACCTATTTCAACAGCTTATATTTTAGTTGAATCTGGAAAAACGACCACAGCAGAATTTCTCAGCAATAGTAAACCAATCCCAAGGCATAAACCAGATCTTGCTGCAGCTCACGCTCTTGCTGCTGAATATTTAGGGATGAAATTAATTTATCTTGAAGCTGGAAGTGGTGCAGAACTTTCAGTTCCAGAAGAAATGATTTATGTTGTAAGTAAAATGGTTTCAGTTCCAGTGATAGTTGGTGGAGGCATTCGTTCACCTGAGGAAGCAAGAAAAAAAGTTGAGGCTGGTGCAAAGATAGTTGTAGTTGGAAATCATTTTGATAATCCAGAGAATTTTAAGCAATTGAAAGATTTCACATCAGCAGTTCATTACGAAGTAAGAAAATCATCAGAGGTTTAAATGGATAAATCAAAATTCATCAAAGAATCATTAAATGAAAGTGCAAATCTTAAAAGACAGATTCTTGAAAGTTGCGATCAAGATATTTTGCGTGCAGTCGATTTACTTGTGAATGCTTTTAAGAATGGCAAGAAGCTTCTTCTGGTTGGAAATGGTGGAAGTGCTGCAGATTGTCAACATATTGCAACTGAGTTAATGATTAGATTAAGTCATCACATTAAGAGACCTGCTTTGCCTGCAATTGCTCTTACTACTGATACATCAAATTTGACTGCCGGTGGAAATGATATTGGTTATGAAAATGTTTTTGCTCGAAATGTAGAAGGACTTGGAAACAAAGGTGATGTTCTTTGGGCAATTTCAACGAGCGGCAATTCGCCAAACATTATCAAAGCAATTGAAATGGCAAAGATCAAAAAAATGTTTGTTCTCGGATTGACTGGTTTAACTGGCGGAAAAATGAACAATCTCTGTGATGTTTTGATCAAAGTCCCATCTGAGAACACTCAGCGAATTCAAGAAGGTCATCTAACAATCGAACATATCATTTGTGAATTAGTAGAGCTCGAATTGTATAGCAATTAAAATCACAATCCTTCGCAATGACTTTTCATGGCATTAGTCATCGCGAACGAAGTGAGGCGATCAACCTCTAATTCATTTCAACTTTTTTATGTAGCAATGACTTTGTAATTAATCGTCATTGCGAAACCGATTTATCGGTTGAAGCAATCTTTTCCTATGAAGCAGAAACATCTACTATGTCAGCGATTGCTTCAGTTCTTCGAACATCGTAATGACATTTTATTTTATCAGTCATCGCGAACGAAGTGATGCGATCTTTTTCTACTAAGACGAAATATTCACAATGACTTTTCTCTAATCAGTCATTATGAGCGAAGCGAAATAATCTTTTTCTGGAATCCACAACTTTCGGTTCTACTCGAAAACCGACAGCAATCGGTGTTCGAGTAACAAAGTGTATTGAGAAGACCGATTTAAAATATCAGCATCATTTATGATGCTTTGTTTGAATAGCATTGTCGTTTACGGCAATGCGAATTGAGAAAATAAATATTGGTTTTCTCGATACGAACCTCTCTTCGTTCGGTTCTACTCGAAAACCGTTTTATCTCGGTCTTTGAGTAGCGAAGCGTATCGAAAAGTCCGACAATGGTTTTCTAAGAAATGCTCTTCTTAAAAATTTAGAAATTTGTCCCATTAACGGTTTAAAAAATCCTTCCTATTAGTCTCTATTCGTTTTTGTTTTTATCATTAAAGATTTCTCTCATTAAAAGTCCCAATGCCAACTAGATTGTAAACCAGAGATGAGGAAAAATTATCAACAGAATAATACCGATGACAATTACTGGCAAATTGAATAGAAGTCTAAAAAATGAGTTCATAACAAACTCCATTATTTAATAAAGTTTTTATAATTGACCTCCTAAATCACTAAAGAATTCAGAACTTTTTAAGAGCATTTCAAAAAATTAACAAACAATTTTTATCAGTTCTTTCATAAATAATTGAGTTTATCAAGAAGGATTTTTCCAATGTGGAAAAGCTTAGGTGAGCGTGAAAAAGTTTTTTGTATTGAGCTATCATCAAAAATTAATTGCTCTTTTTTGTGAAATTATTCCTTGGTAAGAATAAAGTCAATAAGACAATGAAGCTTTGGCAATAATTTCAAGGCTCTTTCGAAGAACTTCAAACAAAATTTTTCTTAAATAATATTTTGAAAAAAGAATAAGCGTGAAATTCAATTAAACTTTGGTTTGTCTTCTAATTTTCTCAATGCTAAATTTGTAAAAAATGTAATACTAAATAAGGAGAAACCAAAATGAAAAAACTGTTTTCAATCTTTGTTGTTCTCTTTTTACTTTATTCATCTTCTTATGCTTGTTTCGATACATATCTCTTTTTAAGAAAAGCCTCTATGGTTTATCCACACAAATCTCTTGTTGTGGAGTTAAACGGTGAATATTCATTCACCAGATTTAATAATCCCTCCGAGGATATGTTTTTCTCCATGGGAAGTCTTTACTATGGACTTGCAAAGAATTTTTCAGTCCAGTTTTCAATCGGATCGGGTGAAAAGCCGAGAGGAGAATTTAATTTAGATGCATATTCAGTTAGAGGTGTTTACAATCTTTACACTTCAAGTCAATATGACTATAACTTCAATTTAATTTTAGAACATCGTGGAATGATGAATCAGAGAGCGAACGAATTTGAAATTTCAACTCCATTTATTTATTACAATAATGATATAACATATGTAATTCACCCGACAATGTCTTATGGATTAAATTCAGAAGATTTACAAATAGGTGGTCACTTAGGGCTATTCTACTCATTTAATCAAAATAGCTTGGTTGGAATTGGTGCGGAATATGCAAGTGTTCAGAGCAGTAGTTACGGCGGACAAAGACTGACACAAAGTGAAGCATCAGCAAGTCTTTTCTTTGGAACTTACTTAGGTAATCGAATTTATTTGCAGAATGAACTTGCGAAAGGTCTTTCAAATTCAAGAGACTTTGGATTGGCTATTACGACAAAGTTCATTTTAAACTAATTCAATTATTATTCTTTGCTTTTCTGCGTTCTCTGCGTCTGGCGTTTATAACCAGTTTAGTCAAACACGAAGACGCAGAGTTCGCAAAGATTTACACAAAGTCTTTTATTCTTATCTATTTTTATTTCATCATCAAACACAAAAGCAAAATTTAAGCAAATTTAACTTCTTACCTTTAATTTCAATTTTATGATTCTTAATCCACCATTATTCAAAGTTTTACCATCAAAAAATTTCGCAAAAGTCTTAAATTAAATTTAAAGTCGTTTGAAATAGAACTTCGACATAAAAGATTCTTTTGATCCTTGAGAGAGTAATGTCAATCATTTTTTAATTAATCCTTTGAAAAAAACAAGCATTAAATTTATGGAAAAAATTTTTCATTCACTTTTACTTTCAGTCTTGATTATGTTTTCGTTTGGATTAGTAAGTTGTTCAGATCAGAGTGTAAAACCAAAAGTTATTTCAATCAAAACAAGAGAACTTCCTGATCAGGAATCTTTCAATTCAAAAGTAGTTTTTTCTGATTCGGGAATAGTCAAAGCAATTCTAAGAGCTGGTCACATTGCTGTTTATTCTTCGAGAAATGAAACTTTACTCGATAACGGAATTGAAGTTGATTTTTATGATAGAGATGGAAATCACACAAGTGTCCTCACAGCAGATCGCGGAAAAGTAGATGATGTAACGCAGGATCTTTATGCTTTTGGAAATGTTATTGCTCGTTCGGATAGTGGTGTAGTTCTGAAAACAGAAGAACTTAAATGGGTGAATGCTCGGAGAAAAATTGTAACAGATAAGTATGTTGAAATCACTTCACCAACGGAAGAAATCAGAGGTTATGGTTTAGAGTCAGACCAATCTCTGAAAGATTATGTTATATTTAGAGTAAGCGGGAGAATTGAAACAAAGCAATGAAAAAATTCTTTCTTTTCTTTCTTTTAATCACTTCTTTACTTAAAGCACAAGAAATAAAAGTTGTTCAACTTGTTAATTCAGATAGTCTGATCGGGACAGTAATTAACAACGAAAGAGTTAGAATATTATTCGGGAATGTCCATTTAATTCACGAGGACATACAAATCTTTTGCGATAAGGGAATTCAATATCTTCAATCAAACAAAGCTGAACTGGAAGGGAACATCAAAATCATTCAGGGCAATCAAGTACTTACAACTCAAAAAGGATTTTATTTTGGAAGCACTAAAACTGCATTCGGCACAAAAGGAATTACACTATACGACGGAAAAATTACTTTGAAAGCTGATAGCGGTGAGTATTTCTTTGAAGAAAAGAAAGCTCTTTTCAAAGGAAGAGTTATCCTTTTTGACGATACAACTGAATTAAAATCGAGACAATTGACCTATTTCACTGAGAAAGAACACGCAATCGCAATTGGTAATGTTCAGATAACTCAATTTGAAAACAAAATCTTTGCAGATACACTCGATTATTTTCGTCAAAAGAGATTCTCAATCGCTCGTGGAAATGTTGTTGCATTCAACACAAAAGATAATCTTAAAATTTATTCAGATTATCTTGAGAACAACGAAATCACAAGATACTCTTATGTTACAGGTAGACCTGTCTTAATTCAAATCGATACAACTTCTGAAAATAAAATCGATACACTTGTGATTGTTGCAGAGAAAATGGAATCATATCGAGACACGGCAGATATTTTCATTGCAATTGATTCAGTTAAAATTTGGAGAGGTGAACTCTCTGCAGTCTGCGATTATGCAATCTACAACAAAAGCTTGGGCAAAATAGTCACATCCATAAGAAATGAATTTCAACCGCTTTTCTGGTATAGTGAAAATCTTGCTTATGGCGATTCTGTGGAAATATTCGTCGAAGAAAACAAAATAAAATTTATAAACATATTTCAGGATGCCTTTTTGATTTCAAAAGATACTTTAATCGAAAATCGTTTTAATCAAATGAATGGCTTATTTATTCAATTAAGATTTGAGCCAGACACACTTTCCAAACAAAATAAATTAAGAGAAGTTTTTATTGTAGGCAATGCGTTGAGTATTTATTATCTGTATGATGAAAACGAACCAAGTGGACTTAACAAATCAAGCAGTGATAGTGCATTAATTGTAATCGAAAACAATAAAGTGGTAGAAGTTAAATTGTTTGGTTCACCTGAAGGAGAATATCATCCAGAGGAAAAAGTTGTTGGAAAAGAAAAAGATTTTTTGCTCAGCGGTTTTAAGTGGATTGAAAATAAACCAGAAAAAGAAGCATTGCTCTCGAGAAGAAAGTTTATTGAAAATCAAAGTTCATCTAAATAATGAAAAGTGGAATACTGCAACCAAGTCTTTCTAACTGATTTCGACAAAATATTTCTGTTTTTAATTTTGTCGTCGTTCTTAAAACTTTAAAGCATATAATCAAATTGCTTTTTAAGATTCTCAATCTTCGTTAATTCAATTTGATAAAAAATGAAAGGATTGTGAAATATGAAAAGAAAACATTTCTTATTGCTCGTTCTTCTAATCTTTGTTCAAACTTTATTCTCTCAGGATAAAGTCCGAGTTTTTCTTGATAGTGTTTATTCGTATTCCGTTGGTGGTTACAAGAGATTCAATATCATTTTGCCGAAGGATTATTTTAGAACAGATGAAAGATATAAAGTCATTTTTTTACTTCATGGATATAGTGGTGATCATACTGATTGGATAAATCGAACCGGACTTGTTCAATATTTATCAAATTATTCATTCGTGGTTGTAACTCCAGAGGCAGACAATAGCTGGTACACAAATTCACCAATTCTAAAAAACAGAAACTATGAAGATTACATTGTAAAAGAATTAATACCTTATGTTGAAAAAAGATATCGAGTTATTTCAACAAAGCATGGTAGAGTAATCGCAGGACTTTCGATGGGTGGATATGGTGCAATTAAATTTGCTATGAAATATCCACATCTGTTTTATTACGCTGGTTCATTCAGTGGTGCCTTTAGATGGCCATCATTAATTGAAAAAAATAAGAGTCTTCTTAATCAAAGTTTGAAAGAAGCTTTTGGAGAAAAGAAAACAGATCACTGGGATAAGAATGATGTCCTCGTTTTAGCTGATAGTGTAAACTCTGCAACTCTACCTTACCTTTATATTTCATGTGGAAAAGATGATCCTCTTGAAGGACTTCTCGATTCGAATCGAAAGCTTGTAGAGAAACTTCAGAAAAGAGGAGTGATGTATGAATATCATGAAATGCCTGGTGAGCACAATTGGATTTTCTGGGACTTAGAAATAAACAACTTCTTGAAAAAATTATCAGATTACAAAATAATTAAGTGAGGGTTATCAAATGAAAATTAAAAATTCATTTTACTTTTTCTTCTCATTCGTTTTTATTTTGATTAATTCAATTTTACTTGCACAAATTGAAATTCCAAGAAACATTAAACACGCTTACGAAAAGGGAACTCGTTCTTTGGACGGATCTCCTGGTCCGAATTACTGGCAGAATTCTTCTGATTACACAATCGAGGTAAACTTCATTCCATCGGAGAGAAAAATTATTGGGAAAGAGAGAATAATTTATTCCAACAATAGCCCTGACACATTGAGCAGAATCGTTTTAAGACTTTACCAGGATTTATTTAAAAAAGGATCACCGAGAGAATTTCAAGTAAACCCAGCCGATGTTCACGATGGTGTAGTCTTGAAAAAACTTTTTATCGAAGGTGTATCGATTGATTTAAATGATAAATCAAAAGTTAATCAGTTTGGAACCAATCTCAACATTAAACTTGATTCCTCTCTTTTCTTCTATCCAAAATCTCAAAATCTTTTTGAAATCGAGTGGGAATTGACTATTCCAAAATTTTCAACTATCAGAATGGGAACTTATGACTCAACTTCATTCTTTGTTGCTTACTGGTATCCACAGATTGCTGTTTACGATGATGTTTATGGTTGGGATGAAATTCCTTATACAGGCACAGTCGAATTCTACAACGACTTTAATAATTATGATGTGAAAATAACAGTTCCAAAAAATTTTATTGTCTGGGCAACTGGTGTTTTACAAAATCCACAAGATGTTTTTAGTCAAGAAATTTTTGAAAGATATCAGCAAGCGAAAAGCAGTGATTCAATTGTTAAGATCATCACCTTAGAAGATCTTGAAAGTAATAAGCCAAGAACGAAAGACAAAGATTTTATCACATATCATTACAAAGCTCAGTATGTTCCAGATTTTGCTTTTGCATTAAGCGATCATTATCTGTGGGATGCATCAACTCTCGTGGTAGATAAAAACACAAATCGAAAGACTTTCATTTCGGCAGCATATAAAAAAGAATCAAAAGATTTCTATGATGTTGCTAAAATTGCTCGTGATGTTATTGCTTATTTCTCTTTTGAATTTCCACAAATTCCCTATCCATATCCTTCGATGACAGTCTTCAATGGTCAGGGTGGAATGGAATTCCCTATGATGGTTAATGATGGTTCAGTTCAAACTTATGCTGCTGCAGTTGGACTAACATCACACGAGATTGGTCATACATATTTTCCATTTTATATGGGAATAAACGAAAAACGATTTGCCTGGATGGACGAAGGCTTTGCTGTTATGCTTCCATTTGATTTACAGGAAAGATACGCTCAAGGTGATGGTCCAAGAGCAGGCAATGCACTTTCTTACGAAAACTTTGCTGGCTATGATGAAGAAATGCCTTTAATCACACCATCATTTTTATTAAGCGGTAATTCTTATCGAGTAGCTTCTTACAGAAGACCCGGATGTGCTTATGACTTTCTAAGAGATTTACTCGGAAAAGAAAAATTTATTTCTGTTATGAAAGAATATGTGAGATTGTGGAATGGAAAACATCCATTGCCTTATGATTTCTTTTTCACATTTAATAAATATGCTGGTGAAGATTTGACCTGGTATTTCAAACCCTGGTTTTTTGAGAAAGGAGTCCCAGATCTTGCAATTGAAAATGTAAAGCTTAACAAAAACAAATTGAGTTTTGATGTAAGAAAACTTGGATCGATTCCAGTTCCAATTTCAATTAAAATTTTATTTGATGATAATTCAACAAAAGAATTTTATGAAACAGCAAAAGTGTGGAAGGATAAAGATAAAATCTCATACGAATTAAAAGTCGACAAAAAACCTCTTTCAATTGAACTCGGAACTAAAAAAATTCCCGATGTAAGTAGAAAAAACAACGAATACTATTTTGTGAAATAAGCTCCAGATTCTGTTTTTTCATTTTGTAAGATTTGATTAAACGCAAAGTCGCAGAGTTCACAGAGAAGAACATAAAGAAATTGCAAAGTGAATTTTGCGACTTTGCAATCAATCAAATGCTGAGTTGATGAAATTCAGGGATAAATAGAGTCAATTAAAAAACAGCTTTTCATCGAAATTTCATTTGAGATGGAAATCATTAATAAAATAGTTTCAAGAATTTATAATTCAAATCTGAAAGTATTTATTATACTTGCTCTACTTGTTTTTGGAACTTACTTTCAATCTCTTTCTTTTGAATTTGTCGCACTTGATGATTATGATTTAATCGTAAACAAACAGCACATCTTGAGAGACTTAAAAAATCTTCCATTACTTTTCAAAACAAATCTTTTTATGTCAGAGTCGGGAGTTTACTATCGACCTTTTGTTATGATTAGTTTTATGATTGATGCATTAATTGGTGGAAAAAATCCTTTCATCTATCATTTTTCAAATATTTTTTATCACCTAATTGCAAGTTTTTTACTCTTTATCTTTCTTAAAAATCTAATTAATGATCGCTTAAAATCATTTCTTTTTAGTTTGATATTCTCAGTTCATCCTGCATTAAGTCAGGCAATTGTCTGGATACCCGGCAGGAACGACTCTCTTCTTCTCATATTTCTGATTTTGTCTTTCATTTTGTTGATAAAATCACAAAACACATCTCAAGAGAAAAGATTATTGTTTCGAGTAATTAGTCTTGTTTCATTTTTCTTTGCATTGCTCACAAAAGAAAATGCAGCTTTAATTCTTTTATTCATTCTCTTTTATTTGATTTTGCTAAATGAGAAGGAGATTGATTACAAAAAAGTTATTCGAACTTTTCTTGTTTATCTTGTTCCTCTATTAATTTATCTGCTAACGAGATCGATTGCTGATGTTGAATCACCTTTAAGCGAGAATCTCGTATTAACTCCAGTCGATTACATTAAAGGACTAATCAATTACTTTGGAAAAATTTTTATTCCAGTCAATCTAAGTGTCTTGACCTTCCCTGAAAACATCAATCCAGTTTATGGAATAATTTCACTTTCGATCTTTATCGCTTTGAGCATAAGTGGAATTCACAACTTAAAACTTTATGTCTTTGGAATTCTATGGTTTTTATTTTTCTTACTAAGTGGAATGATTGGTCTAACTGGATTCACAAATTTTCTTGATCATAGATTGTATGTGCCTATTGTTGGAATTTTTATTTCCTTAATCCAATTAAAATTCTTCGATCTAATAAAATCAGAAATCATTATCGCTGCCTTAAGCATTTATATTGTTGCGTTATTTTATTTGAACATTAATCACACAAAAAATTTCAATGATCCATTAACATTTTATAAATCAGCGGTTGAAACAGCTCCACAATCATTTTTCACGCATCGTGGACTTGCCAATGTTTATCATCGTTTAAGTAAATATGAGCTTGCAGAAAAACATTACAGAAAATCAATCGAACTGAATTCCAGATCAGCTGAAACATATCTGAATTTTGGAATCAATTTCAAGAAAGAAGGTTTGATAGATAGTGCGGAATTTTATTTCCTCAAAGCAATAAAATTAAATCCACAACTCGAAAGTGCTTATAACAATCTTGGCAATTTATATCTACAAAAAAATTTGTTCGATAAATCAGAATTTTATCTAAGACAGGCTATTCGACTTAATCCAAGATATTTTGAAACATACAACAATCTTGGTGTGCTTTATGCAAAGACAGGAAATGACGCTCAAGCTTACAAATATTTCAAACGATCAATTGAAATAAATCCATTCTTTGCAGAAGGTTATTTTAATCTGGCAATTTACTTCTTCAATAAAAATCAACTTGACTCGAGTTATTACTTTTATCAAAAAGCAATTCAGAACGGCTTCCCAGAAAGAAATATTCTTTCAGATAAATTGAAAAGATAATTCGCTATTTTACTTAAATGATATAAAAATCAACCTTAACAAATTTTACATTGACCTTGTCCAAAATCAAAAAACAAATTTCTGATCATCTAAATTTCGGTACCCACTTTCCAACTCGTTTTTGATAGTCTTCATACTCTTGAAGATTTTTTACAAGCAGTTTTTCTTCGAGGTTGGTTCTCCCAATGTAAAGTGGGATTTCAATCACAACAGTCAGTAAAAGAATAATCCAATTTGCGAGGGCAATTCCAGCAAACAAATCCTGCATAATTTGAGAAACATAAAAAGGATGTCTTATGATTTTGTATAAACCTTTATCAACAACTTTATGATTTTTATAGACGACAATATCTGGAGAATAAAATTCACCGAGTTGTTTTGCAGAATAAATTTGAATCCATGAGAAAAACGAATAAAGAAGAGCAGCCAGAATTCTTATGACACTCAAACTTTGATTTTCAAATTCAATTTTTCCAATTCCGAACAGTCCAGCAATTATCATCAAAAAAATTATTGCCGAAATAAATTTTGGCGCATTTTGCAAGTAAGAATTAGCTTTTGTTAGAACAGGTTGTAGTTTCTTCTTAAATGAAAAACTCGCAAGTGGAATATTTGCTGAAAATGTCAATACTATGTTTATGACAATTATAAGATTTATCAAAATATCGTAATTCATATTCTCTTCTTTTTTCTCAAAATTACTAAATGAATAAATAACGACTGAAATTATTTTTTGAAATTTATCTAAATTTGTTGGCAACGAAGATATTTTTATAACATCATAAAAGGTTAAAAAAATGAACGAACAATTAACTTTATTAATCGGAACCGCCGCTTCACTTGGATTTATTCACACTCTTCTCGGAGTTGATCATTATGTCCCTTTTATCGCACTCTCAAAATCACTGAACTGGTCAAAATTTAAAACTATCTGGGTGACTACTCTATGTGGAATTGGCCATATTCTTTCAACTGTTTTAATTGGAGTAATTGGAATTGCTCTTGGCTTATCCATCTCTAAGCTCGAGTCAATTGAAAATGCAAGGGGCGAAATAGCCGGCTGGCTTTTAATTGCATTTGGACTAGGTTACACTATTTATGGATTAATCAAAGCAAAGTATAAACATTCACACACTCATTATCACATTGAAGAAAACATAACTCATTCACACGAACACAATCATTCATCAATCGAACATAAACATATTCACAAAGAACCAGAGAAAATATCAAGCTGGACACTCTTCATAATTTTTGTTTTTGGTCCATGTGAAGCATTAATCCCAGTTTTGATGATTCCTGCTGCTCAACACAGTATCAGTGGATTAATTATGGTAATCTTGATTTTCGGGACTGCAACAATTGTCACAATGTTAGTGATGGTAATGCTCGGACTTTATGGAATAGAAATTTTACCTCAGAAAAAACTTGAAAAGCACATTCACACAATTGCTGGTCTTACTATTCTTCTATGCGGAATAGGTGTTCAGTTTCTGGGTTTATAAAAATTACTTTCTCGATTTTTCAGGTTTTTCTTTAATCAACTTAGAAGCTAAAATTGATATTGTTATTGTAACCGCAATCACACTCAATGATATATAAATTGGAATATGATAAAAGTCTGAAATCAACATCTTCACACCAACAAAGAATAAAAGGAATGCAATTCCATACTTAAGAAATCTAAACAAACTCATTATTCCAGCCAGAGCAAAATAAAGTGCTCGTAATCCAAGAATTGCAAAAATGTTTGATGTAATTACAATAAATGGATCTCTTGAAATTGCTATTACTGCTGGGATCGAATCGACAGCAAAAACTATATCAGAAGATTCAATCAATAACAATGTTAAGAAAAGGTTGGTAATGTAAAATTTTCCTTTTTCTCTCACGAAAAATCTGTGAACATTCCCTGATTTCACAGGAAAAAATTTTGAAGCTAATTTCACAAAGAAGTTTTTCTCGGGCTCAATTTTCTTTTCCTCCGTGAAAGCCATTTTATAAGCAGTATAAAGTAAAATCACTCCAAAGAGGTAAATCACAAATTCAAACTTTTGAATAAGAGCAACACCAGCAAGAATGAATATTATTCTAAAAACAATCGCACCCAGAATTCCCCACTTCAAAATGTGAGGCTGATCTCTATCTTCAATTCCCATTATTGTAAAAATCATAATAAACACAAATAAATTATCTACCGAAAGAGACTTCTCAATCAAATAAGCTGCTAAAAACTCCATCGCTTTGATATGACCATTTGGGAATTTAAAATAAATTGAAATGTTATAAAGAAGAGCCACCCCAATCCAGATAGCGCTCCATAAAAAAGCCCGTTTTATACCAAGCTTTGTTTTTCTGTGATCTGTAAACCACAGATCTATTGCGAGCATTACAGTTACTACAACAGTGAAAATTATCCAGTACCAAAGCTCTGTTGTCATATTCAATCCATTATTTTTACAAATTTAATTATTAGATATGAGACACGAATTCAACATTACATCCAAGTTATAAGTAACAAGACATTTAATCTATAATCAATTAAAAATATTTCTATTATAATTTTTACAAAAAAGTTATACTTGCTTATATGAGAAAGGCTTTACTACTTTTTTCAGATGGTCTGGACAGTTTACTTGCAGGTAAAATAATTCAGGAACAGGGCATTGAAGTTATACCTGTAACTTACATCACACCATTTTTTAACTGGAAATACTTTGAAAATCCAGAATCATTTCATAATCACTGCAAATCTCTCGGATTCGAAAAAAGTATTTTAATCGATTTGACCAAAGAATATTTAAGCATTCTCCACAAACCAAAATATGGTTTTGGTAGATTTGCAAATCCCTGCATAGCTTGTAAAATTTTAATGTTCACTAAAACCAAAGAACTATTGAAAGAACTAAATGCAGACTTTATAATCAGTGGGGAAGTAATCGGACAAAGACCAAAGTCACAGAATAGATGGGCTATGAATGTGATTAAAAAAGAATCAGGTGTTGAAGATTTACTTGTTCGACCACTTTCGGCAAAAATTCTTCCGCCAACTTTACCTGAAAAACTCGGCTGGATCGACAGAAAAAAGCTATTTGGTTTGCATGGAAGAAATCGAAAACTTCAATTTCATCTTGTTAAGAAATACGGTATTAAGGAATTCTCTACTCCGGCTGGCGGATGCCTTTTAACTGATCCGCAAATCGGTACACGAATATTGAAAATCCTAAAAGAAAATAAACCTTTAAATGAGCTAACTGCACAATTATCTGTCCTTGGAAGACACTTCATCGAAGAAAACTACTGGATTGTTCTTGGAAGAAATGATGAAGAAAACAAGAAGATCTTTAAGATAGCTCACAGCAAACTACCGATCTATACTTTATCCGAACCAGCACCAGTTGCAACGATCTTAGATGGAAATCCAGATGAAAAAACAATAAAAGATTTGTTAATAAGATTCTCAAAAAAAGCTCAGGCAAAAATCAATTCAGGAGAAAATGTCGAACTCATCCCGGCAAGTGAAGAAGAATTTGGAAAGTAACTTATAATTATTTCTTCAAAGATTTTTCATGGTAAACCTATTTACTTATGATTTTAATTCAAGGAGGCCTCTCATTAAATGCATAGAGAATTGGGAAAAATAATTTCAGTAAGAAAAATCTTACAACCCACCCTCTTGATTTCCTACACTTTTTACTCTACATTGTGAGTGAAGTTATAGCTACAAAATTGACATCTTGATTAAACATTGTGCTTGTGAATAGGGCTTGATCTGATACACATACTGTAATTAACAAAAGACAAATTTGAATTTTTGATGAAACAGAAAATCAAATTACAGTGTGTATCAAAATTATTTTCAGTTCGAGTAAGAACTGATATATTATTCTTGCAAGCATTATATTTAGTCAAATCCAGCCAACCAAAATTTAATCCATTACATACTAAAAACAGCAATAAATCCCAAAGCAGGATTATCAATTCTTTCTTAGATCATATTCTTCCAGATTTCAGAAAGGGTTTCTATGTTTTCCTTCATTAATGAAATTCTAAAACAAACCAGAGTAGGAAACAAAATCTCTCCAAACATTACAACGAAAATCAATAGGAGGCTCAAATGAGAATAGTTAGACTAAATAAATTAGATGGAGGCAAAGCCTTAGCATTTGTAGATATTGAAACTGATGAAGGAATCGTCATCAAAGGTTTTCGCTTAGTAAATGGTCAGAATGGAATTTTTCTTGCGTCACCTAATGAAAAAGGAAAAGATGGCAATTACTACGAAACTGTTTTCGTACCAAGACACATCAAGTCCCAGATGGAAAAACTCGCAATCGAAGAATACAATAAGATCAAATAAAAATATTTTGAAAACATTATGATGTTTGACAAACAATTAATTATAAAAATAGATTTGAAACAAAACTGGGGTAAAAACCAAAATGCTGACCAAAGAAGAAAAAACACTAATATTAGCAGCTCTTTTTCATGATATAGGGAAGTTTAGGCAGAGATGCACTGGAAATCCAGGTAAAAATTTTCATCAAAATTTAGGGAAAGAGTTGATTTTATCTGGAAGATTTCAACATCGATTTGAAAAAATTATTGGAGAAGAAAACCTTCATCGTTTAGCTGATGTCATCGAACATCATCATACAAAAGATACAAATGATAAATTAATTAAAATCATTCAGGAATCTGATCGTCTCTCTGCAAGTGAACGGGTTGAAAAAGAAGAAGTTGAAGCTTATCAAGATCAATGGAAACATAAACATCTTGCTTCTCTATTTAGTAAAATAAAAATATTATCTGATGAAAAAACTGAATTAAGATATTATAAGCACAAGCTATTAACCAAAAAGGATTATGATGTAATTATTCCAACAGAAACTAAGGAAAGTGAATTAAAAGAATTTGCTTACAAAGAATATGATTGGAATTCATTTCTTGCAGATCTTGAGCTCGTTTTAGATATCTATGAGACAGACGAAGATTTTGAAAGCTTAATCAATCTTATTTTAATAATTTTTGAAAAGTATTTGTGGTGCGTGCCTGACTTTACGGGGAGCTCTGAAACAGATATTTCATTATACAATCATTTGAAAGATGTTGCAGGTTTATCTCATGCAATTTATTTAACAAAAAAAGAAAATTCAGCCTCTAATAATCTCAATTTAGTAATAGGAGATATTCCAAGCATTCAGAAATATATTCTTGATGTTGTACACAAAAAACCAGCTAAAATTTTGAGGGGAAGATCAATATTTGTTCAAGTTCTAGCAAGAAATCTAGCAACGAAATTATTAAAAACGTTTGGCTTAACTGAAGCAAATTTGATTATGCTCGCTGGTGGAAAATTTTATTTAATAGCTCCCGATATAAAGAAATTTTATGATGATTATGGAAAAGTATTAAATGAGATAAATGATTACTTATTCGAAAATTTCAGAATGGAATTGAGTTTTAATATAGCATACCATACTTTTAATTATAGAGAGTTGATGGATAAAAATAATCCTTTAACTTTTGGTAAAATAGTTGAAGATGCTTCTCTTGAGTTAATTAAAAATAGATACAAACTGTTTAAGAATAGATTGTTTGGTGATGAATTAATAAACTATCAAAATTATATTTGGGAAGAAAGATATATTGATAATGATGGTACAGGTTCAGATTCAATAAAATGTAAAGTTACAGATAAACCTATAAGAAAAAATAGAAAGGATATTATACGAGATCCCGATGGTGATATAGTAGTTGACAAACAAGTTAAAAATGAATATGAAATTGGTTCAAGAATTACAGGCAATAATATTATAGCAATACTAAACGATGATAATTTATCAATTGATCCAAACAATATAATGCCCATTAAGAACTTTAAAGGAGATAAAAGTCAAAGAGAAAGAACCAAAATCTTATTGAATCCAATATTAGAGGACTTATTAAAAAAGGAAAATTTGGGCAAAGATATTTTTAGAAATACAAACTACATTGAAGTTGCAAATTATTGTTCAAAAAACGAAGAAAACGATGTTATGTCATTTGAAGAGATGGCTGAATATAATAATGGTGCAAAATATTTGGCTCTTATTAAAGGTGATATTGATAATTTGGGACTAATTATGGCTTACGGTTTAGATAGAGATAAAAATTCTAATAACGATAACGATGATGAGAAAGATTTAACCAGTATTTCTAGAACAACAACTCTGAGTAATCACTTAAAATATTTCTTCAGCTTTTTCTTAAACGGGTTTTTAGCTGAATGGGAACAAAAATCTAGTGATAATAAAGTTTATACAATTTTTGCTGGTGGTGATGATTTAATGCTCATTACTCCACAAAGCTCTGCCTTAAAATTGGTAAATGCGCTAAATAAAGAATTTTCAAAATTTACATGCGAGAACAAAGAATTACATATTTCATATTCAATAACTCACTTTAAAGATCATACACCTATAAGAATTGTAGCTGATTTTGCTGAAGATAATCAAAAGGAAGGGAAAAAGCATTCAAAAGATTATCAATATGAGTTACTGAAAAATAAAGACAAAAAATCATTTTATTCAGTGAATGACAAAGCAGGCATATTTCTTTTTGATACTTTTGTTAAAAATGAACAAATCGACTATTTAATTGCTCAGATAGAAAAATTAACAATTAAAGCAAAAGATGAAAAAAACGGATTAAGTAGTGGTTTGATTAGACGGCTATTAGAGTTATCAGAAACGTTAAAGAAATATGAAGAAACAGAAGATGCTTCTTATCTAATCGCGTATGCAAGATTAAATTATACTGTCAACAGGTTATTAAAAGATAAGGATCAAGAAACAGTCAATTTCTTTAAAAACGTTTTAACTATTAATAAAGAGGACAACGAAGAAGCACAAAAGTTAGAAAAAATTCTTCATCCTCTTGTTTGTCAAGTAATTTATAATATAAGAAACTATTAAGAGGAATTACCATGAAAATAGGGAAAATAACTAAAGTTATAAAAGACAAAAAATTTTTCTTTATTGACGAAAAATATTATTGCCACTTTAATAGCGTTGATTTTCAACCCAAAGAGGGTGATCAAGTAAATTATACCCCAATTGAAATAAAGGCTGGAAAATTTGAAGCAAAAGATGTAGTTAAAATTAAAACAGATTGGGAAAAGTATTTGGATGCACTAGAAATTGGTTATTTTGACGATGATAATAAAATAAAAAAAGAATTTATTGTAGATTATCCAATATTATTAGCAGACATCTTTAGCAAAGAAAAAGGCAAAGATTTAAATAAGCCTACTCAGATTATGAAATGGTTCTCATATTGTAAAAAAGTTGAAGGAATTTATAAACTTACAAAGGATTTTAATGAAGCAAAGGTCTCATTATGGAAATTATTATCTTATTCCAACGATGCGTTTGGAAGAGGAAAAATATCAGAGAAGTTTAAATTATTTTTAGAAAAAAATATAAACTTAGCTACGATCAGTCCTCAAAATTTTTTAAATGGATTTATGCAACACTTTGAATCGTTTATTGGTTTTTATAGAAATAAATAATAAGGAGGAATAAAAATGAACTCACAAAACAATCTAAAAGTAAAGAAGCTTTTAAAATATGTTAAAGCTTCAACAACAATTACCTTTCTAACAGGATTCCATATTGGTGGTCCAAAAGAATCTATTAAAATTGGTGGAATAGATAATCCTGTTATTAGAAATCCAATAACAGAGCAACCTTATATTCCGGGTAGTTCTCTTAAAGGTCGTTTCAGAATGGCTTTAGAAAGGAAGTATAATGATTTTAATATAGTATATAATTACGATAAAGATAATAACCCTATTTCAATAAAATCTGTCGAACCTTCTTCAAATACTAATAACATTAGTAAGGTGACTTTACTTTTTGGTAACTCAAATGCAAACGATAGAGAAGATCGTGAACCAACAAGATTATTATTTAGGGATGCATATTTGTTAGAAGATTCTTTAGAGTTTGCAGAAGGAGAAGAGAAGATTGAATTAAAGATGGATAGACAAACTATGAAAGGTTCAATTGGTGGTAATAGAACCCAAGAGAGAATACCAGCAGGTGCAAAATTTAAAATGGAGATTACTATAAGAGTTTTTGAAGGAGATGATCTGGAATTGTTTAAAACAAGACTTGAAGAAGCAAGACAAATTGTAGAGCAAGAATTCATCGGGGGTTCTGGATCAAGAGGTTATGGACAAGTTAAAATAGATCCATTCACATTTACAGACACATTAATAGTTCAAAAAATTGAAAAATGAAAACATACATTTTAAAATTAAAGCAAAAATCCGGATTGTTAACCGATCTACAATCAGATACCATTTATGGTCATTTTTGCTGGCGTTTAAAAGAAAAATTTGGTGTCAATGCTCTTGATAAATTTTTAGATTTGTATAAAAATCAAAAGCCCGTATTTCTCCTTTCTGATGGTTTATTAGAGGTTAATAATGATATCTATTTCCCATTACCTTTAATCTTTGAAAATTTGGAAACAAAGACTAACAAATTCGAAAAAGTTTTGGATTTTGTTGATAGAAAGAGAAAAAAGGAAAGAACTTATTTGACTTTATCAGAACTTAATCATTTTCTTTCAACAGGTGAAATAAAACTAAATGAATTGAATTCAGGGAGCAGTGACCACAGAAAGCACAAGAAACAAAAATCAACTAAGCGAATTATTGAAGAAAGCCTTCGAGTTAGTGTTCAAATAGATCGAATTTCTTTTTCTTCAGCAGAAGGAAAATTATTTTCATATAAACCTAAATTCTCACGACATGATGTTTTTTATGTGGTGCTTATTAAGGTTTTGGATGAAAATAATTATAGCGAATTTCATTGTGAAGAAATCCTTGAAGAAACTTTTATTATTGGTTTTGGAAAAAAGAAATCATCTGGATATGGTCAGTTTGATGTTGTTGATTACTCAGAATTTTCAAGTATTCAAGAAGCTTCTGGATCAAATTATTTCTTAGTTTTAGGGAATTACTTACCTTCGAACGATGATATGATTTCTCCAATTAACTATGATATAAACATAAAATATGGAAGATTTGGAGAAGAACTCGCTTTGTCTGCCAATCCTTTTAAGAACCCGATTGTTTTTTTAACAGCCGGAAGCTGTTTTAAGACAAAGAACAAAAAAGATTTTTATGGTAGGATAACAACTCAGGGAGAAATTTCAGCAGTAAATGATTTTGCCGTCCAATTCGGAATTCCTTTTATTCTACATTTTAATGATTAATTATTATCTTTTCAAATATGAGTTTAGAGTAATAGTTAAAATTTAAGGGGTTATGTAAAATGATTTTAATAAATTTAATTGGTGAACAACCAATCCCTAATTTAATTCCTATTTTATATTTCAAACCAGATAGAGTGATCAATATTTTCTCTAATACAACTGAATCAGTTAGAAGAAAAATAGAGTTAATTTATCCTAATAGTGAACCATTAAATGTTGATGCTTATAATTTTAACGAGATTAAGGAGAGAATAAAAGGGAAAATACAAGGCATATCGGATAGTTTTTTATTTAATATAACCGGTGCAACAAAAATTATGTCGCTCGCTCTTTATGAAGTTGCTAAAGAAAATAAATCTGATTTTATTTATTTACAAAGTGAAGGTAATCAATCAATAATTTATAAATACTCATTCAACAATTTTGGTATAATAAGTGAAAGAATCATTGTCCCAGAATTAATTGACATAGATTTGTATTTAAAAGCTCATCTTATTGACTATCAAATATTTCCCCAAAACGAAGTTGGTACTAATTTGGAGAATGCAATAGCCAATGCATTAATAAGGAATAATTTTGAAGTACTCCAAAATGTTAAACCTGTCGGTGAAGGTAATCAATTAGAAATAGATTTAGTCTTCAGATTAATAAATACCAATAATGTAGCTTTAGCCGAAATAAAAACAGGGGACGCAAGAGAAGAGGGACCTAAAAGAGGTATAGATCAACTAGCATTAGCAAGTCAAAGAGAGTATTTAGGAACTTACGCAAAAAGATTTCTAATTACATCCAGACAACTTTCAAAACAATTAAGAGAATTGGCTCTAGCCCATAAAATTAATATTATTGATAATATTGAACTTGATAGAAACAGGCTTAAATTGACAGAGGACTCTGAAAAAAGGTTAATAATAACTTTATTAGAAAAATTGAGATAACTTAGCGCTCTAAGTGTTCTTAGTGGTTCAAAAAAAATAGTTAAACCACTAAGAGCACTAAGGACACTTAGATTACTTAAGGAAAATGAGATTAACAAAAAAATATATAAACGATTTGTCATACAGAGTTGTTGGGGCAGCGATTGAGGTTCATAAAACTTTAGGGCCAGGACTTCTCGAATCTGTTTACGAAAAATGTCTGTTACAAGAATTAAGTCTTAGAGGCATTAACGCTTCTAATCAAGTTAATATTCCAATAGAATATAAAGGTATATCATTAGAAACGGAGATGCGAGCTGATATTCTTATTGAAAATGTTTTAGTTGTTGAATTAAAAGCAGTTGATGTTATACTACCAATTCATCAAGCTCAATTACTTACATATCTAAATTTAATGAAATTACCGAAAGGATTATTGATAAATTTTAATACTATAAATATTGTTGACTCATTAGTCCCATTAGTCAATAAAATTTTTGATGAACTTCCGGATACTTAAAATGGATTCTCTTAGTGTTCTTAGTGACCTTAGTGGTTCAAAAAAAATAGTGATCAATTATGCTCATTAATCTCTCTAATCATCCAAAAGAAAAGTGGACAAAAAAGCAATTTGATGTTGCACTGAAGAAATATAAGCGGATAATTGATATTCCTTTTCCAAATATATCACCCAAAGCCAACACGAAGCAGGTTATAGCAAAAGCGTCTAAGTACTTCAAACAAATAATGGACTTACTAAAAAATTCTCCAGATAAAAACAATGCTGTTCATCTGATGGGCGAATTTACTTTTGTCTATCATCTTGTTAATATGTTGAAAAAGAAAAAGGTGAAAGTTCTTGTCTCAACCACTCATAGAATTGTAGAAGAAAAGGATAATAAAAAAATTGTCACCTTCGATTTCGTAAGATTTAGGGAGTATTAGATATGAATACAATGTTCTGTCTGGTCTCTCGACAATCAATGGCGAATGTAATTCCTGTTTTAATGTTCAAGCCTCAAAATGTCGTCCTCTTTGCTACACCAGAAGAACATAAAAGTGCTGATTTCCTTGAAAACTTATTCAAATCAAAATCAATTAATGTGAAAAGAATAAATGGACTTAATGCTTATGATTACATTGGTTTCAAAAATGCTGTAAGTAGTTCACTCAGAAATTCCAGTGGAGATGTGTGGCTTAATGTAACAGGCGGTACAAAACTTATGGCTCTTGCCGCTTACGAATCTTTTGCTGAAAATGATAAAACTATCATTTATTGCGACACCGATCATCAAAAAATTATTTTTCTCTATCCTGAAAATAAAGTCGAAAAAATTCAGGCAAATATTACAATCAAAGATTATCTCTTATCCTATGGCTATAAAATTCAAGAAACACGAGATGTAAACCATATTAGAAAATTTTATGATATTTTTGATTACATAGTCACAAACAATTTAATGCAAAGCTTCATTCGATTTAATAACTTAATCCGAGAAAGATTTACATTATCACAATCAAGATATACGATAAGCTCATCTGATAAAAGATTTAGATTTATAAAAGAGATGAATAATATTTTTATTGAATATGGTTCTCCATTTTCTAATAACAAAAGAATTGAATTGAGCTATCAAGAGTATCAACATGGAAACTGGCTTGAGTTTTACACTTTTTACATTTACGATAAAAGATTAAATCTAAATCCATTAAGTGGAGTCAAAATTCTTAATAATGAAGGAATTGAAAACGAAATAGACCTCGTCTTTTTGAAGGACTATAAACTTCACTTGGTTTCCTGTAAATCAGGTAGAAGTAATCAGTATGATTTGTTTCAGTTGGAAACTTTAAGAAATATTACAAGCGGAACATTCGGGAAAGGAATTTTTATCACTACAAAAAATCCTACAAGTAGATTTCTTGATCGTGCAAGAAATTTAGGAATTGAAGTTAAACATGTAATTAGGTTATAGCTTTCAAATGGCTCTTAAATCCAAAAACATTCTTGTTTGTGTCTCTGGTTTAACTCCTCAAATAATCACAGAAACATTTTTTTGCTTAACCGTCAAAGAAAAAATTCAGATTGATGAACTTTATATTTTAACTACCAGAAGAGGCAAAGAAGTCATACTCGGAATTGATCCTGCACCAAATACTCCAAAAGTCTCATTGAAAGAAGAATTGCAAAATCTTTGCAACGACTACAAAGTCAAATTTCCACTATTTGAATTAAACGATCATCACATAATTACTGCAAAAGAAGAAAGCATTGAACTCTATGATGTTAGGACAGATAAAGACAACATTTTATTCCCGAATAAAGTGATGGATTTCATTCGAAGGTTGACAATGGATCGAAATACAATTCTTCATTGCTCTATTTCCGGTGGAAGAAAAACAATGAGCGTTCATTTAGCTTTTGCACTATCAATCTTCGGAAGAGAAAAAGATAAACTTTATCATGTCTTAACCTCCGAAGAAAATGAATTCAAAGATTTTTATCCAAAGACTAAAAAAGACGCAAAGCTTCTTGAACTTGCCGAAATTCCTTATGTCCGACTGAGATCCATTCTTTCAAAAGAGCTTCAAGAAGATAAATTAATAAGATATAGTTATGATCAAATTGTATCAGCAACTCAAAAGAGTTTAAGAATTTTATTAAATCAAGATGTTTTGATTTTGAACATTACTAATCGTGAAGTTCAATTTAATGAAAATCGAGTGAGACTTGAGCCAATGGAGTTTGCAATTTATTATCAACTTATTGAAGAGAGGTTGAATAACATCGACAAATTATCCATTGCTGAAATTACTTCACCAGAATTTGCAAAGAAAATATGTCAGTTCATTGAGACCAACTATAAGTATTATTATTATTCAGAGACAAGAAAAGAGAAATTAATAAAGAGCGGAATTTCACCAGAACTTTTCAGGTCCAAAAGATCTATCATAAATAAAAAGATAACTTCCTTATTCAATGATGACGAACTTGCCAATCTTTTTATTATTCAAAGTCAAAGAATTTATGGAAGCAGTCGTTACTTCATTTTATCTCCCTTAGAAAAAATTAAAATCGTACACTAAAGATTTATCGATTTAATTTTTTCAAAAAGATCGCGTCACTTCGTTCGCGATGACTGGTAAGAGAAAAATCATTGACAATTAATTATACAGTCTTTCTTAGAAACGGAGTTTCGACGCAATCTCTTACATAGTTTTATCAATTTTGAGTTTTGAATTTTGAATGAGAGGTGGATCGCGTCACTTCGTTCGCGATGACTGGTAAAATAAAATGTCATTACGAGGTTCGAAGAACCGAAGTAATCTCTGACATAGTAGATGTTTCTGCTTCATAGGAAAAGATTGCTTCAACCGATAAATCGGTTTCGCAATGACGATTAATTACAAAGTCATTTTGAAATCCATTTTTATTTATCTAAATTAAAATCAATTGCAGTAGCTTTCATAGTTAATGGAGTGAAAATCTTTTTATAAGATTCTATGAAGGGCATCTGCAAGATGTTTTTATAAGGATCGTAGTTCTATGTCCAAAAAACTTTTTGTTGGGAGCCTTCCTTTTTCTACAACTAATGAGGAGCTCCAAAAAATGTTTGAACCCTATGGCGAAGTTACATCTGCTGTAGTTATCAGAGATAAACAAACTCGCCGTTCAAAGGGTTATGGTTTCGTTGAAATGACTTCCGAAGAAGCTGCTAATGATGCTTTAGAAGCATTAAATGGCAGTGAAGTTAAAGGAAGAAAAATTGTCGTCAGCGAAGCCAGAGGCTCACAAAATAAATAAGCCTTAAATTGCTTTTCTGAAAAATATCAGAAGGAACTCATCATCATCGCGATGGTGAGTTCTTTTATTTTATCAGAACTTATTGAGTTTTTCAAGTAACCTCTGAAATTTTGAAGTCGATAGACTCACCTCGGAATAAACTTGCCTAATTATTGATTCGTTAATTCTTTCGAAATCTTTTTGAAGTGGAGTGATGATTATTCCACACATATCAACAAGACCAGGACTGATCAGCATATTTGCATCACCTTCGGCAAAGTAGCAATCTGGTCTGTGTTTTTCTCTCGGGAAAATTATAATGTGATAATCATTGTTTCTCATCAAAGCAAAAATGTTCATCATAGGTTCAATATCAATCTCATTTATTTCCTGCAGCGCCCTGTAAAATTTTTGAAAATAATTTTTGAGACCGTTCTTGTCCTTCGATGAAATGATAATAACATTTCTCAAGTAATTTTCAGCTGTTATAAATCGAACAATTACATTTTCTTTTTCGTGGAGAATATGAAATCTTTCCGAATGATTTATAAAATCTTTTTCTGTTATCAAATCTTCAGCAGGGCAGGCCTGAAAATGAAAATGGTCTGGAGCTGAAGCACCACATTTTGGTCCATTGTAAAAGACTGTGTACTCGTTATTGCACAACTCAGCAAGTTCAATCATCATTGAAATGTTATTGAAAATTTGCTGTGGTGTGTGTTTCACATTCGAAACAGTGAAATGCTCATTGAAAATTGGTGCAGGATTGCAGAGAAAAATAAGTCGCTCGTGTGGTTGACTTTTACTTTCAAACAGAATTCCTTTTTGTTCTTCGGGAAGATTTTCGATACAGAGAAAGCATTTTCTTTTCTTGATTGATTCTTCATCAACTTTTGCTGATGAACTTACAAATCTTGTAGGATTAAATTGGACTTTGATCTGAAACCAATCGAATTGAAATTTTTTGTATTCACTTGATAAAAATCCATTCCATCCATCGCTGAACATTCCCCAGTTTAATTTTTGATGGAGAAATGTTGCATAAATTAAATCGGTATAGTCTAATTCATTAAGCGATGGATAGACTTTTTTTAATTCTTCAATTGAAAGTAATTTTTTCTGAATAAGTTCTTCAAGATTTTTGTGCATTTAATTACTTGCCTTTAAGATATTTGATGCGATCGAATATCTCTTTTGTGCGGATTGTGTCTTTGTAGAAATTGTGTTGATTTTCTGCTTGAACAGAGAGCTGTGAGTCTGTATTTCCTTCCCACCTTCTGCATAAATAAATAGGTTCATAAATTCGACCGATTTTATATTTTCTCGAAATTTCAAGACAAACTGCATAATCTTCGCCGTAACTGACATTTGGAAATTTTATTTTTCTGAGGATTGATGTTCTATAAGCTCGTGGTGCACCAAGTCCATTAATTCTCAATGCATTGTTTCTTCCGTTATTATCTGTCCACTCTCGATGATCAATAATTCCTGGTGGAATTTCTTTTAAATCGAAATTGACCATTTTGTATGAACCGATTACTGCAGCGTATTTACCTGTATCGAGTAAATCAACAATTCTTTGAAGTGTATTCTCGTCAGTGTAAATGTCATCTGAATCAAGTTGGACAGAATATTTACCGCATCTTTCATGAAAGATAGCTTCGTTCCAGCAACCACCAATTCCAAGTGTTTTTGATTGAGGAATGATATGAAAAAGTTTTGGATACTTGTAAGAAAGTTCCTGAAGTTTTTCAGTAGTTCCATCGGTGCTGTGATTATTAACAACAATGCAATTAAATGAAAAATCAGTCTTTTGCTTAAAGACACTTTCAATCGCATCGGCAATTGTGTTTACACGATTCAAAACTGGAATGATAACGCTTGCCTTCACAGGGAATTCGACATCATCGTGTGGAATTTTTTCAAACTTAGGTGGAAGATACGCACCGATTTGTTTAAGAAATTTTGTGAAGACAATTTCCATTTCAATTTGTGCTTCTCGATTTTTCGGATCGACATAATCGAAAAGTTTTTCTCCGGATTTTCGAATGTCTGTCTCAACCTGCGAGTAAAGATATTCAGGAATTCTTAAAATTGGATGTGAGTTTTTCTTCTGGAAGAATTCTGTTGAGATTCGTAATCTTAATTCATAAAGTCCAGCGTAATTAGTCTGCGAAAGATTGCCAAATGATTTTTTGATTTGCTGGATTTTTTTATTTGAAAAGAAAAGCAATGGTCCAAAGTTGAAATTATCTCTAACACTTCCAGGTAGATAGTCCTGAACAGGATGGGGAGATTTTTTATCACCATTTAAGTCATAATAATCTGAATAAAGAAGCGAAGCATCGTAGGTTTCGGCAAATGAAATAAAACGTTCGAGAGCAAATTGATTGAGCTGGATTAGAGTATCTTTTGTGACGATAAGAAAATAATCTGCCGTTGCAAGTTGAAGAACTTTTTGAATTGCCTTTGATGAGAAGATTGATTTTGATACGATGGTTGTAAATCCATTGTCATAGTTTTGATCGGCGATTAAAATTACTTTTTCAACAAGTGGATGATAGATGAATTCATTGATTAAAGCATTTGAATGATCTTTGTTGCTATATGGTAAGAATGCGATTACTTTCTTCATTTTTCCCTTCATTTTTTTATGCAAGTTAAAAAGAGCCTCTAAGTTTTTAAAAATCACACAATTGAAGAAAGAATGAATTTTTTGAATGGTTGTTTTAAGATTAATCAAACTTTGTTGGTGAAGAGATTTGAAAAATGAAGTAAACTCTCATTGAATTACGATGATAATAATTAAATTTGCTTTCAAAGAAAACGAAAGGATGAAAGATTAAATGAAAGTAAAACTTCAATTTCAATATTTTGAGGGATGTCCTAATCACGAGAAACTTTATAAAAATCTAATGGAAGCAATTAGTGGACTTGAAGATAAAATCGAACTTGAGAAAATTCTTGTTGAAGATGATGAAACCGCAAAGGAAGTTAAGTTTCGTGGTTCACCAACTTTATTGATTAATGGAGAGGATTTTGAAAATCTGCCTGAACCAGAAGATCCTGTTCTTGCTTGTAGATTTTATCCAAAAGGAATTCCAACTACCGAAGTGATTAGAGAGAGAATTATTCAAAAATTGATAAGCGAATGAGCCGTAATTAGTAAATAAACAACTAAACTAACTTTCCCTCTTCTCTTTCGAAAAGAAGGGAAAAAGTCTTTCGCTTTGTAAGTCGAAGATCCCATTTTCGGTAAGAGGGATTTAGGGTGAGTTCTTTCACTTTATTAAGACACAGTCACTTAGCTACTCGAACACCGAGAAGAATTCCGGTTTTCGAGTAGTCCTGAGTGAAACGAAGGGCGTATCGAGAAAACCTTTGCATTAATCTTTTAGTTATTCAAAAATATTTTTGGACTAAAGTCCAGGAGTTTTTGAGTGAGATTTATTCTTTGCCCCGATTTGAAAATCAGGGCAATTCAGGGACTTTAGACTAAAATTAATTTATGGATTAAAACCCAGGAATTTTAGTTAATAGATATTTTTTCTTGCTTTAAAGTCGTGGCTAGTTATAGACCTAAAACAATAAATATTTAAGAATGAAATTAAATTTTTGAGCGAGATTTATCCCTTTGCCCTCGATTTAAAAATCAGGACAAATGTTTTTTCAATAGAACTTCTATAAAATAAATTCTTCAGACTATCAAACAACTTTTATAAGCCATTAAAATCTTTCCTTCAATCCCTTTAAAAACAAAAAAGCCAGTCACTTTGGACTGGCTTCTGTTTTTTGATTATTACTTACTTCAAATAAACCATCTTCTTTATCGATGTATAGTCTCCTGCTTTCATTTGATAGAAATATATTCCACTGCTTATTCCTAATTTTCCAGCATCAAGTTCTATCTCATACTCTCCTGCGTCTTTTACTTCATTCATTATCACGGCTACTTCTCGACCTACTATGTCATACAACTTTATCTTTACTGG
>Ga0123519_10002891_pt1 | contig 28772 bp, 27 predicted proteins | sample YelNatPaOPRAMG02_FD_87396 | JGI IMG/M metagenome (GOLD analysis project Ga0123519, IMG submission 87396) | Hot spring microbial communities from Yellowstone National Park - Yellowstone National Park OP-RAMG-02 (version 2) | ecosystem: Environmental > Aquatic > Thermal springs > Hot (42-90C) ...
ACGACCCTGCGTGCGGGCATCTTGAACCGCCCGCGTTCCGCATTCTGTTTTCGGTAACGCCAAGCGGACGTCAGTACCAGACTTGACTACCGGCCCATCGTTTTGGTCTTGCCCCATGCATAGGGTTCCAAAATTGCACACGTGTTTTAGTTCTTATGATTTCAGCTTAGGAAGCAAGTGCTCCAAGTCAATGTGGCCAACCTCTATTGCGCTCGGCAACTCTCCTACCTTCGTGAACACCCTTATTTTGCTGGTTTTTGAATCGAATTCTTCGAAGATCCCGAGGCCTAGTAACTCATCGTCCTTCAGGAGCCCTACTAGACTTCCGCTTTTCGGTATGTTGGGACCTAACAGAGACAGGTCATCTAAGCTGTAGCTTACGGTCCTCCCGCCGGCAAGGTGTCTCAGGAAAAGGGCATCTCTGTAGGCTCTTCTCGTGCTTATCGTTCTGCGCATCGAAAGGGGCGATCTATCAACCCTCACTATTTTTGCACCCGGTGCCATAGAGGAAAGCTCTTTGTTCAGATATTCGTCGAGAAGCGATATCACAACATCGGGGTTAACCTTGCTTATCAGAGAAGCTTTGTGAGCTAAGCCGGGGCCAGAGGTCCAACCGTCGGAGTTTACTATTACGAAGTCGTAACTTACCCTCGAGTGTTGGAGCAGTGATATTATGTTCGAGTTGAGTTTCTCTGGGTCGATCGACGGCGATAGAAAGCCTATGAACCTAGTGGAGAGAGGCTTTATCTTCCCGAGGTCTATTACCGGCCTCCTCGCAACGCCTATTGAGATGGTGCCCGGGGGTCCCATGTCATTTTGGCCGATATCGGAATCTACGACACAGACAGAGGGGGCGATCGTCAGCAGTTGGTTTGTCAAAAAGGTTGAAAGCGTGCTCTTGCCAGCGTCTGGGGGGCCTATCACCAAAGCCACGCTGGGCATCTGGCTTACGATCTTGGTTACCAGCGCTCTCCAACTCTTGGGCACCGGATCGTCATTGATCTTTCTGTAAGCCCTACTTCCTTGTATCAGTATTTCACATGTCTCGTCTCGTGCGTAAAAGTAATATTGCTTGAGAGGCCTCAGGCTGATCTTGAGAGGTGCCATCCACATGCCACCGAAGCACTCGACGGCCCCGTCTCGGATCTCAAGAGAACAATGACCCCTTACGATAAGGGCCTCGCCAGGCAGGAGCTTGAGCGCGGTCTTCCTTCTCGAACTCTCATCACGATCCAACTTTACCTGCTTCGAGCAATCTAATAAAAAAGCTTTGCGAAAGCCGAGTGTTTTTATATACCTCTAGATGCGGTTTACGGCATGCTCGAGATATTTAAGCAAACAGGTCCTGAACTGAGGTTTAAAAGCAGAGACGCGTTGCTGGCTATAGTAAACGTCGGCGGTATGAGGGATCACGGACCGCATCTAGGTTCTGCTGCAGAATTAAGGCTCCTCGAGTTCTACAGCAACAGCTTAAAAGATAGGTTCTATCCGTACGTCTTCCTGACACCTGGGGTGACGTACTCGACTGGGGAGGGGGCGTTCTTCGCCCTCGCGCCAGAGGTAGTTGAGGGCTTGATTAGGGATGTGACGCTTGGGGTTAAGTCTTTGGGAATAGGCAAGGTTATGGGGTTGACATTTGGAAGAGGCGAGCTAGAGGCGCTGAAGAAAGGATTCGAGGCAGCGAAGGGGATCAAGACTTACGCCTTTGGCATCTGGGAATTCTACCCGCATCTTGAAGAGCTCGATGGGGAAGACCCACTCTCGAGAGGTGGCCCCTATCTCACCTCGCAATTGATGCACGTAGACAAGAACTACGTTAAGGAGGACATGATAAAGTACTTCGAACCATCCCCTCAAGTTCCCTGTGATCCTAGAAAGAGCTCTCCCGAATTGGGCAGGGCCATCGTCGAAAAGGTGCTGGAAGCGCTCTTCGCCAAATCCGACGAATTAATGAGAGAATAGCGTTGGCTCTAGGCGATATTCTAATAGGCCAAATTTAACGTAAGCACAACTCCGCAGTAGATAGTCCTGAAACCCAACTTTTCGTAGCACTGTATGGCGGCTATGTTTTCAGAATCCGTCCAGACGTCAACTCGCGAAACGCCTTTTCCCTTGAACCACTCTAAAGCTTCTCGAAGCGCTTTGGACCCAACCCCTCTCATGCGATAATCTTCCCTCAATGCAAATGATGATATGAGGCCCCACTTGAAACCGAAGGTAGTCGTGAGAACGGCGTCTATTCTAAGGGCGATGTAGCCAACTATTTTATCACCGTCGGTCAAAACAATGAAATTGTTCTCCTCAGGGTTGTTGAGGGCATCGCTAACTAGTTTCTCCAGATCCTTGATATAATACTCTTTGACCCTTTCTTGGTCCAATTTTGCATCAAGCCAATATCTGTGGTGCTTGAATGCTGTCGAAGCGATTTCCTTCAACTCGGGCAGGTCCGAGGACCTTACATTTCTTAAACCTATCATAAAAATAATACCTTATCGTCGACATATATCTTTTGGGCTAATTTGAAGTCCGCGGTTGTCAGCATGGCTCAAGCATCAACAGCACCAGAAACCAACGACAAACGCCTGTCTTTGGCGACGTTGTGGTTTTACCGGTATCGGTGAGCCTCGGGCGAGCTTCGATCTCGCGACCTCTGCCTCTTTGTTACCCACCTGTACCAAGGCATTGCGCTACCAGGCTGCGCTACCGAGGCAACGTTATTGTGCCAAATGGGGTCTTAAATATCTTGCCCTAGGTCACGCCCCAAGGTTGGCTCGGAAAGCTGAAACTTTGCTGTTTGAACGGAAAGTGAACGTCATTTGGATTTAATCAGTTTGTGGTGCTCGTCTATGGGTTTTTGGTACGCCGAGATCTTACCCCTCAGAACGTCCTCGTACCTCACGGCAGCCCCTAGTCTTGCCGACTCGTAAATGGCCTCGGCTATCGCCTTTGACTTAAGGCCCTCCTCCCCGTCAACCTCTGGAGTCCTACGGTTCTGGATGGCGTCCAAGAAGTCGTAGCACTCGAGGACGATGCCATCGGTGAAGCCGTGAGGGAAAAGCCGTTTTTTGCGTTCCTCGGTTATGCTCTTGAGGAATTTTTCCCTAAGCTCAGGCATCTTGTATTCCGTTCCATCTTTCAAAACCAGTACCGAACCCTCAAATGGCCCATGAAAAACGTCCCCGGAGTCAAGGAGGGCACCGTTAGAACCATAGTATACAACCTTGGTGAACGTGTGACCGGGTGCCGCCATAGTCCAGCTCCACAGCCCTACCAGACCGCTCCTAAAGGTAAGAGTAGCAATCCAGCTGTCCTCCCTTTCGTCCATGACGACCCTGCCTCCCTTATCGTGGGGCCATTTTTCATACTGTCCGACGAACGCATAGACCCTGCGAACATCTCCGAAGAAATACCTGATAGAGTCGCAGAAGTGCGCGCCACTGTCCATCACCATGCCGCCCCCACTCAACATCCGGTCCACTCTCCAGTGCCAGCTCCTAGGCTTCAGCGGGTCCTCCCAACCAGCGTGGATGGCGTAAAACATTCTGGGGGTGCCCAGTAGCCTAGCCTCGTTTACAAGCCAGTGCATCGTGCGTTGATTTATGCCACGCCTTATGTTCTCCGCCGTCGCCACGATCCTTTTGTACCTCTTTCCTGCAGCTATAATCGCCTTGCTGGCTCTTATCGTTACGCCGAAGGGTTTTTCCACCATCACATGCGCTCCGGCTCTGATGCACTGGATAGCAACTTTATGGTGCTCGGAGTGGGGCGTGCAAATGTCTACAGCATTCGGCCTCGCTGATCCCAACATCTCATGAAGGTTTAGAAAGGCATCTGGGCGCTTGCCAAAAAACTGGGATGCCACTTGCGCAAAACGCTCAAGGGGGTCTCTTTCGGCGTCGCATATGGAAACGAGTTCGAACTTGTCAGGCTCTTTCTCCTTTATCTTTGCGTACGCCTCGAGGTGAGCTCGGGCGATGCCGCCGCAACCAACTATCGCGAGCCTCACTCTCTTGTTGGGTACTTTCTCCTCCACAGCTAGACACCGCCTCGACTTTGCGGATTAAGTATATACCGTTTTCGGACTGTGCTTGGGAGTTGCGGGTATTTTGTAGATTTTTTAGCTTTTATGAGGCTTCTGTCACCTAAACCTGATGGGTTCATCTAGTCTGCTCAACAGGACCACCTTGCTGTCATTGTCGGAGGCTATCTTCTTATAGCCTGTAAGATCTGCGATCTCGTCAGCGAATCTCATAACCTCGGCCATGGTGGGCATCTTCTCAGGCCCCATCCTCCCGGTCTTTGTCCCGTAGCCCACCGACATGGCGCCCTTTACCTCGATGTACGTTGGGTTCGAAAACAAGGCTAGTCTCGAATATTCATTGGTCTCGATCATGTTCAGGCCTTTCGCGGAGGTTATCCTGAAGACCGTGGGACAGGACAGTGTGCTCAAAAGCGAGAGCGTCTCCACGAGTTTCCTGAAGGCATCCTTTACTATCGGCCTCGTAACCATATCGTAAATATCTTGAGTGGGTGCCCCAACGGTTACGTATAATTGCGTAGGCTCTGCGTCCATAGCTTTCAACGCCCCAGGATTAGTGCCGTTAGTGACCAGAAACACCGTGAAAGACATCCTCTTCAGCTCGGATATTAGCTCGCCAAGGCGCGGATACAATGTCGGCTCCCCCGCCAAGGATATCGCGAAGTTGTTGGGCCTCATAGCCTCTTCGAGCTTGTCAGCACGCACCACACCTTTCTTGACCAGGTCCCTATATCCGCTCAGGATCCTCTTCTGCTCGCGTAGGCAACCTTCGATTATTTCCCGTGGTTCATCAACCCTCTCAAATGGCGGATTGTAGTCCTGCAGCCCCAAGTCCTCAGGCATCACCCTCCAGCACCACAGGCATCTCTGCGTGCACTGATAGAGGGCCGGTGTCATTTGGACACACCTATGGCTTTCTATTCCGAAGAACTTCTGCTTATAGCAAGCGCGCTCCTTCACGAGGCTTTGGTGAAGCCACCTGCACTTCTTTACAGCGGAATGTGCACCGACTATGTGATATTTCTGTTTGATCAGCAGGGCTTTAAGCGTTTCAAGTTCATTCATAGCCGTAGTCTCGGCCATATTTTTTGAAAGCTGAATAAGTTAGCAAACATAGGCCCTTTATAAGTTTAATAACAGAACATTCAAGGCGCATCGTAATCCCTTAACCACTTCTTCTCTCTAGCTACTAAACCCTTAAACTCCTCTGTACTCCAAGCCCGCTCTCTCCATTCTCTCTCGCGCGCGCGTTTAACAAGGCCCTCAACTTTAACGAAATCGACATCGTATATGTGGTATGAGTTGGAGAAGTCTATATATTCGCCAGGTAAGATGGCCCTGCCGAGTCTTGCTGACAGATCATCTGCGACGCGCTTCTGCAGGACGGTGAGAGCGTAGATGTTCATGAAGGCTGCCTTCATGGCATCTCTCGACCTCCAGCATGTTTCCATTACGAGCCTATCCTCGTACACCCTAAACCAGACCCTCTGTAAGCATGGTGGGTCCTCTATCCTCGTATCTGCCCACGGTTTCCACGTTATTGCCTGTGCTCTCCTTGAATATGGAGCCTTGGACAGTTTATTGATAACGTAGTCTATCTGGTCCGTAACCTCGCCGCAGCAATTATAAGACCTGAGTCGCTCGTGGTATGTGTAGGGCCATGTTCCCCTTTCTACATAGAAGTCATGTATGCCGTCACACACCTCGCTAACGTACTCCTCAAGTTGAGACAGCTTGCCGACCATCAACCCTGCCTTATGGACTCGCGGTTCCGACAGGGGGTCCCTTATTATTGCCAGCATAGTACAATCTTTGCTGTTGTTACCGTACTCGGTTTTCACATATACGCCTTTTTCCCACAACTCGATTATTGAGCGTTCCCAAACCTCAGGTAAACATTTACCCTCCACAACGATTACGGGGTGCATGGGGCATGCGGTCTCAGTAAAATTATAAGTCTTTAGCGCAAGGAGATATGGATCATATGGCGTTTTCCTCTCGGACAACGCTCACGTCTACATCAGTCCTAATCTTCCGCTTCAGTCTCTCCAATCTCTTGTATACTTTCTTATTAAAAGTTTTTATGTCTCTCTCGTTGATGTACACCCTTATCGTGTTATCCTCAAACCTGACCTTTGCATCTGGTATGTAGAGCTTCACCAGCTCCTCTACGGCCTCGACCCTCCTGTCTTCTGTCCGCCTCTTCTCGGCGTGTTTTAAGGGTATGACGAACGTCTTCTCACCGAAGACGTAGAGCTCATACTCAACCTCGTCGGTCATTAAGTTCTTTACCATGATGGTGGGCCTGGCCAAGTCCTGCCGCGTCATGCCCCTCGGAGTTTTGACAGTGGTCTCCAAGACGTGTATGGAGGCGACCTCTCCAGCATCCATAAAAAGGACGGTATCTATTATCGATGGGACCAATCCGAGTTCCACTCTGTTAACGAACCTTTGGATAGCATCTATGGGAGAGGTGGCGTGCACTACTCCTACCATCCCTATGCCAGCCAATCTCAAGTCGACGAATATATCGAAGGCGAAGTCAGTCCTCAACTCGTCGAATATCGTATAGTCAGGCCTGCTCAACAACAATACATCGTGTATCTCAGATGGAGATGCAGCCGTGCTCGAGTACTGTGTTATATCCGCAGGTAGTTGCAAATCCCTCGGGCTTTCAACGGTCTTTACGATCTTACCCTTAGACCTGTAAAACTCGGCTAGAGCTTGAGCGAAGGTTGATTTGCCCATGCCGGGAGAACCCGCTATTAGAATGCCTTCTGCTCTCGACTCTATCCTCTCTACGACCTCCTTTGGTAAGTTGTAATCGTTAAGCGACCTCTTTGTTATGGGTTTAACTGCGGTGATCTCCAGGCCATCTGAAAAAGGTGGCCTAGTGATGACTATCCTGTATTCTCCGAGCTGAACTATGGTCGAACCTGGCTTCTCTATCTCAACGAAGCTTGAGCTGTCCTCAGAGGACTGTACACCTTCCATTATGTCCACTATTATTTCCTCCAGTTCCGCCTGCGTCATCGGCCTTTCTGAGAGCTCCTTAAAGGACCAGCTGAGAGGCGAGCCAACCTTGACCCGCGGAGCCACTCCTTCCTTCAAATGTACAGACATCACGTTTTCTTTGAAGAACTCGTTTAGTTTTAACTTGCAAGACGGTCTTTGGTAAAGCGTCCTTATGCCTATCGACTCAGATATCTTTGCCTGCAATAGGTCGGAGGTGACCAGTGTTGCTCCCAACTTGTATGCCAGTTCTCTCACGTCGACCCTCGTATCAGAGCCTTGGGATGATACTCCCGCAAACTCTATTTCGCAATTTGAACTCCTGGATGCCTCTGCAAGAGATTTGAGAGCATTGAGACCTGTTTCGTCCCCGCTCCTTGCTCGGCTCTCTATGTTCTCTATAATCGCCCTGTGTAAAACTATCCTGCCGAATATCTTTCCTTCATTAATTAGTCTAGAGGCTGCCCCTGAAGTGAGGGCCGACTTGTCTATTACGAATGTCCGTGTTTCTGTCAAGATTTTCTGCGTTCATCTGGACTGGGTGTTTAAAAACTTTGTTATATACGAAGGATGGAGACTTTGTTACCAAAATGCCTTGCATCTGACAAATGGTTCTTTAATCTCAGCTTGCCTTTAGCTTTTTTCTCAAGCTTATAAGGTAAAACAAAAATAGCCAGAACAACAGATCTATAATGAAGTTAAAGGGTTCGAAATCAAGCTTTTCTAAGCTAGCGGGGTTAATTTTTATCTTCTGCGTTAGAATAGGTAGCGGAAAACCGCTTCTCACTTCATGAAAGGTCCCAGCTCTTATGTAAACTCCAAATATCAGGCTAGAAAGGGTCGCAACCAAGCTCAGGATAAAAAGCCTCAGCGCTTTCACAGGCCTGACGGACACAGCTTGTGATGTCAGATTTTAAACTTTGAACCGACTACAGCTACTCCAGAAAATACGAAGACATTGCGCTATCTCACGATTCTAAAATTCGAAAACTCGCCCGTGTATCTTTGCCAGTCAACATCAAGCGACTCGACCACTGCCATCTCCGGACCAACCCGCATCCACTCTAAAAGCTTGTTGACTTTCTCCTCCTCACCTTCGAGGACAGCTTCAACGCGTCCGTCGGGAAGGTTTCTGACCCAGCCTTTGACATCTAGGGCCCTAGCCTTACGCAAAGTCTCCCACCTGTACAAAACACCTTGAACTCGGCCGGACACAAGTACGTGCGCTCTAACTTGCATCTCGAACAATGATTTTTCGCTAAATATTTTTTAATTTTTCTACTCTTAGAAGTAGTTTATTATGTGGCCCAAGTCCTCAACCACAAGGTCAGGAGCGTGCGAACCCCTGCTCAAATTAATTACGTCTTGCGGGCCAGTTACACCTGACAGTACTAGAACCGCAAAGGCCCCGAGTCTTTTTGCTCCCTCTATATCGGTATCGATTCTGTCGCCGACGAAGACGGACTCCGTGGGAGAAGCGCCGACAGACTCCATGGCCACTTGAAAGATCGCGGTGTTTGGTTTGCCTACTACAAACGGTTCTACTCCCGTTGATGCGCTTATAGATGCGACGATGGCACCAGCTCCTGGTAGAAGCCCAGATTCCGTTGGCAGTGTAAGGTCGGTATTGGTTGCGAAGAACATGGCGCCAGATCTAACGGCTTTCATCGCCTTCGAGAGTTTAGAGTAGCTGAAGTCGAAGTCTAGACAAACAACCAGAGCTTGTGCATCGAGGGGTTCGTCCACAATTATGTGCCCCTCGCGTCTTAAAACGGTTGCCAACGCTGGAGCCCCGATCGGGAGTATCTTCAGAGCGCCATACGTCCGTGCGATGTACTTTGCGGTAGCAACGCCGGAGGTTATTACGTCCTCTGCAAGGACATCGATGCCCATACCACTGAGCTTCGCGGCGTAATCCTCGGGTGTCATTGTTGCGTTGTTAGTTATGAACACCACCCTTTTGCCAGAACTCCTGAGATACGTTATTGCTTCCTTCGAGCCTCTGATTAATCTGTCGCCAACGTAGACGCACCCATCAAGGTCGAGGAAGAAGAAACGTTTGCTCTCAAGCATGACCCAATATGTTTTTTATAGTAGTTCATATTTATTATCGTGAAGTTGCTTAGAAGCTACAAGTTGCCGGCGTATATGACTTCGGAGGAGTTCGGCCCTGAGCTGATATTGGAGTTTAACTACGCCTCAGAAGGGTGCTCAGGACTAATAGTGGTAGATAGTACGCTTCTGGGACCCAGCAAAGGCGGTTTGAGGATTGTAAAGGCTACCTCGGTCGAGGAGATCTGCAGCTTGGCCAGGGTTTGCACGTACAGAAACGCTCTCTTGGATATTCCATTCGGTGGCGGCAGGTCGGCCATAATATATGACTACGATAGAATGGGTCGGAATGGCAGGGAGAGGCTTCTAAGGTCTTTTGCTAGGTTATTGAATTCAACCATTAGAAGGAAGTACATAGTTGAACCTGATCTAAACACGGGACCTGAAGACATGAAGGCTGTGGCCGAGGAGCTCGGTCGTTGGAACGCTTCTGCAGGAAAGCCTAGAGGGTATTGTACCAAAGGCGGAAGGAAATCCGGAATCCCTCATGAACCTGAAGTTGCCGCTCTGGGTATTTTCCATGCTACAGTTACTGCCGCATCACAACTTAACATACCCTTGAGAGGCATGAGGGTATTGAGCGTAGGACTGGGAACAGTTGGAGAACAATTGTCCTCCAAACTCGTCGGAGTTGGAGCACACGTAACGGGCATCTTGGAACCGTCCTCATCCGCGGAGGGCGTGACCGAAGGCAATTCCGTCACGGGCATCCCAGGGTTTTTGAAGCTTGGTGTTGACGTTATCATAGTAGGGTGTCAGTGCCCGCGCGCGCTGGTCGAAAGGATTTCAGAAGAGGCGGATGCCAAGCTAGTTATCGAGGGAGGCGACTTGGCGTTGGGACATGAACTTAGAGAGAGATTGACAAGGCGTGATATCGTGACACTGCCAGATTTGGTCGCCAATTGTGGAGGCGCGGTTGCTTCCCTCTGTGAGCTGAGAGGCATGAGGCCAGAAACCGTACCTCTTGTGATTGAGAAAAGAGCTGTTAGGAGCGTGATAGAGGTCCTTGGGAGAGCAGAGTTGCAAGATATGACGCCAGCTGAGGCGGCTGTCCAGCTTGCGGAAAACAAGCTCAGAGGTAGGAAGAAGGAGTTACAAGGAGCACACTGAATTTGGACGTTTGAATATAACACCTATGAGCGTATAACATGCCCGGGTAGTTTCCTCATTAAAAAGATGTTGCATGCCATTAAAAGCCGCAACCACGTCTCGATATCTAGCTAAGAATGCCTAATTCTGTTATGCGGCGGGCCGGACTTTCGTGTTTTTTCGAACCGGCGAAACCCATCCGAAAACCCCTTGGGTTTTTCTTCGGGAGAGGATCTTGAGTCCTCCGCGTTTGACCTGGCTCCGCAACCGCCGCAAATACTTGGAAAATCATCCCAGATTTAAAAATTACTTTTGCACGCACGAAAATTTTCAAGGCGCGCAACTTCATTGATGGAGCATCTCGTGTATGACTTCCCTTATAATTTCAGGTTTGAATACCTCCTTCCATTCCTGTCTGAAGACCTTTTCATAGCCACATCTTATGGCTATTTTAGCTGCATCTGAGAAAGGTGACGACACCTTCCCAAATACTATCGCCAGTGGTATTTGGGTATGACCCAATATGAATGACCTTGCAGCTTCTTCTGGCACACCTCGCCTTATCACCTCGTCCAGAGCCTCCTTCATAATACAGGCCGCTGTAGCCACAACCACCTCCGCAGCTGCCGGTTCAAGCAGGACCATCTGTTCTAACGTAATTTTGTGGCACTTTGCAACAGGTGCGAACATGTCAGTACATACTTGCTCAGCAACCCTGAAGCACTCTTTATCACCCTTTACAAGTGCAATTACAATGTCTTGTTTCGCCGCAATTCCCCCAAAAAAGTCTTCGCGCGCTTCTGGGGTCTCTTGTTCCCCGAAGAGAGGCGGGTGGCAAGGATGTACTACAACGAAGGTGCAATCGTCTCTTAAAGTGAGCTCTCCTGCATAAGCGGCTGCTGGATCAAGGAGTATAAGCGTGGCGTTTTTCTTCATCAAAGGGACAACTCTTCCAGATATCTCACCTATTTTCGAATCCGGTACTGCCATTATCACGATATCACTTTTAATAACAGCATCTTCAACGCTGATGTTCTTTAGCCCCCTTTCGCTAAGTTTTACTACTCCCTCGCCTTTTTCGCAAAGGAATAGCTCGTAACGATCTTCTCTTTTCAAAAGATTATTTGTTATTCTACTACCCATCTTTCCAGCCGCGCCTATAATCGAAATCTTAATCCTGTTCTCACCCATCTTTCATCTTCCCTCTCAAGAATCGAATACTTTCTTCCGCCCATCTATATTCTTTTAATATCGTCTTCTCTACCGTGCCTGAAAACGGAGTCCACAGTTCCAAGATTGCGTTGGGTTCTCTATCCTCCTTTTCCAACACGCCAAGGAGCCAATCTATGTCAAGTCGTCCTTTACCTACTGGGCATCCGATTACCTTAAAACCCATTTTGTGTTTGAATCGGATTATTTTGAAGTCTTTTACGTGCAAACTTACTACATGTGGTGCAAGTAACTTAGTTACTTCCTCAGTGCTTTCTAAAGACCCTATGGAATTAGCAGTATCCAGACATACACCTACATTTTGATGTCTCAGTTTATTTATTATTTTTACTAAGTCCCTCAACTTAATTGATTCATAGTTCTCAATAGCGACGTGGATTCTCGCCTTTGCAAACTTCGGCGCAACAGACTTCAAATTATCTAAAACCTTATTCATACCTAAATTTAGATCATTTTCTGTTATGATTGTACGAACTACCTTCGCGTTTAAATACCTTGCGATCTCAAGGTATCTTAACAAATTTTTTGGATCAACACCTCTAGTGCCCAACTCAATTTCAACCTTTGTTTCTTCAGCCCTATCACGAAGATTTTTAAGACCCACATCACTCAAACTGTTTAGTGGAAGGTTGTCGCAGATCTGAACAACTTTAACGCCCATCTTTCTTGCTCTTGCCAACAAACCCATCAAGCTCAAGGGTTCTCTCGGCTTGCTATAGCCAGGGACACCTATTGCCCATGGGAAAGTATACGAACCAATTCCTAACTTCATGCTAAGACCAGGCAAGATCTTTATTAGATAAAGCTATTTTGTACGTGGTAAATAAAATTGAAATTTAATATATGTCGGTAAATTTTTAAGTTAAACAACGTAACTGGATAACTGCATGCAATTAAAATTAGGTTATAAGACATGTCATGAGCAATATCAGCCAAACACGTTGCTTGACTACGCCGTTTTGGCCGATAGATATCGCTTCGACACTATCTGGACGAGCGATCACTTTCATCCTTGGGCGCACACAAACGCTGCCGGCGGCTTTGCTTGGGTTTGGATGGCAGCCGCGGCAGAGAGGACAAAAAGAGCTAAGATTGGAACCTCCGTAACCGCACCGATACTGAGATATCATCCGGCTATAGTAGCGCAAGCTTTTGCTACTCTAGCGCACATGTACCCTGGAAGGATATTTTTGGGGCTTGGTGCCGGCGAAGCTTTAAACGAATCACCTCTTGGCTATAATTGGCCTAAGCCCAATCAACGTCTTGAAATGCTCGAAGAAGCTGTAATCGTTATCAAAAAGCTATGGACGGGTAGTTTTGTGAATTTCGACGGAAAATACTACAGGTTGAAAGGGGCCAATCTCTACACAAAACCCGATGAGCCAATAAGAATATACATTGCAGCTGGTGGACCTAGAGCAGCTAGGTTAGCTGGCAAGTACGCCGATGGAATTGTAATTGTGCCAAAAGAACCCGAACAAACAGAGGTGTTGCTTCATGCTTTTGACGAGGGAGCTAGAAGTGCTGGCAGAGATCCCTCAAAACTAGAAAAAGTCGCAGAGATATTAGTTTCTTACGATGAAAATTATGACGCAGCCTTGAAATCATGTAGGTTTTGGGCTGGCTCGATGCTTCCTCTATTCTTCAAATACGATATTTATGATCCAAGAGAGATTGAAGAACATGGAAAACTTGTTGGCGATGAAGCAATCGCCAAGAGATGGATCATAGCGACGACAATGGATGAGCATGTAAAGAGACTTGAAGAACACGTTAAAGCAGGTTTCAACCACCTATATTTCGTAAGTTCAAGTCCCAACGAAAATAAGTTCTTAAAGTTCTATGGAGAAAAGGTCTTGCCTTACCTTAGGGAGTTAGTAACCCGTTGATCTACAATGAGTAAATTAAACTTGAATGTCGAAAACCTTCAACGCAGTGTTACCCAAGCACCATTCTAACTCCTTCTCATTGAGACCTATAGTTCTGTATTTAGTCAACTCCGTTTCTGCGTTCTCCGCGTGATCGGAGCCGAACATCAACCTATCGGCACCTAAGGTCTTACAGAGGCTATGGATGGTGATACTTGGCAACCAGCTTGTCTCAAGGTATATGTTGGGGCAGAGTCTTGCTGCTAAGGCTGCTTCATTTGAGAACATCGCACCTCCGGCATGCGCCAGAACTATTTTCAACCGAGGAAACTCCATCGCTATGGGTATCAAAGACGATGGAAGCGCCCAAGGTCCTCCAACACCCGTATGAACTATGACTGGTATATCCAAATCTAGTGCAGCTTGAAAAACTTTCTTGCCATGCAAACTGGAAGGATTTACTGCGTGGGCGAGTGGATGGAGCTTAACTCCCACAAATCCTAAAGCATTCACACATCTTTCTAGTTCTCCGTAATAATCGTTAAACGGAAGATGTGGGTTAGGGTTTGCTATTCCAAAGATTCGCCCCCTCATCTTTGTGGACAGATCTGCAATGTTGTTGTGCTGTTTAATCACACTTTCTAGGTCAAGAACTGTTCCAGGTTGTACGATGCTAACCGCAATATTGTTTCTTTCCATTTTGTTTAATAGCTTTGCAGTTGTGAAATCTTCTTCGAAAACGTAATCGTAACCCAGATGGGAATGAGCATCAACGATCATCATCTGATTCTCATAACTGGGCCTCCCGCGTATCCAAATAAATTTTAAGCGATATCGAATGCATGGTGGAAGAATACACTCCAACACCCTTAGGGCAAAAATTATAATAAATACGTGAAAAGAACTAGCCAATCATACATCTGGTTAAATCTCCTATAGAGATCTTGATCTTAAGGAATTAAAAATAGGTGAGCCTGTGGCTTGGACCGCTACTTAGTTATCGATGGACCCGGCGGGATTTTCTGTGGCGGGAGGATTTCCGACCTCATTCGAACCCGCGAGCTTCCGGGTGCAAGCCGGATGTTCGTACCAGGCTGAACTACGGGCCCGGACGTTCTGGAAGGAGAGCAAATTATTAAATTTAAACCCTAGCCACGAACCACCTGTTCGAAGAGGTCGGCCAGCAATTTCCCAACCCTGTCAACATCCCTCGTTTCGGCAAGCTCGTTGGCTTTTCTGCTCGCGCGCTCCCAGAGCTCAGCGTCTGCCAGCAACTTCGCGCACGCTGACGCAAAGCTCTCTACTTCAGGCTCTGCCACCAAACCTGCGCCCGACCTGGCAAACCTAAGGGCCGCGTTGTTAGGATAGTTGGCAGTTACTATCGGGGTTCCAAAGGTCATGGCCTCCAAGGCGGAGATGCCGTCGCCCTCCCTTTCGCTGGCGAGCACAAACAGGCTCGCGGTCGATAGCAACTCGTAGAGCTCAGGGTCAGGAAGGTTGCCGTGGACGACAACGCCATTAATGTCTCTCGCCATATCTCTAATCCTCTCCTCCTCGGGCCCAGAACCTACTATGTGGAGCTCAGCAGAGTGTAGCTCCATCTTGATCTTAGGCATACAGCGAACCAGCATATCCACATGCTTGTGCGGAAGGAGTCTTCCCACGTAAACAATCCTACCCTCTACCCTCGGCTTACGATATCTCCTCATCTCACCCAGTTTCAGCGGATTCGGAATTAGCCTAACGTCTCTTATGCCGAGCAGATCCCTTGTCCTCTCGAGGGTGAACTCCGACACCGCCACGTGGTGGTCGCTGGCCTTCGCCACAATCCTCTCGAGCGCCATGACGCTCCGCCCTTCCCAAACCTCGCACCACTCCTGCACTGTCTTAGCGCGTCTGATCGGTGAGAGCAGCGAATGCAATAGGGGCCACTCGCTCAAGTAGTAGATGTCGTAGTCACCTGCTGCCTTAACGAACAGGGAGCTCATAGCCAACCTGAAACTACCGTAGAGCGACCTCTTGGCGCCTCTGACGTAATGCCTGCCCACACCGTGTCTGAAGATCCTGACCGCTCCTTTTCTCTCCTCGGCCGGAAGGCTGGTGCTGTATCTCGAGGTGTGGACGTCCACTTCAAAGCCGTTTCCCGAAAGCCATTCCGTGAGTATCTCATAGCGCCTCTCCGAGCCACCTATATGTGGGAAGAACAACTCGACCACGAACGCAACCCTCATATTGACCACCACAAGGAAAGCGCGCGCGCTAACATAACGCCGCTATATCGCCTCCCTTAAACTCTCTCCTCTGAAGCTGGCCCCATCGGGACGGGCACCTCCTCAGAATGCCTGATGCGGGGGTGACGGTGAATTCGAGAGGATCTATTGTGGTCCACCTGCAAGCTCCCAACCTCGGTCATCGAGCATCTGACACCTTCTCCACCTTAAAGGGACAATGTTGTTGGTTAAATTCGGTCATATCGTGAAGATTTATGTTTATGCGCTCCCTGTCACGTCCTACGGTTCCGGTAAGAAATATATCCTTCGCGCTTACGACCAGTGATGCGAGGCCACCGTTGTGTAGCCTGGTCTAGCACGCAGGCCTGTGGTGGTTTGGCATTTTGCCGCCGCGAAAAGCCTGATGCACCAGTTCGAATCTGGTCGGTGGCCCTCATCGAAGCTTAGCCCCTAAGGATTTTCTCCATCCGCTCGATTTTACCATCCGAAAGTCAATTGCCAGAAAATTCTCAGGATCTCAGTAGCATGTAGCTCACGACTTGGCTTGCATATACTTCCTCTCGATCTCCTTTAGCTTCCTTATCCTCCGGAGGTGTCGGCTCTCTCCGGAGAACGGCGTCTCAAGCCAAACCTTTACTATCCTCTTTGCTTCCTCTATGCTGGTCGTTCTGCCTCCTAGGGTCAAGACGTTGGTGTCACCGTGTTCCCTCGCGATCCTCGCGGTGAACTCGTTCCAACAGAGTGCGGCGTAAATGCCAGGCACCTTATCGGCAACTCTGGACATGCCCTGCCCCGTACCACATATCAGAATGCCGCGTCCACCCCTCTCCAAGATTCTCTCGCAGACTTTGATAGCATAATCCGGATAGTCGTCATTGGGGTCATACGCATGCGCACCCACATCCTCAAATTCGTAGCCAATGTTAGTAAGGAACCTCTTGATCTCCTCCTTCATCTCAAACCCTGCGTGATCGCTTCCTATGTATATCAAGGGTCCTCGCTTCACGTTCCTCAGCATATGAGGTTTTAAATCCTTGTTCCAGAAAACACCCGACTAACGGCCGATTCGTCCCTTTATTTTCAGGGGGTCGGTCTCAACGTATTTTACCAACAGGAGGACGCAGGGTACCAATAGAGCTGAAGACACTGGTCCCCAGAGCAGCAGTCCGATAGAGTATTTCCGACCCTCAACCAGGGGCAGATCCGCTATGAAACCAGCCACAAAACGAGCTATGGCTTGCAGCACGTTCAGCGGGACTGATATCAGCCCGTAGTAGCTGCCAGCTCGAGCCTCGCCGCTTGTGATCTCGTCCTCGTGCGCGATGTCGGCCGTCACGGGATTCGGGAACAGGTACCAGCCTGAGATACCTACGGCCACTAGCAGAATGAAAGAAGTCGCCTGTATTATGCTGGGCACGAAGCTTAGGACCTGTTGTCCTATGATGAGCGTGAGTGGCAGGGAAGCGGTTAACACGACCAAAGACATGACCAGGGGCTTCTTCTTACCAACCCCTCGGGAGACCGCGGTCCATACGAAGAAGAGCACGACCGTAGCGAGGAGCAAAATACCGCCGGCCATCAGGCTCTCCACATCGGACAGCATCAGGACCCTCTGAACATAGCTCAATATCAAGCTCGCGAGTATTGCGGTCGGCATCGACATCAGTCCCTGCATGGCTAGCCAGTACCTGTAATTCCTGTTGCTGACGAGTATGCGTACCTCCCTGCGGACGTTGGGCTTCGGCATCGGCCTCATCTCCTCCTTTATCTTGATCAGGGCTGGAACGTACAACACTACCTCGAGAGCGGCTAGGCCGAGCAGCATGCACAAGAGCAGCAGAGGAGACCTGACCGTGATCGGTAGCGAGAAGCTAAATAGCACTCCTACCACCTGCGCTAAAATCGCGAACGTGTTCTGGTAAGCTGAGACCGCAACCCTTTCCTCCGGATTTGCGATTTCCGCAAGCCAAGCCGTGTATGGCGTGCTCAGGAGGCCGTAGCTAAAGTTTGCAAGGCTCAAGAAGAAAACCAAATATAAGAACAGACCCGTCTGGTCCTCGGTCGAGATTAAGTAATTAGGCACGAAGATCATGACGGTGGAGGCAGCCAACAGTACGCTGCCGACTAACATGTATGGTTTCCTCCTGCCCCACCGTTCGCTTCTGGTAACGTCGCTAAGGTAGCCGAAATACCATCCTGAGAACGCGATCACAAGCTTGCCCACGGCGAAGGCAACCCCTGTCAAAATCCCACCGATGCCAAAGAACTCCAAGTAGAGCCAGAAGGTCGCTAGGTCGATCAAGGACAACAGGACGGAGGAGCCGAGCCTTCCCATAGCGTATATCAGAGCAACTCTTTTAGAAGACGCCGAGCTCTTATCCCCGGTCACGTCTCCACACAGGGTGTTGAGTATATTAAACTAACGAGATTAAATAAAAACGAAGCAGAAAGGTCGCGTGTTTAAGCCATGTAGATCGTCAACTAGGTGACCGCATTACCCCACCAACATTAATAAGAGGCCGGGAGGCATTGAGGCTTAAGACAGGCGGGCGGCAAAATGAGCTCTGACGTATCGAGGTTCGTGGAGCAGTTGAAGGATGTCGAGAGCAGGTGGAACAAAGCCTGGGAGAAGGACAGGGTGCACGAGGTCGATCGCGTCGACGACAAGCCAAAGGTATTCTGCACGGTGCCCTATCCCTACTGCAGTGGTCCCGCACACCTGGGGACCGCCTACACAATAAGCAAGGTCGACACTTACGTCAGGTTTAAACGTATGCAGGGGTTCAACGCGTTGCTGCCGTACGCTTTCCACTGGACAGGCGTAACCATAGCCGGTATCTCCGAGAGGATAAAACGCGGCGACGAGAAGACTATACGCATACTCCACGAGATGGACAAGGTGCCTATGGAGACCGTTGAGAGGTTCAAGGACCCCGTCTTTCTCGCCAGGTACTACATGGGCAGGATAAGGTCCGCGCTCGTAGAGCTCGGCCTGCACGCGGACTGGAGGAGGGAGTTCTTCACCTCAAGCAACAACGAGGCCTACAGCAAGTTCATCAGCTGGCAGTATCTAAAGCTCAGGGAGCGTGGCTACATAAGGCGGGGTGAGCACCCTGTAGTATGGTGTCCGCGCTGCAGGAGCGCGACGGGCGACCACGACAGGCTCGAGGGCGAGGGCGTAGGCCCCGAGAAGTTCACTCTTGTTAAGTTCACCACCGCGGACAACAGGAAGCTGGTTGCTGCGACCTTCAGGCCCGAGACCGTCTACGGCGTCACGAACGTCTGGGTGAACCCAAACGCAACTTACGTTGAGCTCGACGTCGACGACGAGGTGTGGGTTGTGAGCGAGAGGACCGAGGAGAAGCTCAGGGACCAGAAGTTCCACACGCGTCTACTCAGGAAGCTGAGCGGCAAGGAGCTGCTTGGCCTTGAGGTAAAGGCTCCGATGTCCGGCTTCGTGGTGCCCGTCTTGCCGGCTGAGTTCGTCGACCCGATGCTCGGTACGGGGGTTGTTTACAGCGTCCCGGAGCACGCGCCCTACGACTACGTCGCGCTGATGGAGCTCAAGAGGACACCGCAGAAGCTCGTGGAATACGGCCTGGACCCGAAGCTCCTCGAGGGCATAGAACCTATCTCTATAATAAGGACTGAGAGGTTCGGAGAAAAGCCTACCAAATACGTGGACTCGCTGGGCATAACGTCGCAGACCGACCCGAGGCTCGAGGAGGCGACCTCGGAGGTGTACAGGGAGGAGTTCATGAAGGGCATCATGAGGGAGAACACCGGCCCCTTCGCGGGTATGCCCGTGAGGGATGCAAAGGAGTTGATGGCATCAAGGCTCATAGAGAGCAAGGATGGCGCCGAGCTCCTCGACTTGCCCTCCCCGGTCGTGTGCCGTTGTGGCACGAGGAATCACGTGAAGATACTGCCCGATCAGTATCTGCTCGCCTACTCTGACCCATCGTGGAAGGAGCTAGCTAAGAGGGCCCTCTCAAGGATGAGGATACTGCCGGAGGAAGCGAGGCCTCTTTTCGAGAGCTACATAGACTGGTACAAGGACTGGGCGTTCGTCAGGACGTTCGGCCTCGGAACAAGGCTGCCCTGGGACAGCTCCTTCATGATAGAGACGCTGAGCGACTCAACGGTGTACAACGCCTACTACATAGTGGCGAAGTACGTGAACGATGGCAGGCTTAAGCCCGAGCAGATGACCGAGGGCTTCTTCGACTACGTCATGCTCGGCAGGGGGTCAGCTTTAGATGTTGCAAGAGATACCGGTTTGTCGCCGGAGTTGCTTGAGGAGATAAGGAAGGACTTTGACTACTGGTACCCCGTGGATCTGAGGGTTTCCGGAAAGGACCTGATAGCCAACCACCTTACCTTCTACATATTCCACCACGTCGCAATATTCCCGGAGGAAAAGTGGCCCAGGGGCATAAGCGTGAACGGGTTCCTAAAGATAGAGGGACAGCCAATGCACAAATCCAAAGGCGTCTTCATAAGCCTCGACGACGCGCTCCGAGACTACGGCGCGGACGTGACAAAGCTGACATGCCTTCTCCTCGCCGACGGCTTGGACGATCCGGACTGGAGGGCGGAGAGGGCAGTGGACTCCGTGAAGGCAGTGCAGGCCCTCTTTGACACCTTCGACCACAAGCCCGAGGGCTCGAGGGTGGAATTGGGCCACCCCGAGAGGTGGCTGCTGTCGAGGCTGAGCGGTCACGTGAAGTCCGTTACCTCGAGCATCGAGGAAATGATGCTGAGGAGGGCCGCATCCGAGGTGGTATTCGATATGAGGAACGACCTCAGGTGGTACGCAAGGCGGGTCGAGGAACCTAACAGCGACGTGGTCAAAAGGTTCTTCGACGCTTGGGTCAGGATGCTGGCTCCCTTCGTACCACACGTAGCTGAGGAGCTCTGGCACAGAATGGGCAACGAGACGTACGTGGTGCAGGCGAGCTGGCCCTCAGCTGCGGGCAAGGTTGACATCCGAGCCGAGGGGGCGGAGGAGTACCTTAAGTCGCTGGTCGATGACGTGAGGGACGTGATGTCCATACTGCCGTTGAAGCCCTCAAAACTCCACATATACACTTGCTCCGAATGGAAGCGCGAGGCGGTGAAGTTTGTGCTTGAAGCTGGAGCTGAGAGGGGAGACTACTCGAGGTTGCTGAGGCCTGCTATAGAGCACATCTCCAGCACGAGGAGGGAGGTCAGAAAGGAGGTGGTCGCCAAGTTTCTGAACATGGCCGCGAGGCGCATCGGGGAGATGCCGGCGTGGGCGAAAGAGCTGATTGCGTTGGAGCCAGCGTTTGATGAGCTTTCGTTCTTGGAGGAGTGCCGGAGCTTTCTGGAGAGGGAGCTTGGGCTCGAGGTGCGCATTTACAGCGAGGACTCTGTGAACAAGTACGACCCGAGGGGAAGGGCTACTGCCGCCGAACCCCTTAGGCCAGCAATATACTTGGAATGAGCTAACCGTGACCGAAGCCGATGGGCTTGGAGCTTAAGGCGATTTGGCGCCATCTTCTGCGTTCTTACACGTTTTCAGAAAAAGCATAAAGAATCAATGGGTATGTTGGCGTTGAACTCTTTAAGCCTTTACGGGAACTCAGCCATGTTCCCGTAAGCCTCATCGTTGAAGCAGGAAGCCCACACCCTTTTCAGGGGTGGGTAGCTCGCATAAGCACCGTTTATCCTCAAGAAATCAGAAAACAAAATTAATAAACACGATTAATTCCCAAAAACATATGGAATTACCTCCTCCACCGCCGCCTGAGATGGAGCCTTACGTCCTCTATGTGGGCAAGTCGTTCATGGACGGTGCCAGGAGGGAGTTTGGGCTTGGACCTTTGAGCAGGAAGCTGCTGTTGAAGATGGTGGAGAAGCTGGAAGTGCCTTTCAGGGAGATAGACAGAGATGAGGCCAAAAGACAGCTCGACTCGATCGCCCAGATGCGCGGCGTGTCCGTGAGTACCTCTGACCTAATAAAGAACATATCGCTTGCGCTCTTCACGCCAACGACCCTCTTGATGGCCTTAGGAAAAAAGTGGTCTACGGAGCAGGGGCAGATCTGGGAGATAGCGTCATCTTGGAGCTGATATCCGAAATACCAAGAGCGTTTAGGCCATCCCTGATCTACGAGATATGGGTCGTGATGCCCAAGAGTCCAGAGGGGGCGGCGAGCTCGAGGAAGTTGATGAAGGCGATCGCATCTAGGGTCAAGGTGCCACCCTTGACCGATGAGGAGTGGGATGGCCTAGAGCCCATCAGGACGAGCTTGCTGGAGACAGGGATAACTGGAGCTAACTATAACCTGTGGCAGGCGCTGTAGGTTGAAGCCAGGGAGCTGAGGGTATGCTGCAGAAAACCTCAAAAAGGTGCTAAGGAGACTACCTGACCGGATATCTTCCGAACTTTTTCACAGCATCGTACAACGCCAAGACGTTGGCGATGGGGACCCTCGGTTGGACGTTGTGTATCGTGTTAAACACGAAGCCTCCACCCGGGGCAAAGATGCCGATGCGCTCACGCACCTCTTCTCTCACCTGCTCCGGGGTGCCGAAGGGGAGGGTACGCTGCGTGTCTACACCCCCTCCCCAAAAGGCTATTTTGTCGCCGTACTTCTCCTTTAACCTCTTTGGCTCCATGTTTGCAGCTGAGGTCTGCACAGGATTGAGCACGTCAAAACCAGCTTCGATGAACTCCCCTATCAGGGGCTCGACGGAACCACACGAGTGGATGAACGTCTTCCAAGAGGTGTGCTCGTGTACCCACTCATTGACACGCTTGTGGAACGGAAAATAGAGCTTCCTGTAGGTAGCTTTCGAGATTATAGGGCCCCTCTGCGTCCCGAAATCCGTGCCAGATACGAAGACTGTCGTGCCCCTGTTCCCTACCGCCTTCCTTATTCTCTCTAAGTTCTCCAACGCGACCTCACACTGGCGCTCGAAAACTGCATAAATGTAATCGGGGCGCAAGGCGTGGCACATATACCACTCCTTAACCCCCCGGACACCCCTCGGGTGTTTCAGTTGCAACCCGGGCACCAAGGCGATGTCCCCGAAGCTGGTGCCGCCGAAGTTTGCGAAGACGGCCTTTCCCGTCTGATACAACCGTTCGGCTTCAGCGGATAGGAACTCCAGTTCCTCGCTCGAGATCTTCACGAACTCCTCGACGTTGTCCTCGATATCCAGCTTCTTCCAGTCGATGGGCGCTTGTCTGTCTGTGGCGTCGAAGTAAAAACCGCCCTTGGGCATCTTGGCGCACGGCGGAACCGAGGTGTCGCCCTGAGGGTACATCAAAATCCCTCCCTCCTCATCCGGTCGGGTGTTGAACTTCCTCGGCACGAGCACCGGGGTCCCATCGAAGAGCCTCCAAGGTTTCCAACCCTCGTTCTCGAAACCGAACATCGTGAACTTGCTGCTGAGGCCGACGACGTCTACGCCCAAGGCCTCGATGAGGTCAGGGGCAATCTCTCCGAGCATCTGGTAGGGCTCTATGACCTTTACGGGCGTGCCCGGAGGATCCAGCTTCAAGGCCTGCCTCAGCGCATAAACCGTGCTCACGTGCATCCCGGTCACGGGGCTCGCGCCTAGGTCTACTGGTACCCTGTCCGGCTCCTCGTGGTTCAGGGCGGTGATCACGCGCTCCCTAGAGTCCATTCCTTAATCGCCCTGTTCCGACATTTTTCTCAGAGTTTTTATCCTTTTTCAGAGGGCTGTGGCGCGCTACCCATGCGGATTGAAACCCAGTATCGTAAAAGGTATATGACGAAGTTAGTGCGACTATTCGATTGGGAGTAGCATGGAGGATAAGGGAAAGAGAACTTTCATCGGCCGCATTGTCTTCAGAAAGGTCGATCGGGTCGGCAGGATCAAGGTGCCTGACAATGGCCGTAAGATTGAAGCTAAGAATCAAAGTTGATGGGAGATCGGCTGTAGACACGTCTCTTCTTAACAGCGGTTATGAGGCACCCACTCCACAACTGCTCATTCCAGTGGATCTGGTGAGGAGACTTGACCTCTGGCCTCCCCAAGGTGCTTCAGAAGCGCGCGCTAGAAATAGTAGCCTGAAGCTCGTAAGCCAAACACTCTTCAAGGTGTTGGTAGCTCGTTGGCGGGCCCGGAGAGACTTTCGGCAAAGGCCTTCGAACTCACGATCTGCGGCTCTTCCCCTCGAGATAGAAAGCCGCCGCCTTGTCCTGGTTCCCCTGCATGCGCATCTAGGCCTCCCGCCTGTTTGATACGGGCCCATCTGCGGGCTCCGGACCCGCGGTCTAGAGTAGAGGAAACGGACATTAAAAATGTTCCTATTCGCAAAGAAGCGGACTAGAGCCGTCAGCTACCCATGTCTGAAGGATGTGGGCTTGAAGCTTAGGGTGGTTCGACGCTGTCTTCTCACACACGCATTCGTTTGAAGAACCACTTGTAGCGCGCGCAACTGACCCAGCAACCCCTCCTTGCCCCTCCGGCGGTTTGCTGGGTTTCCCGCCTGAAACAGTTGTTGAAACAGCCGTCGGAGGGCCTCTGCCGGCGGCCACGATAGCCTTAAGCTCGTCGAACCTGCGCTCCAATGCTTCTACCCGTTGCATGGTGTTTGAGATGTTGACTGTCAGAGCCTCTTTTAGACCTCTGAACTCCATCTTGATCTCCGAAGGGTCTAGGTCTGCAAGCCCCGCCTCCCGCAATATCCGAGAAACCGTGCCTTTTGGGATTTTTGTGATATTTGCTATCTGGTTGTACGTCCTGCCCTCGTTGTAGAGCTTGATCACCTCCTGTTTTCTGTCGTCTCCAACGGTTTCAGCAACGGTTTCAACAGTGGTTTCAGGGGTTCCGGAAGCGGTTTCAGGAATAGTTTCAGGGGCGGTTTCAAGAGCTTCGGGAACGGTTTCAGGGGTAGTTGTAGATGGTTGCACCGACTCATGTACAGTTTCAAGAGTTTTCTTCTTCAAAACCGCTTTGCCCACAAACCTTATAATCCAGCAAGAGTTAGCGCGCGCACAAGTCTCTCCATTAACGGAATCCTCTTCTCAAGGGAATCGAACCTAGCGTTCACCTCACTCCTGAAGGATAGCATTTCGTTCCTAGCGCGCGCTCGCGAAGTATGGCCTCCCAAAGCTCCTAGAGGGAAGTGGGAAGGGGCGGACCGTGTCAGGCAGGAAGCGGAAGCGGTAGCGTACGTGCCTTCAAGATGCCACGGACATACCGTGCACGCGCTTAGGACATTAGCGTTCGCGAAAGCCCCTTTCCAAAAAATCGCGATATTGCTTAACCTTGTCCTGAGGGAAGGGATTTACTACAGTTATCTCCTTAATGTTCGAAAGCTCCTCGTCAAGCGAATATATTATCGTTGACCCCATAGACCTAGCAAGCGAGATGATATACCCGTCCCAGGATTCGATGTCGTAGACTGTAGCGTAATCTAGGCAATCTGCTGCGATCCCCGGTGCGATATACGGGTAGAGCGCTGGCGACCCTGACCTCAGAATCCCTTCCATAACTTTTTTTACGTCAATTTTAGAAACTCGTAAGTAGCGCGTTGCTATATGATATGCTCCCATGACCGCAGGTATAGGTAATGCAACCCTCCTCTTCTGCAGCATCACCTCGGAGATGAATTCTATGCTGTGCACCTTAAGCGGGTTTTCGAAGCACGCTGGTACTATTACGCTTGCATCGAGCACCCCATCAGGGTAGGCCAAGCTTTCTTTTTGCGTATCCATGGCTCATCCACTTCCAGCTCTCTTCCAGCTTCTCTGTAAAAGCCTCTGCCTTAATAGCCATCGCAAGGTTTGCCCAATCTTGGACTTTCTTCGCGAGGTCCTTGGGAGTGGGTTCGAGAATTACACGTGAACCGTCAAGCCTCACGGTCAACTGTCCTCCCTCCTTTAGACCAAGAGCCTCACGAATGCGTGATGGCAGTACGAGCCTTCCTTGTTTGTCTATGATGATGGAATCTTCCACATTATTCACCTTATGGATATATATTTACCACATATATAAATCTTTATTAATAATGTTTTGTTACAACCAAACTTGAGCTGGGTCTTTATATACTGTCTTACTGAAGCCTAAATTTGCTCTACTCCCATGTACCCACTCATCCCCCATATAAGCGCGCGCACTCCAAAGGATAAAAACGCGAAATATGCCCGAATTCTAGTCAACTGGAACAGAAACAAGGTTAAAATGACTTTTTTTTGTGTTTAAGGGTTAAATAGTTTCCATCTCGTTCTTAGTGGCGCAAGGTGAAAAATAAGTTTGAATAATATCAAGTTTGGTAAGAGAGCTCTTGCTCTCTTGCTGACTGCAATGGTGTTAGCAAGCGTAGTACCTCTATTGCCAATACAGTTCTCAGCTAAGGCGTCACCAGGAACCAAGTGGGTATTCGTTCTCAAAGACACACTGAACGAGACGGTAAGAGCTGGAGAAGCTAAGGTAGAGCTGTGGAACTACACCTATAATGGTGGTTGGACGAAAATAGGCAAGGTAGCTGGGCCCGTAACTGTGGGCGAGGGCGGCATCGTCGAGATGGACCTGCCGCAGATGTGGAACGCGAGCGGCGTAACCTACACGTACATAGACTACGTCCTCGTGGTTAAGTGGACGCCGGAAGGCAAGTCGACGCCCTTCCTGCTCTTCAATAATTCGGTCATGGAACTCAGCTATGAGCTGAATGGTTACGCAAGAGGCAAGGTCGCAGGTGGCGAGCTTCTGAACATGACTGAAGACAGATTACCCACAATTCACGTGAACGTTGACAACGAATATTTCGGTCCAGACGCCGAGTACCCGGTATATATGGTGTGGCTCGGCAGGGCTGTGGTGCAGCCTTACGACCACTCTGGCTTCCCGCTAACTGGAGCGAGCGTCGAGATGATACTAAATGCCACCGACAAGACAGCGTACAGCTTCGTGAAGTTGGTGAACGGGACACTTGGATCTGAGTTCACAGGAAACATACCTTACGCAGATATTAATAGTGAAGTCGGATGGGCGATATTCGATGTGCCAGTGAACGACACCAGAGCTGACGTGAGCAGTTGGGAAGGTTACGACACGAACCTCGCGAATGCCACCTTCCTGATAAGGTGGAAGCCGAGCGCAACAGATCTCAGGAACGGCCCGGTCGTGGGCAGGTTCATGGTCAACTTCACGATGCCCGCACCTTTGCCCGACTCCATAGGTCCTATATTTAACGTAGGCGCCATATCTGGTACTGCATCCGAGGAAATAGACCTTAACGATGAGATAACAGCAGAATGTACTGTAGACTGGCTGATTACTTTCATGACAGACATGGCGGGCAATCCTTGGTACACAGAGCAGGCTAAGCTCAAGGCCAAGGCCATGAAGCTCGACGGCTCTGACTTCTACGCTACCTACCCGTTCGTCGGAGCAAGGGTTGCTCCAGGCATATACCTCTTGAGGTTTCCGTATAATCTGACTGGTGTAGATGCTTGGGACTTCATACTTAAGATGGATGTGCAGTGGTACTCGAGTGTCGTAAACGTTACCACACTTCCCGATGTAGGAGGGCTAGATTATATTGGTGATAATGTCGGCTCGATTAAGTCTCCGTATTACATCCCTTTGAACTGCAGCATGGTCTCAACTAGGGTGTGGCTGATGACGAGCACAGAGATACCCGAGTGGGTTCAGAACCCGTGGGCAGCTGAGATACTATTGCCAGCTGAGACAGCCGGAGCATCTGGCGCGGGCTCGGTGTACACAACCATAGACTGGACGAGCAACTTGGGGCAGCTGGTGCTTCCAGATACTGACGCGGTGATGCACATAAAGGACCCGCTCGAACTCGCTGGTCTGTGGTCATACTATGGTGATTTCGACTATTACGATTACGTCATGGATCACCTCCTGTACAAGAACTACGAGGGCTGGCTGCCGCACCAGAACCTGGGAGAGACGAACCTCAGGATATGGTACAAGGGTATAAAGGTGCTCGACACGACCGAGGAGTTCCCGTCCGGAGCGACCCCGATATCACTGACCATGGACAACTACGCCAACTGGTACTATGGTGTAGGCGTTCCGGATAACGAGATAACATACCACCTAGCGATCTACGAGCTCGGCTTCGTGCTCAAGTTCAAGGTAGACAACGCGACCAGCTTGGTGCCGCGCTACGTGCCCCTCTTCTTCAAGGACCCGAAGGGAGAGCTCGTAGGCCCGGTCGGCAGCTCCGACGGCGTCTATGAGATAGCAGACGCTCCGATAGGCAACTTCAGCAACTTCTTCATACTCTGGAAGGGCTCCGCTATACCTGCGAGCAACATAAAGAGCGTGTACGTCAACCAGAACCTACCGAACATGGAGCTGCTGTTCCCAGTCTACGACCTAACGATAATACCTTGGAGCCAAGACCCGTTCATGATCCACGGAGTGAACGTGTCGCTCTTCTTCAGGGTAGACTTCTCAGCTCTCGGCATACCCAAGTACAAGCTTGATTCGGTGCTGCACTCTCCAGAGTTCATTAAGGCATTCCTGCCAACGGGCAAGTCCAAGTACACCGTGCTGAGCGAAGAGCCGCTCGTGTGGTGGGTCGAACTCAAGCCAGACTGGCCCTTCGGCGTCTCGGGCTTGGTCGACTTCCTGAGCAGCTGGGACAACTCGACGGGCACTCCAAGGCAGATGGTGAAGTACGAGAAGCTTCCGCCGAGGACCTATGACATAAGGGCGTTCACGGTGACAAGTAATAGCGTCGGGCCTGAGGACTACGGCTTCAGGTTCGGCGACGAGAACGTGACGCTCTACTGGAGCCAGGACAAGTACCCGGGCGTTAAACCCATAGTGCTCAACAGGACGATGACCTTAGACCTGAAGACCTACGTCTACGACCCGCGCATAGCGCTCAGAGATGCTACCGGAAAGCCCTTGGTCATAAACGGGGCAATATGGCCCCAGAACGAGACCTCAGCGGTAATACTCGCGGACAAGTTCCTTACCTCAGAGCCGAACAACTACACGCTGAGGTACAACTTCACAGACGCCGAGGGCAAGATGGTGTTCTTCTCGTACAACGCCACTGGCGACAACTACCCAACTGGCTGCAGGTTCATGATAGGAGGCCTGAACTACTCCTTCACGGTCTACTACAAGGGTGTCTTGGTTTTCAACGGCACCGTCACTCTGCTTAACCCGTACGTCGGCAAGGTAAACCCGATAATAACCTCGG
>Ga0123519_10002892_pt1 | contig 28765 bp, 28 predicted proteins | sample YelNatPaOPRAMG02_FD_87396 | JGI IMG/M metagenome (GOLD analysis project Ga0123519, IMG submission 87396) | Hot spring microbial communities from Yellowstone National Park - Yellowstone National Park OP-RAMG-02 (version 2) | ecosystem: Environmental > Aquatic > Thermal springs > Hot (42-90C) ...
AAAGGAAAAGGAAAAATTCTCCACCCTTGTAGAAAACGTGCCCTTTGGTATAGCCATGATAGATAAAAAGGGTAAATACCTCTTTTTTAATAGAAAGTGGCAGGAGATATTCGGATATGACCTAAAAGACATCCCCGATGGTGCCACATGGTTTAAGAAGGCATTCCCCGATCCCACATACAGAAAGGGGGCCATAAAGGCATGGGTTGGGGAGATAGAAGACATCACACCTGGAGAAAAAAAGCCCTATATCTTCACTGTAACATGCAAGGACAAAAAAGAGAAGATTATCTCATTTACTGCAGTAAAATTAAATAATGATATGTATGTTATGACCTATGAGGACATAACCCAGGCAAAACTAACAGAGCAGCAGCTCCTTCAGGCCCAGAAGATGGAGTCCATAGGAAGGCTTGCAGGAGGCATTGCCCATGACTTTAATAATATGCTCACCGTCATATATGGTCATACGCAGTTAGGTCTTTTAAACCTTGAAAGTAATAATCCCCTTTATCATAGATTCGAGGAGATTCAAAAGGCAGCTAAGCGCTCTTCTGAGCTTACAAAAAACCTCCTTACCTTTGCAAGAAAACAGCCAATGCAGCCAAAGGTATTAGATGTCAACATGGTAGTGGAGGATATGCTCAAGATGTTAAAACGCCTCATAGGAGAGAACATAGAGCTTATCTGGAAACCACGGACAGATTTATGGCATGTAAATTTAGACCCATCACAGCTCAATCAGGTTATACTCAACCTTGTAATAAATGCAAAAGATGCCATATCCTATAAGGGCACAATAACCATTGAAACAGATAATATAACCCTTGATGAGACATACTGTTTACACCATATAGGCTTTACCCCAGGGGATTATGTAATCTTATGCATAAGTGATAATGGGGCTGGTATGGACAAAGAGACCTTAGAACATATATTTGAGCCATTCTTTACAACAAAACCTCAAGGTGTAGGAACAGGTCTTGGTCTATCCACAGTGTATGGTATTGTAAAACAAAATAACGGTTTTATTAATGTATACAGTGAGCTAAATAAGGGCTCTACATTTAAGATATATTTTCCCCGTGCTATTGAGGATAAGGAAACTGCAAAAACTGATACAAAAAAACAAATCTTAAAGGGAAGGGAAGAGACTATCCTTCTGGTAGAGGATGAAGAGGATGTCCTTGAGCTGTGTAAAACCATGCTTGGTGAGTTAGGATATAAGGTGATTTCTGCCAGATCACCTAAAGAGGCTATAGATAAGGCACAGACATTTAAAGGCAAAATCCATCTTTTACTAACAGATGTAATAATGCCTGAAATGGATGGTAAAGAGCTTGCAAATCAGATAAAAAACATAATACCCTCCATTAAATGCCTTTTCATGTCAGGTTATACATCCAATGCAATTATCCATAATAGTATCCTCGATGAAGGTTTAAACTATATCCAGAAGCCTTTTACCTTAAATGATTTAGCATTGAAGATAAGGCAGGCTTTGGAGAGAAGGGATGATGTCTCTATTTAGTTTATTCATATCAGGTGGCTTCAATAAAAAAAGATGGATACCATGTCTTATATAATTAAGATATCCATCTTTTTAAACAAGAATTATTATTTTTTAAATAAATCCTTCAAGGCTGAACCTGCTGTGAATTTAGGAACCTTTTTTGCAGGTATCTTCATCTTTTTACCTGTCTGTGGATTTCTACCTGTTCTGGCCTTTCTCTGATAAACAGAAAACGTGCCAAAACCGATTAATGTAACCTTTTCCCCTGCTTTTAAAGCATCCTTAATGTTTGCAATAAAAGAATCCACCATCTTTGCTGCTATTGTTTTTGGAACCTCAACCTCTTCTGCTATTTTTCCAACCAGCTCTGCTTTGTTCATAGTTCCCCCTTATATTTTTTTATTTATGTTAATTGTTTGATTTTTACAATACACAATCTAAAGAGTTAAGACAACATTTTTTTAAAAAAATTTTAACTTTTTAAAATTTATTTCTTCAGCGGTGGTATACATACTATAAACCTTGACCCTTTATCTTTTTCACTGATAAGGTTTATAGAGCCCTCGAGGGATTCTACAATAGATTTTACGCATGAAAGCCCGAAACCGGAGCCAAAATCTATCTGGGTATCTTTTTTCTCTTTGCATAAAAAGCGTTTAAATATATTTGCCTGCTTTTCTGATGGAATCCCTGATCCGTCGTCTTCAACAGTAATAATAAGCTCATCTTCTCCTTTAATAATAATATTTATCTCTTTTTTTCTGTACTTCAGGGCATTTGTTATGAGATTTCTCAAAATCTGCACCATCTTTTTTTTGTCATGGAAGAAAGGTTTATCCTTATATTTTCCCTGTATTGTTATATATATATTCTTTGTTTTTAATATGTTAAATAAATCATCTTCCTGTCTGTTACATATATATTCCTCGAAAAAATTAGGCTCTATCATCTCGATGGCATCATTTACTGCTTCTTTTATTAAATCTTCTATCATAAACTCTTCTTCCCTAATAACACCCTCCTCTGAGCGGTACACCTCTATCATATCTTGAAGATATGTCTTTGCCTTATTTGCATTTCTCAAAATCATGTCGAGATTCTTCTTCTGTCGTTCTGTCAAACTACCGTACTTATCTTCTTTACTTAAAAGATTATTGGCAGTAGTTGAGATAATAGATATGGGCCCTGTTAGGTCGTGTATTAATAAATCGATAAGCGACTTTTTTCTGTTCACAGGATTCCACCTTTTAATTTAAAGTAATTTTGTATTTCTGTTTTAAAATTTTATATATATCATCAATAATGTTAAAGGAAATTTTTTTAAATGCAATGCTCATACCTTTTGCAAATGATTCGGCATTATGTTCTTGCATTGGTTCTTTTTCCCTGTATTTTTTCTGAAAGATTATTTTCTTTGTTATATCAATTTCTCTGTTGTCCAGCAGGGCTATGTTCAAGGTCAAAACAGAGTATGGTTTGCCCTCTTCTATTATTTCAAGAAACTCTTCTATGCCTGCCTCTAAAGAGAAAACTGCTTCATAGGGGTCTTTATATGAAAACACCTTTGAAAAAATATTTGCATTAACGAGGTCCCTTAAAAAATAATCGCTCAATAGATCTGCGGGATTTACCCTCCATCTACTGTAGACATAGGAATTGAGTTTAAAGGGTGAGCCCTTATAATACATACGGGTATTATTGTAAATCTCCATGATGGAGAATCTTTCTATCTTTATAGTGGTGTCTAAGGGGATAGTATTTTCAAATGCCGATGGATCATAATCGATAACAAAGTGTTCTACATATGATACCCTTCCTTTAGGGAAACAACCCTGGATAAACAAAAATGAAAAACACAGGGCAATGCAAAACACATTCTTTTTTAAAGATATATACATTTGTTTCTCTTTAAATAATCCTTTCCTTTAATAATTTACTACATCTTTTTGTGGTGGTTCACTAAAAATTATATCAGAAGGGCTATCCTTCAATCTCTCCATAAGTTCCTCCAGTGAAGATGATGCCCTTTTTATGCTTTCTATTGCCCTCTGAGTCTCTAATGTTATAGCATACACTTTTTTGTTAAACATATTAAATAATTGGTCTGTCTTTGTAGAAATATTCTTTATATTAATTGCATCTAAATCGTTTTTTAATTTTTCTATCAATGTCCTTGTGTTTTTTACCACTTCTGTGGCATCGGTAATCATTCCGGTGAGTTTTTCATCTTTTGTGATGATTTTTATCTGTTCTGAAATCTTTAAAAGATTTTCAGATATTTCATTCAGGTTTCCGACTATATTTTTTAACCTTTGATCATTTAAAAACATTTCCATTGTTTTTGTTGTCATCTTTATCTGATTAGAAATGCCTTCAAAGTCAATCTTACCAATGCTTTCGATTATTTTATTTACATTTGCAACTATCCTCTGTATGTCAGAGGGCACTGATGGAATTGCAGGATAATCTGGTCTGAATGAAAGTTTAGGTGTTCTCTTCAGGTCTTCTGGCCTTGCATTGTCAAGCTCAATATAAACCATCCCTGTGAGACCAACAGGTTCGAGTTTTGCAATTTTAGTCTTTTCAAAATCCCCTTCAAAATTAATTATCATCATCACCTCGATTAATCTATTATCTGGTGCAATATCTATAGATTTGACCCAGCCCACCTCTACTCCTCTGTATTTAACCTTTGAATCAACCTGCAAACCCTGAACGCTTTCATCAAAATAGGTAACATATATGGTTCCCTTTTTAAAATATTTTGCTGCACCAATCCATATAATACCCCCCACTAAAAGAAATGAACCTATAATAACAAATAAACCGACAAGAAAAGGTGTCTTTTTTTTCAAAGTCATGCCTTATGATATAATTGTTCAGGGATATGCCTGTTAAAAAAATTTCTTACCCTCGGGTCCTTTGATTCTTTTCTTAAAACATCTGGATCCCCCTCTGCGATTATACCCTTTTCTTCTTTATCAAGCATAATCACCCTGTGTGCTATATTGAATATAGATTCGAGCTCATGGGTCACAATAACCATCGTAGTTCCAATACCATTATTTATATTTTTTATCAATAGGTCAATTTCAGCTGCTGTTATCGGATCAAGACCAGCAGAAGGTTCATCAAAAAAAAGGATCGTTGGATCCAATGCCATTGCCCTTGCAATACCAGCTCTTTTTTTCATGCCACCAGACAGTTCTGAGGGCAGGTAAATCTCATAGCCCGAAAGACCTACCATTGCAAGCTTAATCTTTACCAAACGCTCTATTGCATCATGGGATAGGTCTGTATATTCCATCAAAGGCAATGCAATGTTTTCGTAAACTGTCATAGAACCTATAAGAGCTGATGATTGAAACAGCACACCTATGTCTTTTCTTAATTTCCTTAATTTATTTTCATCGGCATTTATAATATCTATGCCGTTTATTACCACCCTGCCCTTCTCAGGCTCATAAAGTCCTATCATGTGTTTTAAAAGAGTGGATTTTCCACAACCGCTCCCACCCAATACGACAAGTATTTCTCCCTTAAAGACATTTAAATTGACATTATTTAGCACAAGAGAATCTCCGAAACGAACCGTAAGATCTTCTACTGATATGGCAACCTCTTTCATATGGGAATATTCTAAATTTTATTCATTATTATTTAATATAACTCAACACAACGGCAAACATCGAATCCACAAGTATTATAATAAACAATGCCGTTACCACCGCAGATGTAGTTGCAGCACCTACCTCTTCCGCATTGTTTTTTACCTCAAAGCCCCTTTGACATCCTATACCTGCTATTAGGACTGCAAAAGTAATTGATTTTATCAAACTCGTAACAATGTCAAATATGTTGATTGCCTTCATTGTCTGCTGGATATAAGTATGGACAGTCAAATCTAATCCCAGCACACCTACTACAAATCCACCAAATATTGCAAATAAATCTGAAAAAATCGTCAAAAAAGGCATTGTAAACATTACTGCAAAAACCCTTGGCACAGCAAGAAACTTTATGGGGTCAAAACCCATAACTATCAATGCATCCACCTCTTCGTTGACCTTCATGGTTCCTATCTCTGCAGCAAATGCCGAACCAGTTCTACCTGCCACTATTATTGCCGTCATTATAGGCCCGAGTTCTTTTATCATGGCGATGCTTACAAGGGCAGGGACATAAATATTTGCACCGAACTGTTTTAACTGCAATGAAGACATAAATGCCATAATAAGACCGAGAAGAAAACTTATCAACCCCACAATAGGGAGACCATCAACACCTGACTTTTTCATATCTACAAGAACATCATTCCACCGGATACTACTTATGCTAAATAATGAGGAGACAGCCTTGATTATCATCAACCCTGTAAAGGTGATAATATTTTTTATATCATTGAGAAATTTAATGAACCCATAACCTATCTGTTCTATAAAATTTAAACCCGGCTTTTTTGTTACCTGAAAACTCTTTTCATAGGCATCTTTATCGATAAGTTCATATAATCCTTTTTGTTCTTTTGTCATGTTTATAATTTCCCATGGTATGCCCCATTTTTTTGATTCATATTCCATTTCCATTAAAAAAAGGGCACCGGCACTGTCCATATAGGTTACGTTTTTTAAGTCTATTATTAAAGAAGAAGGCCTGTATTTAGAAAAAATATCTCCCACAGAGGAAAGCATATTATCAAGATTTTCTACTGATAATCTGCCCGATAAAGAAACAATTAAATCTGACCCAGCTGCCCCTTTTATATCAAAATCAAAATCATTTGAGGACATATATATCTATATCATAAAAACTACTGAAAAAGAAAAGGCTAACAGGTTAAAAACCAAAAAAGGCTATTTTTTTATCCCGTATTTATTCATCTTATACCTTAACATTCTTTCGCTCATACCAAGAGAAGCAGCTGCCTTTGTCTGAACCCAGTTGTTTTTAATTAATGCCTCTAAAATCATTTCCCTTTCCACAGATGTAATTACTTCTTTAATGCCGCTTTCCTTTTTAGGTGCCAATGTCGAAATATCATTAAAAAAATCTTCTACAGTTAGAAAGTCACCCCTTGAAAGCACAACAGCCCTTTCTATAATATTTTCTAATTCCCTTACATTCCCAGGATAGTCATATTTTAATAAAGCATCTCTTGCCTCTTTTGTTATTCCTTTTATTTCCTTTCTGTGTCTTATGACAAATTTTTTTATGAAAAAGTCTACTAAAGGCATTATATCTTCTTTTCTTTCTCTCAGAGGCGGTATTTCAATTCTAACCACATTCACCCTGTAATATAAATCCTCCCTGAAATTACCTTTTTTTACCTCTTCCTCTAAATTTTTATTTGTTGCAGCGATGATGCGAATGTCTATACTAACAGGACTCAGACCCCCGAGCCTTTCTATCTCTTTTGACTGAAGGACCCTCAAAAGCTTTGACTGGAGATATAGTGGCATATCCCCTATTTCATCAAGAAAAATTGTGCCTTTGTGGGCAAGCTCAAATTTACCTATTTTTCTTTGAAATGCACCTGTGAAGGCGCCTTTTTCATATCCAAAAAGTTCACTTTCCAGTAACTGCTCTGGAATGGCAGAACAGTTTACCTTTACGAATGGTCCGTCTTTTCTTAAACTTAAGCCCTGTATCATATTTGCAACTATTTCTTTACCTGTTCCACTTTCTCCTGTGATCAGGCATGTTGAATCAGTTGCAGCCACCCTTACAATAAGGCTTGCCACATTTTGCATCTTCTCACTTTTATATACAAAGTCTTCTGATTTAAATCTTTCTTTTAATGTCTCCTTCAATACCAGATTTTCTCTGATGAGGCTTTTCTTTTCCTCAATCTTTTTTATCTTAATTAACAGATCATCAATGTCTACAGGTTTTGTAAGATAATCATATGCCCCTGCCTTTAAAGCATTCACGGCATTTTCAATACTTCCGAATGCAGTTATAATTATGATCTCTGTTTCAGGATTTGTTCCCTTAAAAAAATTGATAAGACTTAAACCGTCAATATCAGGTAGTTTAAAATCGAGTAGTATTAAATCAACGGATTCTTCTTTAAAAATCTCCCTTGCCTTTTTACCGTCTTCTGCCTCAAAAACCGTATAACCTTCTTTTGATAAAATCTCGCTTAAGAGAATCCTCTGGTTATATTCGTCCTCCACGATAAGTATGCTCCATTTATCCATTCATCCACCATACCATTTAAAATGTTCTATTCCACAGGCAGCGTAATAATGAATGTTGCCCCTTCACCCTCATGGCTTATTGCCTTTATGTTTCCACCGTGGTCTTTTACTATCATATAGGAGATAGGCAACCCCATACCTATGCCCCTATCTTTGGTAGTATAATAATAGTCAAATATGTTTTTCAGATCTTCCTTTTTAATCCCGGGGCCCGTATCCTTAATCAAGATCTCTACAAGATTATGCCTTTTTTGAGCCTCAATATATATCTTCCCCTTCTCTTTAATGGCCTGAATACCATTTATAATTATATTATAAAGTGCCTGTTTTAATCTTTCTTTCTGACAGGTTACGGCTAAATTATTGTCTACCTTGTTTATTATTTCTATACCTTTTATAGATGCCTCCTCTTTTAATATTAAAACCACTTCATCTATTAAACTGAAGAGGTTTTCCTTACTGAAACTGCCCTGTGTTTTTGTGGTTAATAAAAAATCTTCTACTATTTTATTAACCCTTGTAAGCTCAGCCTTTATTATATCTAAAAACCTTTGATATTCCTCTTTTTTTTCATCTTCTGGCATAAACTCTCTTTTAAGCCTCTGGATGGAAAGCCCTATTGCATTTAAAGGATTTCTTATTTCATGGGCCATCCCTGATGCAAGATTGCCAAGAGACACAAGCCTTTCCTGCATGGCCATATCCCTTTTTATCTCTTCTAACTTTTTTTCCTGTCTTTTCATTAAAATAAACAACAAATATGTGCTTATTCCTCCAGCGATTATGAAAAGACAGAGTATAACAACAAGATTAACTGTTGCCCTTTTAATAATCCTATCCCTTATTGACCTGGAAAGATGGACTTCTATTGAAAAACCAGGAAGAAATGTAGAACTTATGACTCCTGCGAGTTTTATTGTATCCATTTCATTTTTACTCACGCTGAGATAAGTGTTGTTTTTATTGTCGTATATTATTATACCGCTAACATTATATCTCTCTACCTCATTTTCAAGGATTTTTTTTATTATAAACTTTCTCCTCAGTGCATCTAATTCTGTATTGTCTAAATAGAAAAAAACAACCCTGTCCTTTGTCTTAAAACCCATAAAGAAACCTTTATCTTTCTCATGTGGTGTTTTTATTAAAGTCTTTTGACTTTTTCTCAAAAACATAGCCACATCTTGCTTTTTCACCTTAATATTTCCTTTTTCAGCAAGCAATTTTCCTTCCATATTGAATACCTTAAAATTTTCAACAGGGATATTCAGTAGATTTTGTTCAGAAGTATTATTGAATAAAAAATAAAAATCATCTATTATCTCCTCGTCGTATGATATGACATTGAGAAGATTAAAGGAAGGTATTTTCTCGGCTATGCTTAAATATTCAAAATTCATATCAATTTGTTTACTTACATAATCAATGACCATACTCGCTTCTTTTTTCATAAATTCATCTATATTTTCTCTAATGACCCTTAATTGAAAAATTCCTGTAATGGCTGTTAATAAAAAAAAGATGCTAAAAAGTAAAGGCAGAAAAAAAAGCGTCTTTTTCTCTTCCATTTTCATAATATATAAAAAAGGGCCTTTTCTTTGAAGTATAAATAAGGGTAACTTAACTTTCTCATTCCTTTTGCCTTTTAAAAACGAGGGTGTTCCATACCTCTTCTATCTTTTCCCCTGCCAGGACCCATCCTGTCGTATCTTTTTTCCATGGGTAAACGGTTAATCGTTTCTAATTGCTGTGGAGTTAAAACCCGTCTTTCCTCAAGCATCATCTCCATGCTTTTTTCTTCCAGCTTCTGTCTCAATTCCATTAGCTCTTTTTGTTTATTTATAATTGCAGATTCGTTTGCCTTTGAATCAAGATAAAGGTTTTTAAGCTCTAATTTTTTCTGAATTATTTCATGTCTTAACCTCTGTATATCATTATAATATTTATTCCTTATATTCCAGAGTTTTTCCCTTTGTTCTTTGGTCAAATTTAATTTCTTATCCATATCAAGTGTTTTCTCCTCCATCTCCCTTTCGCCTGAAAAATGCTTTTCCACTGCATAAATATCGTTCTTGAATGCAAAAAATAATGCCATTAAAACAATGGATAAAAAAATTCTTTGCCTCATTTGAACCCCCTGATTTTTTCCACCCTATTAGCATACAGCAAATTGTGTGCCAGTAAAACATTTTTTCAATGTAATTAAAAGGTCTGGATAACAATTCGTATAAAAAAGGTAAAAAAACATTAAAGCTCTATAAAAAATCGACAATTTTGTCAAAAAATTAAAAATTTTTTGCATTGTTTATTTATCTTTTTTTATATAAACTATTTCACAAAGAACAATAAAAATAAAAGAAGCGGGGTTTTTATACAATTATATCGAAAAATCATCATTTAATAGGGGGACCAGAATGTGTAAAAAACATTGTACATTAATTTTTATATTATTTTTGTTTTTTTCAAATTTTCTTTTTTCAGGAAAAGGTTTAGCCAATGACATAAATGAAGCAAGGCAACTCGTAGAAAAGGCACGCATTACCCTTGAAAACTTTTATTCCGCAGAGCAGATGGAGAACTTCAGGACACTTGCAAAAAAGGCAAAAGGTTTTTTTATTGCACCACAGGTGTTAAAGGGCGCATTTTTTTTCGGGGCTTCAGGTGGTAGTGGTGTATTTATTGCAAAAGACCCCAAAACTGGTAAATTCAGTTACCCTGCCTTTTATACATTAGGGGAGGCAAGTTTTGGCCTTCAAATAGGTGGTGAATCTGCAGAGGTAGTTATGATAGTGTTTAGTGAAAAAGGTCTATCAGCATTATTATCGAGCAGTGTAAAACTTGGTGCAGATGTGGCAATTGCCATAGGACCAGTAGGTGCAGGAATAGATGCCTCAAGTGCGAATCTAAGTGCCGATATTGTATCCTTTAGTAGGACAAAGGGTCTCTATGGTGGATTATCCCTTGAAGGTGCCTTTATTAAAACAAGAAACGACTGGAATAAAGCTTACTATGAAAGGGAAGTAACTCCAATGGATATTATTATTAAAAACAAAGTGCAGAACATACATGCCAACCCTTTAATAGAGATTGCCCAAAAAATAACAGCAGAAAAATGAAAAACTTGAAAATACGGATTTTAAATTTTATAATAGGCAACTGTTAGAACGCTATGAAGTTTGAAGAAGGTTTAAAAAAACTGGAATCCATAGTAAACACCCTTGATGAAGGGAATATTCCCCTTGATGAAGCTTTAAACATCTTCAAAGAAGGATTGAACCTTACAAAAGAACTGTCTAAAAGGCTTGATGAAATAGAAAAAAAGGTTGAAATATTAATAAAAAAGGATAATGGCACATTAGAAAAAAAGGTGTTTTTCCAGGAAGAGGCTGAAGATTAATGGAACTATCTACATATCTACACGAAAAAAGGATTATTATCGAAAATGCCCTCAAGGACATCTTTGTGTCCTTTGTATCAACACCGGGAGTTTTAAGAGATGCAATGGAATACATGGTCTTTTCCAATGGAAAAAGGATAAGACCCATACTTGCGATCGCTACCTATGAAGCTAAGGGTAAGTCAGGGGATGAGGTTTTACCCATTGCCTGTGCTATTGAAATGATACATACCTATTCTCTTATACACGATGATTTACCAAGTCTTGATAATGATGATATAAGAAGAGGCAGACCAACCTGCCATAAGGTCTTCGGGGATGCAGTGGCAATTCTGGCTGGCGATGCATTACTTACCGAGGCTTTCAGAATACTTGCAGATAGCAGATTTACCTATAAAACAAATCCAAGATTATTAAAACAGTCTATATTTGAAATAGCATATGCAGCAGGAGCAGATGGTATGGTTGGTGGTCAGGTAATGGATGTCCTGTATGATGGAAAGGAAGGTTCAAAAAATATCCTCCATTATATACATATGCATAAAACCACGGCATTGATAAGGGCTTCGGTCAGGGTTGGTGCTATTATGGCAGGGGCAAAGACAAGGGAATTAAAACATTTTACAAGGTATGGTGAATGTATAGGCCTTGCCTTCCAGATTATGGATGATATACTTGATGCAGAAGGCGATGAGGATCTGGTCGGTAAAAAACTCAAGAAAGATACTGGAAAACAAACTTATATAAAACATTATGGTATAGCAACATCAAAGATAAAACTGGAACAACTAATTGGAGAAGCCGTAAAGTCCATAGACTTTTTAGGGGAAAATTCTAAGGTCTTGAAAGCAATAGCACAGTTTATAGGCAACAGGTCTATGTAGGGATGTATCTTGAACATATTAATCTTCCTGAGGATTTAAAAAAACTCAGCATCCCCCAATTAAATATCCTTTCTGAAGAGATAAGAAGGCTTATCATAGAGGTTGTGTCCAGAACAGGGGGGCACCTCTCTTCGAGCCTTGGCGTAGTAGAGCTAACAATTGCCATACATTATGTCTTTGATACCCCTTTTGATAAAATCATATGGGATGTTGGTCATCAATGCTATGCTCATAAAATATTAACAGGAAGAAAGGATAGATTTCATACGCTAAGGCAGGACAACGGCATAAGCGGTTTTCCTTCAAGACAGGAAAGCATCTACGATGTATTCAATACAGGCCATGCAAGTAATTCCATATCCATTGCTGTTGGACTTTCAGAGGCAAAAAAAAGATTAAGGGAAGATTTTAAAATAGTGGCTGTTATAGGTGACGGCTCACTTACAGGAGGTATGTCTTTTGAGGGATTAAATCATGCCGGTCATTTAAAAAGCGATATTATCGTTATCCTGAATGATAACGAGATGTCCATTTCAAAAAATATAGGCGCCCTGTCTTCATATTTAAACAGGATTATGAGCGGAGAATTAGTCAACAAAACCAGGGAAGAGATAAAAAATAAACTGAAGAATCTCCCGGCACTAGGTGAAAGGGTATACAAGATAGCAAAACATCTGGAAGAATCAATAAAGGGTTTGATAACACCGGGCATATTATTCGAAGAACTGGGATTTCAATATTTCGGGCCTATTGATGGCCATAATCTTACTTATCTTATAGAAACATTAAAAAATATAAAAAAATTAAAAGGACCAATACTAATACACATTGTAACTAAAAAAGGAAAGGGTTACACTTATGCTGAAGATGACCCTTCCCGCTTTCATGGTGTCTCAACCTTTGAAATAGAAACAGGGAATTCATCAAAAACAGGATCAAAAACCTATACTGATATATTCGGGGATACAATTATCGAGATTGCAAAACACGACGACAGGGTAGTTGCCATCACGGCAGCAATGGGATTAGGCACAGGGTTAGATAAATTTTCTAAAATATTTCCGGATAGATTTTATGATATAGGCATAGCAGAGGAACATGGTGTAACCTTTGCAGCAGCCCTTGCCTTAAAAGGCTTAAGACCTTTTGTTGCCATATATTCCACATTTTTGCAGAGGGCATACGACCAGATAATTTTAGATGTTTGCCTTCAGAACCTGCCGGTAATCTTTGCCGTTGACAGAAGTGGTATTGTAGGTCAGGATGGACCAACCCACCATGGAGTTTTTGACCTTTCTTACTTTAGACATATACCAAATATGGTGCTTATGAGCCCGAAAGATGAAAACGAACTAAGACATATGCTCTATTCGGCATATAAATATAAAAAACCTGTGGCCGTAAGATACCCCAGGGGCGAGGCAATAGGTATAAATCTGGATAGGGATTTTTGCGAACTCCCTTTTGGGAAATGGGAAATATTGAAAGAAGGAGATGATATTGCAATTATCGCAACGGGAAATACAGTAATACCATCACTGGAGGCATCCAGACTCCTTGAAAAAGAAGGCATTAAGGCTATGGTAGTAAACGGTAGATTTATAAAACCCATGGATAAGGAGATGCTTTTTGAAGTGGCATCGCGAGTAAAAAAGATTCTAACCGTTGAGGAAAATACAGTAATAGGCGGATTTGGCGCCGGGATACTCGAAGCATTATCAGAAGAAGGGATAATAATTCCTGTAAAACTTATGGGTATACCGGATAAATTTTTAACCCATGGTGCACAAAATACATTAAGACAATCCATAGGCTTAAATAAAGAAGGCATTGCAAAGAAAGTGCTTGATTGGTTAAGGAAAGAATAGATATTGTTCTTACAAAAAAAGGTTTTGCCCAGTCAAGGGAAAGGGCAAAAATCCTTATTATGGCTGGAGCTGTTTATGTTAACGGAGAAAGGATTACAAAGACAGATACAAAGGTATCGGAAGAAGCAAATATTCAAATAAAATTAAATCCCATACCTTATGTAAGTTATGGTGGTGTTAAACTCGAAAAGGTATTGAAAGAATGCAATATAAACCTAAAAGGCAAAAAAGTAATAGATATTGGCTCTTCTACAGGTGGTTTTATAGACTGCATGCTTCAGCATGGTGCATCTTATGTATATGCAATAGATGTAGGAACACATCAGCTACATGATAAATTGAGAAAAGACAAAAGAGTACATTTAATGGAGGGAATAAATGCAAGGTATCTTACCTTTGATAATATAGGAGAGAAGGTAGATATTGTAACCATTGATGTATCCTTTATATCTATTAAAAAGATTTTGCCTGTAGTAAAGGTGTTTTTAGATAGAGGTGGGATTATCATCTCCCTTATAAAACCCCAGTTTGAGGTAGGAAGATTTGAAGTGGGAAAAGGCGGCATAGTTAAAAATGAAGAAAAAATCAAAAATGTGATAGAAGAAATAATAGCATTCGGTGAAAGTATTGGTCTTAAACCTTTAAACATATGTGAAGCCCCGCGGGAAAAACAGAAAAAAAACAGAGAGTTTTTCATTGTATGGGAAATATAAAACAGCCTAAACCGGTTGGCCTTTTTGCAAGCATTATTTATAAAGATGAAGAAATACTTACAGGGGTTTTAAAAATACTGGAGGAAAAAATCGGGGTAATAGAAGACAGGACAAATGTAATGGCATTTAACCACACGGACTATTACGAAAAAGAAATGGGATCAGGATTAAACCGCATTTTTATTTTCTTTAATAACCTAATTGAAAGGGAATCCCTTATTGATATAAAACTTAAAACAAATGAAATTGAAAAATTTTTTTCAATCAATGAAAAAAGACAGGTAAATATTGATCCAGGCTATATATCCCTTGAAAATATTATCCTTGCCACAACAAAAAACTATACCCACAGGATTTATCTTGGTTCTGGTATATACGGTGACTTAACTTTGATATACAAAAAAGGAACTTATAACCCCCTTGAATGGACATATCCAGACTATGCAAGCAAAGATATTATAACCATCTTCAACAAATGGAGAAATCTATACAAAAGGAAACTCATATGATAAGGAGTATGACAGGTTTTTCCAGGATTGAAAAGGAATATCCAGAAGGGAAGTTTTACGGTGAGGCAAGGTCTCTGAATAACAGGTATCTTGAAATAAACTTAAGACTACCCAAATTAGACTACTCCTTTGAACATCTTTTCAGGGAAAGGGTTAAAAAATACATAAAAAGAGGAAAAGTAGATATTGTTATCAAGTGGGAAAAGCCTAATTCTACCTTAAGCAATCTGAAAATAAACGAAGATGCAGTCCGTATGTATTTAGATGCTACAAATTTTTTAAAAAATAAATATAAAATTAAGGGCACATTAACAGTAGAACAACTCCTTGGCCTTAGAGATATTTTTGTATATGAAGAAAACAATAACCTGCCAGAGAACAATCTTACTGCCTCCTTTGAAGAGCTTTTGAAAAAATTAGATGAGGAAAGAAAAAAAGAGGGAAGAATAATAGATAAGGACCTGAGAGTTAGGATTAAAACAATAAATTCCATAATAAAAAAAATAGAAGGGCAGATACCGTACACAATAAAGGCACATGAAAAAAGATTAAAAGAAAGGTTAAAAGAAATTACAAAAGATGGTATTTTAGATGAATCGAGGATTTTACAGGAGCTTGGATTATTTATGGAAAGGGTGGATATTGCAGAGGAGATAACGAGATTGAAAGGCCACTTGAAGAATTTCAAAGAAACCCTTTCTTCAGAAGATGCAGTAGGTAGAAAGCTCGATTTTATTATCCAGGAAATGGTAAGAGAGACAAATACCATAGGTAGTAAGGCATGTGATTTCACGATAAGTGAAAAGGTGGTGCAGATAAAAGTTGAGTTAGAAAAAATGCGTGAACAGGTTCAAAATGTGGAATAAAAAAATCCTGTAACAAGTTAGGGATGAGAATATGGAATCAAAAAGAGGTATTCTATTTGTCGTATCAGGGCCTTCCGGTGCGGGAAAGAGCACATTAATCGAAAGATTTTTAACACATGATAATCAAAGCACATTTTCTGTATCTTACACAACAAGAGAGAAAAGGGATAATGAAAAGGAGGGAAGAGACTATTATTTTGTAGACACGGATACATTTCTTGAAATGATAAAAAAAGACGAATTTCTTGAGTGGGAAACCGTTCATGGGAATTTATATGGGACGCCAAAAAAAGAGGTACTGAATGCCTTGGAGAAAGGAAAAGACATTTTACTTGATATAGACGTGAACGGTGCGCTGAAGATAAAAAAGGCCTATCCAGAGGCATGTCTTATCTTCATTGAACCCCCTTCCAGAGAAGAACTCAAAAAAAGGCTCACTTTAAGGGGTGAAAAAAAGATAGAGTTAAGATTAAAAAGATATGATGAAGAGATTGAAAAAAAACATGCCTTTGATTATAATATAATCAACGATAATCTTGAAAAGGCTTATAATGATTTTCTAAAAATTGTAAAAAATGTAAGGGGGTTGAAAAATGGCAAGGATAACCGTTGAAGATTGCATAGATAAGGTAGAAAACAGATTTGAACTTGTACATCTTTGTGCAAAAAGGGCAAAACTCCTTGCTAAAGGAGAAAAACCCCTCGTAAATTCAACAAACAGGGAGATTGTTACTGCTTTAAGAGAAATTGCAGAAAATTATGTGTATTTTGACAAAAAGACTCAAATAGAGAAAAAGGAAACGCCCTATCAGATATCAAATTTTTCTCCATAAAGGACCTTTTTGGGGATTTTCTTAAAAAATTCTGCCTCTTCAATCCTACCCCTTTTGTAAGCACCCTTTGCTACAATAATGCATTTTTTCTCCAATTCTTTTATTGCCTTTCCCCTCAATTCTTCATTTAAAACACCACTGTTTAGTATCTTTAAAATACTTTTTATTCTAAATCTATCCATTGCCTCGTATCTTTTAGACAATTGATCCTCATGACCACCATTCTTTATAATATAAGGTTTATCAATAAAAAGCACAGGATACCTTGAGGTTATCCTTAACCACATATCATAATCTTCACAAACTGGTAATGATTCATCAAAAAGACCTATAACTTCAAAGACATCTCTTCTTATAACCACGGAAGATGGACTTATGATGCATAATGGCAAGCACCTTTCGAATATCCAGCCCGAATATTTTTTGTGTCTTTTCTTTTGATTTATCCTTTTCCCGTTTTTCAACCATATCTCATCTGTATAAGAAATAATATAGCCTTCCTCTTCCATTGCTTCTATCTGTTTTTTCAGTTTTCCCTTTAACCACTTATCATCAACATCGAGAAAGGCAATATATTCGCCTTTTGATATTTTAATCCCTGTATTTCTTGCACTGCTAATACCACCATTAGTCTTCCAAAAATATCTCACAGGCATATCTTTTATAATTTCATAGGATCCATCATCTGAACCATCATCGATAACTATAATTTCTTTATCTTCAAAATCCTGCTGAATTACTGAGTTTATAGCATCAAGGAGAAAATGTTTTCTGTTGTATGTTGTGATTATTACAGATACCATCAGAAATTAAGGGGGCAAAAAAATGGCGGGGACGACGAGACTTGAACTCGCGGCCTCCGGCGTGACAGGCCGGCGTTATCACCATCTTAACTACGTCCCCGCTTTATGGTAGGCGGAACAGGTTTTGAACCTGTGACCCCCGGCTTGTAAGGCCGATGCTCTCCCACTGAGCTACCCGCCCACATTTGCTAATATAACAACTATTGTTTTAAAAGTCAAACGTCTTTAAAAATCTTTCAGGCAATATTGGCCTCTTCTTCATATATAAGAATAGGTCTATCATGATTTGTTATGACATCTTCACTTATCACACATTCCTTAACATTAGAAAGAGAAGGAATTTCATACATAATATCAAGCATAACCTTTTCCATAATTGCCCTTAAACCCCTTGCACCCGTCTTCTTTTTCATTGCCTCTTTTGCAATTGCCCTTAAAGCACCTTCTGTAAAGGTTAATTTAACATTTTCAAGTTCAAATAATTTTTTATACTGTTTGGTTATGGCATTCTTGGGCCTCTTTAAGATCTCTATAAGGGCCTCTTCGCTTAGTTCATCAAGGGTGGCGATAATAGGTAGCCTTCCTATAAATTCTGGAATAAGACCGTATTTAAGTAAATCTTCAGGTTGTATTTCCTTTATTAGTTCAGAATATCTTTTATCCCTGCCCCCTTCAACATCCACTCCAAATCCTATACCCTTTTTTCCTATCCTGTTTGCTATAATCGATTCTATGCCGTTGAACGCACCACCGCAGATAAAAAGAATATTTGTTGTATTGACCCTTATATATTCCTGTTGTGGATGCTTTCTTCCTCCCTTTGGTGGGACATTAGCAATGGTTCCTTCTATTATCTTTAATAATGCCTGTTGAACACCTTCTCCTGATACATCTCTTGTAATAGAAGGGCTATCCGTCTTTCTTGATATCTTATCTATTTCATCTATATAAACAATACCTTTTTCTGTCTTCTCCACATTATAATCCGCTGCCTGCAGGAGATATAAGATAATATTTTCCACATCTTCTCCCACATAACCTGCCTCTGTCAATGTTGTGGCATCGGCAATCGTAAATGGAACATGGAGTATTTTTGCAAGGGTCTGGGCTAAAAGGGTTTTACCAGAGCCTGTAGGACCAATTAGAAGGATATTACTCTTCTGGATATCCACATCGTCGAATTTAGTCTTTGACTCTATTCTCTTATAATGGTTATAAACAGCAACAGATAAAACCTTTTTTGCATAATCCTGACCTATTACATATTCATCAAGAAGATTATATATTTCATTGGGTTTTGGCAGTGATGTCTTAATATAATCAAGACGTTCCTTTTTTATCTCTTCCTGAATGATCTCATTACAAAGCCCTACACACTCATCGCATATATAAACCATAGGCCCTGCAATTAATTTTTTTACCTCGTCCTGGCTTTTTCCACAAAAGGAACAATGCAACTTTATTATCCTCCCGTTTTTCTTAATCATTTATATCCCTCTTTTCAACTATTTTGTCTATGATCCCGTATTCCAGTGCCTGCTGTGCCGTCATATAAAAATCTCTCTCTGTATCCACTTCTATTCTGTCCATAGGCTGACCGGTATGTTTTGTTAGTATCGTATTTATTTCATGGCGCATCCTCAAAATTTCCCGTGCCTGAATATTAATATCCGTTGCCTGACCTTGAACACCGCCTAATGGTTGATGGATTAGTATCCTTGAATGGGGAAGGGCAAACCTTTTTCCCTTTGCACCCCCTGCAAGCAAAACTGCACTCATACTTGCTGCCTGGCCGATACAAAGGGTTACAACGTCGGGTTTTATATATTGCATTGTATCGTATATAGCAAGGCCACTTGTTATAATACCTCCAGGACTGTTTATATACATATAAATATCCTTTGAGGGATCTTCTGATTCAAGGAAAAGTAATTGGGCAACTACAATATTTGCAACATTGTCATCTATTGGTGAGCCTAAGAAGATAATCCTTTCTTTTAACAGTCTCGAATAGATATCGTATGCCCTCTCCCCCCTTCCATCTCTTTCTATTACTATAGGGATAAGGGTCATAATGTCTCCTTTATTACTGCATTATCCTTTAAGAAATTTAATGTCTTTTCTTCAAGGATAATACCCTTTAGACTTTCCATAAGCTCATTTCTTTCATAGAAGTTTTTAACATCATTATAAGGCCTTCTTGCATCCTCTGCAATTCTCTTCAGTCTTTCCTCCACATCTTTTTCCTCAAGTTTTATATTTTCTTTTTCAGCAATTTTTATTAGTAAAAAGTCTGTTTTTATCCTCTTTTCTGCCTTCTGTTCAAAATCCTTGCGGAGAGTTGCCTCTAAATTTTCTTTTGCATCTTCCGTCACACCTTCTGCTTCATATCTTTGCCTTGCCTCCTCGAGCATGGACTGCACCCTCTTTTCAAGATAACGCTTCGGCACGGGTATGTCAACCTTTTCGAAAAGGGAATCGATTATCTTCTGATAGATAATCTTATTCCTTCCAGCCTCTTTTTCCTTTTTTAAATCATTTTTAACGTTTTCCTTCATCTTTTCCATATTATCAAAACCAAGATCCTTTGCAAAATCGTCATCTAATTCGGGTAATATCTTTTTTCTTATCTCTTTTACATGGATTTTAAATAACACCTTCTTTCCGCAAATATCTTTATCAGGATAATCCTCTGGAAAATCTATTGTAATCTCCTTTTCCTGTCCAATCTTCATACCATATAAAGCGTTTTCAAACTCGGGCATGAGCATGGAATTACCAAGTTCAACAGGATAATAGTCGGTTTTGACCTCTTTTAAAGGCTCACCATCTAAAAAACCCTGATAGCTTATTATCATAAAATCGTCTTTTTCTGCCCCCTCATCCTCACCCTTCATCTCCATCTGGGCATATAACTGTCTTATATTTTCCATTCTTCTTTTTATCTCATCTTCAGTAATTGTTATGGGCTCTACCTCAACCTCTATACCTTTATATTCAGGGAGTTCAAAATTGGGTATTATTTCACATTCAATTGTATAACCTTTAAACCCATCATCATCGAGAAAATCTATTAAAGGATCTCCGATGGGTTTTATATTAACCTCCCTTAAGGCATTGCCCATCGTTGATTCTACTACCCTTTTCTTTAATTCTGCCTCTATATAATCTTTATAAAATGCATTGATTATATTTTTCGGCACCTTACCCGGTCTGAATCCCTTAACTTTTACCTGCCTTTTAAGTTCGTTATATATTTCCTCTTCAACAGGTTTTGTCTCTTCATCAGTAACAATAACTTCAACTTTCTTTGTAAGATTATCGATTTCCTGAATATCAACCTTCATTATGCCTCCAGGTTAAAATTAAATCTTCGTAATTATAAAATAAAACTGGCTTTAATTTCAATATATTCTTCATATCCTTTGATTTTTTAAGGTTTTTTTGTTATAAAAATTTGTTTTAATGAATACTATTGTAATAAAAATATGGAATGGAGAATCGAAATATTTAAAATGGATTCTATATTTGCCACTATTAATCTTTACCTTAATTTTTAAGTTAGGGATAAGATTAAGAGATATATGCTATGCTAAAGGGATATTAAAAACAGTGGAAACAGATATTTATATTATTAGTGTGGGAAATATAAAAATCGGTGGAACAGGTAAAACATCCATAGTTGAAAGACTGGCAATGGTCTTAAAAAATAAAGGATTAAACCCGGGAATAGTAACGAGGGGTTATAAAAGAAAGAAAAAAGGTACTTTTGCAGTAGATCCTGAAAACGATAAACCATTAGATGTAGGTGATGAACCGTTTATACTGGCTAAAAGCACAAAGGTGCCTGTACTTGTAAGTGATAAAAAGTATGAGGCTGTGTGGCTTGGGACAAAGGATTTTAAGATAGATGTGGCAATTATAGATGACGGCTTCCAGACAAGGAATATAAAAAAAGATATGGAGATTGTAATCATAAACGAAGACTTTTCATCAAAAAATAATAATTTGTTTCCATTAGGCCCATACAGGGAGCCTTTTGATTCTCTAAAAAGGGCAAACACGATCCTTATTAAAAAAGACAGTCATATAATAAATACAGATTTTCTAACATTAGATGTGCCCAAATATTGTTTCAGATATAAACCGGCCTATATCTATAATCTGAAACATAATATGATAGGGCATTATAATATACTTAAAGGAAAAAAAGTACTTGCCTTTTCAGGACTTGGCGACAATGAATCCTTTTTTAAAACTGTGGAAGGTTTAGGCTGCGTGATTATAAAAACACTTTCTTTTCCTGACCACCATAGATACAGTTATAAAGATATAAAAAGGATTTCAAAAAATAAAGATGTTGATTTTATAGTTACAACTGCAAAGGACGCTGTAAAGATTGCAAATTTTCATATACCTGATAATCTTTTCTATCTTGCAGTAGAAATAGAAATTGAAAAAGAAGAAGAACTAATGGAAAATATTTTATCAAAAATAAATACATATAAAATGTTCACGGCTTATAGTCATTAATGGACTGACTATAACCTGAAAAAGGAGCAACCATGCCAGAAAGGATATATATTTTTGACACAACATTAAGAGATGGTGAACAATCACCAGGCTATACAATGAATACCCAGGAAAAGATAAGAGTTGCTAAACAACTTGAGGCCCTTGGTGTTGATATAATTGAGGCAGGTTTTCCCATAGCCTCAGAGGGAGACTTTGAAGCAGTGAGGCTCATTGCATCAACTATAAAAAACAGTGAAGTCGCAGGTTTAGCAAGGGCGAACAACGAGGACATAGACCGTGCCTGGGAGGCAATTAAGGTTGCAGCAAAACCGAGAATACATACTTTTATTTCCACATCGGATATACATTTAAAATATCAGTTTAGAAAAACAAGGGACGAGATATTAAAAATTGCCGTCAGTGCTGTTAAAAGGGCAAAGAGTTATACGGACAATGTTGAGTTCTCTGCCATGGATGCCACAAGGAGTGACTGGGATTATCTATGTAAGGTATTTGCCGAGGTGATCGATGCAGGGGCAGTAACCATAAATGTCCCGGATACGGTAGGTTATGCAGTGCCTGAGGAATTTGGCAGGCTCATAAAATATATAGTTGAACATGTGCCAAATATTTCACAGGCTATAATAAGTGTTCACTGTCATAATGATTTAGGTTTAGCTGTAGCGAATTCTATAGCAGCAATCCAGAATGGTGCACGACAGGTAGAATGCACTATAAACGGCATTGGTGAAAGGGCAGGAAATGCAGCCCTGGAAGAAATTGCCATGATTTTAAGAACAAGAAAAGACATATTTGATGCAATGACAAATATTGTAACAGAAAAGATATATCCCACAAGCAGACTCATCACCTCTATTACAGGCGTGTCTGTTCAGCCCAATAAAGCAATTGTGGGTGCCAATGCCTTTGCCCATGAATCTGGTATTCATCAGGATGGTCTTTTAAAATCAAAGCTCACCTATGAGATTATGACACCTGAATCTGTGGGTATTGGAAAAAGCTCTCTTATCCTCGGTAAACATTCTGGTAGACATGCCTTTAAAGACAGAATAGAAAGTCTTGGTTATTCTCTAACAGAAAAAGAACTAAACAGCGCTTTTAAAAGGTTTAAGGCATTAGCAGATGTAAAGAAAAATGTATATGACGAAGATATTGAAATGATCATTATGGATGAGATATACAAGGTGCCTGAAAAATATAAACTTGTCTATCTTCATGTAAGTTGTGGTAATTTAACTGTGCCCACAGCAACGGTGAAGCTCGAAATCGACGGAAATATTCATCAGGATGTTGGTGTTGGTGATGGACCTGTAGATGCAACATACAGGGTTATCAAAAGGCTTGTTAAAACAAACAGTAAATTACTTAAATTTTCAGTAAATTCTATTACTCAGGATATGGATGCTCAGGGTGAAGTTTTTGTAAAACTCGAAGAGAAAGGTAAGATTGCGATTGGAAAAGGTGCAGACACAGATATAATAGTGGCCAGTGCAAAGGCATATATAAATGCCTTAAACAGGCTTGAATTTATAAAAAATACAAAAGAATAAGGAAGGCTCTTATGGGGATGACCATTACTGAAAAAATACTTGCGAACCATGCAGATAAAACATTTGTAGAACCAGGAGAAATAATAGATGCAAAGGTCGATATTGTGCTTGCGAATGATATCACAGCCCCTCTATCTCTTGAAGAATTTGAAAAAGTAGGGGCAAAGGATGTGTTTGATAATGAAAGGGTTGTATTTGTACTTGACCATTTTACACCAAACAAGGATATACTCTCTGCCCAGAATTGCAAAAAAATAAGGGAATTCTCAAGAAGACACCGCATTAAACATTTCTATGAAGGTGGTAACTGCGGGATAGAACATGCACTTCTACCTGAGCAGGGGATTGTTTTGCCTGGAGATGTGGTAATAGGTGCTGATAGTCACACATGCACATACGGTGCCTTAGGTGCCTTTGCCACAGGTATGGGTAGCACAGATATCACATTTGCAATGGTCACAGGAAAAATCTGGTTTAAGGTACCTGAAAGTATAAAATTCATATGTTATGGGAATTGGCAAAAATGGGTTACAGGAAAAGACCTGATACTCCATATAATTGGTATGATAGGTGTGGATGGAGCCCTTTACTCTGCTATGGAATTCGACGGTGAGGCAATATCTCTACTATCAATGGATTCTCGCATGACCATAGCAAATATGGCAATAGAGGCAGGTGCAAAAAACGGAATATTTAAACCTGATAAAATAACCCTTACATATGTAAAAGATAGGGCAAAAAGACCTTATAAGATTTTTGAAAGTGATAATGATGCAAAATATAGGGAAATCATTGAAATAGATGTAACCAAAATAGGACTGAAAGTGGCTTGTCCTCACCTTCCTTCCAACGTAAAAGATGTGGAAGAACTAAAAGATATCCAGATAGACCAGGTTGTAATTGGTTCTTGCACAAACGGAAGGCTTGAGGATATGGAGATGGCAGCCACCATACTTAAAGGAAAAAAAGTAGCCTCTGATGTAAGATGTATAATAATACCTGCTACCCCTGAAATTTATAAGGCATGTCTTAAAAGAGGTTACATAGAAATTTTTATTGAAGCAGGCTGCATTATTTCACCACCCACATGTGGCCCATGTCTCGGGGGTCACATGGGTATTCTGGCTAAAGGGGAGAGGGCCATTGCCACTACAAATAGAAATTTTATAGGAAGGATGGGCCACCCCGAAAGCGAGGTATATCTTTCAGGTTCTCCAGTGGCAGCGGTAAGTGCCATTAAGGGTCGCATAGCACATCCAGAAGAAGTCTTATAAAAAGGAGCACATATGATTTTAAAAGGAAACATTTGGAAATTTGGTGATAATATAGATACGGATATAATTATTCCTGCCCGATATCTTGCACAAACTGACCCAAAGATTCTGGGTGAACACTGCATGGAACCTATATACCCTGATTTTAGCAAAAAGGTAAAAAAGGGTGATATAATAGTGGCTGGCGCGAATTTCGGATGTGGCTCATCAAGAGAACATGCACCCATTGCAATATCTGCACTGGGTATACCCATTGTTATTGCTAAAAGTTTTGCAAGAATTTTTTATAGAAATGCCTTTAATAAAGGTCTTGCCCTGATAGAAGCGGACATTTACAATCTTGTAAAGGAAGGCGATGAAATAGAAATCAATGTATTTTCAGGCGAAATAAAAATAAAAGAAAATATAATTAAAGCAAAACCAATACCATCTTTTATGATGGAATTAATCAAAGCAGGTGGATTGATAAACTATCTTAAGAAAAAACTGGAGGAAAAACAATGAAAACTTATAATGTCGTTGTAGCAGGCGCAACAGGCGCGGTAGGAAACGAAATGGTGGAAATCCTTGAAGAAAGAAACTTTCCTGTAAAAAATTTAAAACTTTTAGCATCTTCAAGGAGTGTGGGTAAAACCATAACCTTTAAAGGCGAAGAAATAAAGGTAGAGGAATTAAAGGAAGATTCTTTTAAAGGTATAGATATAGGGCTTTTTTCACCGGGTGGTGCAGTAAGCATGAAATTTGCACCTATCGCAGCAGCAAGCGGCTGTGTAGTTATAGATAACACAAGCGCATTTAGAATGGAACCAGATATACCTCTTGTTGTCCCTGAAGTAAATGAACATGCAATTGGAGGTTATAAAAACAGGGGGATAATCTCAAATCCTAATTGTTCTACAATACAGATGGTTGTTGTTTTAAAACCCCTCCATGATTATGCAAAGATAAAAAGGGTTGTTGTCTCAACATACCAGGCTGTTTCAGGAACAGGTAAAAAGGCCATTTATGAACTGGAACAACAGGTCCTTGCCCTATACAATAACAGAGATATTGAGATTAAGGTATATCCGCACCAGATTGCCTTTAATTGCCTGCCTCATATTGATTCATTTCTTGAAAACGGATACACAAAAGAAGAGATGAAGATGGTGAATGAGACGAAAAAGATTATGGAAGATCCAAACATTCAGGTTACTGCTACAACTGTAAGGGTACCTGTGTTTTATGGACATTCAGAGTCTGTTAACGTTGAATTTGAAAATGAAATCACCCCTGAAAAGGCAAGAGAATTATTAGAAAAGGCACCTGGTGTAAAGGTTGTAGATGATCCCTCAAAAAATCTTTATCCACTGGCAATATATGCTGCAGGAAAAGATGAAACATTTGTGGGTAGAATAAGAAAAGATGACACAGTTAAATACGGACTTAATATGTGGATAGTTGCAGATAACATAAGAAAAGGTGCTGCCTTAAATGCTGTTCAGATTGCTGAGGTGTTGATTAAAAAATATTTATAAAATTTACGACAAAAATAATATACAAAAAAAAGTAATAAATCCATCTGTTTTAAATATTTGGTCAATAGGTATTGTTTGAATAATAGCCTTTATCTCTACTCGGTAACAAGCAGGTGGGATACAGTGAAGAAGAGCATTGAAAGTAGATGTCTTCTATTTTAACTATTTTCCCGCTCAAATTAATCTTCTTTTAATAAAACAAGTAAATTTTACCATTCTTCATACTACAGAAGGATAATCCATTGTAATATAAAGTAAATATTTGCATTCTCGTCTACGATAAAGGTAATTTTTTTAAGGCGCATAAAGATAATTATAGACAAAAGATATGCCTAAATTGCTTAAAGGTGGCGAGCTTAAAATTAAAATAACAAATCATTAAAAAAATATTAAATATTTTTAAACCATATTTTTTTAAATTGGTAAATTATTAAACCATTTATTTATTTTATAATTTAATTTGTTGACATTTGAAACATTTTGTATTAAAAATACACAATAATGTTACTAAAAAATTGGTGATATCTGAGGAGATTAAAATTTATTTTGAAAAAAGACTAATTATTTCAATTAATTTCTAATAGGTCTTTTTGTGGTATGGGAATTGCTTATTATAAAAATAAACAATGCCTAATGCTTCTTAATATTAAGATAAGCTGACCATGCCCGTGAGGAGGTAGTATCCATTCATACCCCCCTGCCCCATAGGATACCCTCCTCAACCTCCTTCCATTAAGGCTAAAAGAAAGGAACAATTTAATTTTTATCTATATAATATCTATATTTTTAACCCCTGATGGTCTCCAGGCAGGAGAAATTACCCGAGGTTTATCTGCTGTCCTCAGATAAGCTGCCCATACAAGGGCATCCTCTCCATATCTTTCACAGACAGTATCTATTGCCTTTGATAATTCTCTTCTCTTTTTTATTTCATTCAAAAGCGCCATCTGTCCAGATTCCTTAACAACACCTGAGAGTCTTACGCCGATGAGCCTTATACTATCCTTTAACCTTATAGAATCAAGGATTGATAAGGCATGGCGGTATATATCATGGGTATCGTTAGTGTAAAAGGATATGGCCTTTTGTTTTGTAAATGTTTCAAAGGTGCCATATCTTATGGTAAGGGCAATTACTTTTCCTGCATAACCATATCTTCTTGCCCTTCTGCCAACCATCTCGCTGAGTTGTAAAATGTAGGATGCTATTTCGCTTCTTAAGTAGATGTCCTTTGGCAGGGTCATACTATGGCCTATAGATTTAGGTTCTTCTTCCTGAACGACTAAAGGTCTTGCATAAATACCCTGCCCCATTGCCTTCAATGTCACCCCTATTATACCAAAATGCCTCCTTAGAAGTTCCAAAGGCGCCCTGCCTAACTCACCGCATGTTTTTATACCCAGTGTTTCAAGCCTTTGCTTTATACCCTTGCCTATACCCCAGAGCTCATCTACAGGCATATTCTCGAGAAGACCTCTTGCTTCCTCAGGTTTAATCCTTCTTAAACCATCAGGTTTTGATATGTCACTGGCAAGCTTTGCAATGAGTATATTGGGTCCGATACCTATTGTACAGTTTATACCGAACTGTCCTTTTATTATGCTTTTTATTTCAGCGCCTATTTTTTCAGGGCCTCCGAACAGATGATGGCTTCCTGTGATATCAAGAAATGCCTCATCTATGGAATATATCTCTACCTGAGGGGTGAATTTTCTGTATAATCCTTCGAGTTTCCTGCAGGTATCTGTATATTTTGTATTATCCCCCACAACAAATATTATGTGAGGGCAGAGTTTTTTTGCCTCATAAACAGTCATGCCTGTCTTGACACCATACGCCCTTGCCTCATAAGATGAGGTTGTAACAACAGTCCTTGCACCTGATCCTATCACGGCAATAGGCTTGCCACGAAGTTTTGGGTTTGTTGCCTGCTCCACGGATGCAAAAAACGCATCCATGTCAACGCAGAGTATGACCTTTGAGGTTTTCATACGCCTGATAATCCCTGTAATTACCCAAGTAGGCGAGGTTATTCCTTTTGAGGATACATATACACTTTATCCCTGACTTTTTCTGATCCCCCACTGTCAATATAAATAATGGGAATTTTCGTTTATACTTTATACAATCATTAATTACAGCTTGCCATATCTTTATCTTTATACCTTTTTTCCGAAATATACTCCTCCTCCCATATCCTGTCTGCATACACCCCAAATCTTCTGGCATACTCATCCATCTCCTTACTCTTTATTGTGTATATCTCCTCTGCACCGGGGTGGGTAAAATAAGGCTTTACTTC
>Ga0123519_10002893_pt1 | contig 28765 bp, 17 predicted proteins | sample YelNatPaOPRAMG02_FD_87396 | JGI IMG/M metagenome (GOLD analysis project Ga0123519, IMG submission 87396) | Hot spring microbial communities from Yellowstone National Park - Yellowstone National Park OP-RAMG-02 (version 2) | ecosystem: Environmental > Aquatic > Thermal springs > Hot (42-90C) ...
ATTAATTCTCTGCCGATTTATGGGCAATTAACACTTCCCAACCCCGATCTTGGATTGCATTGAACATACGACGAGGAAGAATTTGCTGCAGCCAGGCCATCTTGCGCGACCATGGCGTAGCCGCTTGTACTACCAATCCCGCAGGCATAAACACCCCCGTCAGCTCTGATACGTTTTTATATATACGATACACGGGATAGCGGTAATCTCTGTGCCATAAGCGTGTGGCTATGGGTTTCCACAGCGGTTGGGGGAGGGCGTGAAGCAAAGGGACTTGGAAATGGGGATCTCGGCCTAAATACTTCCACCTCGCGGGAGTCGTAATAAGAGCCGACCCTCCCGGCTTCATTACCCTCGCAAGCTCCGATATGAATGAGCCTGTATTTTTCGTATGTTCTATAACATCCAGCGACAGGACCAGGTCGAACGAGTTGCTCGGGACCGGTAAAGATTCCCCGTCTGCTGTGAAAGCATCCACTTTCAATCCCTGGCGGCTAACAAAGTTTTGCAATTCTTTGAAGTGATGATCGATAATATCGATTCCGCAGCTTTTCGCTCCGGCTGCGGCGAATGCTAAAAGATCTCCTCCGAACGCGCATCCGACATCGAGTACCTTGCACCGGCTTATATCATATCCGAGCGACTCCGCCAGTTTGACAAGCTGCATTCCATTATCAAACCGGCTGATCCGCCATGCGTAAGCAGCCTTTGCCGATCTCTTAAGTCCTTCTTTCTCGATACATTCTAGTAAAAATTCTCCAAACGCCTCGCGAACCGCCCGCATATCGACTTTATCTACCTTCATATGCACCTCCGCCTCGATGATACCCGCGTGGGTAACCATAAAAACGGTATGCAGGCAGAGCGAGCGGAAGATGCAACACCGATGAAGTGAAAAAGCGTCGGAGAGGAAGCTGCGAACGAAGATAGAATGTATACACAAGAACCGGAGGAGAAATCTGTGCCGTTTCGAAGTATAATCAGATTAACGGTTACATTCGCCGCGACGGGAGCACTGGCAATTGGTGTGGGCATGTTTCACACCGGAGGCGATGTTCAGGCCGCAGGTAATCTGGTTCGCGTATCGATGATCGCGTTGGCGCTTGTGATCGCCAGCCTGGGTTTGGAGATCGGCAGAGGTGTAGAGGCTCTCGACACCTCTGCCGATAAACATCAGGCTAGTTTACAGCAGTTTGAAGATAAGATCGAGTGTGATGCGGATTATGTGCGTAGGTTATGGATTGTTTGGCAGGTTGTAGCATTTCTGCTCATGCTTGCCACAGCCTTTCTTGTATGGTACTTCAACGATAGCGTTACGGCTTTCTTGTTCGGCACGCCTGACACACGGTTCATGGTAAGCAGATGGCGCTACAATGACCACACTATCTTGATTTACTTTATGCTATGGGCAGCCATCCAACCGACACGATTCGGGCTGCTGTTACTGTTAGCGAAGGCCTGCCCTTTGGGCGCGGCGCGAGTAGCCTCACAACAAGCCTATAGCAGAGGAAATTGGGGCTGGCCCTACGTTCCGGCCTCTTGCATTAGCTGTTGGATATATAGTGTTCTTCTAACAGCTTGTCTTTTGATTAATGTAATCCTGGCTCTTTCGTATGTGAGGATAACTGACCGGGGAATTGGCTATGTGAATATACTCGAAACAACTGAGGTGTTTCATCCCTGGACGGACGTCTTTTCCATAACCGAGAGGCGCTTTAGAGTCAATAAAGAAAATGACAGCTACCCAGCTCATTCTTATGTGATTCAGTTCAACGATGGGTTGGAATGGGAGTCTGAGGCGATTGGTGATTCTCCCTCCAAGTTCATGGAGTGGAATTCCGTTCAGATCTTGCAGCAGGACCCCAGTGTGGCGATTGAGTTTGCTGCCAATCGAGCCAATTTGCCGATTAAGCACGTGAAAACGGAATCCATCCGGAAGGGGCGGTAACGGGCGGTATCTGGGATGGTACTGATACACTCGATACCTACGAACAAGTCTGCATCGCCAGTATCTTATAAGGCTTCCGGCCTTCTATCGCCAGTGCTCTTACATGGCCTGGCGGCTCGGTCATGCCCCACTTCGGGTTTTCCGATCCCACTCCCCACCTGAAATCGATTATCCAGACAGGCCTGAACCGGAGCCAGATTCGCCTCGCGCTTACCGGCACACCGTAAATAAAATCTCCCGCGCTGCCTTTATAAGCGAAATGCAATCGCGCGGAGCCCAGCACGCCCTTGATTTCATCATTTGAAGCGCCGGTCCTTTTCATCTCCACCTCCGTATCCTTCCATTCCCGCTCGAACTTTTTCATTAGCTGCGTATGTGAAATATGCAGCATGGTCATACCGGGGTCAGGGTGACGCAGGCCAGGCATCTTTTCGAGATCTCCGGATAGCAGCTTGTTCATATCCGACGACACGAGCGGATTATAATAATGAAGCGCAGCCGCACCGATTAAAACAAAGGCTGCAAATAAAGCAAAAGATACCATCCTATGCTTCACTTCCGTCACCTCCGATTTATGTTTGCTAGGCTACTACTGAGTTTCAGGTAGTGCAGTAACAACAAGGCAGAAAGTTTCGCACACAATCTGATCTGCCAGTATGTCATATCGTTATACGAAACTCGTTAATTATATTATCCCGTATGTTATAATTCAATCTGTAACGATCCAACGGAGGCGCTGTGATGAGCTTGACCAGAGTAACCACAAGAGGTCAGATCACGTTCCCCAAAGACGCGAGACACTTTAGGCATCTGCCTTCCTCGCAATCAAAGCATCAACCTCCCCACAAAGGATATCCTAGCCTCTCCTTCTAAGTAATATATGAACCTGATCTTCGTCTGTAAACAACAGACTGATCTTTTATTGCGTTGCTGTAAACTGCTGTGCTATAATAACTCCGCGCAGGCTGCCGATACACACCTTCACTCCCGGCATCCCGCGCGTTAGGCGTCTCAAGATTCCCGCATGTAGCTGCGCTTGCTTCTGGGCGAGTCACATTGGACGGAATCCTTTTCCATCCTAAGAAGGGAAGGGAGTATGGCGATCAGGAATTATAGGGTCCCGAATATCATTATCCTGGCTGTAGTTGTCCTTGCGTTTGTGCTTTTATTCTTCTGGGGCAGCTTCTTTAACCGTAATAAACCGGAAGTTACAAAGCCCGGCGCTAGCTCCGCGGCTGCCAAGCCGGCGGATCAGAGACCTGATGTGCCCGCCGCGCTCAAAGAACGGTATAAAGCCATTGCAGCATCTCTCGATGTGAACCGGGTGCGCACTACAGTCGATGCTCTCTCTTCCTATCCGTCCAGGCTGGTCGGATATCCCGGATGTGAGAAGGCTGCGGATTATGTCGAGCAGCAGTTCAAGGATATCGGACTTTCTGATGTGAAATCCGAGGGCTTCAAAGTCACCGTCCCTATAGACGAAGGCTCGAAGCTCGTTATCGGCAGCGAAGAATTCCCGATCTACGCGCTATGGCCCAACCTCGTGCGCACATCGCACCTCCCACCCGGCGGCCTCAGCGTCCATATTATCGACGCCAAGAGCGGCCGGCTTCCTGACTTCGACAATAAAGTAGTCAAGGGCAGCGCAGCGCTGGTCGATTTCAACTCTGGCACCGAGTGGCTTAATGCCCCGAGACTCGGCGCGAGGGTCCTTTTATTCGTTCAGCCCGACAGCACGATGCGAGGCGAGGCCGAAGCCAAGTTCAGCGCCATCCCCGTTTCGATGCCGAGGTTCTGGGTAACCAAAGACACCGCCGCGAAGATCAGGGCCAAGCTCCAGCAACTCGACACCCAATATTCCAAGCTCCCATTCAACGAGCGTCCGCAGCTTGAGGCGAAAGTCTACTGCAAGATGCCGTGGGAGAAAGTCGAAGCCCGCAACATCGTCGGCAAGATCGAAGGCACCGACCCCGAGCTTAAGAAGCAGTGGATCGTCCTCCACGCCTCCTACGACGGCACCTCCGTGGTCCCATCTCTCGCTCCGGGAGCCGAATCCACCTGCGGAATCGCCGCGATGCTCGAACTAGCGCGCCTTTATAAGAATCCGCAGTTCGCTCCGAAGCGCTCGGTCATGTTTATCGCCACGAGCGGACATTTCCAGGGCCTCGCCGGTATGCGATCCTATATGGAGAAGCACATCGATTCCTACGTGATGCCTAGTGGGACCAGCCTGTTTTTCGCTAAACATTTCCCGAAGGACAAGGCCACAGTTCTCACCTGGCTCTGCCCGCTGGTTCTTTTCTTTATACTTATACTGATAACTATCTCGATCTGGGGCAAGCTAAGGCTCGCGCAGCGGCAGAAGCCGTGGGTCGTGGTGATTCCGATCGCGCTCGTGATCCTTTCTATCGCCGGTTCGAGTATTCTCGGGATGCGGCTCGCAAAGGGCTTCGCGCCTGTCCATGAGCCGCCTCAATTCTATCTCTGGGCAGGCCTCGATCTCAGCAGCCAGACCCAAGGCGTAGGTATCTTCTATAAAGGTTATTTCTACGATTACCGCGAAGACATTCAGGGCAAGTTCTCCGATGTTGCTGGGCGCAGCCGCGAAAACTCCGAGCGTATCGCCGATACCCTTGGTTTCTTCGATCAGAGAGCCTCCCGGTTCGCAGATGGTGTTAACCCTATCAACGGCAAGAACTGGCGTAACTTCGTTCCCGGCAAGTTCGCGCTCGATAGCGAGGTTATAACTCTCGCCGGAGGTAAGGGTGTATCGTTCGTCAGTATCGACGACGGTCGCCAGCTGGTCGACACCCCGTTCGACACTCCCGATAAGATAAATTTCGATAACCTCGGCAAGCAGATTGTGGTCCTCGGTTGTATCATCGACCACTGGTTCCACGATTCCAACTCGACTCTCGACGAGGAAGTAATGCCCGCCAGGGTAATCGATAGTAAGACCATCCAGGTCGATAATCCGCTGAGCCTTGGATACGTGCAGGCTGTGACTACCGAAAAGAGCGGCAAGGGCAGCAGCTTCTTTAAACCCAAAGATGAGAAGCAGATGCCCGCCGATGCGCAGGGTCGCATAACCCTGACCCGAGACCTTCCTGGTGGCGTTAAGAAAGTCTATGTGGTCCACAAGCCGATCACCAAGTTCGGTGTTACCGAGGCTTCGAATTTCACCCGGATGGGGCTACAGGGCGGTTTTGCAAGGCTGAGTGGTAATGTGGTCGAATATGACCCGCGCAAAAGCTTCGTCCCGAACCTCAGGGTAGGGGACTGTCTCGCGGTGGTGCGCAGCCCGCATAAGTCATTTATGGGCGTGCGCGCAAACATTATCGACAAGACGACTCCGATTTTCGATACAAAGAACCCGTCCAAAACCCAGGGTTATTTCGAGATTCCCGGCGTCGCTCCGCTCACGGCTTACGGTTGGCAGAGGATGACCGCCATCGGCGCTTACAAGCTCGACCCGGTGAACGGCGACATCATCTGCGCGCCGGATCAGGGTTCTTACGGCGAGTTCTATCCCACCAGCTTCCCGATCACTACTGGCTACAAGGATATGCCGATCATCGTCTTCAATTGCAAGGCGACATCGATCTACGACCTCATCGACCCGCAGTCTCTGAGGGCGCTCGGCGGTATGTCCGTATACGATGGCGATACAAACGCCGCTCCGAAGCAGTTCGGAGTTGCGGTTGCCGTTCCCGAGCCGCAGAATCCGCACGTCGAGGATATGGCGGTTGTCTTTATTGAGGACACCCGCAAGAGCGGTCAGAAAGCCGCTGCCAGTAACGACCTCAAGCGTGTTCGCCTAAAGATAATCATGAGCGCCGGTCCCGCCGCGAACAGGCTGCTGCTGCTTAACTCGACCATCGGTAATGAAGTCTTCCCTGAGCAGGTTACTGCCATTAACCAGAGAGCTGTCCCGATCGATTCCACCTGGCAACCCACTATCGCCGGCGCGTTCCTGGATAAAGCCGGCAAGGAGAAGAGCTTCTATCAGCAGGACCTTACCGGCGCGGATAAGGCATTGCTTGCGAACGGTGTCCTGAGCCTGAATCCGCAGGTTTTCGAGCCCAAGGCTCCCGGTGATCCCGCGATTGCGAACGAAGTCTTCGTAAAGACCAATCAGAATAATACGATTTCCGCGAAGACTTTCAAGATCGTCCAGATCGATAAGCCCTGGTACCAGCCGATCACGGCTCTATACCTGGATAAGAAAGCAGCAGGCCGCGATTATTATGATGTGGATCTGAACAAGAGCCTTTCCGGCTTCCTTGCCACCAACGAGGTTTGCGTTCCTGCCGACTTCCCGGATTCCAAATTTGTCGAGAACCCGAGCAAGCCCGGTACTCTGAAGGCTGATAAGGTTATCGACACCGTCTACGCAAGAACCGCCGATGGCAAGATTATAAGCGCGACTGTAAGTAATGTGGTGGTGAAAGCCCGAATGGAAGGTAATCCTCTCACGGTTGCCGTCCAGGGTATTTACGATAACGAAGCCTGCAATGGCAAGAACTTATATAAGCCGGAAGAATCCGATCCTTTGAATGCGGGCGGTCCGCTCCTGGCTTCAGCGCCGAGCGGCGATACGGTGTGGATCAAAACCAATCAATCCCAGCCGATAAAAGCCCGTGTTGCCTCTTACGCTTCGGTCAAGGATTCCCTGCAGATTTTTGTTAGGGGAGTCTATGCTGACGCGGCTTGCAAGGGCAAAAACTACTGCCAGACAAAAAATAACGCTTATAACGGTGATTCGCTCCTGCGCGGCGATATCCTGCTCACATCGGCTTTGCCCGCAGGCACGAAGACGATCTATCTAAAACCGACCGCTAACCCCGAGGGCATCGGCTATGATGTCACCGATGGCGGTACGCTAGATGAGACCGCCTACAAGGTTGCAACCGATATGTGGCGGCTCGATCAATACCGGCTCCAGAGCCTCGAGTCGAAGGGTATCGTGAATGAGGGTCTCAGCTCGCTTCACGGCACCGCCCGTCACCTCCTCGACCTCGCCGATAATGCGAGAGGATCTTCGAGCTACAGCGTATTCGACTCCTACTGCCGTGCTGCGTGGGGTTACGAAGCCAGAGCATATCCCGATGTGAAGAATACATCGCAGGACGTTGTGAACGGTGTTATTTTCTACCTGTTCCTGATCCTTCCGTTCTCGTTCTTCTGCGAGAGGCTGTTCTTTGCGTTCCCGAACCTTATCAAGCAGATAATCGCGTTCTTCGTTATATTTATCGTGATATTCGGCATATTCTGGGCGGTTCACCCGGCGTTCCAGATCCTCGGGTCCACATCGACGGTAATCGTCCTGATTGCGTTCATTATGCTTGCGTTGAGCGCGCTGGTTATCTTCATTGTCACGGGTAAGTTTGAAGATCAGCTAAAGCAGCTCAATCGAAGCGTCAGCGGCGTCCACAAGGCCGACATCGGTCGTATGAGCGTAGCGGCTGCCGCGTTCTCACTCGGTATCTCGAACATGAGACGCCGGAAGGCGAGAACTGTTTTGACCTGTGTTACGCTGGTCCTGCTGACATTCACGGTGCTTTCATTTACATCGATAGTCTCAACCCTGCGTTTCAACAAGGTTCCCGCGCGCAAGGATGCAGATACCCATATCTACGATGGTATTATGATCCGCTCGGCTATGTGGGAATCAATGCAGGAGATAGCCTACAGGCTCCTCAAGGACGAATTCGGCAATGCGACCAAGCATGGCAAGGCTTACCCGGTTGCCCCGAGAGCATGGTTCTTCGGAACGACCCTCGGCGAGCAATCATTCCTTACCGTGCGCAAGGGTGATCTCTCGTATGATGCCAGAGCAGCGGTCGGTATGATGCCGGACGAAGCCGAAATTATGGACTTCGAGACCACCAACAAACGGGCATTTGTCGCGGGTGACTGGTTCGGATATAAAGACGGCAAACGCGTGCCAGGACCTGTGAACCCGTATTCGATAATCATTCCGGACGCGATAGCGGATAAGCTTCAGATCAAGCCCGAGGATGTCGGAAAGGTTCAGATCGACTTCGCCGGCGCCAAATACACCGTCATCGCCATCGTCAAGAACGATATCTTCAAGAAGATCAAGGATCTCGACAACGAGCCGCTTACGCCGGTCGACTTTATCCTGATGAGCAAGCAGAGCTCGCAGCAGCAGTCCGCGGGCGAAGCCGGGTTCAGGGAATACACTCACCATGAGCCCAGCAATTGCTTCATTGTCCCGTATGACACGTTGATGGGAATGGGCGGTGAGCTCAAGTCGATAGCTATTAAATACGCCACCGCAAGAGAGGTCCAGGACCAACTCGATGCTCTTATGCCGAGACTCGGTCTCAATCTCTACGCGGGCGTCGGCAACGCGATCTACCGTTACAGCTCTATCGCATCGAGCTCGAGCAAGGGATTCAGCAACGTCTTTATACCGGTGCTGATCGCCTCGCTGATCGTTCTTAATACGATGCTCGGTTCCGTATTCGAGCGCGTTAAGGAGATCGGTATATTTAGTTCGATCGGTCTTGCGCCGAACCATATCGCGGTTCTGTTTATTGCGGAATCGATGGTATATGCAAACCTCGGCGCGGTCGCGGGCTATGTCATTGGTCAAAGCTTGAGTAAGCTCTTGACGGTGACTCACCTGCTGCCTGGCCTTTACCTGAACTTCTCCTCCATGTCGGCTGTGACTTCTACGATTGTCGTTGTCGCGGTAGTGTTGTTGAGCACGCTATATCCCGCACGCAAGGCATCAGAAGTTGCGACTCCGGCAATTGACCGTTCATGGAAGGTTCCCGAGCCCGTGGGAGACGATTGGGATATCGTTCTTCCGTTCGCTGTGACCGGCGCTCAGGCCGTAGGCGTGAACGGATTCCTGCAGGAGTGGTTCAAAGCTTACGAAGAATATTCGATCGGTGACTTTGTTACGCAGGACGTAAGGACTGGTGACATGGAAACGGAATACGGCAAAACCTACACGATCTCGTGCAAGGCGTGGCTTGCGCCGTTCGACCTGGGCGTCAGTCAGATTGTTTTACTGCGCACCGAGCCGACCGATATGGAAGACGTTTACGAAGTCAAGCTCCGCATTACTCGCGAGAGCGGTGACATTTCCAACTGGAAGCGTGTTAACAGAAGGTTCCTGAACACGCTGCGCAAACAGTTCTTGATATGGAGAACGCTGCGCGCCGAGGATAGAGAGAAGTATCTGACAGCCGCTGTGGATGCCGATTCAGTGGGCTCTGAACCCACGCCGGCATAGGCGTTATTGGTATATCGTCATTCAAGCTACCAATACTGTCTGTCCGCATGTACTGTCATTCCCGCGACGGCGGGATCCAGAAGGGTGAAATGACGTCTTGAGTCATCACTCCAATCCGAAAATCCCGGAACCTATACCGCTGCAGATGAGAAGCAGACGATTCGATCAACGATCAAACCTGTCAGCTGATAACTGACAGCTGAAAGCTGATAGCTAACAAGGGGCGAATCCATTGGCTGAGAATCAAGATATAGAAAGAGCGCGAGAGATGCTGGAGGACGTCTCGGGAGAAGACGTCCAGACTCAGAAGTTCGAGAACGGTTTTACTATTAAGACCGTTATCGGAGCGCTGTTTGTAGGTTTGATCATGATGCCGGGAGCTATGTACCTCGGCATGGTCGCGGGCGCGGGGCTTACCGGTGCTGCCCAATGGGTCACCGTCGTACTCTTCGCGGAGCTTGCACGGCGTTCATTCCAGCCTTTAAAGAAGCAAGAGCTATATATGCTCTTCTACATAGCCGGTGGAATCGCGGGAGCGGCCGGCGGCGGCTTCGCGGGTATGATCTGGAACCAATATCTGGTCCAGTGCCCACAGATCGGGGACCTTGCAAAAGAGATTCCGACCTGGGTCGCGCCTCACGCAAATGATCCGTCGCTTGCGCAAAGAACATTCCTGAGCTCATCCTGGCTGATTCCGATAATGCTGGTCGTGATAAACGAGTTTATCTCCAGGATGATCAGCATCGGTGGCGGTTATGCGGTATTCCGCGTTACATCCGATATCGAGCGCCTCCCGTTCCCTATGGCGCCGATTGCCGCTGCGGGCGCTACCGCTCTTGCCGAAGCCGGAACCAAGGAAGAATCCTGGCGATGGCAGGTATTCTCCACCGGAACGATCGTCGGCTTGATCTTCGGATTGATTTACGTGTTTATTCCGATCGTTACCGGCGTTATGTTCCCTAAACCTGTTACGCTGATACCGATCCCATTTATCGATTTTACCTCGAACACCGAACATATATTGCCTGCCGCATGGTCGGCTCTTAACGGAGACCTTGGCGCTCTGATGGTAGGATTTGTCATTCCATATCCAATTGTGCTCGGTTCGTTCATCAGTTCTATTACATGTCAGATCGGCCTCAACCCGATCCTCTACCACATGGGAATGTTCCCGGACTGGACATACGGCACACCGTATCCGCAGACTACCCTGTCCACCTCCATCGACTTCTGGATGAGCGTGGGTATCGGTACTGCTCTTGGAATCGGTGTTATCGGTCTTGGAAGCGTTCTCTGGAGCGTTCACAAATTGCGCCGCCAGGCTCATCGACCGACCATGGCTCGTTCGATGCCGGTCGATCGCGGTGACTGGAGCGTATGGCTCTCCATTGCAATATGGGCTACTGGCATTGCTATACAGATAGGTATCGCTCATTGGCTGGTGCCGTCATTCCCGTGGTATATTCTCGTATTCTACGGCTTGATCTACACGCCGGTTATATCTTACGTATCCGGTCGACTTATCGGTCTTACCGGCCAGGGTGTCGGCTTCCCATACTTAAGAGAAGCGACGATTATCAAGAGCGGATACCGCAAGTCGGATGTTTGGTTCATGCCGATTCCTATGTATGACCTTGGCGGGCAGGCGCAGTTCTTCCGCGAACTCGAGCTCGTTGGATTGAAGTTTAACAATATCATCTGGGCTGAGCTTGTAAAGATCGGTATTACCCTGGTCGCGGGCTTCCTGTTCTGGAGCTTCTTCTGGAAGACCAGTCCCATCCCATCGGCTCAGTATCCGTTCATTCAGAGAATGTGGCCGATTAATGCGACTATGGGCTCGATCTGGTGGACTGCTAACAGGCAGGGCGCTGATAACTGGCTGCTGAATGCGCTGCGTCCTAATGTTATAATTGGCGCGAGCGTTTTCACATTTGCGCTGTTCGGGATTTCCAGCTTGTTAAAGCTGCCGATTCTGTTCTTCTACGGGTTAATCGGTGGAATCCAGGGCGCGCCTATGAACACGATCCCGACTTTCGCGGGAGCATGTCTTGGCAGGTTCTATTTCCGGAAGCGATTCGGCGAAGTCCGCTGGGGTCAGTATGCGCCTGTATTGGTAGCCGGATTTGGCTGCGGAACAGGTCTGACAGCCATGACCGGCATCGCCCTGGCTCTGATTACCAAATCAGTAAACTTCCTGCCGTTCTAGATGATAGGGAACAGGTAGCACAGTAGCGGAGAGCAGAGGCTTAGAGCGGGAAATGCTCAATGCTAAATAGCTTATGAGTACATCTGCTGACTGAGAATGATTAACGAAGCGCCTGTGGAGTGCGCCGCGTCCGGCGCTTTGTCTGACTTACAATCTATAGCTAAACCAGTAGTACCAATACAGATCTATAACAGAGGTACCGGCCAGTACATATCTATAAGTAAGATAACCGATAGCGCGGTCTGCGAAGGTAGCTGCTATCAATCAACCCGTGCTTCGACTCTCGCAGCCCCAGGCTACTGTCGTCCAGGGGACAGGGCCACAATTGCTATATCAAATCTATAGCAAGGACAGGCCTACTCAGCACTATCGGGTATCTTTTATGGTACCTGTACCAATAAAGACCTTCAGTGAGAGCCTATTAAGCATCTAAAATTAAAATTAAGAATTCTCCCTTCTCTCGTGCTTGGGGAGTAACAGACCGTGAGCCCGCTTGCGATATCGCAGAGCCCGTGGTTGAATATAGTCAAAACAACCTCAAATAGCTGGAGATTATGACTGAAAATAACGCCCCCGTAGGGTGGCAGGGTATAGTTCTTGACGCACCGGCGGATTGGAGCCTGGTGGCGGTCAGCGGAGACGATAAGAAAGGCTATTTCCGAGTAGATAGTCCTATCGCTTCCGCGGTCGAAGTAAAATGGGAACGAGCATCGGGCAAAGCGCCCGATCTTATGGTTAAGGGTAGAGAGTTTCTTTCCACGATCGAGAAATCGCTTCGTAAGAAGAAAATCAAGTTCTCGAAAGATATAAAACAGGATAAAAGCGACCCGAACGCGGTTAACTTCCTGTGGAGAGCCGACAGGCTGGGGCAGGGACGGCTCGTCTATTGCCAGCAGTGCCAGCGTGTAATAATAGCTCAGATAACCGCTGCTCGTGAGGAAAACGTATCGACCATAGCACCGGATATGCTTGGTTCGATACGGGACCATCGCGAAGATGGCTGGATCGAATGGGCCCTTTATGGACTCGGGTTCGCTGTTCCCGATGGTTACACTATTGAAAAGCACGTTCTGATGTCCGGTTATATCGCCCTCTTCTTCAAGCGCGGGGCGCAGACCCTGGTTGTTGAACGCTGGGGCCTTGCGAGCACGCTTCTTGCCAAAGATGATATGGAGGAGTGGTATCGCAAGGATGCTGTACCCGATATCAAGGGCTATAAAGTAAATTTCGAGCCCGATGAAGTAAAGGCTCACCAGGGACTGAAGATCGTTGGCAGACGGAGCGGGATAAAGCAAATGGCGAAAGCTGCGTTCTATTCGCTGACACTGCATCCGCATCCGAAATATCTGACCGGTTACGTGTGGCACTGCGCCGACTCGAACAGGCTTTTCAGCGTCAGAGCGGCACATGTTGAAGATGATGATATTACCGAAAAGGTTCGTGACCTGATCAAGTGCCACTAGCCGATATATCATACTGAACTCGTACCGACGACGCTAGGACTCAAGAACAGAGACATGAGCGCAATAAGCGATACAATAAGCAAATATGTTCCATTAGTCAGGCGAAAACCTCAAATGGAGAGGAAAGACGCCCTGGCGATAATACCCATGCGCCATCCGCTCGTGCAGTGGGAGCGTAAAGATAGTGAAGTAATCCTGGCTGTGCCGATGCGCGATGACCGCATCGCACGGCTGGTTAAGAAACTTCTCAAAAACCTGCCCAATACGCGGCAGGTAGGCTTGGATGAAGTCGGCTCGGATGTATGGGAGCTCTGCGATGGAGAGCGAGACATCAATGGCATCGTCCAGTCCATTTCCAGGCAATACAAGCTTACTCGGAGGGAAGCGGAAGCATCGGTAACGATGTTCCTGCAGACCCTTGCGAAAAAGAACCTTATTGGCCTTATGTCCGCGGGAGGCAAGAAGAGTGTCAAAGGCAAGCGTAAGTAAATTCGAAGTGGGAAGGCAAAGCCAGCTCCCATTACGGCGTGCGCTTCAAATCAGCATAAACAGCTTGAAGATCAGGTTCTGGCGGTCGATGGTTACCGCCGGCGGTATCTTCCTGGGTATCGCGTTCCTTGCGACGGTGCTCACGCAGTGGCTTATGCAATGGCCGCTGCCGACGAAGATCGACGCCGGTTATGTCCGTATGGACGGTCAGATCAACGGCCCTGGTGATTATGAAGTCTTCAAACCCATTCCACTCGCTGATGGACGCACCGCCGGTATTCCGGAAGATATCCTTAAGAAAAATATGCTTGGCAAAGACACATTCAGCCTCGCGGGTGTGATCCAGGGCAAGCTTCAGTCCGCGAGAGCGAAAAAGAACCTCGCCCGCGTCAATAAAGAATGGGAAGGCCTCAAGAAGTATGAGACTACGCTTCCGGTATATGTCAATATACTCGGAGGTCAGGATATCCCGGTTGCCGATGCCGTAAAAGCGGGTGTGCCCGAGAGCGTGGCAAAAAAACTCGCTGGCAAGGCGAAGACATTCAAGGGCGCGGATATGGTCGATGTTCTTCGCGAGCAACCGAAGTGGGCTCAGCCGCTCTACCTCGCGACTGCTCTCGATCAGGATATAAGCATAGGCGACGCTGAACGAGCCGGTATCCCTCTGGCTATCGCGCAGCATCTTGCGGGAACGGGCAAGGCGTTCAAGGGCAGCGCTCTTAACGACGCAATTAAAGCTCACCCGACCTGGATAGCCATCTGGAAAGCCAGGGTCAAGCGCTACGGTATTTATGATGTAGTCGATAAATCATCGATAAATAAGCTCGCTAACCAGTATGCAATTACTTTGAACCAGGCTATCGCGGAGGCGAAGCACCCGGATAAAAACGCCGATCTTGGCAATGTCATGATCGTTAACGAGAACGGCCGCAAGATCAGCGTCAATTTCAATACGAACAAAAATGCCGCTGGTGAAACCAGGCTGCAGACCGGTGATTATGTCCTTGTCCCGGACCTTAACGCCAAATACCGCATGTGGTGGCTGGTTACGATGTCGCTTCTGGTCTGCGGGGTCGGTATCTCGAACAGCATGCTTATGGCTGTCACCGAGCGTTTCAAAGAAATCGGGACTATGAAATGCCTCGGCGCGCTCGATAGCTTCGTCGTTACCCTGTTCATGCTCGAATCTGGCATGCTCGGCATCTGCGCGTCGGTTCTGGGATGGCTGCTCGGCTTCATTTCCATAATCCTTGTCGCTGGTTTTACCAAGGGTTGGGATATGGTCGGCACCATCAATCCGCTGAGCGTGCTTATCACGTTCTTTATCTGCGTGGGAACGGGAATGATTCTGACTATTTTTGCCACAATCGCGCCGGCCTTGAGGGCCGCGAATATGCCCGCCGCAATGGCGCTTCGATCTGAAATTTAACCAGTACTCAAGAGGTGAAACCTTAAAATGGCTGACGCTGCTAAGAGAGAATACGTTGTGCGCACAAAAGATCTCGTGAAAGAGTTTTCCATGGGCGGCCAGACTTTGCGCGCGCTCAAGGGAATCCAGCTCGATATCTATCGCGGTGAGTATATATCCATCATGGGTCCGTCGGGTTCTGGCAAATCCACCCTATTCAACATGGTCGGAGGTCTTGATAAACCGACCACGGGCACGGTCTTTATTAATGACGTAGACATGGCTCAGCTCGACGCGCAGGAGCTCGCTTACCTGCGGTGCCGCACAATCGGGTATATCTTCCAGAGTTTTAACCTTATCCCGGTCATGACCGCTCTCGAAAATGTAACCCTGCCGACGGTCTTCGCGGGAATGCCGCAGGACGAAGGCATCGAAAGGGGCATCGAACTCCTTAAAATGGTGGGTCTGGGAGACAGGCTCGATCACAAGCCCACCGAGCTTTCCGGCGGCCAGCAGCAGCGCGTAGCCTGCGCTCGTGCTCTTGCGAACAATCCGGCTATCATCCTGGCCGACGAACCTACCGGCAACCTCGACCTCAAAACCGGTAAAGAAATTATCGACCTGCTTAGAAGGCTGAATAAGGAGCAGGGGGTCACAATCATCTCTGCTACCCATGACCTCAAAATGCTCGACATTTCCGACCGCATAGTCTGGATTCGAGACGGAGACATCGAGCGAATAGAAGAAAGAGCAGATGTTCAGCTCAAAGTCGGCGAAATGGAGGGCGAGGAGCACTAAGCTCGCAGCTTCTTCTTTTAATAGCGTAAAAAATAGCCGGAGCTTTTGCTCCGGCTATTTCAGTTAAAGGAACGATTCAAATAGCTCTCTTATACTTTTTCAGTCTGCCCGCTTTGGAATGAGCGCTCGGCGGCATCCAGCATTGCCATCACTTCGAGGGCATCTTCCATCGGGGCTGGGGTTTCTCCGCCTTTCAAGAACGGAATTAGTATTCGCATCTGGTCGGCATATATCTTGCTCGTATCCGCAACGTAGGGAACAGCTTTGCTCTTATTGCGCACGCATCCGCCGTAGTGGTACGATTCCTTGCAAAGCTCGACTACACCCTGCCTGCCGTCGACATAATCTATCACAGCCACAACTCCGGCTTTGGTCGTCATAGATGTCACGGTTTCGGCTCCGCAGCCCGCAGCCCTTTCGAGCATCTCGAATGCATGCACGCCGTACCATATTATCGAGCTTCCCGCCGGAGCGGTGCCCAAAGGTCCATAGGTGCTCACATATCTTGGCTCGGGAGCGGCTTCGCAGGCTTCGAGCAGGGCGGGTGTGAAGCGAAGTGAAGAAGCGGAGGTTACGGGCAGGTTCTTTGCCTTCGCAATCTCATATATCGCCTTGCCATTCGCAATGCTATCTGCCAACGGCTTATCTATAAATATAGGCTTACCAAGCTCGGCGCATTTTTTGAAATACTCCAGGTGGTAAGCGGGGTCGTTAATAGTCATCATGATCGCGTCGGCTCCGGCTGTGGCTTCGGCGAAATCCATAGTCACTGGAATACCCCAGCTTTCTAATTGCTTCTGCCTGCCATCCAGGCCTTCTTCGCTTTGGAACGGAGTTGAGAACCGCAGACAGCCTACAACTTTTATCCCTTCAACCTTCTGGTCCGGCGGGCAGTCGGGCGCGGCGGTTCTTCTTGCGAATTCGATAGTGTGGCTGGTGTCCAGCCCAATCAGGGCAACTTTTGTTACTTCGGGCACAGTAAATATCCTCCTTTGGTGGAAGCCTGCATCGGCTATGGGCGGCGAACTGCCAGATACCACAGTGTTCGGCTCTCGGGTCCTATATCGAACGAGGTGTAGCCGCTTTCCATCTGTGAGCTCAGGCGCTGGACGGGTCTGCCACCGGCATCGAGAGCGAACACCGAAAAATCGCCGTTCAATTCTACTCTGCCTGCTATACCTTGTGCAAGTGCCGGAGCTTCTCCCCAGGTAATTAAAGAGTTATTCGCATCATTCCACTGCATTCCGGTATTCTGCACGCGGCCGCAGGCTGTGATCAGCACCTGCGCGGAGTGGGGAATCGGCTTTCCATCGAGTGTAGTTACCATTACTGCCGCGAAAGTGGGGGGTACTATCAGGCGCGCATCTTTGAACTCGATTGGCTTGCCGTCGAAAAATCCAACCGCGGCTTTTGATCCTGCGAAATCGGCGGTCATAAGCCCCTGCTTGCCGTCGCCTGTCCATTTATAGGCGTCGTCGGTACCCATGGCGGGCTCATAAATAGGGTTTCCGGAGAAGCGCATGTAATAGCGCTCATTGGGCTTAGGGATGCTCATGCCCACGTCGGAGAGCATGCCGGTCACATCCCACCAGTCCCTTTTTGCCGCTGTCATGGCAAGCTTATTAGCCAGAGCCGGCTGGTGGGTGGCGGCCATTGCAGGACTAATATCATGCCGAACGATCATTGCTGAGGCGGCAAGCATTTCGGCGGTTTTGACCGGATGTCCTGCTATTTCGAAAAAATCACCCATTTTATCCTTGTTCCAGCCTGGGGAAGCCTTGTAGTCGAATATCACCAGCGCATCCCAGTCCTGCCTTGCGGCGAATGCGGCGGCAAGTGGCAGCGCTTCGGCGTCGTAGAAGCTCGGGAATGGGTGGTTATACTCGCTCACGGTGTAGGGCTTACCGTCAACACGTATCGCCGCGAGCCTGATCAGAGTATTATCATCCGGCTTCGCTACCATTGGGGTATTGCGAATAGTCCAATCGCCTATCCAATCACCTTTGGTGTAAGCCGGGTGCTCCCAATAGGCATGGTTATCGACGTAGTCCATTTTAGCCATCGTCACGGCTCCGGGCGGGCCCACAGCCATAGTCCCGGCTACCAGTGCGCCTACGCGCAGGTCCTTTTTGAGGTAGTTATACATATCTGTGAAGTAGCGGTTCTCCATATCCATCAGATAACGCAGATATGCTTCGGCGTTAGGGCTGCCGTCGCGGAAATGTGGGCGCTCGGCCGCGGGCAGGTTGTGCGCGGCTAAATAGTCGCGGAAGCCTTTATCGAGCTGCGCGGCGTAGTAGGGTGAAAGGTCGTCGAACCTGCGCTGTGACCATCCGTAGAGCACGCTGTTCTCGTTGGTTATCTCGGTCATCGCTATGGCTGGCTCCTGCGCATATACGTTGCCGGTGTAGGGATTCTTGTGCGTAAAGAACTGCTTTGCGAACTCCTTTTCCAGCTCGATCTGGCGCGGGTCGAAGAGGGTTGTATATTTACTGTGCGCGGGGAGCTTATCGGCTTCCGCAACCCCATCAGCCGAGGTAAACTCGTGGGCGCAGTGCAAGCCAATGTCGGCATAAATCCCATGCGCTTTGAGGCGGGAAATAAAGTAATCCAGGCGGTCGAGGCGCTCCGGGTCAATGTGGCGAGAATCAGTACCCTTGGCTACCAGGCCTCTGGGAGAGCGAATGTCGAGGAAGTGGAACCGGATAAGGTTCACTCCGAAGCTGGCAAGCTTATTCGCTATCATATCGGCTTCGTCTTTGGTTGGGAAGCAGGATTCCCACACCAGGTTCACTCCGAAGAATCGAATCCGCTCATTTCCGGTGTAGAAGTGGCTGTCGCGGATTACCACAGGCCCATTTTTGCCGGCGGGGGCATCTATCCAGTTGGCTTTGATTTCACAGCCTGCGGGAAGGTTGTCGGGAATAGAGAATGGAAAATAGCCCTGCTGTGCGACCGCAGGTGCGGCGCAGAGTAGGGCGATTATCAGCAGCAGATAGAAACGCATTAAAGTACCTCCGGCGCGAATATAGCAGGGGATGGCGGTTGGTGTCAAGGGTTCATTTTAGCTGTCTCTCTAGCTATCAGCTTTCATCTGTCAGCTATCAGAGCTATTACAGGTAGTGGTGTTCCATCACAGGCAGTAAATACTGTCATTTTGCATAGGCGAGAATCCAGAACAGTGAAATGACATCTTAGTCAGCAAAGAAATAGCAGAGAGTGGAGAGCAGAGAGCAGACCCTGGTGTTTCGGGATTTGAGGGTTGGAGAACAGAGTTGATGGGTGATCCACTAAGCTACCACTCCAACCCGGAAATCCCGAAACTTACGCTACTGCAGAATAGATTCCCGCCTTTGCGGGAATGACAGGTTACACCACTGCAGATGAAAAGAGCTGCGGGTTACAAATCCGCTCATACCAGTTCCAGGATTGCATATCCCAGAACATCGGTAATGAGCGATGTGTTGTTTTGAGTGCATTCGGTTATTCTAATAACAAAGGATGCCTGGATGCCGAGACGAGTTCAGCATTTTGTCATAATGGTGGTTCATGAATAACAGGAAAGCGGGGGAGGGGCAGGAAGACCGGCTTAAGGATGCTCCGCTCGATCAGGTTATACGGGAGTTGGGGACTTCTGAGAATGGGCTGAGCGAGAGTGAGGCAAAAGAACGGCTGAGCCGATATGGGTATAACGAGCTCATCGAGAAGAGAGTCAGCCCCATCATTCTGTTCCTTTCCTACTTCTGGGGGACGATTCCGTGGATGATCGAAATTGCGGCAACTTTGTCCGCTATAGTCAAGCATTGGCTGGATTTCGCTATTATCCTCACTCTGCTCGTGTCGAATGCGGTGGTCGGGTTCTGGGAGGCGTACCAGGCAGGGAACATTATCTCAGCGCTGAAGGCCAGGCTGGCGCTCAGAGCAAGAGTGAACCGGGATGGTAAATGGGAGGATATCGAGGCCAAGGAGCTGGTACCTGGGGATTTTATTCGTCTGAGACTGGGTGAGATAATCCCAGCAGATGCGAAGCTGATGCAGGGAGATCCGATACAAGTCGATCAGTCCGCGCTTACGGGCGAATCGCTGCCGGTTGAGCGGAAGACCGGTGATGCCGTATATTCCGGTTCGGTGGTGAAACAGGGGGAGATAAAGGCTGTCGTTTACTCGACCGGTGAGCATACATATTTTGGCAGGACCGCGCAGCTGGTGGAGCAAGCCCGCACTGTCAGCCATTTCCAGCAAGCCGTCTTGAAGATCGGAAATTATCTTATCATATTAGCAGTGCTGCTTGCGCTGCTCGTGTTCACCGAGAGCATCTTCAGGCATATAAACTGGCTCACTACGCTGGAGTTTGTGCTGGTATTGGTGGTGGCGGCGATTCCGGTTGCGATGCCCACGGTGCTCTCGGTCACGATGGCGGTCGGAGCGAGGCATCTTGCAAGGAAAGAGGCTATAGTGACCAGGCTCGCCGCGGTGGAGGAACTCGCGGGGATCGATGTGCTCTGCTCGGATAAGACTGGGACGCTTACACAGAATAAACTGGCTCTGGGTGATCCGTTCGTTGCCGGGGATGCGAGTAAGGATGACACGATAATCGCGGGGGCGCTGGCTTCGAGGGAGGAAGATAAGGACCCGATCGACCTTGCGGTGATCGGAGGAGTGCGGGATAAGGAGAAGCTAAAGCAGTTTGAGGTGATGCATTTCACGCCGTTCGATCCGGTTCACAAGCGCACGGAGGCTTTTGTCAAAGGGTCGGACGGCAGGGAGTTCAAGGTGACGAAAGGGGCTCCGCAGGTGATCCTCGATCTTGCGACGGATAAGGAGAAAGTGAGTGATGCAGCCAATAAGGCGACGGAGGAGTTTGCATCGAGGGGGTTTAGGTCGCTAGGAGTGGCGCGGGCTGATGAAGATGATAAGTGGATGTTTCTCGGGATATTGCCGCTTTCTGACCCGCCGCGTGCAGATTCGAAGCAGACGATCCAGGATGCGCGTGGGCTTGGGATCAGCACGAAGATGATAACCGGCGATCAGGTAGCGATTGCGAAAGAGATAGCGGGAGAACTCGGGCTGGGAACGAATATACTGGATGCGAGAATTTTCGATCAGTATAAGGATAAGGCGGAGCTGGGAGATAAGATCGAGGAGGCGGACGGATTTGCACAGGTCTTTCCCGAGCATAAGTTCGAGATAATCGATTCGCTGCAGAAGCGTGGGCATATCGTGGGGATGACGGGAGATGGGGTGAACGATGCTCCTCCACTGAAAAAAGCCGACGCGGGGATCGCGGTAAGCGGGGCTACCGACGCGGCGCGCGCGGCAGCCGCGATCGTGCTACTCTCGCCGGGGCTGTCGGTGATAATCGAGGCTATCCGGCAGAGTCGTATGATATTTCAACGGATGAATAACTACGCGATATACAGGATCGCGGAGACCATCGGGCTGCTGTTTTTTGTTACCCTTGCGATCCTGGTATTTCATTTTTATCCCGTTACGGCGATTATGATTGTGTTTCTGGCTATTCTTAACGATGGCGCGATTCTATCGATTGCGTATGACAATACGGTGCCCTCGCTCAAGCCCGAATCCTGGGATATGCGGAAAGTGCTGATAATAGCGTCGGTGCTCGGGGGGTTCAGGCTGTGTGTATCTTTCAGTCTTATGTGGCTTGGGCTGAATGTTCTGGGGTTGAATGATGCGGGTATACGGACTCTTATTTATCTGAACTTGTCGGTGGGTGGGCATTTTACGGTGTTCGCGGCGAGGACGCGGGGGAGGTTCTGGTCGGTGGCGCCGTCGTGGGTGCTGTTGACGGCTGTTATTGTTACGCAGATTATTGCTACGTTTATTTCGGTCTATGGGCTTTTTATACCAGCGATCAGCTGGTCGCTTGCGGGGCTGGTGTGGGTTTATGTAGGGGTGGCGTTTTTAATACAGGATCAGTTGAAAGTGCTGGCTTACAGGTTATTCGAGAGGGTGAATAGAATAGCGGTATAGTCAGGTTAATGGATTACTACATCTTATGATGAACCCGGCCGCTCCTATACCGGCAGGCCGACGTTGATTGCCGTCAACGAAGACGCCGCGATCTCTCCCGCTGCGCAAGAACAGCCCGGCGATTCGTCGGCGATTAATAATATCATAACCGGCGATAATGTCAAATACTCTCCTATGCTTCAGCTAGATCATTATATTACCGCCTGAACAAATATCTATCCCATATATAAATTATTGTGATTGCATCTGTCTGGCTACCATTGACAATTGGCTATATTGTGCATATGTTGGAGTTAGCTTGGTTTCTTTCTTTCACCAATGCCTGCTTCTATTTATTTGTGGCCATCAACGGTAGCGATAGGGCTGATTCGTCTGGTCGAATGGGCAGCGAGGAATACGCAGATGCGATCATAACGAAGGAGATTAGTTATGAAGAGGATTATGTTATCCGCTGTGTTGTCTGCTTTTGTTGTGGTGTTTTGCCTTACCGGTGCTTCCGCGGCAGGATATAATGTCACTTACTTGACCACTCCCGCAGGTTTTAAATCACCAAAATTAATGGCAATAAACGCTTTCGGCGTAATTGCAGGTACCGCACAGGATAATTCAGGTCATACATACGCCTTTGTGTGGGAGCGTGATGGCAGCGTTCGAGAACTTGCTATGCCTGCCGGTTATATATCGTGCGGTATTCACGATATGAACGGGCTTGGCCAATGCGCTGGATATGCGACGGATATACTCGGTAATGGTCATGCCATAGCATGGGATAAAGATGGTACGCCAAGAGATCTGGGCGCCCTTGACGGAGTATACAGTGTCGCCCGGAGCATTAATGCCCATGGCCAGATCGCCGGCTGGTCCGGCGCTGAAGATGGTTCCGTGCACGCTATGATTTGGGATATGGCAGGCAACGTTACCGATCTTGGCCAGGCCCAGGGGTGGGGATGGAGCAGGGCGCAGGGAATCAACGATTACGGTCAGGTTGCTGGGGCATTCGGTGACAGCACTTTGTCGGCGTTCAAGCTTACCGGGAGCAGTGTTAAGATTCTGGGCACGCGGATCGACCCGGGTAACAGCGAGGCTATCGCGCTTAACAGTTGCGGTGATGCTATCGTTGCGCTTAGTGGATTGGGCAAGACTCCGGTGCTGTGGAAAGAAAGCGGGCCTAACGTTCCTTTAGATGGTCTTGATTCTGATATAGTCTTTGCGTGGTCTATCAATGATGCCGATCAGGTAGTCGGCTGGCGTCAATTGCCGTCCGGCATTCCACCTTTCCCGGCTAACCATGCCATAGTCTGGGATTCAATCGGCAGGGCTACTGATATAAACCCGGCTGGAATGACATCAAGTATCGCGTATGATATCAACAATAACGGTCGGATCGTCGGTACATGCAGCAATGGCGTTAATAATTATGCGGTAGTGTGGACCCCTGTGCCGGAGCCGTCGTGCTGTTTGGCGACAGGGCTGGGGCTGCTGGTACTGTGGATGCGAAAACGTCGGAATTGACCCGACTATTCTTCCAGCGAATCCTTATTTCACTATCCCGATAGTTCGAAGCCATGTCTCGACCAGCCGGGGCCATGCCGTTACCGGAAACTTTGTGCGCCGCAGACCAAACGCATGCCCGCCCTGCGCGTATGAATGCATCTCCACAGGCACCCCGGCGTCTTTCAGCGCGATGTAATAAACCAGCAGTTGGTTGACATTGTCTACGTTGTCGTCCTCGTTCTGCAACAGGAATGTTGGCGGTGTCTTTTTAGTGACAGGAACATGTGGGTTCAGCTTGAAACCTTTATCCTCGTTTCATAAATGCCCTGGCGAAGGCTGCCAGACAGCAGCTTGTGCGTTCAACTCGCAAAGTACAAACACGATACTAAGAGAAGAATCAGAGTTTTCATTCTAAGCCTATCCTTCCAGGGGATTGCCGCAACATTCCATGTGTCTGCACCCTTTCATCGCAACTGGCAGTGCCAAAATACCGATGCACGCCCGCAAGCGGGCGTGCATCGGTATTACTCGTTCCACAAAAATACTTCCATGAATGGAAGCGCGGAAACAGATCAGGCTCGGCGGCGTCTGGTAAGCCCGACGAGGCCGAAGATCCCAGTGCACAGCGCAATGATGCCGCTGGGCTCCGGGGTGACGTTAATTTGGTCGATCTGCGAACCCGAGAGCTGGTCACCGGTGATGGTGATCGTCTGGGGGGCGTTTCTCAGCGCCACTTCCCACAGGTAGGAATCCTTATACCAGCCGCCCATCACGGGTCCGGCTTCTACAAGCACGGTATCCTTGCTCAACAGCGTCGCTCCCGACTCGATCGTCACAGTAGGAGCCTGGCTAAGGTCGTTCCAGTAGATCACGTCAAGCGCTAAGATGCCTGCAACCTGCGAAGTGAGTTCGGTGGCGCCGGGCAGCGTCAGCACGATGGAACCAAAGCCGATATCCCACCAGCCCTGCGCGGAGCCGTACTCCGGCACGGTGTCATACCAGCCGGTACCGCTGTCTGCATCCACGTTAATCGCCGCGGTCGGCGCTCCCCATGGGTTCACGACACCGGTCGCCGACGCGGGATTATCGCTTGTTGCGAAAGTCCACATAGCGGACGATGCCCCCGCCAGTGTTGTGGTGAAAAGGATTGCGGCAATTGCAGCCACAATCAGAACGGTCGCTTTCATTTCTTTCTTCCTTCCTGATGCCTATAGCTGGCATCTTTAGTGTTAGGCAATTACTGCGGGTCTCCCGCTTTGAGCCAGTTGGTCTTCATAATCGAGTAGTCGACGCTGTTGACGATTCCGTCGCCATTGATGTCGGCTACCGCGGCGGACTTGTTCATGTTCGCCAGCAGGATGTTATAATCGGCAACATTGATGGAGTTCGTGCCGTTCAGGTCACCGCCGGCTAGTGTGAAATTCACCGGCGAATCGAACGATGCGTTCACCTTCTGTCTGAGCGTCCATGCGGTCTTGGCGCTGAGCTTCTGGATCGAAGAAACCTGCGTGGTCAGCGTGTAGCTGGCAACTCCGCCGCTGAAGACGAGCGTCTTGGTTATCGGAGCGCCGCCGTCGATGGAGAACGTCACGTCACGCAGCGCGCCCACAAAGCCCGGAATGGTCACCGTGCCGCTGATCTGATTCTCGACACTGATCTGAGCCTGCGCGATGTCGCCGAACGATCCGCCCTTGGCGTCGTCTTTGAGCATTCGCCAGCACGTGGTGTAGATACCGGGAGTGGATGGTGCGATCAGGGTAACGGTGAACGTCGCGGTGTCGCCGGGGTAGTAGTAACCATCATTAGCGAGCTGGATTTTGGTTCCGGCCCCACCGAACTGGTCAGACGTTTCGCCCTTCAGTTTCCATACGGTATAAGGACCATAGACGCCGCTCACCCACTTATTGCCCCAGGTCCAAGCCTGACCCTGGTTCTTCATACAGATCGTGCCGTTAAACACCTGGCCCGGCTTCACCGATTGCGGGAAGCTGACCGAAGCAACGTTCGCCGCCATTCTCGGCTTGGGCGTAACGCCGAAGAAGTTGCAGATGCCGGTATACATGCCCCATGCAACCGTGGAACGGAAGATAGCGTCCTGATGGAACGCCTGATCCGGATAGAACTTCCAGTCGTCGTGGAAGAGCAGTTCCATGAGCTGCGCGGGCATCTTGCACTCGCGGATCTCGCCGAAGTTGGAGGTTTTGACGCCGCGGTCCTGCCATCTGGTGTTAGTATCACCGTCCTGCTTGTAACCACGATAGGTGCCGTATGATGTATTCCACTCCTGCGGAACAGGGTTGGTCGTCGCATTATACATCGTCTCGGCCCAGGTGCCGTCATACTGAGTGCGAATGGCGCTGATGACCGCGTTCTCCGTCGCCGTGCAGAATGCCTGCGAGTTTGCCTGCTCGGTCGGATACTGGGCATTGTACCAATAGTTCTCGGTGCCGCGCGCCTGCGACTGGAGCGTGCTGCCGCTGCCCGTTGTAGCCGCATTGCTGTGGAGGCTGAATGAGACGCTGTTGGTGTAGTTGTAACCGAGAGTCTGCATCAGCCAGTTGGCGTAATAAGCTCTCGCGCGGAGGTCGATGTTGCTCTCGCCGGTCACGTCGGTGGTCTGCCAGACCGTCGAAGGGATTCCGCCGCGATCCTGCAGCGCATACTTGGAAGCAGTCATCCACTTCGGCAGCGTAAACGACGCGCTCGGATAACCGTAACCGACCGCGTCGAAGTTGCCGTCGGTTTTATCCAGGTCTCTGGAGCAATAGGTTGCCGCGCCTGCCGCCAGGCAGTAAGCGTAAAGGAACCGGATGGTCTCCGGGGACATGTCGTCCTCGTAATACTGTGGCCACTTGAAGCCCATGGTCCAGTAGTAGTAGTCGCTGGGCTGATAGGACGAAAGTCCTGCTGGCGGGTTCGTGACCGGGTTAGGGCCGCATAACGTGCGCTGAGCGCGATACCAGTCGGATGTCCCGGCGTAGGCGCCGTGGCTCGGATGGAGCACCACCAGCTTGCCGGTCAGTTCGCTCGACTGTGGGCTCACAACAGGAGGCTTCAGCGGATTCTGAGCTCCCAGGCCAGGGTTCGATTCGCCCATCGGCTGCATCCGATGGACAGGCGCATAGTTGGGTTGAGTGCTGGGAGGCAGATACTTCCACAGCGGCTGTCCACCCACGGTGACTTCAATGGATTTAAACTCAGGCCATTGCTCAAGAGCTCCATTGATCGCCTCTACGTAGGCATCCGACACAGCATCCCCGAAACCGAACAGCGCCTCGGGGCTGAGATCGACAGTTATGCTGCCGCCGTCGATCGCGACATTGACCACTGTAGTCCCAGTTGGAAACACCCCGCTCGTGAGCACAACCTGTGTTACCGCATCCGCGGGAGTCTGGGCCATCGCGGCGCCAGACATGGCAACCAGGGCCAGCGCGAGCGCCAGCACCGAAGCCATTACGCATCCTTTCACCATTCTCTTTTTTCCCCCTTTCGTGGCGAAGACGACAGCAACCTGTGGAGCAGCCGCGATTATCTTCATACCACGCCTTATAGTGAGTGGTCGCATTCCCAGGTCTTTTCCTGGGGATAATTCCCGAAAGACTAACGCTTTCTTACAAATGATGTGAACTAGTGAATAACGGCCAGGAGAAATAGTCACGCAACGGTCGCAATTAGTGCAGTAGTGCAACAGTTATCAATATCGCAACACGCCATCTAAGCACAATATAGCTTCTGCAAGCCCGTTCGTCAAGCGGCAGAGTGAAATCTAGTAAAAATACCAGGTAGGCGGGGGTGTAGAAGTGTGGAGTGGGGAGGCTGTGCCTTTGGAGTTGGTGCTTTCAAAGGCACGGATCTATAGCTGCTTATGGTTGTTGGGCTACTTGCGTTTACTTATAATTACCCCGCTCATTGTGCTGATGCCGCAGAGGAGCGCGAAGATGGAAGAGGGCTCGGGGACGGTGTAGGTCCAGAGAATAGCCTCAGTCCGATTGCGTATGTTATTACTCGCATAGCCGCACACCCAGATATTGCCATTTCACCGCCACGTATGTTCCCGAACCTTCTTCACTTCTTGCTTGCGGATGTCCGCTACTTGGGATGATGGGGCTTGTGCTCAGGCGTAGGAGAGGTTAAGCAGCGATATTTGATTGAAGGCTAAGAGCAGATTCCTCGACTTCGCTTGGAATGACGGTACTTACTACTCCTGATGATAGGGGCTAGCAATGAAGATACTGATGGCTACGACTGAAAGCTGACCGCGAATGCGCGAAGCAAAAGTTGACGCGCGCATATCCTGATGATATAATTGGGTAGGAACAGGCTGGCGAGGGAGGGCCTTTCGCCGGCTTTTTCTGTAATATTATGAATTTGTTTAATACGGAGTCGAGCTTGAAGGGACGGATCGATGCAATCCTTCCCAGAGTAGCGAAACCCGCGAGATATATGGGCGGCGAACTTAACTCGATTAAGAAGCCGCCGCAGGAAGTAAGCGTAAGGATTGCGCTTGCGTTTCCGGACGTTTACGAAGTAGGCATGTCGAACCTCGGGCTGAGGATTTTATACTCCATCCTCAACTCTCGCCCCGGGGTCGCCGCTGAACGTGTCTTCGCGCCCGCTTCCGATATGGAAGAGGAGATGCGCCGAGCCGCGGTTCCGCTCTTCTCGCTGGAATCCTCGCTGCCCGTAAGCGATTTCGATCTGGTGGGTTTCTCCCTCGCCTACGAGATGACCTTCACCACAGTCCTCAACATGCTCGACCTTGCAGGTATACCAGTTTATTCGAAGGATCGAGGCGAGGATGATCCGATAATAATAGCAGGCGGGCACTGCGCGACCAACCCAGAGCCGATGGCTGATTTCATCGACGCTTTTGCCATAGGCGATGGGGAAGAGGTTGTTACGGATATCGTCAAGGCATATATGGAGAGCCGGGGCGATAGAGCGCGGGTGCTCGAAGCCCTTTCGCGCATCGATGGGGTATATGTCCCATCGGTAAGTGACAAGCGAGGCGAGAAACCCAATGTGCGGGGGAGAGTTGTCCTCGACCTAGAGCACGCGGAGTTTCCTGACAGCATTATTGTGCCGTTTACCGAAGCGGTCCATGACAGGGTCGCTGTTGAAATAATGAGAGGCTGCAGCAGAGGCTGCAGGTTCTGCCAGGCGGGGATGATCACCCGACCGGTGAGGGAACGCTCGCTTAATACGCTTTGCGAGCAGGCCCAGGCGCTCCTTGATAAAACGGGATATGAAGAGATTGCGCTTACATCGCTTTCGAGCGCGGACCACTCCGAAATTAAGGCGCTGGTCCATACCCTGATCGACAAGCACGAAGCCGGCAGGGTGGGGGTGTCACTCCCGAGCCTGAGAGCCGACGCGGGATGTGTGCATCTTGCGGCGGAAATTCAGAGGGTCAGAAAGAGCGGGCTTACGTTCGCTCCTGAAGCAGGGACCCAGAGGCTGCGGGATGTCATCAATAAAAATGTAACAGAACAAGATTTGCTCGAAGCCGTGGAAGCGGCGGTGCAGTGCGGTTGGAGAAGAGTCAAGCTTTATTTTATGATCGGGCTGCCAACGGAGACTGATGAAGATTTGAAGGGCATTGGTGAACTCGTCAGCCATGTTATCGAAGTCGGCCGTAAACATCGCGTTCCTCTTACGCTGAACGTTACCATATCCCCATTCGTCCCCAAGCCGC
>Ga0123519_10002894_pt1 | contig 28763 bp, 23 predicted proteins | sample YelNatPaOPRAMG02_FD_87396 | JGI IMG/M metagenome (GOLD analysis project Ga0123519, IMG submission 87396) | Hot spring microbial communities from Yellowstone National Park - Yellowstone National Park OP-RAMG-02 (version 2) | ecosystem: Environmental > Aquatic > Thermal springs > Hot (42-90C) ...
ATGCGGCCGCCGCGCCGCACCTGTATTGTAACTGGCGGCCCCCCACAAGATGCGCGGACCTCGCCTCGCGGTGCCTCGAACGAAGCGGGCCCACCGCTGCCTCTAAAGAAAGTTTAGGCGTAAGGTCAAAATATTGTAAACGGCAGGCCGGTCGGTGTTGACAAAATGATCAGCCGCGCTTACAATAACTGCATGAGCCAACCGATGGGACGCTGCCCGAACTGCGACAGTCAGATGGAGGTCCGCGAGCTGTGGTGCGCGAGCTGCGATATCACAGTGCGCGGGCGCTTCCCTCGTTGTGAGTTCTGCGCTCTGTCGGACGAACACCTGCAGTTCCTAAGGCTCTTCGTGTCGCGCAGGGGAAACCTCAGGGAGGTGGAGCGAGAGCTCGGCGTATCCTACCCCACGGCCCGGGCCCGGCTGGACGACCTCCTGAAGGCCCTCGGGTACGCGGTCAGCACCCAATCTGCCGCCGAGCGGCAGGCGCGCCGCCGTCAGATCCTGGACGACCTGAAGGCCGGGCGCATCTCGCCCGAGGAGGCGGCTCGCGCGCTGCGCGAGTAGAATCCGAGTGACAAGGAGACGGTGATGGCTGACGAGGCGATGGACATCCTGGAGATGGTCCGCGACGGCCGCCTGACCGCGGAGCAAGGAGCCGAGCTGCTGGCTGCCCTTCACAGCCGCCCGGCTGCGGCCGCGGGAGGCCAGAGCGGACGCCCGCGATTCATCCGGGTGCGGGTCGAGGTGGCCGATCAGAGGGGCAAGCAGGTTAACGTGAACTCCAACCTCCCCATCGCGCTGGCCGACCTCGCGCTGAAGCTGGCTGAGGGGGCCAAGATCACGAGAGACGGCGAGACGATCGTGCTCGGCGACTACGTGAAGCAGCTCGGCGGCGTAGATATCTCCAGCATCCTCCAGCTAGTGCGTGAGGGGGCGGAGGGGAAGCTGGTCGATGTCGACGTGACCGACGGCGACACTAAGGTCAAGGTCGAGGTGACGGTCGATTAGGCGTCCGAGCCTGTTCCTCGTACTGACGGTGCACCACCCGAGGCTGCCCTTCGGGCGGCTTTCCGTCGCTATGCCTTCGGTCGCGCTACTGATGGGGTCGCGGATCGCCGCCCGCATCGCCCTGGCGAGCAGCCGGAAGCACCTGACGGCCGCAGGCCTCCGAGCCGGCATCCCCCCGGCCCGCATCGCGTGGGTGGTCTGCCGAGCGGCCCGGGTGGTGCTGTGCTCCGGCAGCTACGTCTTTGTCGACGTCTCGGTGCCCTCGGAGCGGCTTCGCGTGCGGGTTCGCCTGATCTAGGCGGGGCGACGTCGGCTGATCTGCTGGGCGTGCCGGACACTCCGAATGAGCGTGTCGGGGTTGACACCGGCATATGTCTCGCCGCCGACTCCGAAGATGTACCCCCCGCCGGGCGCTCCGATGGCGACCGCTCGCTCGACTGCCGGCCGCGCGGCTTCGAAGTCTCCGTAGAGGTCCTTGCAGTTCAGCCCGCCGATGATGACGGTCTTGCCGTGCATCTCCCTCTTCGCCGCCGCGAGGTCGCTGAACCCGCCGATGTCCATCTCGGTGAGGCGCAAGACATTGGCGTACAGCCCGAACAGGTGGTCATTCGGGCCGTCAGCGTGGAGATAGCGACCGTCTCGCCCATAGCGCTCATAGATTGCGCTGTTGTACGGCAGGACGAACTCGCGATACATCGCCTCAGACACGAAAGCCGAGTTGTCATCGGCCAGCCCGATGGACGTCGTGGTCGCACCGGTGACCGAGTCGCGGTAGTCGACAAGACGGCAGAAGGCCTCGAAGAGCTTTCCAAACAGCCGCTTGACGAGCCCCGGCTCTTCGCACATCCACTCGTAGATCAGACTGGGACCCGCCAGGGCGCAGGCGGCCGACAGCGGTGGGTGGATGGTCAGGCCTCCCCAGACGGGCAGTCGGATGTCAAGCCGCTGCACGGCTTCGCGAAGCCGCTGTAGCTCGCCGTAATACCACTGCACGCCCGGCGTCTGCGCTGGGTCGGGCACGCGCAGCGCCTCCGCGTCGGCCGGCGTCTGGATGATGTGGCGGCCCCAGGGCGACGTGTCATCGGGTCTGACGATCTCGGCCCCGAACGCGAGCGCCTCCTGGATGGGTCCGACGTCGAGCCCGATGCCGAAGCCCGTCCGGTCATCCCCCAGCTCGTCATATGCCCACCGGAGCCCCTTGAGCTGCACCTCGATGCTCAGCTCTCGGTCCTGGAAGTACTCCGCGATGTTGTGGCCAAACAGGCGGCAGTAGAAGCTGCCGCCGACGCTGATCTGCACGGGAACCTGGTCGGGCTCCTCGAAGCGCCGCGCCGCGGCCAGCCGCTGTTCCGACCGCGCGATGCGCTCGCGATAGCGCTCGGGATCGAAGGTCGCGCCCAAGGACTCGCTCTCCCACCTTGCTGTGGCAGTCCGATTTCTGCGCTGCCCAGCGCGCGCCTCCCTCACCGCCGCTAGGGCGGCCCGAAAGCGCGAACGGGGCAGGAGGGGCCCTCCGGCCCCGCGCGGTCACCATCTCCGACCGCCCACCAGCACAGGGGAGAGCGGCTTCAGTAGCTCTTGTTGAAGCTCACGCCCAGGCCGACATCGTCGAACCCATCGAAGCCGGCGAAGTAAACTCGCCATTCGTCCGATAGGGCCAGGCGCGCGCCGAAGTTCACCTGCTCGGTGTCCTGCTCTACCATGATGGTAAGTCGGTCGGCAAACACGACCGAGATGGCGCCGAAAAGGCCGTCCAGCTGCCCGCCGCCAATGCCCAGGTGGATCATTGGGGACGTGATCTCGCCGTAGTGCGTCTCATAGCGTTTCGGCAGGGACTTACTCATCACAACGTAGGCGGTGGTCTCGATCTCGTCCGTGGCGTCGATTACGCCGGCCGCAACCGCCGGGTTGGCGCCGGTCTCCCGTGCGAACCTGTACTTGGCGTTGACCAGCGTCTCGCTGTCCCCCTCATTCGGCCGCAGCCGCGCGATGCCGACCTCGAGGCCCCGGGCCAGGCCCAGGTTAGCCGCGTAGACGTTTGAGTCGGTTCCCTCCTCCACCTCGAGGGCGAAGGCGGCCGCGTTGTACTCGTCCGTGTCGAGGGCCTCCGCGGTGGGGACACGAATGAGCCCTGTATAGCCGTAGAACGACGGCGCCGCCAGGGCAGGGACGGCAGCTACAGCCACAGCCAGCACTACCACGACAGACAGCGAGAACGTGCGGCAGGTCATAGCTCTCCTCCACCCGGCGCCGGGTGATCCCAGGGCCGCTTATTCGAATGGACGGCGCAGTGCCGGGCAGAACCGTCACCGCGCTGCCGCGACGGCCGTGACCGGACATCGCCCTCCTACGGGGCTGGCGGCGATGGCGGGGGGCCGGGTGGGCCGTGCTCGCCGGCCTCGCGCTCTTCCTGGGCGCCGCCCCGCTCGCGCATCCGCGGGAACGCGCCGACCATCTTCTTGGCCGCGCCGCAGACCGCGGATGCTCCTTGCTTCACCTTCTCACGGGCCTCGTGGCCCCGCCACGGCGACAGAAGAAGCGCCACGGCGGCGCCGATGACAGACCCGATCAGTCCTGCTATCACCAGGCCGGCCGCGCGGCTTCCCCCGCGCTCGGCCTGCTCCTCTTCGTTCGACTCCGCCATGCCTCGCCTTTGCATGTCAGACCTCCGGCAGGGTTGTTCTGACCTCACGGTTGGTTAGGTCTCATGCGGGACTAACCTCCACGGACCACAGGCGAGGATGTATAGCATTCGAGACATCTCGCCGCGTGTGAGCGCCCAGGGAGACAGCGAGGGCGACGAAGGGCGAACAAGCGGTGCCCAGTGGCACTGCGGCTGCCTACGGCAGAGTACGGCTACTTCGTGATGCGGACGCGGCGGACAGGTTCGGCGCCAACGCTGTCGGAACGAAGCTGGTACTGGTTCGCGAGCTGGTGCTGGAGGCGGCGCAGGTAGGGCGCCTGGGGTGGCAGCTCAACGGGCTCGGAGGTCTCCAGAACGTGCTCGATTGCCGCCTGGGCCTGCTGCAAGGCCTGCTCCTCGGCCGAGAGCCGACTGAGGTGGAACACCTCCCGGAGCGCACCGAGGATCTGGTGGTAGGTGTTCGAGCGAACGACGTGCACCGGGACATGCCGGCTGCTGCGTTCGAACCGAGCGGGATCCCGGCGGTAGTGGGCCTTGAGCGTGAGGACGGCGTCCGCATCCTCGACCTGCTTCACGACCTGGGCCCGGAGACCCAGATCCGCCAGTGCGCGCTCGAGCTTGTTCCGGCTGATCCCGTAGGGGAAGATGCGAAACTGGCGCTGGTAGGCGTAGGGCGGCTCCGCGAACTCGGAGATGTCGAACGGGGGCACGTGCAGCCCTTCGTAGGTCGAAGGCCGCTGTGCGGCGATCGTCTCGACGCCACCGTCAGGCTTCCGGATGCGGATCTCCGGGGCTGAGGCCACACCGCGCAGATAGCTGTCCACCACCTCGGCCGTATCGTGATGGATCGCCAGCTTATTGATGTCCATGATCTCGATGACGACGTCAAAGGTGGGGGGCGCCTTCCGCTCGAGCACGGTCTTCTGAGTGCCGCGGCGCCTGGCCTCCTCGTCGCTCAGCGTGACGACGTGCACGCCGCCGACCAGGTCGGACAGGGTGGGGTTCATGAGGAGGTTATCCAGCGTAGTGCCATGGGCAGTGCCGATAAGCTGGACCCCTCGCTCGGCGATGGTCCGAGCGGCCAGGGCCTCCGCTTCGGTGCCGATCTCGTCGATGACGATGACCTCGGGCATGTGGTTCTCGACGGCCTCGATCATGACCGCGTGCTGGAGATCGGGCCGGCGAACCTGCATGCGCCGGGCCCGTCCGATGCCGGGGTGTGGAATGTCCCCGTCGCCGGCGATCTCGTTGCTGGTGTCGACGATGACGACCCGCTTGTTGAGCTCGTCGGCGAGCACGCGGGCGATCTCGCGCAGCTTCGTCGTCTTGCCGATCCCGGGCCGCCCGAGCAGGAGGATGCTCTTGCCGGTCTCCACAATGTCGCGGATGATGTCCACCGTGCCGTAGACCGAGCGCCCGATGCGGCAGGTCAATCCGACGATGCGCCCCTGCCGGTTGCGGATAGCGGAAATGCGGTGGAGAGTGCGCTCGATCCCAGCGCGGTTGTCCTCCGTGAACGCGCCGACCCGCGAGACGACGTACTCGATGTCCTCTCTGGTGACGGGCTGGGAGGAAAGAGCCACCACCTCTCCCGGGAACCGCGCCTCCGGTTCCCGGCCCAGGTCGAGCACGACCTCCAGCAGCTCGTCCCGCCGATTCACCTCCCGAAGCCGGGCCTCGATGTGCGGCGGAAGAGCTTGGAAGAGCTCATCCAGATCGTCGGTAATCCTGAGTTCGGGCATGCTTCAGTCGGGGTCGTTTCAGGGCTAGCCTGCTTCAGTCTGATTATTCCCCGTTAGCGACAACCTTTCCTCCGGGCGGCTGACATACCCATGGTCCCACCGACCCCAGCGCCCGGTTACGCCAAGACGGAGTGGATGATGTCCAGCGCCCGGTCGATAGCCGCGGCGTCCACGTCGCGGTGGGTCACGAACCGGATGCGGTGCGAGTCGATCGGCAGCGCCCTCACCCCGCGCTCGGCAAGCCGGGCCACCAGGTCCCGGGCGAGGGCACCCAGAGGCCTGGTGTCGAGCATGACCATGTTCGTCTGTACCAGTTGGAGGTTCACGAGATCCCCTCTGATGCGAGCCACGCCCTCTGCGAGTCGCCGTGCGTTGGCGTGGTCCTCCGCCAGGCGCTCCACCATGGTCTCCAGCGCGACGATGCCGGCCGCGGCCATGTGGCCGATCTGGCGCACTCCGCCGCCGACGCGCTGGCGAGAGGTTACGGCGCGGGCAACGAAGTCGGCCGGGCCGCACAGCAGCGATCCGTAGGGCGCGCACAGGCCCTTACTGAGGTCGATCATGACCGAGCGGCAGCCGCGGGCCAGCTCCTTCGCCGGGACCCCCAGCGCCACGGCCGCGTTGAACAGGCGAGCCCCGTCGAGATGGACTGGCACTCCGTGCCGTCCGGCGACCTCCCACAGCCTTGTCATGTACTCGACGTCGAGACACGTGCCGCCAGCGAGGTTGTGCGTGTTCTCGGCGACGATGAGCCCGGTGCCGGGGTGGAGGCGATCGCCCGGGCGGATGGCCGCCTCGACCTCGTCCAGGTCCAGGCGGCCCGCGGAGCCGCCCACCGGACGGACGATAGCTCCGGCGAGCGCGGAGCATCCGGCCGTCTCAAAGTGGAGGAAGTGGGAGTTGCGTTCGGCGATGATCTCGTCGCCGGGCCGCAGATGGGTGAGGAAAGCTACCAGGTTGCCCATCGTGCCGGACGTGCACAGCAGCGCCGCTTCCTGACCGGTCATCTCGGCGGCCAGGCGCTCGAGGCGCTCCGTGGTGGGGCAGCCATCGCGGGCGTAGTCGGCCACCGCGGCATCGGCCATCGCACGGCGCATCTCGGGGGTCGGCTGGGTCAGCGTGTCGCTGCGCAGGTCTATGATGATCGGCTGTGGCATCGCGGTCTCCCTGGGAGAAGAGATATCGGACGCGGAACGCGCAGCATAGATTGGCGGAGAACCGGCGCAGCCCCTGCCATGCCGGTGGACGCAGAGGCGTTGTCGAGCCGCCCGTGGTATAATCCCGTCACCAAGCTGGCCCGGGAGGGAGTGCTGGTGAACGTGATTATGAAGGGGTACGGGGAGATCAGGCTGGTGGATTCGAACGAAGTGGTTGCGGGGGAGATCACGCTGCACGCAGAGGGCTGGGTGGCGGTCGGGCCGGTGCCGCCCTCGGCGGACGCGGAAATCAGGTGGTACCCGAACCATCGGGTGGCCGAGCTGGTCTGGAAGAAGCACCTTGCGGTCAGGCGGCCCCAGCAGCCTGCGCGCTGATGGGCGAAGGGGCAGGTCAACGATGCTGAGGGTGCGCGTAGTGCCACGAGGCAAACTGGCCGCCAACTCCCGCCTGAGCGCCGACGGACTCGATGTGGCGCTTCAGGATGGGATGCGAGTCAGGGACTTGCTGGTCGAGCTTGGCCTGTTCGACGAGGAGGTCAGGCGCGTCGTGGTCAATGGTCGGCGCGGGCGGCTTGACCAGACGTTGAGACGCAACGACATGGTCGAGCTTTTCTCCTAGCACCTCGCCAGCGGGCAAGCGAAGACGAGCCCGGCGGCCTGCCGCTGGGCTTCTCTGCAAGAAGGTCTGCGAAACAAGCTCTCCTGCCTGGGTCTGAGGGCGATGGGGGCCATCCGATGTGCCCAAGGACTTTGTGGCCCGGCGCCGAATATCCGCGCAGGCGTCGCCCTGCGCGCAGGCGCCAATGAGCGCGTGCAGCGGGCCGTTCTCACGTTGGGGTATCGCGCTGACCCGCCTGGGGAGAGACCGAATGGCCGAGCTTACGGAACGCGACCGGCAGATGTACAAGCGCCAGATCCAGATGCCCGGGTTCGGCGAGGAGGCGCAGCTAAAGCTCAAGAACTCGTCGGCACTGGTGACTCGCGTCGGCGGCCTGGGCGGACCGGTCGCCCTCTACCTGGCCATGGCGGGGATCGGGAAGCTGATCATCGCGCACGGGGGAAAGCTGACGTGGTCGAACCTGAATCGCCAGATCCTCATGCGCCACGATGGCGTCGGGAAGCCGCGGGTGGAGCATATGGCGGAGCTGTTCGAGCGGCTGCACCCGGAGTGCGAGGTGGTGGCTATCGGCGAGAACGCGAACGAGGAGCGCGCCAGGGAGTGGGTGTCGCAGGTCGACATCGTGATCGACTGCCCGCCGACGTTCGAGGAGCGCTACGCGCTGAACGCAGCGTGCGTGGAGCAACGGAAGCCGATGGTCGAGGCCGCCATGTACGGCATGGAGGGCAGCCTGACGACGATCATGCCTGGGGAGACGCCGTGCCTGAAGTGCCTCGTGCCGGAGGTGCCGGAGTGGTGGCAGCCGCTGGGCTTCCCGGTTCTGGGCTCTGTGTCGGCCGCGCTGGGGTGTCTGGCGGCAACCGAGGCGGTGAAGGTCCTCACGGGGTTTGGCGAGCCGCTGAAGGGGAAGATGCTGGCCTACGACTGTGACGCCATGGAGTTTGTGAAGTTCCCCGTCAGGAGGAGGCCGGACTGCCCGGTCTGCGGTAGGCTGTAGCCCGGCGAGGGGCGCGGCGGGAGGGGCCTCACGGCCGTCTCGCTAGCTAGCCTCAGGCGGCGGAGAGCGGCGGCGCACGGTCATCGGCGTCCGGCGGCTGCGCCGGCGAAGGAGGCAGCATGCCAAAGCAGGGCTCGGCGAAGAAAGGCGCGGAGAGGTCCCGTCGCAGCCAGGGTTCTCTCGGGCGGGCGAAGCCGGGGCTCGCAGGGCCGCCGGCCCCGTGGCTGCGGCAGGTCCCCCTGTACGAGTTCTGGGCCGGGGGGTTGATGGGATACGTACGCCTGTGCGACCCCGGCCGAGGTCTGGAGTTTCACCGCGCGGGAGAGGGGAAGTCGCTGCCCGCTTCCTGCCGGGAGGTACTGGCGCTGAGGCACTACCTCGCGCGGGGCCAGGCAGGGCTCCTTGCGCCCCGCGAGGAGGCCGAGTGCAGCGGGGCCGTGCGCAAGGGCGAGATCGTCTTCGAGTATGGGAAGGCGCCCAAGTGGCCCGTGACGGCCACCGCGCGGTATGAGCTGTTGGCGCAGGGAGGGGTGGATGTCACGATCGCGTTCAGCTTCTCACAGGCGCTGCGCGGCTTCGAGGCCGGCGTCGAGACGGTGATCCCGGCAGCGCAGCCGGTCTCTCACGTGCACACGGGCGGGCGGTGGCGGCAAGTCGCAGCCGGGCCCCGCATGAAGCTGTTCTTCCCGCGCAATGCGGGGGCCGCGGAGCTGATCGCCGACGGCCGGTGGAACGGTCTGCGCATGGCCGGCATCGGCCTGTCGGTGGAACCGCAGGGATACGACTACCCGCTTCTGGTCGTGAAACACGAGGCTTCCCCCTGGGCCCTCGCACACATGGCGCTGACCGAGGAGTGCAGCTCGGTGTGGGTGAACGGGGCCGACCGCACGGTGGGCATGGGGCTGGTCGGCGCGGATGTCAAGGCGAGGTCCTCGGCCACCTGCCGGGCGCGTGTGCTCCTGTGCCAGGTCAACTCGTTGGACGACGTCCTCCCCTACTATCGGCAGTTCGTCCAGGAGGCGCGGGCCACGCGCAGGCGATGATGGCCGGCGCCCGCCTGCCACGCCGCGTTCGACGCGGGGCCGGCTGCTCCGCGTAGGTTAGATCCTGCCGCGCTCGAAGACGGCCGCGACGCGCTGGAAGGGCCACGCGACCAGATGCCGCACCAGGTCTCGCGTTGTCACCCTGGCCTCCTCCGGCAGGCGCGGGATGATGACCAGCGTGTGGAAGACACGGGCGGCCACGGACATGAGCATCAGGAAGTGCAGGTTGCCGAAGGTGCGGCCGGCGAAGTCGAACTGGTAAGGCTTGAGAGCCTGTGCTATCGCTCCGCCAACGGCCGGGCCGATGACCCACCCAAGACTGGCGGCGACCGAGACCATGGCAACATAGGCCGATCGCGTCTGCCGCGGGGTGAGGCTGAAGAGCATGTTGAGGTCGGCCACTTGCACGGCCGCCCCGAAGATACCGCCCAGGATCGCGGTGACGGCGAGCAGGGCATGGTGGTGCTCGTGGGTGGCGAGCACCCAACCGACGGGAAACACGATCGTCATGAGCGTCCCCAGCGTGACCAGCGGCCTGGCCCCGAATCGGTCCACCGCGTTTCCCCACAAAGGCAGCGTCAGCGCCGTGAACACCATCGGCACGAGCATGAGGTAAACGTTCGACCAGAAGTTGCCGATCTTCAGAACCTCGAGCCCCATGAGCCAGAAGAAAGGCCCGGCGAGGCCGAACATCAGGGCCTCGCTGAGTGCGTACAGCAAGTAGCCGCGGAACGGCCGGCTGCTCAGCGGGGCGCCGATGATGCTGCGGAGCCGCCACTGGCCCTCCCGGCGCTCCATCGGCGGCTCGCGCACGAGCAGGAACAGCATCAGGTCGGTGATCCCGAAAACTCCCGCCAAGCAGAAGATGATGGTGAAGACCCTGAAGCCGCTGCTTCGGTCCAGGGCCCAGCCCACCGCGGCGCCCGCGATCACGCCCGTCACCGTGCCAAGGGCGGCACGGTTGCCCAGGTAGCGGCCGCGGATCTGCTGGGGAACCATGTCGGCGAACCACGATAGCCAGGCTGGCGTGCCGGCGTTTCCCATCGCCGACGCCAACATCACGAGAGCGAGGAGGACCCCGACGCGCAGGTGCGAGTGCTCGGCCGGCACGAGCCAGGGAAGCGCGCCGACGACGAACCAGGTGAGACGCTGGCCGGAGGCGCACAGCAGGAAGATGCGTCGGCGCCGGTGGGTTTTCTCGACGAGGTAGGCGGACGGAAGCTGGGCGAGAACCCCCAGGAACGGCAGCGATGACAGCAGCCCGAACATAAACGTCGAGGCACCCAGCGCGCGGGCGAAGCTGGCGAATGGCGCGCCAGTGATGAGGGTGAGCCACGCCGAGCCGAAAATTCCCCATGCGACCGCGGCAACCCACAGCGCGCGGCGCGTCTCGGCCGGGGTCAGCGGCCCCTGGGGCTCGACCGGTTCTGGGTCCTGGTTCTGCGGCATCATGTGGCAGTGTGTCTGGCTGCTCGGGCGTCCCGGCTGGGGAGAACAGTTTCGCGGATTCGAGCGCCGGAGCGCAAATCCTGCGCTGAACCGGGCCGCGCGACCTCACGGCGCCGGGATCTGCGGCCTTGTGAGGCCGAAGTACGCCAGGTGAGACGGGCAGCGGCAGTCGCCCGATCCGAAACGGGGTGCGCCGACGCGAGCGCCCGGCAGCGACAGCACAATCCGGTTGCGCTCACACTCCAGGCGGCGGCGAGCGGGCACCACGACCACGTCGACAAGCTCCGCCGCGCCCAGCAGGTAGTCGATGTGCCAGTGGAGCGGCTTCTGGCGCCGCCGGTGACGAGCCACCCGGGCCTCGACGCCGCCCATCGCGCTCCCCGTGTAGACATACCAGCCGGCCGGGAAGCTCACCGCACCCAGGCGGCCGACCCGCAGCGCGACCCGCCGGTGCACCCGCAGGATGAGGTGATAGGCGCCGGGCGTCCTCTGCTTCACGGGAACTCCACGCGCAGTTCTGTTCTCAGAACATCTCCCCGGCGCGCCGTGAATCGGCCTCGCACGTTCCGCAGGGCTACGAGGCGGCCGCTCGCGCTGACGGCCGCCTCCGGTACGACGGCCGCCGGCGCGTCCAGAGCGAGACGCGCCCTGGCCCCGTGCCACCAGGTCTCGAAGCCGCCCAACGCCGCCGGCCGCAGCGTCCGGAATAGAAAGTTCGCTGGCGAGAACTCGCTGAAGATGGCGCTCCGCCGGAAAGCGATTTCGTCCCGACAGACGAATCCATCTTCCCGGAACTCGAACCGGCGCGCGTGTCGCACCGATGCGGATGCCCCCTCAAGCGCGCCGTCGCGCAGCCGATAGCGCAGGCGATCGCGAAACTCGTACCGCCGGCCACCCTCGAGCACGCCGAAGGGCAGTGCCAGAGACCCGGGCGGCGTCTCTCTGCCCTCGGCTCCGTAGCACGGAAACAGGGACTCGCCGTCCACGCAGACATAGGGGAACGCCAGGTCGTTGGTGGGCGCGCCGCCGGGCTCCGACAGCACGGCCGTATAGCGGGCTCGGACGATGACGGCCATGCCCGGCAGAGCGGCATCGGCCGGCGCGCTACCCGTCGGCCGGACGCCAGGCGCGGCGGCCCGCAGGAACATGCACCCGAGGAACGGCAGGTAATCAGCATAGCGATTGTAGCTGTACCACCCCGGCCGGCTCGCGTCCGGGTCCCACGGCTCGGGCGGCTCGTCGTCCTGCAAGACAAGGGGAAAGGAGCCGTCGGCGCGCCGGTGTTGTAGCAGGTAATCGAACACGCGACGCGCGGCCGCGCGGAAGGTATCTCGCCCCGACATCCCGGCGGCCGCTTCCAATAGCCACAGGAGCGCCCCGATGCCGAAGATCTGGTGCTGACCCCGGCCCACGTAAACCGCGTCGCCGTTGGGCAGCACGAGTGCCAGGACGGCCTGCGCCGCCCTCAGAGCCGCGCGCGCCGCCCAAGGGAATCGCTGCGCGCGCCACAGATCGGCAAGCAGCCCTCCGGAGAAGGCGTGGTAGGCAGCGGAGCGGACTCCGCGCTGATCGCAGATGAACCCCCCACGCGCGTAGCGCCCCAGAGCGAGCCGGCCGGCGGCAGCGGCCCGAAGCCGACTGCACCACGGCCCGAGGTGCGCCCGGCAGGCCGCGCGCAGCAGCGCCCAGTTGGCGGTTCGCCGGCCGTCCAGCCGCAGCCGCCCGAGAATGCCATCCACCCCCTGCGGGCCGAGGCGCTGCCGGCACTGCAAGAGCGCGTATGCGTTGAACTCCCCATGGCTTCGTGGGAGATGGCTCTCGAGCCGACGGAGGGCCAGCTCGATCTGGGGGTCAAAGCGCGGGGCGAAGTGCGACCACAGCCAGACCGCGAACGCGACGCCATAGTGATCCGGGCCGGGGAAGCCGCCGTGCCGCTGCTGACGTTCGGCAAGGTATGCGGCGATGCCGCTTGCGACCTGCTCGTATGGGCTCGGCCGCGGCATGGCAGACCTCAGTTACGCCGCGCCCAGGCCGCGCGCCTCCCGTCGAGGCCGGCGGCGGCCAGCCCTCGACCGGGGTCAAAGAGCCCGGGGTCGAAATGTGGAAGTTCAGATACAGTGATCGGGAGGCGACGCGGGACGCGGGATGTCGGCCCAGGCCGCTGCCGCGGCCCGGGCGCGGCAGAGGGAGTGCGCAGATGGCGAGCGACAGGCGACGGATCCACTTGGTGCCCCATTTCCACTACGATCCCGTGTGGATCGAAGATCAGCGCACCTATACCCGGTGGGCGTTCGACCTGGTCCTCCAGTATCTCCAGGCCTGCCGACAGGACAACGCCTACCACCTCATGCTGTCCGAGATCGACTACCTGAAGCCATTCCTCGGCGCGTTCAGCGACGAGCGCCAGTTCGTGAAGGACCTGATCGCCGCCGGCCGGATCTACTGCGGCGGCTCCTACAGCGAGCCGAACGAGATGAGCATCCAGGGCGAGGGGATCATCCGGAATATCATCTATGGCCGGGCGTATCACGGGCGCGTGCTCGGAGCCAACCCGCGCCTCTACCTTCCCCTGGACGTCTTCGGACACTGCCTTCAGTTGCCGCAGATCGCGGCCAAGGCCGGGTTCGAAGCGATTGTGTGGTCGAAGGATATCGTTGGCGCACCCGCCCTGTGCCGCGCGCTCGCGCCGGACGGAACGGCCGTGCTCCAGAAGCACGAGCACTACTGGTACACGGCGGCGAACGAGGAGGAGCTCATCCGGACCGTTGGGCAGGGCTTCGAGGCTCAGGCGGCCCTCGGCCTCACCGACGACCTGCGCCTCATGGGGCCGGACATGGCCCCGCCCCAGCAGTGGCTCACCGGGCGCTCAGGCGCCCTGGCCGCGTTGGATCCTCAGGTCGTCTTGAGCACGCCGGGGAAGTACCTGGATGCAGTCGCCGAGCAGGTGCTGCTGCGTAGGGCGTCGATTCCGCTTGTGGGCCGGGATTTCAGCTGGTATCACATGGGCACCGCGGTCTCGCGAGCGGAGCTGAAGACGGCGAACCGCCTCTGTGAGAATCGGCTTCTCGCCGCCGAGAAATGGGCGACCCTGGCGAGCCTGGTCGGCGCGCAGTACCCGGATCCGGCGCTCGACAAGGCCTGGCGCCAAGTTCTCTTCGGCCAGCACCACGACGCGATCACGGGGACGCCCAGCGACATTCCCTTCCTCGACTTGATGGCCGGCTACCGGGAGGCGCTCGAACTCGCCGCGGAGGTCGAGGAGAATGCCCTGAGCTACATAGTGGGCCAGATCGACACCGCGCGAGAGCGCGGGGCCGCGCGGGCGACCGCAAGCCTGGTCGTCTTCAACCCCATGGCATGGCCTCGGACCGACGTCTGCTGCACCCGTGTGAGCCTGACGGGCGCGCTCGCGGCAGGGTTTGAGGTGGTGGACGATCGCGGGCGAACCGTTCCAGCGCAGATCCTGGCCGAGTCGAAGGCCTCTGAGGAGCCGTGGGCTGACATTGCGTTCATTGCGCGCGACGTGCCTTCGATCGGCTACCGAACCTACTTCCTGCGCCCGGCTGCACGCAGGCCTGAGATGCCTTCGCCGACGTGTGTGGAGGAGGCGGAGATCGAGAATGCGCGCTTCACGGTGCGGGCGGAGGCGGCGCAGGGTCCCGGGCTGACAAGCCTGTACGACAAGCGGGCAAAGCGCGAGCTGATCAACGGGTCTGTCGGCCTCGCCTTTGAGGTGATGGCCTTGTCCGAGCGGCCTGATCGCGAGATGTCCCCGTGGGAGGTCTTTACCACGGGCGACATCGTGCGAGCGGGGGGCCGGCGGGCGAGACTGACGGTAACGGAGGGGCCGGTGTTCAGCCTGCTCCGGCTCAAGGGCCAGCTTCCGGACCGCTGCGACCTCAAGCAGGACGTCATTCTCTACCGCGATCTCGATCGGATCGAGCTGCGGACCACCATCGAGCGCTACCGGGGCCTGCACGAGCTTCTGACGATCGCGTTTCCGCTGGCGCTGCGCGGCTCGGTGCCGACCTTCGAGGACCGGTTCTGCGCCTTGGTGAGGAAGGCAAGCTGTGGGCGACTGGACTTCCGCACGCTGAATGAGCACAACATCTCCGGGTGCGGGCTCGGCGCCGCCCAGAACTGGGTGGACGTCGGGCCGGCCCCATCGCTGGCGATCACGGAGCGCGGGAAGGCGGTGGCCGCGGTGCCACTGGGCCCGTGCGCCATTGTCACCTCCTCGGACCTGAACGCCCGCGCGGCTCTGGGCCGCCTCGAGCAGGCTCTGCTTCGCCGCGGCGTTACCTGCACCCCGTGGCTCGACACCGATGACCCGGAGGCTGACTCGGGAGCCTGCGCCTTCAGGATCAGCCTGGGCGCGAGCAACGCATATTCCCGTTCGGTGCTGGAATCCGTCCCTGGAGCGCGCGACCGGCTGGCGCAGGCCATCGCCGAGGGCGACTGGGGCGGGGTCCTGATCCGCCGTCCGGACCCGAAGGGTCAGTGGCCCGAGGTGCCGGTGCTCGTGGCCGACACGTCTGACGACAGGGGCATCCCCTGGCTTGTGCAGATGCTGGCCCTGGCGATCGACGAGGACCGCCTCGCGATCCCGCGCGACTGCGACTTCTCGGGTTCCAGCGTGCCTCGGGCGGAAGCCGGGGTCGCGCTCCTGAACCGGGGGTCACTGGCGGCGAGCCTGGAGAACGATGGTACCCTGGTCGGTCTTCTTTTCCACACCGCGGCGTGGAGCACGCATCCCTGGGGCGAAGGGAGGTTGGAGCGGTACTTCGTGCCAGAGCACAAGTCTCACGTGTTCGAGCACGCGCTCTTGCCCCACGCCGGCGATTGGCGGGAGGGCGGTGTTGTGCGCGCCGGCTACGAGTACAACAATCCGCTGCGCGCTCGCCAGGGGGCGATCGGGGGCGGGGCGCTGCCCGCGCGCTTCAGCCTCCTCGAGGTCGACGCCCCGAACGTCGTCGTCACCGCGCTCAAGCCGCTCGGCAACCCGTTGGCTGATCTCAGCAGCTTGCACCGCTCAGATCCCGAAGCCGGCGTTCTCGTGCGGCTGTACGAGACAGAGGGGAGAGCGGCCGCGGTGAGGTTGCAGTTCGGCCCTCCCCCCCTCGAGGCATGGCTCACCGATCTGGTCGAGCGGAAGACCGGCGAGGTCGCGGTCACTCCGCCGGGGTGGCGCCGGCCACCCGCGGTGTCGGTGGACGTGCCCGCGTGCGGCATCGTGACCGTCGCGGTCAGACTGCCGCGCCTGGAGGCCGGCGGTCCGTCGGCGGAACTGGGCCCGGTGGCAGAGCCATACCGTCCGATTCACTGCAGATACTGGGATCACAACTCGGGAGCGGCGCCGATGGGCAACCAGCCGCTTACCCTGTGGCTCCGGGGAGAACTGCCAGTCGGCCAGACGACGCGCTTCTCACTGGGTCTCACCCACGATGGGCTTGCCCAGGAGATCACCGGCAGCGTGGAGGTGCGCGGCCGGCCGGATTGGCAGCTCATCCCCACGCGAGTGCCCTACCGCATCCCGCCTGGATCACAGGCCGTGTACGAGGTGATGATACGGGTGCCGGCCGACACCACGCCTGGCTTCCTGCGGGCGGTGACAGAGGCCTATGGTCAGCAGATCCAGGATGTTCTCCCTGTGGGCGAGATAGTGCCTCTGGAGCTCTCCCTCGAACGAACAGGGGCCGGCTTCACGCTCAGCGTCAGGAACCCCAATCCCGACTACGTCGAGGGGCAGGCGTTCCTGATAACGCCCCTGGAGTCCTGGGGCAGGGTTGTTGACGGAGCGGCGCGGGCCGAGGTCTCGCCGCGCATGCAGGCCTTCCGGCTGAACGCGGGCGAGGCCGGCGAGTTTCGGTTCTCCACCAATGGGGACCTCGAGGGGCTCTGGGCGGTCGGCAAGGTGGCCTGGTACGGGCAGGTGCAGTACGTCCAGGAGCGGACCTAGCCGGAGGTCTCCTCGAGGCGCTCCTCGAGCTCTGCAATCCGGCGCTCCAGGTCGCGCACGGTGCGGGCCAGCTCGGGCAGGTGCAGTAGGGCGACGTCGATGCGAAGCCGCTCCGAGCGAGGCCGGGCCGGCAGGCCCATGAAGAAGGCGCCCGGGGGCACGTCGCCAATCAGGCCCGACCTGGCTGCGACGACGGAGTGGTCGCCGATCCGCAGGTGATCTGCAACCCCGGCCTGCCCGCCCATCATGACGCCATCTCCGACGGTCACGCTCCCCGAGAGCCCGACCTGGCCCGCCAGCAGGCAGTTGCGGCCGATCTTGACGTTGTGCGCCACCTGCACCAGGTTGTCGATCTTCGTACCACTTCCGATGACCGTGGCGCCCGTAGTGGCCCGGTCGACACACGCGTTCGCGCCGATCTCGACATCGTCCCCAATGATGACGGTCCCGACATGCGGCACACGCACCGGCCGCTCGCCGTCCTGCGCGAAGCCGAAGCCGTCGCTGCCGACTACGGCGCCCGGGTGCAGGATGACGCGCGCTCCTATGGTGACGCCTCGGCAGACAGTCGCATGCGGAAACAGGACTGAGTCATCCCCCACGCGCGCTCCGGCCCCGACCACAGCCAGCGGGTGGATCTGCACCCGGTCGCCGATGCGAGCGCCGCTCTCGATGCAGGCGAGCGGCCCAATCGCCACCTCGCGGCCGAGCTCCACGCCCACGCCGAGGTGGGCGCTGGGGTGAACGCCGGGCGAAAGCCGCGGCTCGGGGTAGAGGAGGCCGATTGCCCGGGCGTATGCAAGGCGCGGGTTGCGCACCCTCAAAAGGGGTTTGGCGTCGGAGACCGCATCCGGCGGAGCGATGATCGCGAGCAGAGGCGTGCGCTCCGCTTCCTGAAGGCGGCGAGCGTCCTCCGCGTATCCGATATGGCCGGCGGCCGGCGCGTCGAGCCCCGACACGCCGAGCACCTCCGCGTCTTGCCGGCCTCCGACGAGTTCGCAGCCGAGCGCCTCCGCAAGCTCGCTGAGGGTCATCTCTGGATCACCCCCTGCAGCCTCCGGCTTCGGGCCGGACTCACTTCGCCGCCGGCGCGTTCAGTTTCGCCAGCACGTCCTCGGTGATGTCCAGGCCCCCGAACAGCACTATCTCCTTGCGGAGGATGAGGGCGAGGCCTTTCTCTTGGGCCACCTGCTTCACCGCGGCATCGACGCTGTCGGTGACGATCTTGGACAGCTCGTCGTACTTGGCATAGACCGTCTTCTGGAGGTCCGACTGGAGGGCCACCAACTCGTCCATGCGCTTGTTGTAGATCTCCTCGAGCTGGGCGCGCTCAGCCTCCTCCTCGGGCGTGAGGTCCTTCTTCTCGCGCAGCGCCAGCCGCCGACGACTCCGCTCGTCGGAGAGCCGCTCGAGTTCGGCGATGCGTCGGTCACGCGCGTCGGTGGGCGCGCCCATCTCGACCGTGTCGAGATACTCGCGCTCCTCTTGGTCGTTGAGCATGCCGATGCGCGTGCGGCGCTCGAGCTGTGCCTCCTGCTGCTTCTGGAAGTCCTGGAACTGCCGGTTCAGTTCCTGCATTGCTTTGTACTCTCGGCTAATGCGGTCCATGTCCACGACGCCGATGGTCGGCGCGGGCGCGGCCGCCCACACGCCCCCCGAAGCCGCGGCCAGAAGGCAGCCGGCTGCGAACCCGATGACCAGTTTCCTCATATGATAGCTCCTGTCTGCCGGCCAGAGGCCGGCGGCAAGGCGGGAGCGGCCTTCGCTCCGGCCTCCTGCACTCCGCCAAGCGGAGTGAATGCGAAACGCGGACGATCGCCGTGCCTGCCGCGCCATTCAGGCAGGACTTGGCGGCACGGCAACTGCCGCGAAGCGCGTATCGGGCCTCGGCGCCCTCCCATCAGAACATGTGGGAGACGCCGAAGTGCGTCTCGGTCCCTTCGTTGCTGAACCCGATGTCGAGCCGGATCGGCCCGATGGGCGTCTTCACGCGGACGCCCACGCCGTACCCGACGTGGGCCGTGAACGTCTTGTCGCCCCGGAAGAACGGATCATCCGCGATGTCGCCACCCCACGCGTCGCCCACATCCGCGAAGACGACGCCGATCAGTGCAGTGCTCAGCGGGAAGCGGTACTCGGTGTTCAGGATCGCCATTCGGGCCCCGGCGAACCGATCAGAGCGAAAGCCGCGCAGCGACTCTGTGCCGCCGATGAGGAACTGCTCCAGGTAGGGCGGATTGCCAGTCGTGACGCCGCCCAGAAGGCGCAGCGCCAGGACGTTCTTTGCGCCGACTCGGAAGTATCGGCGGCTGTCCAGCGTGTACTTGTTGAAGTCCGCACCTCCGAACAGCCCCGCGAACTCCGCGGAGAGCTGGCGGTAGCCGCCGCGGTGCGGGTTATACCGGTCGTCCTCGGGGCCCATGACTCTCGTGTCGGTGACCCCCGCCAGCGTGATGCTTCGGACCTGGCGCGGGAGGAACGGCGAGCCGGCCAGGTACGGCTGTTCGCTCTCCGTGAGCCCCGAGATCGATACATCGTCGCTGCGGAAGTTCAGGAAGGCCGTGGAGTAGTTGGAGACGGGACGCCCGAGCGTGATGTTGCCGCCGGTGCGTCGCTCGTCGTAGAGAATGCTCTGATTCTCCCCCTCTGGGGTGACGACGAAGGCCTCCCGCAGCGTCAACCGGTTGTACAGCCCGAGGCTCAGGCGCGTCTCCGGATTCATGATCCACGGGTTTCGGTAGCCGAACTCGTAGCTGCTGCGCCCGCCGAACTCCCCGCGGACAGACACGACCTGGCCGGTGCCGCCGAGGTTGGTCTTGACCAGGTCGATAAACCCCACCAGCCCCTGGACTGAGCTGTAGCCGCCCCCGATGGAGGCGAGGCCAGTGCGCCGCTTCTCGACGACGGTGAAGACCAAGATCACCTTGCCGTACTCGGTGCCGATCTCGGCCTCGCGGCGCACTGTGTCGAACAGGTCCAGGTTCGTCAGCCGGATCACGTCCGCCGCCACCTGCCGGTCGTTGTAGACGTCGCCGACCTTGGTGCGGATGTAATGCATCATGAAGCTGCGCTTGGTGTGCGTGTTGCCGACGATCCTGATCTCCTCGATCACGCCCTCGGCGATCACAAGCGTCAGCACGCCCTCAAGGCTCATGCGGCTATCCGCCACCATGGCGAGGATATAGCCCTGAGACCGATAGAGGTCCTCGATGCGGCGCACGTCATCGAGCAGCCGCGGCCGATTGAAGACCATGTCCGGGGTGACGGCCTCGGCGTCCACCCGCGGCTTCGTCTCCATCGCCGACAGCAGCTGCTCGCGACTCAAGACAGTGTTGCCCTCGAACTTGATGTCCGTCACCACCGGGTTCTCGAGGACGCGAAACACGAGCCTGATGCCGCCGTCGACGCTCTCCTGCTCGACCGAGACGGTCTGGAAGTAGCCCAGCGCGAGGATCGCGCGCCGATCCTTCTCGACCTGGTCCTGGGAGTAGGGCGTCTCCGGCTTGCTGCCGATGGCCTTCGTAATCGTGTCGGTGGGGATGTAAACGTTGCCGACCACCCCAACGCTCTCGATGACGGGCGTGGGCGCGCCGGAGGCCGCGAGTGGGAGAAGGGGGCGCTCCCGCGGTCTGGGGGCGGCGGGCGCCGCGCCGGGCTGGCTCTCCTGCGGGGGCTGCACAACCGGGCCGGGCTCCGGGGCAGCCGCGCCCTCGGGCTGTGGTTGGCCCTCGGCCTGGGCGCCGGACGCGGGAGAGGCCTCCGGGGACGCCCCGGCCCCCGGCTGAGCCGCGGTCGCGGGCGGGGCCGACGATACCTCAGGCGTCGCGGCGGGACCGCCTTCGCGAGCCTGAGCCGCCGAGAGGCCAGTGCCGCACGCGGTCAGGCAGAGGGCGAGCGCAAGAGGCGCCAGAAAACTCAAAGCGCGATGCATCATCTCCTCCAGGGCTGGTCCCGCGATACGACGGCGGGGGGACACGCGGGACCGCACCGGGCTGTGATCATCCTGAGATATAGGGCTCGAGAGCTTCCCGAAGCCGGGTCCGCGCGCGGAACAGGCGAGACTTGACGGCTTTCTCCGAGCAGCCCAGTATGCGCGCGATCTCCTGGTAGGAGAGCCCCTGCACGTCGCGGAGAACGACGAGCGCCCGGAAGTCGGGGCGAAGGGACAGGATTCCCGCTGCGACCCGCTCCTGAAGCTCCCTTGCCTCGACCTGGCGATCGGGCGCCTGGCTGCTGTCCTCGATCTCGCGCGGGAGCAGGTCGCCATCTTGCTCCGCGGGGCTGTCGAGGGAGAAGGAGTGGACGCGCCGGCGAAGTCTCTGTTGCCGAAAGTAGTTCTTGCATAGATTGAGTGCGATTCGGTAGAGCCATGTCAGCGGGTGGGCGTCGCCGCGGAAACGATCGTACGCGCGCATAGCGCGAACGAACGTGTCGGCGGTCAGGTCGGCGGCGTCCTCATAGTCACCCACGAGCCGGTAGATGAGATTGAAGATCTTCTGCTCATAGGCCTGGAAAAGCCCATCAAAGGTCTGGGCCGCCGACTGGCCACCGTGCTCGCCGTCCTGAGATGGACGATCGTTCACCGCGGCCCGTCCTGTCTGGCGCATATGTGCCTTGCCCGCCCCGCGGCAGCCAAAGGCAAGAGGGCTCCCGTCCTTGGACACCCGAGCGGATCCAGAGTTCCCTGGAGTGTAGCATATCCAGCCGGACTCCGGCAAGCCGTCCAAAGCTGCTCAGAACGGGAAGAACGCCGCCACATCCCAGCGGGAGCGCTCCAGTTCGTTGACCCCGTAGCCGATGGTCCACGTCGGCCCGATCTGATAGTTGATCCGCACGGCCTGCTTCTGGCTGGGCCCTGTCAGCAGGCTGGTATAGGAGACCACGAAACTGCCGAACAACGGCTCGGTGAGCCGCAGCCGTACGGGCCCCTGGATCGACAGGTCCAGAGAGACGTGCTGTATCCCAAGGGCACTGCCGAACGGCACCATGGCACCGGTTATCTCTCCCGGCGCACCGCTGGCACGACCCGGCTGTGACAGAAGCTGGCCGACGCCCGACCGCTCGGCCCCCAGGGTTGGAGAGACCATCGGGCCCGCCAGCAGGGCCATGAGGAAGACCTCGTCGAGGTAGGGGTAAGACATCGCGTTGAGTTCAAGCGGAGGGCCGCCGGGGGGATAGACGCGCCCACTCGGGTTGAGCGTGACCGCGTAGTCGCCGACGCGGCCGTGGGCCTCCGCGGCAATGTCGATCGTGATGCTCTGGCCCATCTGGCGCTCGATGTATGCCGTGCCGCGGGTTACCGTCAGAATCCCGTTCGGGAATGCTAGCTGGCCCTGTGCCGTAGCGATCGCGCCGTCCAGGGTGAGGTCGCGAGGGGCGAGCCGCCCATCGATCTCGAGGTAGCCCATGGTCGGCTTGCCGCCGTCGAAGCGCGCGGGGGCGATGAGGAACTGCGTGGGCCGCTGCGGACTCCCGTAACGGAACCAGACGTTGGAGCCGACCGCTACCCACACCTCGACATCGGGATGAAAGGGGAAGGACTCTGCTGCGCGTATGGTGGGCATGTGCTCGGGCACGCCGAACGTGGAGTCCGAGAGGATGATGGGCTGGCTCGCCGGCGCCTCGAGCGTGGGCGGTTGGCCGGGGGTCAGCGTCTTGAGGGTTAGCTCGCCGTCGAGACGGGCATCGGCGATCCCCGGCACCTCGATCTGGGCGTGGTGCAGGGTCACCCTCAGATCGTAGACGTTCTTATCGAGGTTGGAGGGCAAGAGGGCCTCCACGAGCCCTCTCGACGATCGCGCAGGAAGAAAGACATCGCCCGCCACGGAGAACGACCCTGCCCCCGCGGTGCCCCTGATGCCGGGCTGGGCCTCGCCCTGCTGCGGCGTCTGTGGAAGCTGATGGAAGTCGAGGAGGGCGCCGTGTGTGTTCGGCCTGAGGTAGACATCGGCGTCGAAGCTGAGCGGCGCCATGCTATCGAGGGGCACGAACCGGACGTTTCTGACATGCAACTCACCGGAGGGTGCGGCGCCGGTCGGCTCCAGCGGCAAACTGAACTCGCCGGTGGCGCTGAGGGCGGGGGCGGCGCTTCCGGGCGCCTGCTCGCCCAGCGCGTCGAGCCCCCTGACCGTCAGCAGCAGTCCTTCCATCGTGATTGGACCCGCCCTGACGTTTTCGAACTTGAGCGGGCCGATGGTCACGTGCTCCATCGTGACACTGCCGCCCTCGATAGCTGGAGCTTTGACCGGCCCCGCGATGTCGAAGTCGATCTGGGCCGCGCCGCTCATAGGGAACCACGGCGAGAAGAGGCTCAGGTCGAGGTTCCGAGTCGAGACACTCAGCTCCATATTGCCGCCCACCTCGATAGTGCCAGTGAGGGCCGCGCTCGCTGGCCCCCGCGCGATCTCGATCTCGGGGATCGTGATGCGCGTCGCAGACCCCCCTGTCGGCGTCGTCGGGTGAGTCAGCTCGAGCGCTCCGGAGAGAACGCCCACTCGCTCGCCGCGCAGCGACAAGTCGTCGATCCGGAGCGTGCGCACCTCGACCTGAGGCGCCGCGGGAACGCTGCCGCTGACGTGCGTCTGAGTCGAAAGGGTACCGCCGACCGGGCGCATCCTGGCATAGGCCTTGAGGTATGTCAGCGCGTCCGAGCCGGCGGCGAAGACTTCCGGACGCGCGGTGTAGATGTTGTTGACAACCCCCTCTCCGATCAGGGCCAATGTCCGCAGGTCCAGCCCGTCGAGCGCCACGGCGAGATCCGTGGCAGGCGCTCCTCTCCCTGGACCGGCCAGGCCAAGCACCACCGGCACCAGCGAGATCGTCCCCGAAACCGCGATTTTTCCTTGCGCCAGCACGGCCTCTGCCTTCATCAGCCTCAGGGTGTACGCGGCGAACTGCCCCGCAATGTCTACGCCGGTGAGAGGGACATCGTTGAGCACAAGGGAGTCGCAGGAGAAGGTGAACGCGATGGTCGGGTTCGATACTCGTCCGGTCGCGCTCACCTCCAGCCTGGCCAGGCCGGTCAGGGCGATCCCGTACTGGCTCCGCAGGGGCTCCGCGAACACACCGAGATCGATGGGATCGCCCATCACCGTGATCGCGAGGCCCGTCTCCGGGGAGTAACCGCCCTCCGCGCGCAGGCGCGTCCGGCCCTGGGTGAGGCTTACCTCCTTGAGGGTCAGCCTGTGGTCACTGTAGTCCGCCCGTACGACGCCCGACGAGGCCGGCGCGCCGGCGATGGCCGCCACCTCCATCGCCAGGTTGACGCTTGCCGCGGGGCTGGCCAGGGTGCCAGAGACCTCAACACCTCTGCCCTCGGTGGGGCTACCCGTCAAGGTGATGCGCGGGATCGCTTTGGCCTGCTCGGGCGCCAGCCAATCGGAGACGCAGGCATTCTCGACACTGAAGCTTCCGCTGAGTCGCGTCTCGGCTGGCCCTTTCTCCCAGCCCTGGGCGACGAGGTCGCCGAGATACCGGCCGGCCCCGACCTGGAGATCGATGCCGGACACGCGGATCTGCTGCGGAGAGACGCTCACGTCCGCCGCCAGCCCACGGAAGTCGCGTCCCTGCACCTCGCCAGGCCCCAGTTTCACGGAGCCGGCCAGGTGCGCGCCAGGCACCTTGCCCCACACGTCGATGGCTGCGGGAAAGCGCCCCCGCACCTTGGGGGCGCCCAGGGCGGGGGCCGCGGCCGCGACGTCGACGGTCGACAGGTCTGCGTGAGCGCGGTACGCGCCGGGAAGGCGTATGTCGGCGCTGAAGGTCCCCTTCGCGGTAGGTCCTTCAATGACGCCCCTGGTGATCTTGATCTCGTCGTCCGAGTACCTGAAGTCGGCGTGCACGTTTCCGAGGGGCGCTTTCCCAACGGCCGCGCGGCGGATATTCGCGTGCCCGGTGACCACAGCCTGGCGCCCGGAGGCCCGCACCGCTGCGGTGATGTCGGCCGTGCCAGTCACCCCGGGCAGCTCGATCCCCGCCATTTCCGTCAGGACCGTGACCGGCACGTCCGTGAGCTCCACCTCGGCCTCGACCAGCGGCCTCTGGTTAACCAGGTCGACGAGGATGTCCGCGGCGACGCTGCGGGGGCTGCCGCTGGCGCGCAGGCCTGTGATCTTCAGCTTGCCGCGCGAGTACTCGAACTTGCCGACCACGTCATGCCAGGGCACCACGCGAAACTTGATGACGCGCACCGTCGCCTGACCCTTGACGACAACGGCGGACACAGGGCCCTCAACAGTCGCATTAACGCGGACGGGGCTCGGGAGCATCAGCCCGGCGGGGAACGCCACCCGCGGGAGTAGGGCCTTGAGCTGCGGATAGCGGATGCCGGTCGCCGTGATGTCGAGGTCCAGCTGCGGCGCGCGCACGTTCCTGATGATGCCGGAGGCCTGAACCGGCGCCTCGGCCACGGTGCCCTTCATGTCTCGCAGCCTCACATCGCCGTCGATGAACTGCACCTTCCCCGACACACCTTCGACCGGCCGCCGCAGCCAGGGGAAGGACACGCGCGCCTCAGCGACATTGGCCGACACGTCGTAAGCCATCTCTCGCTTCCGGCCGCTGTTGCGAACCGTGAGTTTACCCTCCACGTCCGCGCGCCCCCCCTCGACATCCATGAATGCGAACCTGGGCGCCCGCTCGATCGCGTACGGGATCGACAACCCCTTGACGCGGCCGGATACCTTCGTCGTTGCCGACCCCGAATCGGACTCGCCGTCAACGTCCAGCGCGTCGAAGGCTCCTTCCCGGCTCTCCGCAGTGACACGAAACGCCGTCCTCCCCGCCCGCGGGTACCTCACGCTGGCGTTGACCGCGTCGAGCGCGCTCACGAGGCCGGCGTGGGTCTCGTCGACGAGGGTGATGTGGCCGTCCTGAACGGTGATCGTCCCGCGGAACCGAGATGGCTTCGGCCGCTTTCGGGTGAACAGGTCGGCGATGTCGAAGCGGCCGCTGGCGGATCGACTGATGGTGACCTTGGGCCGGAGGACGCGCACGTGGCGGATGTAGGTGGGGGTCAGGATGAGGGAGAGGCGGTTGCCGGGCTTGCCGAGGGTCACAACGGCCTCGGGAATATCAGCGAAAGGCGCTCCGGACTTGTTGCGGATGACGATGTTGCGGAGAACGACGCGGCCGGTGAGGCTCAGCGACACCTTGCCGACCACCACCTTCCGGTCGAGCTGGCTCGACAGCTCCGTGGCGATCGCGTTGCGGATGTGCTCGTTGACCGGGCCGAAGTGCAGCAGCACGACGGCTGCGATAAGCAGCACGGCGAGGATCGCGAGGTACGGCAGCAGTCGGGCTAGTCTGCGCATCGATCCATGGGTGCGAGCCGGTGGGATCTCTCGTGTCCTGCCCGCTAGAGGATCCCCAACAGCATATACCCGATTCTCCCTTGCCCTAGCTAGTTGCCCACCAGGTCGCCCGCATGGTAGGAGCTGCGGACGAGCGGCCCGCTGAGGACGCGCCGAAATCCGAGCCGTCGAGCTGCTCGACCGTACTCCTCAAACACGGCCGGCGGCACGTAGCCGGCGACGGGCAGGTGGTCTGGCGTCGGCTGCAAGTACTGCCCAATGGTGACCGCGTGCGTCCCCACGGACCGCAGGTCCGCGAGCAGCGACACGACTTCATCGAACGATTCCCCAAGGCCGACCATGAAGCCGCTCTTCGTCAGGCAACCCGGCGATCGGCCGCTAGCCCGTCGAAGCAGCTCCAGGGACCTGCTGTAGTCCGCCTGCGGCCGCACCCGCGGATACAGGCGCGCAATCGTCTCGACGTTGTGATTAAGCACGTCCGGACCCGCGGCAAGGACTGTCTCCAGCGAGTCCGCTCTGCCCCCGAAGTCCGGCACGAGGACCTCCACCGTCGCCTCCGGCAGCGTGCGCCGCACCGCGTCGATGGCGGCTGCGAAGTGTGCCGCGCCGCCGTCTGCCAAGTCGTCGCGCGTCACCGATGTGATGACGACATGACGCAGTCCCAGCATCCGCGCGGCCTCGGCGACACGCTGCGGCTCGCCGGGATCCAGGGGGCCCGGCCGCCCGTGCCCAACGGCGCAGAAACGGCAGTCGCGCGTGCAGACGTCGCCCATGATCATGAACGTGGCGTTGCCCTGGCTGAAGCACTCGCCCAGGTTCGGGCACCGCGCGCTCTGGCACACCGTGTGGATGCCCATACCCGCCAGCCGCCGGCCCAAACCCTCCATCTGCGGCCGCCGCGGGCGGGAGGGCACAAGCCATGGTGGCAAGCGCTTGCTCATGTGGAACGCCCTCCCGCCCGCGCGGTGCCAAGGAGGGCGCAGCGCGCGAGGCCGGCCCAGGCCATCGGCTGGAACATGTGGCACGACAGAGACGAGATGAAGCAGGCCCTCGCCTCCTCGACGCGAGCGGAGCGCAGCAGGGCGCGCCCGACGCGGCAGTGCGCCCAGGCCAGACGCCGCCGCGCGATCGCGCGCAGACGCCCTGTGGGGCCATTGGGCCGGTTCAGAAGGCGCTCGAGCACCGCCACCTCCCACTCGCGCATGGCAGCGCTGTCCGCGCTTCGCTGGCCGCCGTGGACGGTGTACACGGCCAGGGGAGCGGGGAGCATCGCGGCCCGCCATGGGCCGGCTATGCGCAGCCACAGATCCCAGTCCTGCGCGAGGACGAGGGACTCATCGAAGCCGGAGCACTCATCGATGCACTCGCGGCGCACAACGACGGTGGAGGTGGCAAAGCGGTTGGCGCGGATCAGCGCCGCACGCGAGACGCGCTGGAGGCGAGTCGGCCGCGCCCGCGGCGGGGCCACGGGTACCGGCATCCGCTCCGCAGCGATGCGGCCCGACCCGAGCAGCCCGAGGCGCGGCTGTCGCACGAACCACGGGACCTGCCAGTCGAGCTTGTGGGGCAGCCAGATGTCATCGTCGTCGAGAAAGGCCACCAGATCGCCCCGGGCCGCCTGCACACCGACATTGCGGGCGGCCCCCGGCCCCCGCCGCGGGCCGCGCAGAACGTGCAGCCTGAGCCGGCCCGGGGTCGCGATCTCGCGCAGCCGGCGGGATAGGTCGGAGGCGCCCCCGTCATCGACGACGAGCAGCTCGGCGGGCGGAAGCTGCTGCGCCAGCACGCTTCGGACCGCGCGCAGGACCATATCCAGACGGTCCCGGGTCGGGATGACCACGCTGACAGAGGGCAGAGTCACGTCAATCGTCTCCGAACGACCGGCCGCGCCTCATGGCCCGACGGGCCGGGTGCGGTGAGTATACGGGCGCGGGGCGACGGGTGTCAACGCTCCGCACAGGCGCTGCACGCGTATCTGCGCGACAGTCGTCGAAGGGCGCCAGCCGCGCGAGGTGGAAACGTGCGCCGGCTAGACCGCGGAGGCGAGGAGGCGCGTATGATCGCGTACGTGGACGCGGCGGGTGGCAATGACGCGAACTCGGGTGACAGCCCGGGGCAGGCATGGCGGACGCTCGCACGAGCAAGCAGGGAGGTCTGGGGGCCGGGCGACCAGGTACGGCTGAGGCGGGGGTCGCGGTGGCCCGAGGGGATCAGGCTGATGGGCCGCGGGTCGAAGAAACACCCGATCACGCTCGGCGCCTATGGCGACGGCCCCAGGCCGCGCATCGACGGCGGTGACGACCACGCGATCGCGGGCCGCGGGCCGATCTCGGCCTGGCGCATCGAGGGTCTGGAGCTGACGAGCGCCAATGCGCGCAACCCGACCCGGAAGATCACAGGGGGGACGTGTGGTGTCTTCGTCACCCAGGAGGAGGTGTGCGAGGGGCTGACGATCGTGGACTGCGCGATTCACGACACGAGTGGGCCCGGGATCTACCTGCTGGCCGCCGGCGGCCCGAAGCCGGTGTTCCCCGAGGTCGTGATCGAGAACTGCGAGATTTCGAACGCGAGCTGCGGCATACAGTTTCTCTCCCGCCCAACATATGCCTGGGACTACTTCCCGCGGTTCCGGATCGCCCGCTGCACCGTCCACGACATCGGAGGCGACGGCATCGTCCCGTTCTGCAGCCGCGACGGCGTGGTCGAGCACTGCACGGCATACCGCACGGGGCTGGGCGTCGCGCCGGAGGATCACAGCCCGGTTGCGATCTGGTACGCCTGGGCCCAGAGGTGCACGATCCAGTTCTGCGAGGCCTACGACAACCACACGGGGG
>Ga0123519_10002896_pt1 | contig 28757 bp, 22 predicted proteins | sample YelNatPaOPRAMG02_FD_87396 | JGI IMG/M metagenome (GOLD analysis project Ga0123519, IMG submission 87396) | Hot spring microbial communities from Yellowstone National Park - Yellowstone National Park OP-RAMG-02 (version 2) | ecosystem: Environmental > Aquatic > Thermal springs > Hot (42-90C) ...
GGCCGCGTGGCTGAACATGATTTGCTGGGCCCATCATAGCATACAGCCCCGTCACTTTCTGTCGAGGCAGGCGGAGGATTTGGGTTCACACACGCCCCGGTGGCCGCTGGGCAAGCCAAAGGTGAAGGGTCAAAGGTCGAGAGTGCTGCGTGGCGAACGTATCGGGGGGTGCCGAGGCCGCGCTCAGGGTGCGCGGGCGCGTGGTGGGTGCCGTAGTGCCGAGGAACGGCAAGGGAGTCCGGCCCAGCAAGGGCGGCCAGCCCCACACAGCGCGAGGAGCTCGACCCCCGGCGCCAGCGCGTGGATGCCGGAGAAGGCGCAGCCGTTCGGCGCGGCGCGAGACCCACTTGTCACTCTGAGCGGCTCCCGCGGCCAGCTCTCAGCCCGGGGCCAAGCGAGCGAAGAGTCCTTGCTAGCCATGGCGGCACGCTCGGAGTGCTTTGGTGCCACGGCAAGCAAGGATTCTTCGCTGGAACTGGCGCCCCAGTGTTGCCCGGCCGTTACTGCCGCTGCTCATGAACTTGTGGCCGCCGGGCCAGCGACCGGGCTACACGCTCCGCACCGCACCCGGTGCCAAACCCCCATCCTGGGACTGGGCCGGGAGCGAGCGGAGCTCGACACCCGGCTGCCACCCCTGGTCGCAGCCAGTTCCTTCATGTGGCACCGTGCCCCCCGCGAGGCTTGCCTGGGGCGCGGGACGACGCTATAATGGAAGAGCAGGCTGCAGGACGTGCCGGTCACACGATGGGAATGCGATCAAGGCCGGAGGTGGAAGAGATGGACGACATCCTGGGCGTGATCCGCCAGCGCCGTAGCGTGCGCAGGATGAAGGGCGACCCTCTGCCGCCGGGGACGGTAGAGCGCCTGCTGGAGGCCGCGCGCCTGGCGCCCTCGTGGGCCAACACCCAGTGCTGGGATTTCATCGCCGTGACCGACCCCGAGGTGCGCGCTGCCCTGGCCCGCGCGGGCGGCCCCAAGAACGCCATGCCGGTGGCGCCGCTGATCGTGGTGGCCTGCGCCCGCCCCGAGGCTTCGGGCAACCGGGCCGGCCTCGGCTACTTTATGCTCGATATGGGCATCGCCATCGAGCACCTCATCCTCGAAGCGACCAGCCTGGGCCTGGGCACCTGCTGGGTGGGCTGGTTCGATGAGGACGTGGTGCGCCGTGCGCTGGGCATCCCGCCGGAGGTGCGGGTGGTGGCGATGGTGCCGGTGGGCTACGCCGACGAAGTGCCCCCTGAGCGGCCACGGCGGCCGCTGGAGGAGATCGTATTCTGGAACCGCTGGGGAGTGCGGAAGGCTCGCTGACCGGCCGGCAGCCAGAGGCCGGGCTGGTGGGCCAGCGGCTGGTGGTGCACAAGTGCGATAGTGAGGGCCACGAGGTCACGAGCTACGAGGGCATGGTGGTGGCCAACGACGAGCACGGCCTCACCCTCCGTGCCCGCTGGGCGCAGGGCACCTGCGACGTGGGCCTGTTCGCCCTCGAGGAGGGCGACACCTTCCTGGAGACCTACTACTTTCACCGCTGGTGGAATGCCTTCGAAGTGCGCTCAGCGGCCGGCCGGCTGCGCGGCTGGTACTGCAACATCGCGCGGCCCCCACGCCTGGTAGGGCGCGACCTGTACTGGGACGATCTGGCGCTGGACCTCATCATCGTGCCGGCCGGGCAGGTGCAGGTGGTCGACGACGACGAATTCCGGGCGCTTCGTCTCGACGAACGCGAGCCAGAGGCCTACGCTCAGGCCCTGCAAGCCCTGGCCGAGGTCCAGGCCCTGGCAGCGGGCCACCGCCCGCCCTTTGCGGCGCTCGACGGCATGCTCGATGGAAGCCCGGCCGGTGCCGGGCTTGGGGGATGAGGAGATGGATGCGCCGGAACTGATCGGCTACCTGCGCCAGGTGCCGCTCTTCTCGCACCTCTCCGACGCGCAAATGGGGCGCCTGATCTCGATCGTGCAGGTCGAGACCTTCCCCCGCGGCAGCCGCCTGGCGGTGGTGGGTCGCCCCGGCCGCGCCTTCTACTATGTGCTCTCGGGCGAGGCGCTGGTGAGCGCCGCCCACGCCCGGGGCCGGCTGCGCCCCGTCGGCTACCTGCGCCCCGGCAGCTACTTCGGCGTGACCTCCGTTCTCCTCGGCGAGCCCCACGATACCACCATCGAGGCCAAGACCGACCTCACCGCCCTCGTGATCTATCGGGTGGACCTGGATCGGCTGCGCCGCGCGGCGCCGGACCTCGATGAGAGCCTCTTGCCCCCCGATGAGATCAGCGTCAAGATGCGCCACGAGGCTTTTGCCTGGCAGAACCCCGACGAGGTGGCGGTCTACTTTGGTCGGCGACACTGGATCGTCCTGGCGCGCTCCCTCTTCTTGCCGACGCTGGCGCTGGCCGTGGTGGGGCTTTTCCTCGTGGCTGCGCTGAGGGCACTGCCGGCGGGAGGGCAGATGGTGGTGTGGGCGCTCCTGGCCGTGGCCTACGTGCTCGCTGTGGTGGCCTATTGGATCGACTGGCGCAACGACTATTTCGTGATCACCACCCAGCGCGTGGCGCACCGCGAGCTGAGCCTCCTGCGCTACGAGCGGCGCGTGGAAGCGCCGCTGAGCCAGGTGCAGGATGTGACGGTCAAACGCGGCAGGCTGGGCAACATCCTCGGCTTTGGCGATGCCGTCATCCAGACGGCCGCCAAGGTCGGGCTCGGCGCCATCGTGTTCGACCATGTGCGCGACCCCGAGGCGGCCAAGGAGACCATCTTCCGGCAGCTCTACCGCATCCAGGCGCATGCCCGGCTGGCCGAGCGCGAGTCGGTGCGGGCCGAGCTCAAGCGTCGCCTGCAGTGGGCCACCCCCGATGAGCTGGTAGCCCAGGCGCAGGCACGCAAGGCCCCAGAGCCGGCCACACCGCCGCAGCCGGCGCCCAAGCCGCGTCGGGCTCAGCCGCGCATCCGGCTGATCCCTCCCATCCGCGAGGAGACCGACAGCACCATCACCTGGCGCAAGCACTGGTACTTTCTTGTGCGCCGCATCTTGCACTGGTTCCTGGCCTCGCTGGTGCTGGTCGTCCTCTTTGTGGCCTACCTGCTGGGGCGGCTGCCCCTGGTGCCGCCGGGCAACCTGGGGGTGGTGTTGGGCACGCTGGTCCTCGCCGCCGTCATTGGTTTCAACCTGTGGTGGCAGGTGACCGACTGGGGCAACGACGTGTACATCGTCACCGAGGACCGGCGCGAGGCGACGCTCGACCGCGTGCAGAACGTGAACCTGTCGATCCCGGGGCCACTGGCCGCCCTGCTCAATTTCGGTGACGTGGATATCGAGACGGCGGGGGGTGAGGGCAAGTTCACCTTCACCCACGTCATGGCGCCGCACGAAGTGCAGCGCGAGATCATGGCGCGGGTGAACCGGCACCGCGAGCGGCGGCAGCAGTTGGAGAGCCAGCAGCGCCGCCGCGAGATTGCCGACTGGTTCGCCGTCTACCAGGGCCTGCGCGAGGAGCGCGAGAAGGCAGCGCCGGCCGCGCCAGTGGAGGGGGCCCCACCCGAGGCGCCGCAATCGTAGCAGCCATGGGCGGTGGGGCTCTTAGTGGCACGGAGACGCCGGGGTTCAACAGGGCACGGCGGGCAGTGGTGCTTCCCGAACCCTGTTCGGCCGGGCCCCGGAGCACTGCCGAAAGGAGGTGATGCGCCCGTCGTCGAGGGATGGCTCGTGGTGGCTTCGGTTCCCTGTCATGCAGCGCGCCACAAAAAGGAGGTTACGCGCATGGCCACGCCAACTGTCACCGTAGGCAAACGCCCCGTCACCTGGATGCACCTCGTCACCTTTGCTATCGTCACCGGGGTCTGCACCGTGCTGGCCATCTTTGCCGTCATCGCCGCACCGGTGCCTCCGGCCCCGGGCGTCTCGGGCCTCTACATCGCCGCCGCCGTCTATGTGCCCGTGGCCCTCTGGTTCGGCATGTGGGGTGCACTGGCCGGGTATGTGAGCTGCGTGCTGCTGGGCATCAACACGGGCATGCCGCTGCTCTTCGTCCTCTGGTGGTCGGTAGCCGACTTTTTCGAGGGGCTGGTGCCGCTGGCGCTCTTCCGCCTCTTCGACGTCGACCTCGACTTCAAGTTCGAGCACCGCGGCACGGCGAATATCATCCTGCTCCTGCTGGTGGTTGACCTGATCGTGGCGGCGCTGTGCACGGCCAGCCCCGCCGTGGCCGGTGCGTTGGGCCAGGCGACCCTCTTCGGGCAAAAGTTCGGGCTGCTCTACCTGCTCAGCTTCCTGGTGGCCGCGGGGCTGATGATCGCTACGATCGTAGTCACCAGGTCGCGCGCCTGGACGTTCTACGTCCTCTTTGGTGTCCTGCTCTGCTCCATCATTGCCGGGCTCGTGGGTGCCAGTGTGGTGGCCCTGGGCGAGATGAGCGGAGGCACCACGCTCACCCTGGCCATCGTCGGGGTGGCGATCGTCGTCGTGACTACGGCGCTGGCGGTCGTCGCCCAGAACAACCCCAAGCTCAACCTGCTGCTCTACATCGTCATCCTGGCGGCGATCGTCGCGGGTGTGATCATGGCCATCGCCACGGCCGGCAGCAACCCCGCCTATGGGGTCGTCTTCTTCGGTTGGGGCTTTGGCGATATCGTGGTGCTGGCGACGATCGGTGCCATGCTCATGACCATCCTGACCCCCTTCATCAAGCGCACTCAGGTCTACATCAAAGGTTGGATCAGCTAGGGGGCGGACCGGCCGCTCCCCGGCTGTGCCCGGCCAACGGTGGCTCGTGGGGAGGTGTGGCTCGGGCCCACACCTCCCCGGCAAGGGAGGCTAGCCTTGACTCTGGAAAAGTCGCTCTTCCGGGCCTACGTGCCGCCCGACGCGTTCGTCCGCCGCATGCATCCACTGACCAAGATTGCCATCGTGGTGGTCCTGAACCTGGTGACCCTCTGGGCGACCGACCCCTATAGCACGGCCCTCTTCCTGGCCATCTGCGTGGCCCTGGTGTTGCTCAGCCGGAGCCCGCTCTCGGCCATCCGGGGCTTCCTCTTGACCCTGCTGGGCTTAATGCAACTGCTGACGGCCGCCTACATCCTGCTCAGCGTCAAGCCGGGCACGGTCACCTACCTGGAGCGCCGTCTGGTCCTTCTCTCCTCCTCGGGGGGCGAGCTGGTCTGGCACATCCTGATCTCCGATCGTACGATAGCCGACGCCCTGGCGCTCGACATGCGGCTGGTAGTGCTGATCCTGGCCATGGCCTTCTTTATGGTCACGACCAACGACCGCGACATCGTCTACGGCCTGCGCAAGCTCCGCCTGCCGCTGGCCGTTTCGCTGATCGTGGCCCTCATCTTCCGCGCCATCTCGATCTCGGTGGACGATTTCTATGCCGTGCGCGAGGCCATGCGTGCCAAAGGCGCCGACGTAGGCACGGGCCCCATCTGGCGGCGCGTGCGCGACTATGTGTACCTGATGGTGCCCCTCTTTGTGCTGGTGGTGCGGCGCTCGGAGGAGGTCTCGCTGGCCATCGAGGCGCGCGGCATCCCCATCCGCCGCCCGGGCCGCACCGTCTACCACAGCCTGCCCTTCCATCGTGAGGACTGGCTGCTCCTCGCCGCCTTCGGCGCCCTGCTCGTGGCGACCCTGCTCATCCCTCGCCTGACAGGCGCCTCCATCGGCGCGCCGCTGCGCTGGTTGGTCGAGAGCCTGTGGAGGTAGGGTATGAGCCTGATCCGCGTCGAGAGCCTGGCCTGGCACTATGAAGGGGCCGCCGAGCCTGCCCTGCGCGGCGTGTCGTTCGAGGTCGAGCGGGGCGAGTTCGTCGCCGTGATGGGCCGCACCGGCGCCGGCAAATCGACCCTCTGCCGCTGCCTGAACGCCCTCATCCCCCGCCATAGCCGGGGCACGATGGAGGGGCGCGTGCTGGTGGCCGGGCTCGATACCGCCCGCAGCGACTTTTACGAGATTGCCGGCCGCGTGGGCATGGTGTTTCAGGACCCCGAGACCCAGTTCATCATGATGACGGTGGAGGATGAGATTGCCCTGGGCCTGGAGAACCGGGGGGTCGAGCCGCAGGCGATCCGCGCCGCCGTGGAGCGGGCGTTGGCCGCGGTTGGCCTGCCGCAGAGCTACCTGGGCAAGCCGCCCACCGAGCTATCGGGCGGCCAGAAGCAGCGGGTGGCCATCGCCGCCATGCTGGCCCTTGAACCCGAAATCCTCGTGCTCGATGAGCCCACGTCGGACCTGGACCCGGCCGGCAAGGCCGAGGTCTTTGCCATCCTCGAGCGCCTGAAGGCCGAGCGGGCGGCCACGGTGATCCTGGTGTCGCACGACAGCGAGCAGGTGGCGCGCTACGCCGACCGGGTGCTGGTGCTCGACCAGGGCCGGGTGGCGCTGGCAGGCCCCACGGCCGAGGTGCTGGGCCGGGTGCGCGAGCTGGCCGCGCTGGGCATCGCCGCGCCACAGGTGGCCCAGCTCGGCTTCCTCTTGGGCTGGCCGCGCCCTGCCGGCGACCCGCGCGCGGCCCTGCAGCGCCTGCACGGGGCGCGGCTGGCGCCGCCTGCAGCGCCCCTGGCCCGGCCCGAAAGCGAGCCGGCCGTGAAGGTGCAGGGGTTGGAGCACGCCTACCCCGATGGCACCCTCGCCCTGCGCGGCGTGGACCTGGAGCTGCGCCGCGGCGAGTATGTGGCGATCGTGGGCTCCAACGGCTCGGGCAAGACGACCCTGGCCAAGCACCTGAACGGGTTGCTGCGCCCCACGCGGGGCAGCGTGTGGGTAGCCGGGGTCGAGGCGGCGCGGGTGCGCCCGTCGGAGCTGGCGCGGCGCGTGGGCTATTGCTTCCAGAACCCCGACCACCAGCTCTTCTGCCAGACGGTGGAGGAAGAGCTGGCGTTCGGCCCGCGCCACCTGGGCCTGAGCGAGGCGGAGGTGCGGGCGCGGGTGGAGCGCGTGCTGGAGACGGTGGGGCTGGCGCCCTGGCGCAACGAGCACCCCTTCTTCCTGGGCAAAGGGCAGCGCCAGCGGCTGGCGGTGGGCGCTGCCCTAACCATCGAGCCCGAGATCATCATCGTCGACGAGCCGACGACGGGGCAGGACCATGCCATGTGTGAAGAGATCATGGCCCTGCTCGACCGGCTGAACCAGGCCGGCCACACAGTGGTCATCATCACCCACGATATGGAACTGGTGGCCGAGCACTGCCGGCGCGTGCTGGTGATGGCCGACGGCCGCATCATCGCCGACGGCAGCCCCGCCCAGGTGTTCGCCGACGCGGAGGTCACCGCCCGCGCGCGCATCGAGCCGCCGCAGGTGGCGCGCCTCTCGTTGGCGCTCGACCCGGCCCAGCCGCCGGCCCTCTCGGTGCCCGAGCTGGCCCGCCGCCTGGGCGCGCCGATCGACGAGGCGGCCCTGCAGGGCATCCGCTTGCACACGGCCGGCGCGTAGGGGCGGTTCGCGCCAACCAACCCAGCAGCAACAGCAACCCACACCCCAGTTTCGTGGCACGGCCGGCGCGTAGGGGCGGTTCGCGACCCGCCCCTACGTCATGGGAGGCCCGCCGGCGCCTGCGATTCGTGCCACACCAGGTAGATAGCGCCAAAGCCGAGCACCGTGGCGATGGCGCTGGCCACGGCGCCGAAGAAGGGGATCGATTGCGCCAGCGAGTAGATGCCCGTGCCGACGGCGAGGATGTAGATCGACTCCGCGCGGCGCAGCCCCGCCAGGCGCTCGAGCACGAGCCACCCCAGCAGGTACGAGACGACGATGCGGCTGCCCCAGATCACCGCCAGCAGGAAGATGGTGAAGCCAAAGGCCCAGGCCGTGCCGGCACCGAACAAGACCGTGGCCGCCAGCCCGCCGAAGGTGATTGCGGCGAGCAGCGCGGTCACGGCCATGATGAGCACGGCGGCCACGAAGGCGGCGGCAAAGCCGGCCAGGATGATCAGGATGCCCCAGCCCACCGAAAGCAGGGGCACGACGGCGGCCCTTTCGGAGAGGCGGCGGAGGGGCGCGCCGAGCCCGTAGAGGGCCAGCGCACCCAGGGCGATGAGCGAGCCGTAGAGGCGCAGCCATGCCAAAAGCCAGGCAACGCCGGCCGGCAGCCGCGGCGCCCTGGGGGTGGGCGTGAAGACAATGCCGCGCGCCGGCCGGGCGCGGATGTTGGCCGACTGGTCGACGGGGCTGCGATAGCTGAGGCGACCGCCGATGCGGGCCCTTTCGCTCACGCGGATGCCCGGCGCGGCCGGCGCCACCTGGGCGGGAGCGAAACCGCGCGGCGGCGAGGGTGTGCTGCCCGGCGCGCCCACATTGGCCTGAACGTCGTTGCCGATGCTGCCGGTGATATCCAGGGCGCTGCCGCTAAAGCTGAGGTTGCGCCCGACCCGGCCGGCGATGAGCGCCTGGTTCCCTGCGGCGAAGGCGTCGCGGCCGACGGTGGCCCTGGGGTCGATGCTCAGGGCGAATCCGGCAAAGTAGAGGTTGCGCGCCACGTCTGCCCGCGCCCCGAGCACGGCCTGGGAGCCGACTCCATAGAGCGACCCCCTGACGGCGCCGCGCACGTCCAACTGCTGGCCGGCGAAGAAGAGGCTGCCGTTCACCGAGCCATTGACCTCGGCCTGCGAGCCGGCAATCCACAGGTCGCCGTTCACCGTGCCGTTCACGATCACATGCTGGGCGCTGACGAAGAGGTCGTCGTCGATGGTCTGGCCTTGCTCGATGACGACCAGGTTGCCGCTGCGGAACTCGGCCGCTCGCACCGGCAGGGCGGCGAGCACCACCAGCAGCATCAACACCAGCGCCAGAGCCAGGCGTTTTCTCGCCATAGCAGCACCTCCTCCGGCAGAGCGGGCGGCCCCAGGAGGCTCCTCGGTCTCATCACGGCCGCTCCGGGTGCTGCTACAGCATTTTCCGCACCACCCCTACACGCCGACCGCGCGCGCCGCCACGAGGGCGTCGACCTCCTCGGGCGTGTAGCCCAGCTCGCGGAGGAGCTCGGCGCTGTGCTCGCCCAGGCGCGGCGGGGGCGTGCGCACCGCGCCCATGCCCGCGGGGGCGCCCACCTGGGCCAGGGGGCCTTCCTCGGGCGAGGTGAGGTGGGCCACCAGGCCGCGCGCCTGGGCCTGGGGGTGCTCGATGGCCTCGGCCACGCTGAGCAGCGGCTCGCAGCACACGTCGGCGCCGGCCAGGAGCTCGACCCACTCGGCCTGGGTGCGGCTGGCAAAGAGCGCGGCCAGCTCGGCCCGCACCCGCTGCCCCTCGGGGTCCAGGCTCCAGCCCAGCGGCACCCAGTCGTCGCGGCCGACGCGGTGGCAAAAGTCGCTCCAGAAGTGGGGCTCGATGGCGGCCAGGGCCATGAAGCGGCCGTCGCGCGTGGGGTAGATGCCGTAGCAGGGCCAACCCCCGCTCAGCGCCAGCGTGCCCGGCTGGAGCGGCGCCCCCGCTGCACTGGCGGTGATGAGGGGCGCCAGGCAGTAGAAGGCGCCCTCGTAGATGGCCGCGTCCAGGTAGCGGCCGCGGCCCGTCTGGGCGCGTTCGACGAGCGCCGCCAACACCCCCGCCAGGCCCAGCAGGGCGCCCAAGAGGTCGCCCAGGGGCATGCCGGGCTCGATGGGGCGGCCCTCCCGGTCGGTGAGGAGCGAGAGCACGCCGCTGAGGGCCAGGTAGTTGAGGTCGTGGCCCCCGCGGCTCGACCAGGGCCCCTCTTGGCCATAGCCGGAGAGCGAGAGGTACACCAGGCGCGGGTTCGCCGCGGCCAGGGTCGAGTAGCCGAGCCCCAGCCGCTCGGCCTTGCCCGGGCGATAGCCCTCCACAAAGACGTCGGCGGTGGCCGCCAGGCGCTGCACGATGGTGCGCCCCGCTTCGTGGCGCAGGTCGACGGCCAGGCTTTTCTTGTTGCGGTTCACCCCCAGGAAGTAGGCCGATTCCCGGCGCACCGGGTCGGGGCCGTGGCGGAGGGGGTCGCCGCTCAGGCGTGGCTCAACCTTGATCACCTCGGCTCCCCAATCGGCGAGAATCATGGTGCAGAGGGCGCCAGGGAGGTAGGCGCTCAGGTCGAGCACGCGCAGGCCCGGCAGGGGGAAGTGGCTCGTGGCAGTTGCAGGCATCTCGTTACCTCGTTCTACGCCTCGAAGGTGAGCATGGGCCTGCCCGCCGCATCGGTGTGCGAGCGGGCGATGAAGGGCGGGTCGGCGGGGCGCATCGCCAGGAGCCGGCCCAGGATCAGGCCGACGTCGGCGACCAGTGGCAGGCCGAGCACCTCCTGGTCGGTGAACCAGCCGGGCGCGCCCTCGGGGCTCTCGCGCAGGCGGGCGCTCGGGCAGGTGCCGGTGAAGACAAAGACGATGACCCCGTGGTCCCCTTCCATCTCGTGGATCACGCCCCGCAGGCGGAGCTCGGCGGCCGTGAGGCCGGTTTCCTCCAGTAGCTCGCGCCGGGCGGCAGCGAGGATGCCCTCCCCCTCCTCCACGTGGCCGCCCACGCCATTGTAGAGGTTGGGCCACAGGCGGCGGTCGGCGGCACGGCGGATCAAGAGCCAGCGCCCCTTGTGGCGCAGAAAGCAGAGGACGCGCGGGATGGCGGAGTAGCGATGGTCGGACATGATGCCTCCGGAGGAGTCGCGTGAAGTGTCGGACGTAAGGCGTAAGACGTAAGACGTAAAACGTGAAACGTAAAAACGTGATGTGTGGCCCACTGACGCATGACGTTTTACGTTTTGCGTTTTACGTCTTCCGTTCCCCGTTTGCCGACCGAGCCCCACCCTCTATCGTAACTCGACCGCGTGCTGTGGGCACAGCTCCTGGCAGCAGTAGCAACGGATGCAGCGCTCCAGGTCGGTGTGGGCGCGGCGGCCCTCGATGGCGATGGCCCCCACCGGGCAGTTCTCGGCGCAGACGCCGCAGCCGGTGCAGCGATCGGTGGCCTGCGGGTCGCCGGGCCGTTCGAGCATGACGTCCGAAAAGCCCGGCGAGGGCGCGTCGAAATCGGGCACATGGGCGGCAGCCAGGCTCTCGCCGAGCACCTCCAGGTCGCCGGCCTTGCCGGTGCTGAGGCCGCGGCCCACGGCGGCCCGCACGGTGAGGACCGTCTCCGCGGCCATGCCGATGAGGTCGAGGGCAGCCACGTCGGCGGCCGTGCAATCGTCGCTGGCCACGAGCAGGCCCATGGGCTTGGGCCGGCCCGCCGAGGGGCCATCGCCCTCCATGCCCACGATGGCGTCGATGATGGTGAGCGCCGGCCGGGCCCACAGGGCCAGGTCGAGCAGCATCTCGGCAAAGCGCGCCGCATCGCGCAGCCGGGCGTGGTACTCGAGCTTGGTGCGGCCGGGCACCAGGCCGAACAGGTTCTTGACGGCGCCGGTGTAGCGCAGGAGGCCGTGGGTTTTGAGCTTGGGCAGGTTGATGATCACGTCGGCCTCCACGGCCGGGCGCATGACGTCGAGCGTCTCCACCGTGCCGCCCTTTGGGCCCGGCACCTGCAGGCCTCTGCAGTCCATATTCAGGTGCGCGCCGGTGGCTCTCGCCACGGCCTCCATGCCGGTGATGCGGTAGAGGCTGCGCAGGCTGGGTTCGTTGTGCAGGGCGCCGCCGCCGGGGCTATCGGCGATCAGCGGCACGCCGCCTGCCTCGCGCACCAGCGCGGCGACAGCCTGTACGACGGCCGGGTGGGTGCAGATGGCCGTCTCCGGCGGCTTGAGCAGGAGCAGGTTGGGCTTGAGCAGCACGCGTTGGCCCGGCTGTACATAACGGTGCATGCCGCCCAGCGCCTGCACCGCCTGTTGCACCGCGGCGGCGACCTCGGCCGGATCGTAGCTCCGGCAGCGGCCGATATACACTCGCGGCATCGACCGTGGCACCTCTTTGATGATCTCGCTGCTCCCGAAGGGAGGGGTGGGGAGCCTCTACCATTTCGGGCACCCAGAGCACGAACGGTGCCACGGCCCAAGCGCGCCAGCGGGCAATATCCCACAAGAATCCCACACTATCCCACACGGGCGGGCCTTTCAGCGCTTCAGGATGTAGAAGGTGGCCCGCTTGTCGCCGATGCGGATCAGGACGTCCTGGTCGACCAGGTCGGCCAGGTCGCGGCGGATGGTCTCGGGGCTGACGTTGGGGCAGAGCTCCTGGAACTGGTGGTTGGTGATGCGCCCGTGCTCGGCAATGAAGGCCAGCGCCTTCTGTTGGCGCGGATTCAGGGCCAGCGAGGCCCAGCGGAAGCCGTCGGGGCGGGTTTCGATCAGGCGGTCGCCGTGGCCGCGCAGGGTGACGCGGAAGCCGTTGGCCGTCTCCTCGAAGGTGGGGGCGGGCAGGCCTTCGGCCTGCATGAGCTGCAGCATGCGGTCGATGCCGTAGCCGAGCCGCTCCACAAAGCCCATATCGGCCAGCACCTGCACGATGATCTGGTTGCGGGCAAAGCGCTCGTGCAAGATGTTCTCGACCGTCACGTGCCCGGGCAGGCGGCCTGGGCTGTAGACCTCCAGGCGGTCGGCGAAGAGGAGCACGCGGATCTCCTCGCCGCGGATGGAGTAGTCGCGGTGGGCCACGGCGTTGACGATGGACTCGCGCACCACCGGCAGCGGATACTCGGGCCGCTCGTCGCGAGTCAGGGCGTCGATGCGGGCGCCACGGCGCATGTTGGCCGAGAGGAAGGCCTCGGCCTGCAGGATCTGTTGCGGCAGGGTGCCGCGCGCTGTCTCGCGCAGAAAGACGTCGCCCATGGTGGTGCCGGGGTAGCGGACGAGGAGGATCTCGGCGGCGGGCAGGAACTGCTGGGGGTTGCGCCCGAAGAGCAGGATGCCGGCGCAGGTGGGCACGCCATCTGGGTCGAGCCCGCCCCGTTGGCGGAGGAACTCTTCGGGCGAGGCCGGCGGCCGGCCGGGCAGGGAGTCGGCATAGGCGCGCACGGCCTGCCAGTCGATGTCGGCCTGGCGGGCACCCGCGACGGCGAGGGACTCGTGCGAGGCGGTGGTGCGCGCCAGGAACAGCTCGCGCAGGGCCTGCGGGCGCAGGGCGAGATTCTCCCTGCCTTCGCGGCGGTAGTACACGCCGCCCGCGGCGTAGACGTGGGGCAGGCCGGGCGGCACCGTGACGGCCACGTAGAGGGCGCCGTCGACCTCGATGGGCTCAGGCAAGGGCAGCACCAGGGGCGGCTCGCAGGCCAGGCTGGCCTGCACGGCGCGCTCGATGGCCCCCTCCAGCTCGGCCCGATCGCGGCTGCTCAGGGCCATGAACAGGGCGCCGCCTGTGGCGTTGGCCAGCGCCGCCAGCGTCTGCGCAAGCCGCGCCGGGGCGGCCTGGGCCGGCAGCAGGGCCAGGCGATCGCCCGGCCCTGCTGTCAGGAGGGCGCGTGCTTCATCGGCGTTCAAGGCGATGAACCTCCCGTTGGCGGTGCCGGCTGCCCCTGGCAGGGCGCCGTCGCTACACCGCGGCCGCTGCGGGCTGCTCGCGGCTCTTGCGGGCAGCCGGGCGGCGGGCAGAGGTGCGCGGACGGTGGGCAGGGGCGGGCAAGAGGGCCGTTTCGAGCACCTTGTCCATGCGCTCGACCGGCACGAGGGTGAGCCCCTTGAGCACGTGCTTGGGCACGTCGACCAGGTCGCGCTCGTTCTTCTTGGGCAGCACCAACGTCTTGATGCCGGCGCGGTACGCCGCCACCAGTTTCTCGCGCAGGCCGCCGATGGGCAACACGCGGCCGCGCAGGGTGATCTCGCCGGTCATGGCCACATCGCGGCGCACGGGCCGGCCGGTGAGGGCCGAGATCAGGGCCACGGCAATGGTGATGCCCGCCGAAGGCCCATCCTTGGGGATGGCGCCCTCGGGCACATGGATGTGGATATCGATCTTGTCGAAATCGACGCCCACGATGCCGAGCTGTTTGGCGTGAGCGCGGGCGTAGCTGAGCGCCGTCTGCGCCGACTCTTGCATCACCTCGCCAAGCTGGCCGGTGAGGGCCAGGTTGCCTTTGCCCTCCATGGTCGACACCTCGACGGTGAGGGTGTCGCCGCCCGCTTCCGTCCAGGCCAGGCCGGTGGCCACGCCGACCTCGTCTTCCTCTTCGGCCAGGCCAAAGGTGAACTCGGGCGGCCCCAGGTAGCTGAGGAGCGAGGCCGGGGTCACCCGCGTGGGCACACGCTTGCCCTCGGCAGCGCGCCGGGCAATCTTGCGGCAGATGTTGGCGATGCAGCGCTCCAGGTTGCGCACGCCGGCCTCGCTGGTGTACTCGCGGACGATCTGGCGCAGGGCATCGTCGGTGATGTGCAGCTTTTCCAGGCCATGCAGCTCCACCTGCCGGGGCACCAGGAAGCGGCGGGCGATCTCGAGCTTTTCCTCCTCGATGTAGCCCAGGAACTCGATCACTTCCAGCCGATCGCGCAGGGCAGGGGGCACCGGGTCGAGGATGTTGGCTGTGGTGATGAACATCACCTTCGAGAGGTCGTAGGGCACCTCCAGGTAATGGTCCGAGAAGGCAAAGTTCTGCTCCGGGTCCAGCACCTCGAGGAGCGCGGCCGAGGGGTCGCCGCGAAAGTCCATGCCGATCTTGTCGATCTCGTCGAGCATGAAGAGCGGGTTCACCGAGCCGGCGCGGCGCATGGTCTGGATGATGCGGCCGGGCAGCGCGCCCACGTAGGTGCGGCGGTGGCCGCGGATCTCGGCCTCATCGCGGATGCCGCCCAGGCTGACGCGCACGAAATTGCGCCCCAGCGCCTGGGCGATGGATTTGCCCAGCGAGGTCTTGCCGGTGCCCGGCGGCCCCACGAAGCAGAGGATGGGGCTGCGCATCTTGTTGCCGGCCAGCTTGCGCACGGCCATGTGTTCGAGGATGCGCTCTTTGGCCTTGGGCAGGCCATAGTGATTGTCTTCCAGGATCTGCGCGGCGCGCTGGATATCCAGGTTGTCTTCGGTGGCGTTCGACCAGGGCAGGCTGATCAGCCAATCCACGTAGGTGCGGATGATCCCCACCTCGGGCGCGCCGCTGGGCATGGCGGCCAGGCGGTCCAGCTCCTTGTTGGCGCGGTCGCGCGCCTCGTCGGGCATGCCCGAGGAGGCGATCTTTTCGCGCAGTTCGGCGATCTCTTGCATCTGCGGGTCGCCCTCGCCCAGCTCGTTCTGGATGACCCGCATCTGTTCGCGCAAAAAGTACTCGCGCTGGCTCCGGTCGACCTCCTGCTGCACCTGCGAGTGGATGCGGCTCTCGAGCTCGAGCACATCGAGCTCCTTGGCCAGGAGGATGCTGATCTTCTGCAAGCGGGCGACGACGTCTTCGGTCTCCAGGAGCTCCTGGCGCTGGGCCACGTCGAGGGTCAGCACCGAACCGATCAGGTCGGCCAGCCAGCCCGGCTCGCTGATGTTCATGGCGGCCACGTAGGCGTCGTCGTTGAGGGTGTGGCTCAGGCGCACGACCTTCTCGAAGAGCGCCAACACCGCCCGCATCAGCGCTTCGGTGGAGAGGCTGTGGTCCTGCACCTCGGGCATCGTCTCCACGCGGGCGACGGTGAAAGGCTCCTGGCCGGCAAAGCCCAGCATGCGGATGCGCCGCCGCCCCTGCACCCATACGCTGGTGGTGCCATCGGGCATGCGCAGCATGCGCCCGATGAGCACCTCGGTGCCTACGGTGTACAGGTCATCGATGCCGGGGCCTTGGACGTCTTCGTCTCGCTGGGCAAAGACGGCCATGCGCTGGTCGCGGGCCATAGCCGTCTCTACGGCCCGGATCGAGCGCTCGCGGCCGACAAAGAGCGGCGCCACCATGTGCGGAAAGATGACGGTATCGCGAGTGGGGAGGAGGGGCAGCTCCAAGACCTCCTCGGGGCTCGTCGTTTCGTCGGAAATATCGTCGTCGAAAAAGGACTCCAGGCCATCGAGGCCCATGTCGTCGGCGTCCATGTGTGCTCTCGCCATCCGGTGAAATACCCTCCGGTCGTGGACCAACTCCAAATAGCAAGAGACGACTTGTCGGAGGCAAGTCGTCACGGTCAACGGCTCTACTATACCACAGTTTCGCAGAAACTCAAGCGACGGCGGCGTTGGGGTTAGGGCTTTTTCAAAGTCGGCGTTATGTGTAGCCCGGACCCTTCGCAGGCCGGCGTTCGCCACGTTGCAAGGCCCGCAGAACCTGCTCAGGGTGACAATGATCGGACTTTGAAAAAGCCCTGGCGTCGGGGGTGCAGTTCACTTGGGGGCAAGCGTGTATGCCAGCATGCGGTGTATGCTGCTGCCCCCACCCCCAGCCCCGCCCTCAGGCGTGGGGGCGGGGAGCAAGGGTTTGGGGGTTTGGGGCGGGCGCTTTGCGCCCGCCCCAAACCCCCATCGCAGGGCTCCCCCTTCGCGCCGCGGTGGGAAGGGGGCCGGGGGGATGGGCCTCATACCTGTCCAGAACGCTGGTCGCTGGCTTGCCCCCCAAAATGAACACTACACCCCACGCGCGTTGTCTTCTCGGGCGAGCGGTACTATACTGTGAAAGAAGAGGCTTGCTGTATCTGCGGAGGAGCCGCCATGGCCGATCAAACCCGACCGATCACCGTGCCCCGGCAGGTGGTGGACCTGATCCTGCAGGACGAGGGGTTGACCTCGGACCTCGAGGATGCGGCTGCCCAGATGGTGCTGCAGTGGGCCATCCGGCTGGCCGGGCGGGCAGTGCAGGCGCGGGAAGAGGTTGGCCAGCCCCTCGATCGCGATGGGGTGGCCGAGGCGGTGGCCCCGGTGCGCCGCCTGGTGCGCCAGTTCAGCAGCCTGGTGGCAACCCGTGCCGACCTGGACGAGAGCGAGTTCGTTTCGCGCCTGCTGGCCCTCGTGGATGCGGTGTGTGCCCTGGGTGGCCGGTGACGCCGGGCCATCCCCGCCGAGCCGCGGCCCCGCCTGCTGCCCACTGTGGACCCTGGGCCCGCCGGCGCCTGATGAGCGAGGAGTCGTGACTATGCCGAGGAAAGTGCGTGCCAGGTCGAGCCAGCCGCCGGTGGCCCGGGGGCCTGTGGCCACTGCCCTGCTGCTGGCCCTGCTCGTCATCGTCGCGACCATGGTGTTCAACGTGCCGGCCGGGCTGTGGAGCCAGCCAGGCCTGGCCGAGCTGCAGAGCGGTGTGCTCGACTCGCTCGGCCTGGCCAGGCCGGCCACGCCCACCCCGGCGCCCACCGGCAGCCTGCCGCCGGCGTCTTGGTACCAGGTCTATTTCACCACGCCCGTCTACCCCGACAAGGAGAGCGACCACCACGGCGGCATCGACGAGCGGCTGGTGCAGCTCATCGGCGGCGCGCAGCGCTCCATCGACATCGCCGCCTATCAGTTGGACCTGGAGGACGTGGCCGACGCCCTCTTGGCCGCCAAGGCGCGTGGCGTGGCCGTGCGCCTGGTGACCGACACCGACTATCTCGAGGAAAAGGCCGTGCAGCGCCTCAAGGCGGGGGGCGTGCCGGTGGTGGATGACAAACGCCAGGCCATCATGCACGACAAGTTTGTCATCATCGACGGCCACACGGTGTTGACCGGCTCGTGGAACCTGACGGTCAACTGCACCTACCGCAACAACAACAACGCCATCGTCATCGAATCGGAGGCGCTGGCGCGCAACTATGAGGCCGAGTTCGCCGAGATGTTCGAGAAGCACCAGTTTGGGCCCACCTCGCCGCGCAACACCCCGCAGCCGCAGCTCACCATCGACGGCACGCTGGTCGAGAACTATTTCGCCCCCGAGGACGGGGTCGCCGAGCACCTGCTGCCCCTCATTCGCCAGGCCAAGAAGAGCATCTACTTTCTCGCCTACTCTTTCACCGATGACAGGATCGGCCAGGCCATGCTCGAACGGGCCAAGGCGGGGGTGACCGTCGCGGGGGTCTTTGAAAGCCGGGGCGCCGAGACGGAGTATGGGGAATACCCGGCGATGAAGAAGGCGGGCCTCGACGTGTGGCTCGACGGCAACCCGTACGTTATGCATCACAAGGTGATCATCATCGACGAGCAGACGGTGGAGCTCGGATCGTTCAACTATACGGCCAGCGCCGACCAGGACAATGACGAGAATGCGCTGGTGATTCACAACGCCGACGTGGCGCGCCTGTACCTGGAAGAATACCAGCGCGTGCGCCAGCGCGCCGTGGAGGCAAAGCCCTAGAGGCAAGGCGTTGGAGAACGGCAAGACCGATGCACAGGATGAGCAGGATAGGGTGACGCCATCCTGTGTACCCTGCCCATCCCGTGTTCGACGCGGCGCCCGTGGCCAAGGGCGCCCAACAGCGTAGATCCTCTTCACTGTGCGTAGCGAGCGATGCCAGCCAGATACGATGTGATCGTCGTCGGCGCCGGGCCCGGCGGCGCCATGGCAGCCTGCACCTTGGGGCAGGCCGGGTGCCGGGTGTTGGTGTTGGAGCGGCAGGAGTGGCCGCGCTACAAGCCCTGCGGCGGGGCCATCCCCGCCCCGGTGTTCGCCGGCCTGCCGCCGGCCTGCAGCCGGGCGATCGAGCGGCGGGTGACGCGCGTGCGCTTCCGGCTGGGCGATGCGGAGGTTCGCCACGAGCTGGGAGGGGTGGTCGCCATGGTCATGCGCGACCGCTTCGACGCGGCGCTTCTGGCCGAGGCGCAGGCCGAGGTGCACACCGGCGAGGGTGTGACGGCCGTGGAAGACGGGCCACAGGGTGTGGCCGTGCGCACCGGCCGTGGCCGCTACCAGGCCGACTATGTGGTGGGCGCCGATGGTGCCTTTTCCCTTGTGGCGCGGGCCGTGGGGTTGCGCCGTGGCCACGCGGCGGGCGCGGCGCTGGAAGCCGAGGTCGCAGTGTCGGCGGCCCTCCTCGATGAGTACGCCGAGACGGCCCTCTTCCTCTTCGGCGCCATCCCCGATGGCTACCTGTGGGCCTTTCCCAAAGCGGACCATCTCTCCGTCGGCATCGGCACGCTCCGCGCGGGGCACCACGACCTGCGCCGGCGGCTGGCCGAGGGCGCCGAGAGGCTTGGGCTGCCGGCCGGCGAGCTCAGGCCGCGCGGCCACGCCCTGCCCGCCTACCGGCGGCGCGAGCCGCTGCAGCGAGGGCGGGTGTTGCTGGTGGGCGACGCGGCCGGGCTGATGGACCCGCTGAGCGGCGAAGGCATCCGCCACGCCCTGCACAGCGGGCGGCTGGCTGCCGAGGCGATCATCGCCGGCCAGGTGGGCGAGTATTCTGAGTGGGCCTATCAGGCCATCGGCGCCGACTTGGCGGCAGGACTGTGGCTGGCGCGCTCGTTCTACGCCTTCCCGCGCCTGTCGTTCCGGCTGGGCGTGCGCGACCCGGCCGTCGTGGCTGCCATGATGCGCATGCTCGGCGGCCAGATGGGCTACCGCGAGTTGCTGCGCAAGGTGCCGGGGTACTATCTGAGACGACGGCATTAGGGCTGTCATTGCGAGGAGGCGGCCGCGTGGACGGCGTCAGGGCTGTCATTGCGAGGAGGCGGCCGCGGCCGCCGACGAAGCAATCTCCAAGCTGCGGATGGAGCGACGCGGCCGCAGGCGACAGTTGGGGATTGCTTCGCTTCGCTTGCAATGACAGGTGAGAGTAGGGGATTGCTTCGCGCCCACGGCGCTGGCGATGACAGCACTGGAGGAGATATCAAATGCAGGAAGCCCGTCTCTATGACAAGCTGGAAGGCGGCCGGGTCGTGTGCCGGGTGTGCGCCCACCGCTGCACGATTCTACCGGGCAAGCGCGGGGTGTGTGGGGTGCGCGAGAACCGGGATGGCACACTCTACACCCTGACCTATGGCCTGCTCATCTCGCAGGCGGTGGACCCCATCGAGAAGAAGCCCCTCTTCCACTTCTACCCCGGCTCCGACGCCTTCTCCATCGCCAGCGTGGGCTGCAACCTGCGCTGCAGCTTTTGCCAGAACTGGGAAATCTCGCAGATGCCGCGCGATGAGGGGCGCATCGCGGGCCACGGGGTGCCGGCCGAGGCGGTGGTCGCCGCGGCGCGCCAGTACGGCTGCCGCAGCATCGCCTACACCTACACCGAGCCGGCCACCTTCTTCGAGTACGCCTACGACGCGTCGGTGCTCGCGCATGAGGCGGGGCTCGCCAACGTCTTTGTCACCAACGGCTATATGACCGCCGACCTGCTCGAGGCCTACCACCCCTACCTGGATGCGGCCAACGTGGACCTGAAGGCCTTCCGCGACGAGTTCTACCGGCGGCTGTGCGGCGCACGCCTGGCGCCCGTGCTCGATGCCCTCAAGCTCATGAAGCGGCAGGGGGTGTGGCTCGAGGTCACCACCCTCATCATCCCCGGCCACAACGACGACCCGGGCGAGCTGGCCGAGCTGGCCGGGTTCATCGCCCGCGAGCTGGGCCCTGGCACGCCCTGGCACGTCAGTCGCTTCCACCCTGCCTACCGCCTCACCGACGCCCCGCCCACCCCCGCCGCCACCCTGCGCCGCGCCTACGACATCGGCCGCCAGGCGGGGCTGCACTACGTCTATATCGGCAACCTGCCGGGGTTGAGGGGCGAAGACACGACCTGCCCCAACTGCGGGCAGACGGTCATTGCCCGCTATGGGTTTACGGTGCTTGAGCGACACACCCGGGATGGTGCGTGTGCCTACTGCGGCACGGCCATCGAGGGTGTGGGGATGTGAGTCCAGAGGAGGAAGCCATGCAAGCCCTGGTCCTGGAGCCCGACCGGCGCCTGAACCTGCGCGAGATCGAGATCGACGAGCCGCTCGGCCCGCGCGATGTGCGCATCGCCATCCGCGCGGTGGGCATCTGTGGGTCCGACGTGCACTATTACGAGCACGGCCGCATCGGCCCCTACGTGGTGCGCCAGCCGATGGTGCTGGGCCACGAGGCCGCGGGCGTGGTGGTGGAGGTGGGGAGCGAGGTGAAAGAGCTCGTGCCCGGCGACCGGGTGTGCATGGAGCCGGGCATCCCCGACCCCCACAGCCGCCCCTCGCGCCTGGGCATGTATAACCTCGACCCGGCGGTGCGCTTCTGGGCCACGCCGCCAGTGCACGGGGTGCTGCGGCCGACGGTTGTCCACCCGGCCGATTTCACCTTCCGGCTGCCCGATAACGTCAGCTATGGCGAGGGGGCGCTGATCGAGCCGCTGGCGGTGGGCCTGCACGCGGCGACCAAGGCGCAGATCCGGCCGGGCGATGTGGCGCTCGTCATCGGCGCCGGCACCATCGGCACGGTCACCGCGCTGGCGGCGCTCGCCGGCGGCTGCAGCCGCGTCATCATATCCGACGTCCAGCAGCCCAAGCTCGACCTCGTCGCCAAGATGGGGCCGATCACGCCCGTCAACGTCGCGCAGCGCAACCTGGCCGAGGCCGTCCTCGAGTTGACGGATGGCTGGGGCGCCGACATCGTCTTCGAGGCGGCGGGGGCGAGCAGGGCGATTGCCGATATCTTCCAGTCGCTCTGCCCCGGCGGCCGCGTGGTGTTCATCGGCATCCCTTCGGGGCCGGTCGCCTACGACATCGTGGCCGCGCAGGCAAAGGAGGCGCGGGTCGAGCACGTCTTCCGCTACGCCCACGCCTACCCGCGGGCATTGGCCCTGGTGGCGAGCGGCAAGATCGACCTCAAGCCGCTCATCACCGACCGCTTCCGTTTCGAGGAGAGCGTGCAGGCCTTCGAGTTCGCCAGGGCGATGCCGCCGACCTCGGTGAAGGTGCTGATCGAGCTTCCGGAGTAGGTGACGAAGAGGATTGTGGAGACGCAGGGGAACGCTGAGGGGCAGAGAAGCGCAGGGGGTTGTGGTGTCGCTCTGGCGCTCCGCGCCTCAGCGGCTCTCTGCGTCTCCTGGTTCACTTCTCTTCGTGTGCCTCGTGGTTCGCCCCTCCCCCGGTCACCTCGGCCACGAAGCGGGCCAGCTCGGCCTTGAAGTGGGCCACGTCGAAGCGCTCGGCGTGGCGGCGCAGGGCAGCGGGGTCGTAGCGCGCAGCGTCGAAGGCGGCCACCGCATCGGCGAGCGCATCGGCCGTCTGCTCGCGGAAGAAGGCGCCGGTGACGCCCTCGACCACCGTCTCCAGCGCGCCGCCGGCCGCGTAGGCGATGACCGGCCGGCCCGAGGCATTGGCCTCCAGCGGGGCGATGCCGAAATCCTCCTCGCCGGGCCAGAGGAAGGCCCGGCAGTGAGAGAGCAGCCGCTTGCGTTCGGCGTCCGACACGCGGCCCAAAAAGCGCACCGTTGGCCCGGCGAGGCGCTCGAGGGCGGCGCGGTCGCGGCCCTCGCCCGCGATGACCAGGGGCAGGCGCAGCCGGTTGAATGCCTCCACCGCCAGGTCGATGCGGCGGTAGGGCACCAGGCGGCCCAGGACCAGGTAGTAGTCATCGACCTCGTGGCTCACCTCGAAAGCGCCCGTATCGACTGGGGGGTAGATGATGTGCGCCGGGCGGCCGTAGTGGCGGGCGATGCGCGCCTGCACCGCCTGCGAGATGGCCACAAAGTGGTGCACACGGCGGGCGGCCCGCGCGTCCCACGTGCGCAGAGGGCCGAGCACCAGCGGCAGGAGCGCCCGCGCCGCCGGCCCCAGTTGCTCGCGGCGGGCATAGGATGAGTAGTCCCACAGGAAGCGGGCCGGGGTCAGGCAGTAGCAGAGATGGGTGGCACCGGGCCCCACGCGCACGCCGTGGGCGAACGCGCTGGTGACGGAGAGGACCAGGTCATACCCCTCTAGCCGCATCGTTTCGAAGGCCCAGGGGTAGAGCGGCAGGAAGGGCTGGTGGTGGCGCTTGATGAGGGGCAGCCGGTTCAGGGGCGAGGGACGGATATCCCACGCGCGGTAACGCTCGGGCAGGGCCTGGGGCCAGTAGATGGAGGTGTAGACCGGCGCCTGGGGGTACATTTCGTGCACCACCTCCAGCACCCGCTCGGCGCCCCCATACTGGTTCAGCCACGAGCAGACAATCGCGACGCGCAATTGAGCCTCCAACCCGACTGTCATTGCTTCGTCGGCGCCCCGTGCTCTGCACGGGGCGCCGACGAAGCAATCTCCAATTGGCAACTGGGGATTGCTTCGCTTCGCTCGCAATGACAACCTGAACGTTCGTGCCCTCTACTTCCCTATACAGAAATCCGCGAATATCCTCGCCACGAGGTCCTCGCTCACCGCCTCGCCGGTAATCTCGCCGAGGGCATCGGCGGCGGCGCGCAGGTCGATGGCGACGCAATCGCCGGGCCAGCCCTCGGCGTGGGCGCGCGCGGCAGCGGCCACATGCTCGCGCGCCCGCCGCAGGGCATCGGCGTGGCGCGGCCGGCTGACGAGGGGTTCCTCGCCGGCCTCGACGCGCCCGGCGAGCACGCTCTGGAACACCGCCTGCTCGAGCCCCTCGAGCCCCTGGCCGGTCAGCGCCGAGATGGGCACGGCGCGCCACCCCGGGGCCAATTCCTCGTGCCCGGGCACGCGGGGCAGGTCGCTCTTGTTGACCACCAGCACTCCCCTGCGCCCATCCACCAGCGTGGCGATGGCCCGGTCGTCAGGGTGTGGGGGCTGAGAGCCATCGACCACCCACAGCACCAGGTCGGCGCTGGCGAGGGCAGCCCGGCTGCGTTCGACCCCCAGCCGTTCCACCGGGTCGGCCGCGTCGGTGAGGCCCGCCGTATCCACCAGCACCAGGGGGATGCCGCCGACGACGGCGTTCTCCTCGACGGTGTCGCGGGTGGTGCCGGGGATGGGGGTGACGATGGCCCGCTCGGCGCGCAGGAGGGCGTTGAGCAGGCTCGATTTGCCCACGTTGGGCCGGCCGATGATGGCCGTGCGCAGGCCCTGCCGGTAGGCGATGCCCTGCTCGGCGCCGGCCAGGAGGGCGTCTAGCTCGGCCGCTGCCGCCTCGAGCAGGGCGGGCAGGTCGCAGGGCGGGATCTCGTCGTCGGGAAAGTCGAAGGCAGCCTCCAGGTGGGCCAGGGCCTCGATGAGCTGCCCGCGCACTGCCCCCACGCGCGCCGAAAGGCGGCCCTGCAGTTGCCCCACCGCGGCCTGCAGGCCCGCCCGGCTCTTGGCGCGCACCACGTCGAGCACAGCTTCGGCCTGCGCCAGGTCGAGCCGGCCGTTGAGGAAGGCGCGCAGCGTGAACTCGCCGGGCCCGGCCAGGCGCGCGCCGGCCAGCAAGGACAGCTCGAGCACCCGGCGCAGGGCCACCATGCCGCCGTGGGCGTGGATCTCGACCACATCCTGGCGGGTGTAGGTATGGGGCGCTGCCATCCACACGGCCAGCACCTCGTCGACCACGGCGCCGCTGGCCGGGTCGACCACGTGGCCGTGGCGCATGCGCCAGGGGGCCCACGCCCTGCCGCGGCGTGTGGGCACCACCAGGCGGCGCAGGATGGCGGGCGCCTCGGGCCCGCTCACCCGCACGATGCCGATGCCGCCCTCTCCTGGCGGCGTGCCGATGGCGGCGATGGTATCATCCAGACTCCAGCCCATGTCTCTCCTTCCGCGGGCCATGGTACCACAGGCCGCGCGCCAGCGTCAAGTGACCATTCGCCTTTCATCTTGGCACAGAAGTTGCTTCTTCTTGCCCTGTTGTGACCAGAGCCCCGTGGCCCCTCGCATCATCTTTCCATCCATACCGAGAGGAGGAGTCATGTTGGATGGCTACCCCATCCGTTCGTTCCTGTGGCGCACCGTGGGCCGCCGGGGCGGACGGGCACTGCTGCCGCACTACCAGAACCTCTTGCTTCGGCACACTCTCCGCCATGCGCAACTGCATTCCCCCTTCTACCGGCGGCTCTTCGCCGAGCGCAGCATCGATCCGGCGCAGGTCCGCCATACCGGCGACCTGCACAAGCTCGGCTTCTTTACCACCGCCAGTGATCTGCGCCACGACCCTTGGGCCTTCCTGGCCGTGCCGCGCGAGCGCATCGTCTACGTGATGACCTCGGCCGGCACCACCGGCAAGCCCAAGATGATCTTCCTGACCCGCCACGACTGGAACGTCGTAGCAGCCGATGCGGCCGTTGGCATGCGCGCTTTCGGCATTACGCAGAGCGACGTGGCTCAGATCCTGTACTGCTATGGGGAGCCGGGGTGGATGGTGGGGCCGCTCTTGCAGGCGACCTTTGAACACCTGGGGCTGCTCATCGTGCCGGCAGGCAACGCGGCGCCCATCGAACAGCAGATCGATATGATGCGCACCTACGGCACCACGGTGCTGGCTGGCACCCCCAGCTATCTGCACCGGCTGACCGAAGAGGCACAGAAGCTGGTGGACCTGCACTCACTGCACGTGCGCATGATGTTTCTGGGCGCTGAGGCCTGGAGCGAGGCGTTCCGCGCGTACCTTCAGAAGGCCTGGGGCGCCAGGGTGTTCGATTCCTACGGCATGACCGAGATCGGCCTGGCCGGAGCGGGCGAGTGTGGCCTGCAGGCCGGCCTGCACGTGATGCCCAACCTCATCTTTGAGGTGATCGACCCGGAGACGGGCGACAGCCTGCCACCGGGCAAGGAGGGTGAGCTGGTCGTTACGACCCTCGGCCGCCAGGCCATGCCTCTCCTGCGCTACCGCACCGGCGATATCGCCGCCCTGGTGCCCGAAGAGCGCTGCCCCTGCGGCATCCCCACGCCGCGCATCACGCGCATCAAAGGCCGGAGTGACGACATGGTGTGCCTGGGCACCGGCGAGAACCTCTACCCCGAGGACCTCGACCGGACGCTGATGGGAATCCCCAGCATCAGTGGCTACCAGCTCATCATCGGCAAGCAGGGCTATAAAGACACCCTGTCGCTGCAGGTGGAAACGGGTTCGCCCTCACAAGAGCTGGCGCAGACGATTCTCGACCGCCTCTACCGCAGCCTCGGCTTTCTGCGCCACGATGTGCAGCAATCGCAGACCATTGTCGCGCCGACCGTGGAATTCGTGGCCCCCGGTGGCCTGCGCGCCCGCAGCCCCATCAAAGTCCGCAAGGTGGTCGACCGCCGGCCGCACGCCGTCCACGTGGAGCCAGAGGCAGGGGGGGCAGGATGAGCATCGCAGCCAAGGCGGTGCAATACCCATCGCTGGCCGAGCGGGCGGCGCTGTCGGAGAGGCGCCTGGTGGAGAGCGGCGCCCTGAAGCGGGCCGCCCGCTCGGCTCTCTACCGGCGCGCCTGGGGCGAACGCACGGCCCAGTTCGCCGCCGCAGCCAGCTACCAGGAGCTCCGCGCCCTGCCGTATGTGGGGGGCAAGGACGTGCGCGCCACCCAGTTGGAGACCGATCCGGCCGAATGGGCCTGTTGCGACCACGTCCGCTTCTGGATCTCGACTTCGGGCACCACCGGCACGCCCAAGTGGGTGCCCATCTCCGACGCCGACCTCGACGAGCTCGAGCTGCGAGGGCCGGAGGATGCTGCGGTCATGGGCGCGCTGCAGCCGGGCCTGAGGATGCTGGCCCTGAACGCGCCGGCGCCGTACTACAGCGACCTGCAGGGGTACGTGTCGAGCGTGGCCCTCATGCGCCGTGGCGTGGAGGGCGAGATGATGGTCACCTCTTTCCTCGAGATCGAGCGCAGCCTGGGCTTCGCCCTGCGCCTGGGCGCCGACGCGTTCATGGCCTTTCCCAGCATTGCCATGGCGCTGGCCGAGGGCATCACGGCGCGCATCCCGCAAGTGGTCGCGGAGCTGCTGAAGGGCAAGCGTTGGCTGGCCGCCCCGGCCACCTTCCTACTGCAACACGTGGTGCGCCCCAAGCCGCGCCACCTGACCCATTTCCGCTGGGGCCTCTTCGGCGGCGAGCCGGTCGAACCCTACCGGCAGGCCATACACCAGGCATGGGGGATGGAGAGCTTTGAGATCTATGCCCTGTCGGAACTGCGGCTGGTGTTCTTTGAGTGCTCTGCCCACCAGGGCCTGCACCTCTGGCTCGACCGCTGCCTGCCCGAGGTCATCCCTCAGGCCGAGCTGGAGAAAGAGCAGCGCCGGGCCGGCTACGTGCCCGTGGCCCTGCCGGTGTGGCAGGCCGAGGAGGGGCTGACCGGCGAGCTCGTGTTGACCAGCTACAGCGATGCTCTGCCCCTCATCCGCTACCGCACGGCCGACCTGGTGCAGGTGGTGGGCATGGCGCCCTGCCGCTGCGGGCGCACCGACCCCCGCATCCGTGTGCTGCACCGCGCCGATGACATCGTCAACCTGGGCATCATCCGCTTCTCGCTGGTGGCGCTGGGTGAGCAGTTGGCGAAGGTGCAGGCCAGAGGCCGCGTGGCCGACTGGCAGCTGCGGGTGGGCCGCGACGGGTACAAAGCCAGGCTATCGGTGATCATCCGCGCCGAGGGAGTCAGCGACGACAGGGGCCTGGTGGCCGAGGTGCGCCAGGCGCTCGACGGCATCCCCGCCCTGAAGGAGGGCATCGCCAACCGTCTGGTGGCCGAGCCCGAGGTCCGCATCGACGATGGCCTGGCCGGGGAGCGCACCGCCTCGGGCAAGCTGCGCCGGCTGATCTACGAAGAATAGAGAGGAGCCGCGTCACTATGGAGCCATTGCACGTGGCCCTGGAGCCCTTTGACGTCGAGAACTGGCCCCTGAGCAAGCTGCGCGACCTGCAGGAGGAGCGCCTGCGCATCGGGCTGGTGCTCGATCGTGCCGCCTGCTCGAGCCTCTACGCGGGGCGTTGGCCGCGCTTGCGGGCCAGGGGCGGGCGGCGCCTGGTGCAGGCCTTGCCCTTTACCTCGGCCAGCGACTTGCTCGAGGCGCAGGCCGGCCGGCGGCTGCGCAGGCTGGCGGTGGCACCGGTGCACCTCTGGCTCTCCAGCGCCTCGGCCGGGGAGCGCAAGTGGGTGCCGTTCGGTGCCCAGGACCTGCTGCGCACCATGGGCCTCACGGTGCGGCTGAGCCGGCTGCTGGGGCTGGCCCCGGGGGAGGTGCTGCTGATGGTCACGCCGCCGGCGCCGCTCTTCCAGAACGGGCTGCCCTATTTCTGGGGCCAGGGCGATCGCTGGCAGGGCGGCCTGCACCTGGAGATCATCAGCGGCAGCATGGTCATGGCCGAGCACAATAACTGGCCCGAGTTCGCTGTGCGCCGGCAGCCGACTCTCCTGATTGCCCGCCCGTCGGATGCCCTGGCGCTGGCACCGCGCTTCGCGCAGGCCATCGGCGCCGCCGAGGGACGCCCGCGCGAAGCCTTCCCGCGCCTGCGCCTGGGGCTCTTCTACGGCGAGCTGCTCGACCCGGTGCGGGCCGAGCTCGAGGAGGCCTATGGCCTGGAGGCCTTTAGCTGCTATGCCAGCGCCGAGTACCCCTACTATGCCTGCGAGTGCCCGGCCCACCAGGGGCTGCACGTGTGGCTCGACCTGGCCCTGGCCGAGGTCATCGTGGGCGGCAGGGGCAGGCCCGAGGCAGTCTTCCTCGACGAGGCGCCGGCCGGCACCGAGGGCGAACTGGCCGTGACCACCTTCGCCCAGGCCCTGCCGATGGTCCGCTACCGCACCGGCGACCGCGTGCGCGTGGTCAGCACCGAGCCGTGCGCCTGTGGCTGCACCCACCCGCGCATCCAGGTGCTGGGGCGGGTGTAGGAGCGCGAAGGCCACGAACGACGCCAGACCGGCTTGTCAGTCTGAGCGGCTCCTGCGGCCAGCTCTCAGCCCAGCGCCAAGCGAGCGAAGAGTCCTTGTGAGCCATGGCGGCGGGCTCGGAGCGGTTTGGTGCGGCGGCAAGCAAGGATTCTTTGGAATTGGCGCCCCACCGCTGCCTGGCCGTCACTGCCGCTGCTCATGAACTTGCGGCTGCCGGGCCAGGGACCGGGCTACACGCTCCGCGCCTCGCCCGGTGCGGAACCGTTTGGGGTTTGGCGGGCTGGCCGGCGCCGCCCGCGGGCGGCGCCGGCCAGCCCGCCAAACCCCCACCCAGGGGCTGGGCCGCGAGCGGGCGGAGCTCGAC
>Ga0123519_10002901_pt1 | contig 28733 bp, 16 predicted proteins | sample YelNatPaOPRAMG02_FD_87396 | JGI IMG/M metagenome (GOLD analysis project Ga0123519, IMG submission 87396) | Hot spring microbial communities from Yellowstone National Park - Yellowstone National Park OP-RAMG-02 (version 2) | ecosystem: Environmental > Aquatic > Thermal springs > Hot (42-90C) ...
AAAGTAGGAATCGTTGGTTGCGGAAACATTTGCGACATATACTTCCAGTCCGGACGGACGTTTGAGATTCTGGACATAGTCGGCTGCGCGGATCTCATAGCGGATAGAGCAAAGGCTAAAGCAGAACAATATGGGTGCAAGGCTTATTCGTCCACGGAGGAACTTCTCGCTGACCCCGATATCGAGATCGTCATGAATCTGACAATCCCTAAAGCGCACGCAGAGGTAGCGTTTAAGGCAATCGAGGCGGGCAAGAGCGTTCACAACGAGAAGCCGCTCGCGATTACTCGCGAAGACGGACGGAAAATGCTCGAGATGGCAAAGGCCAAAGGCGTGCGCGTCGGTTGTGCGCCAGATACCTTTATGGGCGCGGGCATTCAAACATGCGTGAAACTAATTAATGACGGATGGATAGGCGAACCGATAGGTGCTACGGCCTTTATGACTTGTCATGGCCACGAAGGCTGGCATCCGGACCCGGAGTTCTACTACAAGGTAGGCGGCGGACCAATGTTCGATATGGGACCTTATTATCTTACGGCGCTCATTGCCTTGATAGGTCCGGTGAAACGGGTTACAGGATCTACCCGCATTACGTTCCCAGAGCGTGTAATCGGCAGCGAGCCGAAGCGTGGCCAAATAATTAAGGTCGATGTGCCCACACATGTTGCCGGCGTTATGGATTTTGCCAACGGCGCAGTCGGTACGATCATAACCAGTTTCGACGTTTGGGCTGCACAGCTTCCGAGAATCGAAATCTACGGAACCGAAGGCACTCTGAGCGTGCCAGATCCTAACGGGTTTGGTGGTCCGGTGAAGTTGATGCGCGCCGGCGGCGGATGGATGGAGATGCCGCTTACTCACGGCTACGCAGAGAACAGCCGCGGCATAGGCGTTGCAGACATGGCTTACGCGCTGCGCTCAGGTCGCAAGCATCGAGCGAACGGAGAAATGGCTTATCACGTCCTGGATATTATGCATGCGTTCCACGATGCCTCGGATCAAAACAAGCACATAATGCTCGAATCCACCTGTGAGCGTCCTGCTCCGCTGCCTATGGGGCTAAGACACGGAACGTTGGATGAGTAACGTCAGCCAGTTTGCCTATTGTGACGTTAACTAGCGGGCATTACGTTGAAGAATAATCACTTCGGCGCTAAGTCTGATTGAGGCTTAGCGCCGAGATTTTATCAAACGAGTTCGATTCGCGCCCGATCTCTGATCGCCTCCGCATCGATAGCATAAAGCGCATTGTAGAGTTCAACGTGAAATGTGCCTGGCCTGTCACCGGATGCCTGAGCGGCCAGTTCGCCGGCTATCCCGAACGTAACAAGTCCGCCGACTGCCGCAGTGAACGGATCCTCATGATCGACAGCAGCAAACGAACCTATCATAACACTGGACATACATCCGGTTCCTACGACTTTGCCGAGAAGAGGATGGCCGTTGCTAATCCGAGCTATGCGCTTGCCGTCGCTTACTACATCCACAGGGCCGGTGATAGCCACGGCACAACCATAAGCAGACGCAAAGCGTTGAGCGATCTCTTCCGAAGGTGCGGAAGCAGAAATCGATTCGACACCTCTTACCTCGGATGCGATGCCTGCGAGCGTAGCCACCTCACCAGCATTGCCTCTCACGACTGAAATGCGCACGTTTGTAAGCAGTCGCCGACTGGAGTCGGTGCGAAGTTTCGTGGCACCCGCGCCAACGGGATCGAGTATTACCGGAATGCCTAGCTCGTTTGCACGCTTGCCTGCAAGTTCCATAGCGCGAATCCAATCCGGCTGAAGCGTGCCGATATTTAGAACAAGCGCTCCGGCAATTGCAGCCATTTCTTCTACTTCCTCGGCTGCGTGCGACATTATTGGCAGCGCACCGAGACACAAAATAACGTTTGCGGTTTCGTTCATCACAACAAAATTGGTTATGTTGTGAACAAGAGGGCGCTTATCGCGAATAGCCTCAAGATTGGCGCAAATGGTTTCTGTGATGTTCATTGTTTAACTTATGCCTCCTTGTTTGACTGAGCCGCCGGATGGACGAAAAAACGCCTGCTACTTTTCGGTCAACAATAGCAGCCATCCTTTATTCGGCTCCACGGGAATGTCGTTTGACCATTGCAGCTTTTGGGCTTCCTGAAATCCCGGAATGGCAGGAGCTGAAAGCTCGGCCTTGCGCGGATCTATTCCGAGTGCATCCCAGTTGACCTCGAGTTTTATGCGCACCGGTTCCCTTGCCCAGCTTGCTATGGAAATAAGTGCAGATTTTTGTTTTGCATATACTGTCGCCAGAACGTCTTTGTTGTTTGTCTTGACCGGACACTCCTTCGCCCAGTAACCGATCATTTTGGCTTCCTGGATACCAAATTGGTCCCAAAGCTTCCATATTTGCTGCCAATCATAGTTACCCACGCCGTATCGGCCCGTCATTCCATAGAGCATCCCACGCCACGGATTTCCTCCATTCTGGAGCATCTCACCGAAAAGACCGAACGGAATGCCGGAAATCTCCACGAGCCAATAGTCGGGCGGTTCGTTATCGTAGTCGTACATTTCTCCGAACCAGAGGCTATCTATATATGGAAAATGCTCCATATACTTGCACGCTGGGCTGATGCGCCAGTCTTGATAGACGTATTCGTTGCCTGAATGGAAGTCGATTAGACTACCAGGTCGGATGCGGTCCATTACACGCCGCAGGCGTTTCATTACATTTCGATCGTAGCCGATGCCGTCCAGATAGATTCCGTCAATTTGGACATTCTGAAGCAACCACGCAAGACCCTCCAAATAGTAATTGTGCCAACGGGAAAGGCCGGTAGTGGCGATAGCAGCATCCGTATCGGTGTCCGAAAGCGGTTGGAGCCATGCTGGCGTATAGTGATCTACGAGATGTTCCTGAAGCCAGGAATATCCTCCGCCCGGACCGTCGAGAAAGATTTCATCGCCCAAACTTCTTAACGCCCACATTTCTGCAACGTGATTCGATAACTCCCGCACAGTGTAGTATATTTTGACCTTTACATTCTTCTCGTGCGCCTTTCTCACATAGGCAGAAAGCTTGTCAACGGCAATGAACGGATAGTTTATATAGGGGTTGCACTCATTCGCGTGATGAATATTGATGATATTGGCACCTACGGCTGTTGCCGCTTCGACAGGTCCGTATGCATGATAGTATCGGCAGTTCCAGTGAGCCGGATCGAGCGGCTTGACCGGCGTGATCAACAAACCGAAGCGAAACTCAATACTCTCGCCTTCACTTAGACGTCTTTCACCGCTATAGGGCCGAATTACAACTGCGTTTCCCTCTTCGGTTACCGTGCAGCCGCCTTTTCCTCCGTTGGACCACGATTCAGGCAGACCTGAGGCACGAAGGTTTTGAATGTCCCAAGTATCTTTAGGACCTTTGAGTTTGCAATGAAGCCCGGCATCTGTATCGCCGATCCAGATCATGTTGTTGGCGCGATCGATGTCCCAGGTCCATTTCCATTCTCGCGGTCGATATCCGCCTTTACATCCCATGCCCATCATATAGGTTGCAACGTCACGTGCTACAGGAATTTCAAGCCGGATATCTTTGACCTCGGCAGCCTTGATTGCCGTAAGCAGCAGCCGAAAATCGGTGTAGCCATCGAAGTCGGTCTTTGAGATGCACGAAAGCTTGAATGGCCCGCGCCAGTTGCCCGACTCGCGGATAAGCTCTGTCTTCGTGCTCTTTATTATTCTAGCCTGGCTTGTCGAGGACCATCGAATAGGACCCTCGGCAGTCTCTACTACAAACTCAATCGGTCCGGCGAGGACTTCCCGGCCGTTGCTCATTATTTTCTCCGGTAGTCCGGAACGAGCGAAACGTATCCTGCGGCCGAGTATCTTAACGTCGTCGTTGAAGGCTTCGACCGGCGTATAAGGAGCGATTAGTTCATCCTCAAGACCAATGGTCGAGTTCAGCCACCTGAGTCGCGAGAGTCGCCACAGTTCGGAATCTCCGTGGTCTTCCAAAATCTGGTCGGTAACCTTGATAGAAAGCTCAACACGAGTCTCAGGTAGGCCGCTGGGCTTGATCACCAGCGCTCCCACATATTCGCCAGGTTCGGCATCTTTCGGAACCTGCAGGCCAAACCACAGTGCCCGAACTTCACCCAATTCAACAGAAAACTCCCGCCGGAACGGCCTCCCGAGCCAGTCTATTCCGCCAAGATTGAAACATGTGAAAGCGGAAGCTGGAATTTCGGTTCTACCGGAAAGTGATCGCAGACCGCTGCAGCTAACCGCAACATCGTGAATGGCATGTCTTGCTGCCCATACGCCGATCTGAAAAACGTAGTACTCGTTTCGAGCAGCCTCGCCTGCAAAACGATTAGATGGCCCCTTCTCGATCCACCGTTTCGGAAGAAAATCCGCCATTTTCACAAGATGCATCCTGTCCTCAGGAAAAAGCAAGTAGCTCTTCAAAGGGTTTTGTTTTAGAAGCTCATCCACCTCAGCGCGAGTTGCAATGATTTCCATTGGGTCGAACCGATCGAACTCAGTGCGCGCTTGAATCTCAATCAGCTTTGCTTCCGAAAGCGATTTCCACTTGTCTGCGCGAACGTTGCGTTCGAGCCAATCTCTGTCGGCGGTTGATTCGGGTTGCGAATAGAGCATATAGTATATGTCGTATTCACCCGGTTCGTTCGGTTGGAATACAATTTCGCCGTATTCGCGGTTGACTGTGACTACTGCAACGTTGGCGATTCGTTTGCCCGTTGCGCTTTCAACGATCACAATGCCACGGTCTTGCGGAGCAGCATCGCGGCGTCGCCATGGGATATGGGCACGTACTGCGTCAACACGAGCCTCAACTCTTATGCGCGCACGATGATTGCCCATGTTCTCGGGCCAAAACGCAACGCCGTATTTCACTTCTTCAGGATAGGCGGTTACGCAAAACGCGCACGTAAGTGCAATTGCCAAAACAAGTATGGACAACCACTGAATCGGGGAATGTTGCATTTAGGGCAGCCTCCAAGCAAATCGAGATGCTCAACTGACGTGTTCGATAAAACGGATAGGCAATCCTGTGTGCGTTGACTTTGAATGTCCGGCTGTCTAACATGTTGAGCGAAAACGTATGGTGGTGAGATAAGGTGAATGCACAAAACCTTCGCTCTTCCGAAGAGATTCCCAGTGAAGTTATCGCTGAGGTCGAAGACCTGCGGCGGAAGATTAATCGCGCCAACTTTCTCTACTACGTCAAGAACCAACCGGAAATATCGGACGCCGAATATGATAGGCTGATGCGACGTCTGGAGGAACTGGAGGCGAAGTATCCTGCCTTGGTGACTCCTGATTCGCCTACACAGAGAGTTGGAGCGGCGCCGCAGACGGAGTTCGGTGTGTTCGAGCACCGTGTGCCGATGCTCAGTTTAGCGAATGCGTTCAACGAAGAGGAGCTTCGGGCGTTTGACGACCGATGCAAACGCTTTGCGGGCATGAGGCAAGATGAAAATATAGAATACGTCTGCGAGCTCAAGTTCGACGGGCTGGCGGTGTCGCTTACGTATGTTAACGGCATATACACCGCCGGAGCTACGCGGGGAGACGGCTACCGTGGCGAAAACGTCACTGAGAACCTGCGCACCATAAAAAGCATACCTATGAATCTTCACCATACTAAGCGCGAGGCTCCCGGAGTAAAACCGATCCCTTCGTTTGTAGAAGTGCGTGGCGAAGTGATCCTTACGCACAGCGAATTTCAGCGAATCAACGAAGAGCGCGAATTGACCGGCGAACCGACATTTGCGAATCCTCGCAATGCTGCAGCAGGTTCCGTCAGACAGCTTGATCCCAGGGTTACCGCCAGGCGTAACCTGACCATGTTCTGCTATGGTGTTGGAGCTTATGAAGGAGTAGACTTCGAAACCCACTACGAAATCCTGATCGCGCTCGGTGATTGGGGATTCAAAGTGAATCCTAATGTGAAGGTCTGTCGGAACATTGACGAAGCCGTTGAGTATATACGTGAGTGGGAAACGAAGAAAGAAGAGCTGGAATACGACATCGACGGCATGGTTGTGAAAGTCAACTCGCTAGCGCTGCAGAGCCGGTTGGGTTATGTGGCTCGAAGTCCGCGATGGGCAATAGCGTATAAGTATCCGGCGCATCAGGCAACGACTAAAGTGGTTAATATTCGAGTGCAGGTAGGAAGAACCGGTGCGCTCACGCCGGTTGCAGATTTGGAACCGGTAGAAGTTGGCGGTGTTACTGTGTCTCGAGCCACACTGCATAATGAAGACGAAATTCGGCGCAAGGATGTACGAATCGGAGATACCGTTGTGGTTCAGCGCGCGGGCGAAGTTATACCTGAGATTGTTGAGGTTGTCAAAGAAAAGCGTACCGGCGCTGAAGTAGAGTTCCGTATGCCGGATCATTGCCCAGTATGCGGGGCGAAAGTCGAAAGGCCTGAAGGTGAGGCTGTTGCGCGTTGCGTCGGCATTGCGTGCCCTGCTCAGCTCAGGGAGCGTATCATACATTTTGCCTCTCGAACAGCCATGGACATAGAGCACGTCGGACCTGCGCTGGTGGATCAGTTGATAGAGAAAGGGCTTGTGCGTGATCCGGCGGACCTCTACTATCTGAAACAAGAGGACCTGGTCAAGCTGGAGCGGATGGCTGAAAAATCCGCGTCGAACGTTATAAAGGCGATAGAAGCAAGCAAAGACAGACCCCTTTCGAGGTTGATCAATGCGTTGGGGATTAGGCATGTCGGTGAACGAACAGCAGAAGTCCTGGCAGACCATTTTGGGAGCATAGATGCTCTTGCCGCCGCTACTGAAGAAGAACTTGCGGCTATTCCGGGTATAGGACCGGTGGTCGCTGCAAGTATCGCCAGGTTCTTTTCCGAGCCAGAAAACCTCGACGTGTTGCGAAAACTCAAAGAAGCGGGCGTTGCTCCGAAAGCAGAAGCAAGACACGAGGCAGCAGCTTTCGCAGGCAAGACGATCGTTTTCACAGGCGGTCTTGAAAGTATGACACGCGAGCAGGCAGAAGCGCTTGTAAGAAAGCTTGGGGCAAATCCTTCTTCGTCGGTGTCAAAGAATACCGATTTAGTGGTAGCAGGCGAGAAAGCTGGCTCAAAACTCGAGAAAGCTAGGCAACTCGGAGTGCGAGTGATTTCGGAAGCCGAGTTCATCGATCTTCTCAAAGAGTCGGGAGTCGAAATTGGCAAATAATACGGTCGACAATGAGGCAGCGGGCCGGCGCTTCTCGCGCTGGTGGCCTGTAGTGCTGTGGATGGCTTTGATATTCGTGGCGTCTTCTATGCCCACGAGGCTGCCGACCCCAGGCTTGCAAGGTTTTCGCTGGGATGACAAACTTCAACATGCGGTGGCCTATGCAATACTGGCGGCGCTCGCATGGCGTGCGTTTGAGGACAAGAGGCCGCGATGGTGGTTAGTGTGCGCGAGCATTATCTTCGCAGTCGCCTATGCCGCGTTCGACGAATGCCATCAAGCATTCGTGCCGACAAGAGAATGCAGTTTATCTGATTGGAGCATGGATGCGTTCGGCGCGGCAGCAGCGGCTCTGGTACTGGATTTCCTGAAGAAGGGAGGCGATGGAATTGGCGGACAATCAGGAGCAAGAAAAAACCTACGAAGTGAAAGATAAGAGGCGAATAAACCCCGACGGAACGATAAGGGAGAACACCGAGGAACAAACAGAAGCAAAAGCTCAAACGCCTGACGAGACTGTCGGATCAAGTACTCAGGAACCCGAGGAAGCTGGCGAACTGCCTGTGGCATCCGTCTATGATATTCTGCAATTTGTTGCTGGAATGCTTTCAGAACAGGCCTGGCAGAAAATGGGTCTGCGCCTGGCGCCTGGACAAAAGGAAATGACAAAGGACATGACCCAAGCAAAGCTGGCTATAGATACAATTGCTTTCATAGTAGATAAATTGCACCCGCATATCGGTGAAAACGAGCGCAGAGCGTTGCGAGGGATTTTGAGTGATTTGCAGCTAAACTTTGTCAAACAGAGTCAATAGTCCTCGCGCATCCGCGATAGCCGAGGTGAATGAAGGTGTAACTTATAGTTGTTGAAGTCGGGGGAGCGTCAACAAACAGGTGTGCTACGGCGTTGGTGACGCCTGAGCATTCACCAGGCGACGCTCCCCTGCGATAGTGGCCAGCTTGCCTGCAACTGTCACTCTGTCACCAATGCTAAACGACGAATTCAAATCCACCCGGATGCCGGCTACTTCATCCTTCGTCGCTATATAGAAGCAGTCACCAAAGACAGCAGTCACCACGGCATCAGATAAAATTACAACCGATCCGTCTGCACAACCTTTAGCCTCGGCTGCCGATTGCACCGGAATACCAACCATAATTCCGTTAGAAGTGCCGACCTCTCCCCACGTTCCTGCACCGTTTTGAGCTTTCACTGAGACATAAATAATCGTTCCAGGCATTTGCTCCGGGATCGTCAGCGTGACCTCGTTGGAATTGGTTTGGCTCCATCCTAGGATCTGTGCTCCGCCAGGCGAAGTTCCGACTGCATATTGATATGATGATATACCGCTTTCAGGATCGTTTGCTGTCCAGGATGCGTGAATCTGAGTCGGTGAAGGCATGTTCTCACCGTCGTCTGTGACGGTCGGCTGAGTTGGAGCCGTCGTGTCCAAATAGTATGGTCCCAGGTCTAAAGTGCCATTAGGTATATACTCGTCATTGTAACCGATCAGGTGCAGGTAATAAGGCTGCGAACCAGATTCAGCATTGAGAGTCAGAGTTGAAATGAGCCAGGTATATTCGCCGCCTGTCCAGATGTGAGTAGGATTTGTATCCCACCAGTATGCATAATAGTTAACCGTGCCGGTTCCGAAATTGCCCGCAGATTGGAAAACGAAGGGGTTAGACGTATGCCAAACGCCAGCAGGTCTGTTGCATGTTATTGTTGCAGAAGTAGGCGGCAAAGAAAGAGTATATCTACTAACACTTGCGGAATTGCCGGATCTGTTACCCGACACATCGAACGCAGATACTGAGTAAGTGTAGCGCTTGTTTGGTATCAGGTCTTGATCGACAAACGAAGTGGTCGAGGATATACCTACCACACTGCCGTCGCGGTAGATTCGATAACCGGCAACTCCAGCGTTGTCGGTGGATGGATTCCAAGTCAGAGCTATTTGCTCATGCGAAATCGCCTGCGCCTGAAGACCAGTGGGAACGCTTGGAGCTACCGTCTCAGGCTGGAATTGGAATCTTACAGCATCCGCCTTTACAAAGTAGCCTCCCACTTCCGCTTCATTACTGATTACTACGCTGCCTGACGTGCCCGCAGCGAACGGTTTTGTTGCAATATAGTACCACATGGAAGTGTTGATCGTCTGGTTAATCAAGTAAGCCTCCGATCCGCCGTTGTAGTTAATGGTATGCCGGACCTGAGTGTAGCTGTTGCTCATCGGCGGATACCAAACGCTCACTTTGTAGTCTCCCGCTATCGGGATATTGGGTGTATAGGTAGCAGTACGAGCCGGCGTCGTCTTAGTGGAAACGTATCGGTAGTTTGTGCCGTAGAAACCCGAACCTGTTGTGATTGTACTCCAAGTACCTGAGAACGTAGCTTGCGTATTGTCAATGATAATATCAGGAAACTGCGGCATGGTGACAAAAGCGTAGATATCTGACATCGCAAGCGGTATAGTTCCGGTCCGCGAGACAACACGGAAATAGTAAGCGGTCTGCGGCTGGAGCCCGGTAATGGTAACCGAGTGGCTCTGCACAAGGGTTGTATCTTCGGTAGTGCTTAATGAACATCCCCTGTCCGTGCCGTAATAGACCTGACTGGTGCCAGGAATATTTGTGTTCCAAGTTACGGTAACGCTGGATGAGGTCTCACCTGAGGTCTGTATGTTGCTAAAAGTAATTCCGCCTTTGTTTAGATCGATGTTCTGAGTCGAGACCTGTCCCACTGTAACGGATACTTGCTTAGTATCAGAACCGTATCCTGTCTTACTTGCGGTTATATTATAAGTGCCCGGAGGAACGTCAATGAATGCATAGAATCCCGTGCCGTCTGCGTACATAGTTCGATTGACAGGACCTGTGAGCTGAACGACAGCGTGGTCCATCCACATTCCGCCGTAGTGTACCGTGCCTTTAATGTGGCCTTTTGTCGGCGCGGTTTTCCACGGCATGTCGGGGATACTCACGTGCGATGGGCATATCTGTCCAAGGCAGGTAGTGCCTCCCGACCAATAGGAAAACTGTGCGAAGCCATAAGCCCTTGGAGTCGAGCAACCCGGTTCTCGTATCTTGCCGACCTGCTCTTGGATACACCAGCATTCCTTGCCTGTTGCACTGTAGCCAATTGCAGCCGCTCTGTTATACTGATGGTTGAGTATGAAGCAATTCCAAGTGTCGTATTGCCCCTCGCCACAGTCGTAGTAGTTCATCGGGATGTTGAGGTCGAGTATTCCCTCTTCCATCCACGCTTTCCAATCTTGGAACCTCACGCGGTAGGCTTGGCTGTTGGACCAGTTTTCATCGCCGGAGATTGGCGGATCGCCTGTAAAAACAGCCGCGGAGACTTTTATGTTCGGCTTTACCGCAATTGCGTTGGCATAAATCTTCCTGACCAGATTCGTAACTTGGTCTCTGCGCCATTGAGACCACAAAGCACTGTCATAGGCTGTGCTTGCCCCAGGATTGATAGCCAAGAATCTGCTGATGCTGGTTTCGTTGTAACCCCAATGCTGGCCGGCATAACGGATGAGGTCGAGATGTATACCGTCTACATCGTAGCGGTTTACCACATCCATTACCACATTGTAGGTGAATTCCTCCGCTTCCGGATGGCCTGGATCGAGCCAATAGTCGGTGCCACTGTAAGTGTTGCCAGCATCGTCCTTTGATAGATATTCAGGGTGCTTGTTATATATGTGGTTCGGATCAGATGGCACCGACGTGGCGATAGCAAGCATCGCGAAGTAGCAATGCACCTCGATTCGCGGCGTTCCGCTGTGAGCCTTTTGGATGAGATAGGCCAACGCATCAAAATTAGGATTGGCATCCGGAGCCCACGGTTCGTAGGACGACGGATAATACGTATCTCCCCGACGGCGCATCTGAACCATAACGGCGTTCAGATGGGCTGCTCTGGCAGCCTGCAGCAAAGCATCTACGTCACTCGGCGTCTTGAAACCAGGATGCCAAGCGTCAACCCACAACGCCCTAAACTCCGGCGCACCAACAGGGTAAGCGCAACACTCGCTCGCGGCGATAAGAGCCAGCAAGATCAAAGCGTATAACAAGTGCCTCTTAAGCATCGCAAACTCCGATCTCAGTATATCTGCACATCTTGTGCGCCTCGTGTGCGTATCACCCGCGAGCCAGACTCTATGCCAGCAACGCCGGTAACACCAACGAAAGCGTTGAGAGATGGGACTACTTCAGAATAAACCTTAGACGTCGCACCAGAACCGTCGGAAATCACAAAATAGCCGGTTCCGTTTTCCAAGACTCGACCGGTTGTCCGCACGAGAATACCGATATTGTAGCAGCCTCCCATTCCACTTACGCCGGGCGTATAGCCGTCCGGGGACGCTCCCCCAATGCAAGATATCCTTATCCCGACAGGTCTCGGCGTGATCTGATCGCCCATATAGGATGCTTCCACATCTTCCAGTTGCCGCTCACCCTCGAATACTCCAAGTCGACCCGCGACCCTGACCAGGCTGCCCGGCTGCCAAGTCGTGGTTTCGGCAATCCGCAGTCCTCTCGACCTGTCGAATTCCTGGAGGTAGTAACAGTCTCCAAGAGCTGCGTTCAGCAGTTTGGGTTGTTCAATAATCACCGGCGTTGTATCCGGATTGTTCATTGCTTCTGCGAGCGTGTTATAGGCATTGGCATATATACTCGGGTTGGAAGTGACCACTGTACTCCAATTGCCAGCCTCATCTCTCGCCTTAACGCTCCAGTAGTAGTTGCAGCCGAACTGTGGATTGTCCGGTCGATAAGCTGCGAACGTATTCGGCCCGGCGGAAGTCCATCCGAGAATATCAATTGCTCCGGGGGATGATCCGACGGCGTATTGATACTCAGCAATTCCGCTTGCCGAGTCCGAGCCGTGCCAGTTCACGCTGAGATTGTCGTAAGCGGAGCCACGGACGGCAACATACTTTGGAGCCGTTACGTCGGTCACAGTTGGCGGATCTCCGTCGAAATAGTAAGGTCCTTTATCTAACGCGCCGTTCGGCACGCCGTCGCCGTTGTAGCTCTGCACGTGAAAATACCAGCCATCACTGCCGGAGGAAGTGTTAAGGTCTACAATCGAAGCTGCCCAAACAAACTCTGTGCCGTTCCACGTATGAGTCGGAGAGGTATCCCAAGCATAACGATAATAGCTCACGCCGCCCGGTCCGAAACCACCGTTGCCGAACGTGAATCGGGAGGTGTTATACCATATCCCCGGACTGCGATTGCAGGTTATGGTCGCATCCGTCGGCGGGAGCGACAGAGTGTATCGATAGACCGCATTGCTTTGAGCGGATTCATTCTGCTTGGCGTCGAATGCCGAGACTGTATAAGCATACTGGGTATTCGGAACAAGGCCAGTATCCGTAAAGCTGTTGGTATAAGTCGTGCCGGCAAGCTGTCCGTTTCGGTACACTTTGTAGCCTACGACTCCGACGTTATCGGTAGAATGTGCCCAAGAAACATTTATAGCAGTAGTGGAAACAGCGGAGGCCGAAACGCTCTGCGGGACCGTCGGCGGCGTAGTATCGACCCCGCTCACTAGGACGAATTTTACGGCATCCGCCACCACATACTTAGTTTTGCTGGTCTCGCTTGTCCTATTGATAAGCCTCACATATCCAGAGGTCCCAGCGTTGAATTGGAGGCCACCGGCTATCTTATACCACTGGCTGCCGTTCTGCTGTTGGTTTACGTAGATCGTGCCAGTCGTTCCGTTAGCATGCGTAATCGTAAATCTCGCTGCTGTCGTTTGGTTCGATGCCGCGCGATACCAGACGTAGACGTCATAGATTCCCGCTACCGGCAAATTCGGAGTCCACGTGCAATCTGCTTTTGAGCCGCTCTTGTAGTTCCATACATACTTATATTGACTGTTGTCGGTTGGCCAGCCTCCGGGTTGCGTCCCGGCAACCCAAACATAATCCGGAGCGGTTTCAGTGAAAACAGCCTGAAGATCGTCGACTATTACCTCGACCGGCGGAGAGGTCGTGAACGTATAATCGGTCGAGTATGACACCATGCCGACAGAGTTGGTGGATTTCACGCAGAAGTGATACGTTGTACCAGGAACGAGACCAGTTACTAGTACGTTGTGGTTTGTTGTCAGCGTCGTATCCTCTACAGTAGCTGATCCGTATGAAGGCGTAAGACCGTACAAAACCTGGCTGGTAGCCGGGTCATCTGTCTCCCAAGTAATACAAGCCTCGTCAAACCACACGCTCGCTACTCTCACGTTGGTGATCACGGGCGGCGTGGTATCTGCAATCGTCGTAAACGTATAGTCTCCTGAAACCGACTCCACGTTGGAAGCGTTTTTGCTTCGGACCCTAAAGTGATAAGTTTGGCCTGAAACAAGGCCGTCGAGGTGCACGATATGGTCGCATACGTAGCTTGTGGAAATTGGCGTCATCGCGCCATACGAGGTTGTGGGACCATATTCGACCTGACTGGTAGCCGGGTCATCGGTAGTCCATCTAATGTCTGCGGAGTAGCGTCCCACATTCTCGCTGCGAACGTTAGAAATCACTGGCGGAGTTGGATCAGCGCAGACAATAAAATCGGCGGTGGACATCTGCCCCGCTACAACCTGTACCTGCGCGTGTTCAGCCGGCCTGTTCGGGTAAGAGGCTGTGACGGTATAGACACCGGGCGTGAGATCGATAAACGCATAAAAACCGGTACCGTCCACATACATGCTGCGGTTTTCCGGACCAGAGATCGAAACGGTTGCATGATCGAGCCAGGTGGTCCCGTCGCAATCATAAACCGTGCCGCGTATGTGGCCCTTTGTAGGATTGGTTTTCCAAGGCATAGCGGGCACGCTTACCTTTGTGTTGTAAATCGGTGTCGGGTTCGGGTCATATATCGACGGATGGGAGAGCGAGTAGTAGAACGTCGAGTTAGGTACGTCGCCAGTCGAGCTGGGAGTGCCGTCGTTGTTTTCGTCGTTGGTGGATGCGTACGAATACATTATCGCGCCCATGGCCGGGCGTCCATCAACCGGATCGCGGGTTTGCCTGAGTTGGTAGATTGAGTCTGCAACGGAGTTCATGTAAATGCCGGGGCCAATGACCGTACCGCGGTTGTACTGACGCTGTTTGGCAAACGCAATCCAGTCGTCATAATCACTTGCATAACTTTCCCGTTTGTCGAAGTAACACATCGGCATCGACAAATCGAGAATGCCTTCCTCCATCCATGCTTCCCAGTCCTGGAACACCTGATAGTAGGGTCTTGTCCCGTGAAAGTCGCCAGCTTCGCTCGGAGATGGATGCCAAGTAACTACGGCGCTTGACATGCAGATATTAGGATTAACGGCTATAGCATTAGCATAAGTCTTGCGAATGAGGTTGGTAATCTGGTCTCGTCTCCACTGGCTCCACAGCGGATCCGTATATGCTGGATTGCCGCTGCGATTGTAACGTGCATTAAATCGCTCCACGCTCTTTGGGTTGTAGCCCTCGTTTTGAGCACCAAAGCGAGAGTAGTCGTAGCTAATCCCGTCGAGGTCCGGGTAGTTGTTGACTAGCTCCATCACCACGTTGTTTAGATACTGCTCGCATTCCGGATGACCCGGATCGAACGTTTTTACAGTGGTGCCTGCATCTGTTTTGGTCAAATACTGCGGATATTTTAGGTAGGGATGGTTTGGATCAGTGGGAGGAGTATCGGAATTCCAAATGGGCAGCAGCACCAGCCACGCATGAACTTGAATAGGCGGAGATTCGGCGTGACAGCGATCGAGAAGATACCGAAGCGCATCAAAGTTTGGATCGGCATCCGTTGCAAAAGGCTCTATGGCGGACGGATAATACGTATCGCCGCGCCTGCGCATCTGTGCCACGATTACATTGCAGTTACTGGCCTTGACATCGGCAATAAGTTGTTCACACTCCGCTGCCGACTTGAAACCGGGATGCCAAGCATCAACCCAATATGCCCTAAACTCCGGCGTTTGCGCAAAGCACGAAAGCTGCAACGCACTGACGGCGAATAAGACTGAGAGCACCAGCGTCTTGCCAAGCCGAAAAGACAACCTTACCATTCACTAACTCCTCCGAGCACACAAGGACGAAGAAGAATCTTCTCCCCCGTTGGAGGAAGGCAAAACGCTATGCGTACGGAATAGGCCAAAGCTGCCCAAGATATGCCGCAGCTTCGGACCAGGTATTCCTGCTAATCATCTTACCTCGCAGCGTATCGGCACCATGTGTGCCTAGCTGCTCCCCCCTCCAACCGCATCTTACCCCCGACTTGCCGCGATTGTCAATGGGCATGTGCTGCGTGTTGGATGTAGGGAAAAACGCGGTGCTCTTCAGAGCGATAGATAATCAAGCTGTCGAAGTACGTAGTCACGCGCCTGGACAGGCGTCTTGGGCGCGTGAATAATCTTGCCGCTCTCCATCATGGGACGTAGCAGCTCGGTCCGTTTACCTCCGCAAGGACACGCAAGGTCGGATTCAGAATAGGACCACGGCACCACAACGGTATTGAAGCACTGTTCACATCGCAGAATCTGTTTCCGGCCCGACTTCTTCCCGCGCTTTGTAATGGGCACTCCTTCCATCTCAACAATGTCGAGTGCGAAATCAATTGTTCTGGCGTTTGAGATCGCCGTGCCCACACCGTAGCCATCCGCGACCGGATTCAGCTCCAGAATCGTCTGCTCGTCAATTCCTCCGCTGACTAAGATCTTCACGTCACGATAACCCCTGAGATCAAGTTCCCAGCGAACCTCTTCCAGAATCTTGAGCATATTGCCGCGTCTGGAGCCAGGAGTGTCAAGCCTGACCGCAGCTAGCCGTTTCCCAATAGCCTCAGCCGCAGTGAGGGATTCGCTTTTCTCGTCGCAGAACGTATCAACCAATGCAACTCGCGGCACGCTTGCATCAATGATTTCATCAAACCGCTTTATAGCTTGAGCAACGTCACCCAGAATAATGATTAGTGCGTGAGGCATAGTGCCCATCGGTTTGAGGCCAAGAAGTTCGGCCGATAGAACCACCGATACGCCGTCACAACCTCCAATATAAGCGTTGCGATCAATCACCGGCGCGAGAGCCGGATGCATTCGACGAGCTCCGAAGCTGATAATAGTCTTATTCCCAGCGGCCTTTCTACAGCGCGCCGACTTGGTTGCTACGCCGCTCTGTTGGCATATATAACCCAGGATGGCAGTCTCAAGAATGCCGAACTCAACATAGTCTCCGGTTATCTGCATCACAGGATCACCGGGACGGATAACTGTGCCCTCTTCTACAGCCTCGACATCTACTGGGCGGCCTTCGAGAACCGACAGCGCATCATATATCCCGGTTGCTACTGCCCAAGGCCAACCCTCAGGAAATGATGAGGCAGTTATTTCAACCGTGACGCGTTTATGTACTCCGAGAGTTCTGAGAATCTCCTCAGTCCGAACAAAGTAGATGTCTGTTGTCTTTCCAGATTTTATCTCTGAAAAATCGGCGATACGCACCTTATCTCCCATGCAACTGCTGTTGTTTCACCGGTTTTCGGTTGGCAGTGCTGCAGCGGTCGCATACTTAGCGACCAGCGAGATCAGCTTAGCATAATCAAGCTTACCCTCGGTCTTCAAGACCTCAACACGCTTGATGGTCTTTTGCGATTCCTTTATAGAGCGGATGCGAAAGCCGTAGAGCATCTCGCCACCCGATTTGCAATAGACCGCTATCGTGCCCTTCAACGCATCAGATTGCCAGAATATCCTGGTCCAGCTTCCCTGAGGGATGTTCTTAGCGTAGAAATCCGCAATGTCGCGGTCGGCAATGCCGGGCTTGGTTAAATCGAACTGCAGAAATTGGATCGATTTGACGTCCTTAAATACTCCGGCTATATCTTCCGCGCTCACAGTTTCAGCTATATCACCGAGCTTCCGACCCAAAAGCGGAAGCATAGCATTGACCATGGGAAGAATGTCCTCATTTGTGAGATTGACTTCCATTGTCGCTTCGCCGCCGGCGTACATTGGAATGTCCGGAATAGGTCTGTCCTCAGCTTGGGCGCATGAACCTATCAGCAATAAAGCCAAGAAACCAAATAGTAACCTCATGATTCGTTTTGAACCTCGTTTTGATTGTCTATACCGCAATGCGTTACGTCTCATACGGGTTTCAAACTCTCCAGTATTTCCTTCAAGCTAAAATCCGCTCCTGCCACTACTTCATCGGACGCTCCGTAGTAGACGCTCACTGTGTCGCCGCGAACAATAGCTCCGCATGTAAAGACTACGTTGGGTTTGAAGCCGCTGGTCTCATAAGGAGCTTCAGGTTCCATCATCGGCTCGGGACTCTTAGCCAGGAGCTTCTCCGGATACTCAGCGTCCAGCAATGCTGCACCAAGGCAATAGCGGTCGTCCGGGGTAGCCGCGTGGTAGATTTCCAACCATCCTCGCTCGGTCATAAATGGCACAGCTCCGCCGCCAATTCGACCGCCTTCCCACGTTCCTTCAGCGCATCCGAGAAGAAACTTGTGCTCGCCCCAATGGATGAGGTTTTCGGAATAAGCAACCCACATATTCGGAGAACCTATCATCTTCGGTTGCGGACGATGCAGAGCCACATACTTTCCTCGGACCTTCTGAGGAAATATCATAGCGTCCATGTTCTCAGGCGCGAAAATGATCCCGTGCTTCTCCCAATTCACAAAGTCCTTGGTAGTAGCCAGGCACTGAGTTATTCCTGTGCTTGCGACTCCCTTATACACTACGTAGTAAGTGTCACCGAGTTTCGTTATTCTGGGGTCTTCAAGTCCATAAGCTTCATACGGCTGATCGGGACAAAGTGCCGGCTTGGGGTCTACAGTAAAGTGTCTTCCATCCTTCGAACGAGCAAGCCGCAAATGCGAAATTGACGTCAGGTACACTTTATTGGGAAAACAAACCACTCGTGGATCGCCTAGATAGATTCCCTCGTCGGATGGGCTGAACTCCAGTATTTTCATCTGCGGTTTGCCGTCGGCGTATTCCATAACCGGGACGAGAACCTTGTTGGGATCATTGTTTCGAGGTCTTTCCGCAACTCGCATCAGCAATAGGATCTCGTCGCCGAACTCAATTACACCTGCATTGAAGACGCACATTACTTCCCATCCGTCGATCGATGGCTTCACATCTGCAGGGGTAATGAGGGGATTTTCGGGATAACGCTGAATTCTCATAAATTCCTCCTGACCTTAGCGCATTTCCTGCCCGCCCGTGACATTAATCGCTTGACCGGTCATGTAACTTGCTTCATCGGATGCGAGGAAGAGAACGACATTTGCAACATCGTCATAAGTGCATGCTCTGCCCAACGGAACCTGATCCAAGTATTTCCGTCTGACCTCTTCCACAGTAAGGTTTTGCGTGCGTGCATATTGCTCATACAGGCTTTGCTGCCACAGCGTACCATCGAGCAGATTCCCCGGGCAAACAGCGTTCACGCGCACTCCATACGGTGCCATTTCGAGCGCAAGGCTTTGAGTCAATCCGATCCCGCCGAACTTCGACGCGGAATAGGCTGAGTTTCCAAATGATCCTTTCTTACCGGATTTTGAGTTGATTTGAATTATCACTCCGCTCTTCTGTTTGACCATAATCTGGCACGCATGCTTTGCACAAATCATGTAGCCAACCAGGTTTACTTCTATCACTTGTCGCCACTCGCTTACAGGGAACTCGACAAGATGATAAGCCTTTAAAATGCCGGCGTTGGCTACCAACACGTCCAGACGACCAAAGTCGCGTTCGACCATTTCCATAGTCGAATGCACCTCGAAGTCATCGGTGACGTCCATCTTGATGCCAAGTGTGCGAACGCCGAAATCCTCCGCTGTCTTTGCTGCAGTGGCCTTGACGCCTTCCTCGTTTATATCTGTTAAGATAACGGTTGCTCCTTCTCCGGCAAAGCGTCGCCCAATGGCCTCACCCAGCCCTTGCGCTCCACCGGTCACGAGAACTATCTTATCTTTGAAACGCTTTGCGCACTCCATTTCGAACTACCTCTTATATATCCAGTCTGCTTTCCAGCAGCTCTTCTTCAGCTTCTTTTGTCCAGAACTTCCCATCGCGCAGCTTCGCGTATACGTTTGGTGCAGCATCCTTGAGGTCCGGCAGTGCGGTCAAGGGTAGCCGGATATGCGGGAAAATCACTGTCTTACCTGGGAATCGGGCTTCCTTCACCGCGCGCAGTCCGTCTGCCATAGCGTCAATACCGCCTACCGCCGCCATCGAATTCTCCGTCGGCAGGTCGCCGGATTCAGTTAGCGCGAGTGTATCGATCATGTCTTGAGGGCGCGATCCGCTCGAACCTAAGAACCGGTTGCCTTTAGTATACGTAACGCTCAAGTCTATTGTTGCCATGGTGCCTCGAGGAACTCCAGCGAAGATATTCATCAGGCCACCATCAGCCAGATATTGTATCGAACTCTCAATCAACCCTGCTACCGGGACCAACATCACGATGTCGTCGAATCCCTTGCCTTTGGTAATATCGTCTATAATCTTTTCGAGCGCCTCATTGCCGACTTCAATCGGGTTCACAAACTCTATTTCAATGCCTTTTTCGCTCACTACGTCCTTAATGCTCGATTTAAGGTGCTCCAGGCGAGCATTATCCGCATCGGTGCAGAGTATCCTCTTCGGCCCGTTTTTCATTTTCACTGCACGCTGCACATGCATCTGACCCATAGCACCGGCTCCACCGACAAACCATGCGGTCCCTCCAGGTACAAGCTCACTGTCGCGATTATTCACATAGGCATCCGACAGCTTACCCGACGATGTTCCTATAAACTGGATATAGTCGTAGTGCACCCTTCCGACGTCCACCTGCACCGGCCTCGCAATCGGCCTGTTTGCTGCTATAGCCATTGTACCGTTGCGTGCGATGCTCGCCGCAAGCGCTTCCGCAAGCTCTGGCTCCGGAGTTCCAAGCACAATGATATCGTCAAATCCTTTATCTCCGGTGCGCTCCTCTCGAAGAGCCTTCACATTCTCAGGGGATAGTTTTCCAATCTCGATTACTTCCGCACTACAACCTTTACACCCGCATATACGCGATTTTACAGACTCGCTTACACCTGCAAGGATTAGTTTCGACGGCGCTCCGCTTGCGCAAATCGAGCCATTGATCTCGTAGTTTCCGTCCTCCGCGCCCACAAGCAGCACAATCCCGTCCGGTTTCAGGTTACGCCTCGGACGAATTCGATACGACGCTACTACGCAGGTCCATGGCTCTACAAGGGCAGCTTCGGCGTATCCGGTTTCCGGTTTCACCGGTATCAGGTAAGACCCCTCATCTCCGTTGAGAATCGGCTCGCCAACAATGCCGTATTGCTGCATTCCGCCTGCAAGTGCATATCCGTAAGCAAGGTTTACCCCTTTGTAATAGACGTCAGCCTGGACTATGAACCGGTCGCCTGGCTTATAACGATCTTTGTAATCCTCACCAGCCTCGACAACCGTCAGCGAGACCTCGTGCCCCGCGATGACCGGGTCTTCCGCAAGGTTGCGGCCGGTGATTCTAGGATGACTTGATCCCTGGGTGATGAGCTTCACATCCGAGAAGCATATTCCGATTGCGTCTACCCTCACAAGTAACTCATCGTGCTTTGGCCTCGCTATGGGCAACTCGTCTGGTCCGTTCTTGCCGAAATTCTCAACTCCGGCTTCATACATCCGCCAAGCAAGGTTCTTTTCCGGAAGCTTATAGTCCAGCTTTCTGTATCTGCTAAGCTTACTGCTCATTGCTGTCGCCTTTCCAACTCAAATAGGGAATCTCAGCTTTGCTTAAATTGCTGCTGTCTGTAGTGCTCGTCCGGCCTTGTGTAGATCCGTTCGACGTTTTCTCTAGTGAAATAGCGGATTCCGCCGAAAATAGTCGCCCCCATTAACACGCGGCAAGTCTTGCACCACATAGCAGTGATCGCCTCAACCTCATGAGCGGTCCTGCCAAGAGCTATTAGCCCATGATTCTGGATCAATATGACCTTTGGTGTACAGCCTTGGGCATCGATGAAAGCATAAGATCGCTCTCTGATCACACGCGCCAGTTCCAGTCCGGGATCCACATAAGGTATATAAATCGGCTCAATGCCGCAGTATACGATCTCGTCCGGGAATATGCGTCCTTTGAGTATCTCTTCTGCGTTAACACTGCACAGCAGTGAGTTAACGGCCGTCGGATGCGTGTGGCCGACGAAGTTTACGTCCGGTAGGCTTAACAAAAATGCATGGAAGGTCGTTTCCACCGAGGGTTTGAGCTTATTGGCAGGGTCTGCACAAACGGCAAACAAGGCATCTTTTATCTCTTCATCGCTAAGATCGCCCTTATCGAGTATGGCCAGGGCTTCCTTGAGCTTCACCTTAACAAAGGTGCTGGGGTCGGATTTGGACAAATATTTGCCGCTGGCCTTTACGAAAAAATAATTCTCATCGATCTTGGCTGAGGTATTCCCTTCACCAAGGATAACATAATCGTTCTCCGGCTTACCGAGCGTGAGAGACATGCTCACCAACTCGTTGAGCACGGTCTGTTCATCCATTATCAAGTTACCTCCAAGATCTTATCGCAACTTCAAAAGCCATTGGTTATTCTACTAGAACACAGCACATCAGTCCAGTACGGCGCAGGCTCAGGAGTTCAGTTCCGCGCGTTCCTCGACAAGCTCAGGATACCGGCGTCACATACGATCAGCTTTGCGTAGAGCCCAAACCTGGAAACACTGGAAGTAGAGCTAGCCCGTAACTTTCGATAGCCTCGATCTCCGAATAGTTGCCTCGTAGAGAAGGAACCGTTGTTAGCTTGGGCATTTACCAAGCTAACGGCAATCAAGTACTCGCTCGCCAGCAACGGTTACTAGCTTGCCGATTAGAGAAGGTGTAGAGCCCTCGGCAGGGATCGAGCTAGCGAAGACTTTGATGCCTGCCGCGCGATTCGGCTCTTCAATATAGAAGCAATTGCCATAAGCGGCAGTAACAGTTTTGCCGGAAACCATAAGCCAGGTGTTATCGGCAAGCTGCTTTATACTGGCGATGCTGTCGGCATTAAGGGCATAGTAGATGTTGACTGACGCCTCGGTATAGTTTCCAGCTCGATCCACAGCCTTTATCGTGACGGTATGAGGTCCGGTCGAGATTGTGCCGGGCTGGATGATCCAGGGGCTTGTGACGATCTGATAGGGACCGGAGTCGATCTTGCCTTCGTAGTGGTCAATTCCCCAGCCGCCGGGAAAATCCTGGGTTTGAAACGAGATGGTGATAGGTCCGCTGGTCCAAGATGTCGGATCGACGCTTGGAATGAATGCCGACGGTGGATCAAGGTCGAGTACGCGCACGAACTCGAAGTAGTTGAATCGGACGTTCGACTCTTCGGAAATGATCTTGATCTGATGAAGTCCACCTTCGATCCAGTAGGGTCCAAACTCAGTCGTGTAGTAGACGCCATTTCCGCTCGTCTGGGGCAGAGTAACACTGCCCGTAATGTCGATACCGTCGATCTCGCAGCGAATGAGCCTGTTTCCATATTCGTTGTTGTGTCGCACGACGAACTTGTAGAGCGCGGCGGGGAACTCAACGCCAGCAAACTGCAGCCACTCCCCGGCCATGACTCCCCCGACCGCGTAGCCGCCCTCTTGGCAATATTCGATGTCGGCATCTCCGTCCCTATAGAAGCCGGTCGCGTTTCCAGCGGTAGTGTCGTAGCATGTATCGTAATCCTCGGCCTCAAGGCGCAGATTCGGCGTGTCCATATGACAGTAGACCCAGTAGAAGAATTCATTGAACGATCCGCCACGGTTCACCAGCTTTACCGTTATCCGTTTCTTGCCCGTGGTCAGCGAAGGTGGAATCTCAAACACTGTATCGCGCCAAGACTTGCTGGTGTTTGAACCGGCGTCATACCAAGTCCCCACGTATACATCGTCTACATATACGTCGGCACAAACGTTGGCGACTGCGTAGTCCATCCGCCTTACGAGTCTAACGCCTTTATTTGCAGGATCGATGCGAATCTGGAACTGCGAGTATCCAGTAAACACCCTGCCGTGGTCGAGCACGCTGATATCGTCATCGTCACCCTCGTAGTACTTATAGTACATCCCGTTCCATGTCTGACCAGATATCTGGTAGGCGTGTCTGCTTTCATCGGTAGTATCGCCAACATCGAGCCGATCTGTAAGCAGCATTCCGCGTTTTTTCGTCTGGTAGTAGTAGACTACGCTCTCGTAGGCACTGCCTCTATCGTTTGCGGATCCATGTTCAAGTCCAAGTCTGACTGACGAGCGATAAGGGATAGTGTCGCTCTGATGGAACCTATAGCACGAGGTGTAGTCGAAGCTAGCGTCCGCTTCGTGAGCTGGATAACCGTGCACCGGCAAGCTGAAAACTCCCCTGTTGAAATACCAGCCTCCGTTGAAGTAGTCTTCAGTGCCGGTTCCGTAGAGGTCAGGAGTCAGGCTGCCGTCGATATAGAATCTCTCGTCACCTTCCAGATAGTGGCGGATCGTTTCACCCTTCATGCTCACGACGCATCCGACCACTTTTCCTTTCCCGGTAGTATCGAGGATACAATAATCTCGTCCGAATCTTAGAGCACCTTCTCTGTAATGTCGGGCATAGAAGTAACCCACATCGCCGTCGGCAATCTTTTGCGCAATTGATGGCACAGACGCTACATCTATTCTGTAAGAAAGGCTCGTTATAGCAGTGTTGAACTTGTTGGATATCTCGATACGTGCGCGCGATGCAAACGACATTGGGAAGAAGCAATAATAGGAAGTCCCGTCGGTGTACATCCCGATCGGGAGGCTTCTTACGCTGTATTCGCCCAGCCCGCTGCCGAAGAATAGCCCCAGCGGCGCGCAAACCTGTGGAGTTGCCGAGTTATCCCAGTAGGCCTTAATCCAAACGGAGTTCAGCAGATTGTCGCTCAACGGGTCGTTAGGGATGATCTGCGGTATGTTTATGAAGAACTGAGTCACCGTGCCGGGTCCTGCGCAATCGAGTAAGATTGCCGAAGACCGTGCCGGAACAGAGATTGTACCTTGGTATGTAACAGGGTTCATATCGGGTTTAGGATCGACACCGCAGCGGCTCCAATCGTAACGAGCTGCACTCGAATCCTCGTTCCCCGTCCAGGTCGTCACGCCGGTTGAGTCTGTACATGCGTGATAGGTGATGTTGTAGTAAAGAGAGCTATCTGTAGTTGTGATCTTGCAGCCGCTTTGGAACGGCATCGGAAGATAGCTGTAAAACCCACCACTGGAAACGCTGTCATTGCCGACTAAAGGCGTCAAGAACGGACTTACCGTGCCTGAGAACAATTCGGCAATTGTGATTGTTTTCCGAGGAACGGACTCTCCGTCGAAGTAGAAGCGAAGCGTACTCTCCGGATTGCCTCCTGTACACCAAAGGCGGTAGATGCACCCTGGTCCCTTTACATCGAGCATTACATATTCCGGCCCAGAAGTGTAGAGAAACTTACCTCTATCGTCGTTGCCGCCTGTTCGGTCGTGGCTAGAAGCCTGGCAGACACGAACGCCGTCGTTCAGGTCTTGAAGTTGCATTAGATCGGAAAGGTTGGCCAGTCCGATCCAGCCCTTGTCCGCGCCGCACGAGCCGCATACCAAGAATGCGTAGAGTGCTACTATTATGATAATCAGCCTCGGGTGCACGCCGTCGTCACCACCTGTTTCTCTCCGACACCTTAACAGCGCTGTTTATGGCAGATTAGCATGCGATTCCTACTACGTCAATCGCCCGGGATCGAAACTAACACGGCAAAATGCTGCAAGAGTCTTTATTACTTGCAGGTAAAGCGGTTGTCCAAAAACGTATCTCAGCGTTTGCAGACAGATAACTTGGTTGGCAATCAAAAAGCCAATCCTGCGCTCAACACTCTATCGATCCAGATCTCTGCGACTTTTTGCGCCCTACTCTTTGCGCCGCCAAATCTCTGCCAGTTCTTCCCAGTCTTTGTCGGTGATGCTTTCCAGTGTGCCGTCAAAACCTGTAAGGAAGTATAAACTCGGAACGCCCAAGCTGGGCTGCAGCTTGGTATACTCCAGCCATTCGGTATGATCTGGAGCGCTGGAGTTGTCGCAATCGATAAGGGCATGCGGGCAGGCGATGCGGGCTATTCGCTGACGATGGGTCATCATACTTGCAATCTCGCGACAGCCCACAAAGATATCGTTCAGGCGGATCATGTCGGTACACTCGGCAAAGTAGGGATTCGCAGTGTGAGTAATGACAAGGGCGTCAGGTTTTGCAGCTTTAGCGGCGTCGTAGATGGTCTTCGTATAGAGTTTCAGCAATTCGATGCCCCATTCGTCGCCGTATAAACTATAGCCGGGGCCGACCGGAGTGCCGTTGGTCCAATCATATTTTATACCGTCGGCATTGCAGCAACCTGGCTCCGATGAAAGCAGGCGATGCATCATTTCTCGCAAGCGATCTTGATAAGCAGGGTTGGTTGGATCCACGCAACATACGCGACCATGCGGATCAGTGATCGTCTCTTCATCAGGTATACCTTCGGGATTCCATGCGCCGTACCATAAGAGGACGCGACGACCTTCTTCGTGCCGATCGTCAATCCAGCGGCGAAGGTCTGGCCATTTCTCCGTATCGACTTCACAAGTCCCATAATGCTTCTGCCACTTGTCGTCGATTATGATCGTGCCAGGATTAAGATTTTTCTCGCGAATAATGGCCAGGAACTTGTCGTAAACTGATTGACGAGCAAGCGAGTTGCTTGACACACCACCCATACGGATAGCGGTAACATTCTGTTCTCCCCATCCGCAGAATATCGGTCGCGACCACCACTCGGCAGGTTCGTGCTTGTTATCGTTCACAAGCTTCCATGTCCGCAAAATCTCACAGTGACGAGCAATAGCAGAGTATTCATCCTCAGCGGGCAGGAACACAAAAGTCGGCGAGTTCCAAGCTCCATCCACGCGAGTCATGCCATCGTAGGTTAGTCTGAAGCAGAACGAGTTGGGACCGGGAACATATTCAAACCGAGAAAAGTTATATTGACGAGGCTCGGGTGCGATTCCAGCGGCAAGCCAAGGTCCTGAACTGAAGCCCAGGCTATAGCACAAAGGCGGTGGCGTGAATATCCAATGATTATCCGCATTCGGATCACGCGGGAAGTCCGACATCCGACCGGAGCTTGCATCAATGCATCCGTATTGCATCGATTTCCAATAGCGTTGATCTAAAAGCGAGCATTCCGGCGTAAAAAACTGCGAGAAGTCGAAGAATGACCAGCCATAGACATTTGGAGCTGCTCCGTCGAAGAACCGCAGATCGGTGACTCTGTTTCTTCCCTTGACGCTTATACGATACCAGAACAACCGTGGTTCGAAGTGCCACTGATAAGTCTTCTCACGCCACAATTCACTTTTAGAGCGCCATATAAGATCAACGCCGTCTTCGTAAGTTGCCTTTTCCGGCCCCGAAAGCGGCCCATCGATGTCTTGCTTATCGGCGCTATCAAGCGCGGAGGAAATGCGTAAAACGGCATAGCGCCGTCCATTGAGGAAAATGCTTATTCCATCATCGCAGATCTCTGCCGCATAGGTATAATAATCGAGTCTCACCGCACACCTCCCGAGTCCCAGATCGCTATTGTAGCACAACTAAGGGTTCCATTCCGCTATCGAACAGCTTCCCGATTACCTTCTCCAGTTCGAGCTGAGGTAGTCAAAGTAGTAGAGCGCGTTGTCTACAGGTACATTGCTGGGTATGTGATTGCCCACCGCAAAGAAAAATCCGGGGCAGTTCTTGGCCAGCCTGAGGGTCTCGTCGATCTCATGTCTTATTTGATCTGGCTGTCCAAAGGTGAGAGTTCGGCAGTCCACTTTACTCGAAAAGATAGCTTTGGTTTTGCCGTAGCGCTCTACTACGTATTCCAAATCTGTCAGCGGCTCGAATATAAATCCGTCCGCACCTGCTGCTGCAATATCGTCCACAAACTCGGTGAAGTCGCCGTCAGAGCAAAAGAGCACAATCTTATTAGCCTCGTGAAGTACCTGCCATAGCTTAGCGAATCGCGGGAATATGGAACTCCGGTAGAAATCAGGATGCATAAAAGCTCCTTGAGTCCACACCATGTCATCGTGTTGAATGAACACCTCTATGGAAGTCTTGGCCCAAGCCTTCACGTGGTGTAAAGTGAGTTGGAAAAAGCTCTCTAATACTCTGTCGAAGCGCTCTCGATCCGCTGCGGCCGTCAGCAGCATATTCCATCCAAATGCAGCGATCGCTCCGGATATGAGAGTATTGTAGTAACCGCCCGTGTAGACCTGATCAGGATTTGCTTGTTGGCCGTTGCGATAACGCTGCTCATAGAATGCCGTGAGCTCATCGAAATCTGGTAGCCCATATTCTTCAACGGCATCGAATGCAAGCACATCTTCCACGTCAGTAAAAGGACAGGTGACGGTGTCCCTGCGGTCGATACCGCCTTCTAGGAACTCTGCGTGTCCCATATCCGTTACACGTCCTCGCTTGCTCCAAGGTAAAGGACCGTCATTAGTGACAAAGAGTAAGTCGTATTGCCAAGCGTCGTGGAAATCTTTCCAAGCGGTTGCATCCGTTTGGGGATCTTTGCCAGTGACAGCTCTGACCAGCGCGTAGTTACTGCAATATTCCGTGTGCCCGAGTCTTTCGCCCGGCTGCAGTTTAACAGTGTTGATACCGAGGTTGTAGCTCATATTTAGTGTGTCCGGTTTCGAAATTTGCCAAAGCGTATTTTCGGTTGCAGCTCTCACAATACCTCCGTCAAATTAAACTGAAGGAGATATGCAAGTTCTGCTTTAATGCTTAATGGTGAAGCTATGAAATACCAGAATCTTGTTAGGCTTTATGCTATGTTGAGTATCGCAACTATGTCTTGCTTCGCGCAGGCAGCGGAACCAGTTCCGCCGGTTTACAGTTGCCCAAGGGCTGCTGTTGCTCCAATGATCGACGGTAGGTTGGACGATGCTGTCTGGAAATCCGCTCCGGAAGTAACGTTAGTATTGTCCGCAACGGGCGAGCCAGCGACGAAGAACACAAAGGTCCGCATGTGCTGGGATGACCGTTTCCTCTACATCGCATTTGAGTGTGTCGATGCCGACATCTGGGGCACGATGACCAAGCGCGATGACTTGATTTATCGAGAAGAAGTCGTTGAAGCATTTCTGGATCCTGACTGCGACTTGGTCCGTTACTATGAGTTCAATGTCAGCCCTCGCAATGTAATCTTCGATGCCTACATAGTGAATCCGGATGGGCTAAATCCTGGTGAGGGCACGGCATTTGGCTGGAATTGTGAAGGGGTACGATCGGGTGTTGTTGTGGATGGCACGCTCGATGATCGTACAGATAAGGACCGTGGTTGGACTTGCGAGCTGGCGATTCCGTTTGCGGGACTTGGTCGCCAAACTCCGCGTCCAGGTGAGCGCTGGAGGGCAAATCTCTACCGCATCGACCTCACAC